>Ga0066487_100112_pt1 | contig 28254 bp, 23 predicted proteins | sample LakWasM129_HOW14_2_FD_59588 | JGI IMG/M metagenome (GOLD analysis project Ga0066487, IMG submission 59588) | Freshwater sediment methanotrophic microbial communities from Lake Washington under simulated oxygen tension - Sediment Metagenome 129_HOW14 | ecosystem: Environmental > Aquatic >... | reverse complement strand
GGCGCTCGTGGCCTCGGCGACGATGTTGGCCGGCGGCGTGATCGTCGGCGGCGTGGTGTCGTGCACGGTGACGTTGAACGACGCATACGCCATGTTGCCCGCGGCATCGGAGGCGCCCAGGCCCACCGGGGTTACGCCGAGCGCGAAGGTGCTGCCGGAAGCAGGCATCGCTTCAACCGGAACCGGACCATCGACATCATCCACAGCCGTCGCGGCAAAGGTTACGGCCGCGCCGGAGGGACCGGTCGCCTCGGCCGTGATGTCGGCCGGCGCGGAGATGACCGGCGGCGTGGTGTCGGCCGGCGCGGGCGGGACGATTTCCAACGGCTGACTGGACTGCATGCTCAGGTCGATGCGGAAATTGAATCCGTTCAGGCCGCCCCAGTCGCCGACGTTGAGGGTGATCGTGTTTTCGCCCGGGTGCACGTTCTGGGAGAAAACCGCGTCGGCGTTCACTTGATCCGCGGCGCCTACGATCACGTTGTCCATGGTGGTGTTGTTGATGAATTGCTGCGACCCGCCCGCGGTGACGCCGTTGATCGCGATCTGGGCGAAGTTGTCGGCCTTGACCGAGAACGTCATCTGGGGGTTCACGGCGTCCGACGGAACGGTGAAGCGCACGCGATAGAGATACCACAGGGTCTGGTTGGTAGTGGGACCGGCTCCCGGATCGGAAGCGGTGTTCATCTTGTAGTTGATCCAGCTGTTGGTGCCGGTGATGAAGCCCCACGGGTGCGAACCCGTCAGGTAAGCCGGCTGCCAGCTGTTGGTGGCGGGATTGAAGTATTCCACATTGGCCGCGACGCCACCCGGGGTGCCGGAGCCGCCGAGGATGGTCAACGTTTGGACCGGCAGGGGCGGAACAACGGTCAGCACGGCATCGTCCGCATAGGCCTGTGGCGTGCCAGCAGGGAGGGCGCCTGAGGCCTGCCATAAAACGATTTCAGCAGAGATGTAATTGGTGTTGCTGGTAAGCGTGGTTGTCCAAGTGACGGTCTGCCAAGTGGACGGATCGGAATCCAGCGCCGTTGTTGGGGATTGATACCGGGGCCCGGTGAGTAACAGGCCGTCATCGGTCTGGATAACCAAAGACACTGACTTACCTGTCAGCCAGGTGTTGAATTTGGTCGTGAAGGTGACCACCGAACCGGCCAGGAAGGGGCCTGCAACGGTCTGACTGGTTTGCGATGCACTACCACCACCGCCATGAGTAATGAGCAGCATCTGGCTGCCGAACGGGGTGATGCCATTGCCTGCACCACTCAGAACCGAGGTTTCCGTCCCCCACGCGCCGGCAGTAGCCGGCCAATACGAGGTTAAAGAATTGATACCTTCAAAATCACCTGCTTTCAGCAGATTGGGCTGCGCATTCGCCCCGACTGCCAGCAGCGAACTTAGCGCCAGTGCATATATGGATGCTCGTAGTGTTTTAATGGATGGAGGTTTCATTTGCGGGTTGGGTGACTCGTGGGGCGTGGTGTGGTTTGATTCGGACGCTGGACATTGACGACGCGACCGTTCCCCATAAGGTGATGTGGATTCCGGAGGCGCGCTTGATGCAGTCTGATTGCGCCGGGAAGCCCGCAGCGGCAAACTGAGGGTGACAAGCGACTGAATCTTTGTGACAAACATGGCTGCGCCACCGCTTATTCCGTGCTCGATTGCCGCTCAAAGGCCTGTCTATCGTCCGCACCAAGCCCGCCTTTCACTCCGCTTTGGACGTATTCGAAACCCTGCTCCCATTCCCGCTCCTGCTGCCCCCGACCTCGATCTCGGTTCCTTTGAACTGTGGCCCGTCGCCAGCACCGGCTTGGGATCGATCCGCCCATCGGAAGTCTCGGCCAAGCCCTCTCCTGCCATGAACGACAACCCGCCCACCCCCGACCTCGCCCCCCTGTTCCCGGACAAGACGCCCCGGTGGAAAATCTCTCCCGCCGGGGGGAAATACTTCATCAACTCGGTCGCCGTTTCCGCCGATGGCGGACGGGTCGTGGGCGGCACGTTTTATCATCACTATGGCTCGGTGGCGGCCCGGCGCGCACCGGCTTCGCCCAACCAGCCGCCCAGCGGGAATCCCTCGCCGGACGACGGCACCTTCGGCGTCTACTGCTACAACGCCGACGGCCAGTTGCAGTGGAAGGACGAGTTTCAAGGCTGGCAGGGCGTCTATTGGGTGGCGCTCTCCGCCGACGGCACGCGCGCTGCGGCCGGAGGCTTCATGTCCTCCCAGACTCCCCAAGGTTTCATCCGCGCCTACGATGCCGGCAATCAGGGCCGCCTGATGCTGTCCCAAGCCACGCAACAACGGGTGAACCAGGTGGCCCTGTCGGGCGACGGCCAGTGGCTCGTCTCGGCGGCCGAGACCTTGCGCCTCTTCCAGCACGACACCGCCACCCACACCTATCGGCCGACGGACGAGTTCATGCCAAACCACACCCTGGGCATCGTGAGCGCCGCGATTTCCACGGACGGGCTTACGGTGGTGGCCGCTGACTTCGCCGGCTGGATCCGCGTGTTCGCGAACAATGGCGGCAAATTCCAGCAACGCGCGGCCTGGAAGGTGCCCGGCCAGAAGTCCACGGACTTCTGTCACATGGTCGACCTCGCCCCCGACGGCAAGTGCTTCGCCGCCGGTGGTGCCAACGGCCTGTTCTATTTCTTCGATGTCGCCGGGTTCATCGCCACCGGCCAGCCCACCTGCCACTACAACACCGGCATCGCAGGCGCCGTCTACGGCGTAGCCGTGGCGGAAACCGGCGGCCTGTTCGCCGGGGTGGTCAACGTGGCGGACGCCGGCCGGAGCTATCTCGTGAAGCTCGCCGGGCAGGCCCCCGTCCAGGTGATGCTGGCCACCCTCGTGCGCAATCCGAACAGCGCCGCGATCAACGCGACGCACGGACTCTTTGCCGTCGCCGACGGCCACCCCGACGGCACGCCCGGACATTTCTATCTTTTCGGCAACTCTCCGAGCGGCGGGTTGATGCCGTCGCTCCGGTGGATCTACCAGACCGGCAACATGAGCTGGCCGATTACCATCGCAGCCAACGGCAGCGCCGTTGTCGCCGGCAGCGACGACTCCTATATCTACTATTTCTCGCCGTAGGCGGACACCACGCATGACACAAACGGGCCAAACCAAACCGCAGCAACTCTGCATCGCGTATGTGCTGGTGCACACCCTGACGCATTTCTCGGCGCGGTGGTTCGAGGTGCAGCCGGGGATTTCCACGTCGATCTGGTATCCGCCGAGCGGGCTGGCGCTCGCGCTGCTCGTGCTGCTCGGGCCGCGGTATGTGCCGGTCGTGTTTCTCGCCAACTTCGCGACGGCGTGGCTGGCGAGGTCTTCGCGCGAACTCTGGTCGGTCATCTTCTTTCCGGGGCTGCTGACGGGCACCTACGCCATGGCGGCGTGGCTGGTGCGGCGCTGGCTCGGACCGAGATTGCTGCCCGGGGGCACGCGGAGCACGGCGATTTTTTGCGCGACGATCGTCGTGCCTCCGTTGGTGGCTACGCTGCTCGGCACCGCGGTCGCGACGGCGATGAGCCCGCACCACGATCCGTTCCTCCTGCCCAGGTTCCTGCGCTCGGTGCTCGACTGGTGGATCGGCGATGCCACTGGGCTGCTCACGGTGGTGCCGGCGGCGATGGTGTTCGTGGGGCCGTGGCTCGACGGACAGCCGGCGCCGTTCGATCTGCGCGGGCCGCGCGCGCTCGCGCTCGCTGTGGTGCGCGCCGCCGCCCTGCTCGGCGCGCTGGTGCTCGTGCTGCTCGTGCCGGTGCTGCGCGAGCACCGCGCGTTCTACCTGTGCTTCCTGCCGCTGGTGTGGATTTGCGTGCATCACGGTTTGCCCGGCGCCACACTGGCGACGCTTTCGGTGATGATCGTCGGCGGGATCGGCCTGCGCCTCGCCGGCACCACGGTCGAGTATTCGTATGTGTTCCTCCTGTTCGAGGTGGCGGTGGCGGGGGTCGGGCTTGGGCTCGGCACGATGGTCACCCGGCGCAACGAGGCGGAAGCCCGGCTCGCGGCGAGCAACGCCGAGCTGGCGCGCCTCCGGCAGCTCGAGTTCGACGAAAAGATCGCGGCCCAGCTGGCCGAGGAGAAGGCGCGGCTCGAGGTGCTCCGCTATCAGCTCAACCCGCACTTCCTCTACAATTCGCTCAATTCGATCTACGGACTGCTTTTCGAGAACGCGCGCGACGCCGGCGAGATGGTGCTCCGGCTGTCGGACTTCTGCCGGGCCACGTTGACGGGTGCGACGGACGAACTGCCGACCCTGCGGACGGAGGTCGAAGCGCTTCACACCTACCTCGACGTGGAAAAGGTGCGCTGGGGGGACAAGCTGCAGATCGAACTGGCCGTGGCGCCCGAAGCCGAGACGGTGCGGTTGCCGCCCTTCCTCCTGCTGCCGCTCGTCGAGAATGCGATCAAGTATGGCAGCCTGACTTCACCCGCAGTGCTGCGGCTGGCCATCCGCGCCCGGCGCAGCGGGGAGGAATTGCGTATCGAGGTCGCCAACACCGGCCAATGGCTGCCGCGGGACACCACCCGGCGGAACTCGACCGGGATCGGCCTCGAAAACCTGCGGCAACGCCTGCGGCGCTATTATCCCGGAGCGCACACGTTCACCATCGATGCTCTCGACGGGTGGGTGACGGCGCAGCTGACGATCTCCGGCGCCCCCCGCGCGATGCCGGGCGCGGCCGGGAACATCGACCACCAGCCACAGCCGGTTTCGGCTGTGCCTTTCCCACCGTCATGAGAGCCCTGATCATCGACGATGAGGCCCCGGCCCGGGCCGCGCTCCGCGGCTTGCTGCGCGATCATCCGGAAATCATCCTCGTCGGCGAAGCCACCACCCTCGACGAGGCGGCCCGGCGGCTGGACACGGCGGACTACGACCTGGTATTTCTGGACGTCCATCTCCGCGGGGGCACCGGGTTCGATCTCCTGCCGTTTGTCCGGCCCGAGGCGCGCATCATCTTCGTCACCGGCTCCGATCAACACGCCGTCCGCGCCTTCGAGGTGAACGCGCTGGATTACCTGATCAAGCCGGTCCGGCCGGAACGACTGGCCGGAGCCCTGCGCCGTCTGTCCGGATCGGCCTCCCCCGTTTCCCCGGCGCCCGTCCTGGCGCCGGGAGACTCCGTCTATCTGCGCACCGGCAGCGGTTCATCGCGCTTCATCGCCCTGTTCGACATCGCCGCCATCGCCTCCAACGAAAACTACTCCGAGGTCCAGCTCTGCGACGGCACCCGACACCTGGTGCGCCGCACGATGAAAACCTGGGAGGACACGCTGCCGGCGACTTACTTTGTGCGCGTGCACCGCACGACCATCATCAACGTGGCGCACTACCGGGGGTCCGACCGCCAGAGCTACGAAACGACGCTGCTGCGCCTCGAAGGCCTCGCCGAACCCGTGCGCGCGAGCTTCCGCTACCTCCCGGAACTGCGCACGCGCCTCGCCGCCCTCGGCCGGCAATTGTGAGCCCGCCGGCGGCGCGGCCGCCGGAGATCATACCACCCGCCCGCGCTTGCGCGCCTTGGCCGCCTGCACGAGCAAGGCCCGAGCATCGCGAGGGCCGCGTCGAATGGCTGCCCGCTGTGGACGGAGTCACGAACTTTCTGGAGCGAATCGGCGTTTTCCAAGGTAATTCCTCGTAGTATTACCTCGCCGTCCAAAATGTTGAGGCGAATTCGCGGACACATTGAACAATTTGGTGCGGCCGATTCGCTCCATTCGCTTCAAGAATTTTGCCCCTAAAGCGACTCGTGCTATACCTCACTAACGCCAAATTGAAATACCTACACAGGAGTTCGCCGTAGCTTACCGACGCGGCCGTGTTTGGCACCGCGATCACTAAGCTGAAGGACCTGCGGGAAAGGCGGGCTGTCGGCATAGCTTGAGCTCTCTATTGAATAGGAGGTGCTGGGTGTCACACGCCTGTGACCACAATAAGTCCGACGGGGATACGTTCTCGGCAATCCACCCGGCGCTTCAGCATTTCCTCATCACTTGGTCTCTGGTCGCGGCGGCATCCACTTCTCCAGAAAATCAGCGACGCGCTTTACCGTCTCCTCATTCGTCGGTGCAGCGAGGGAGTTGGTTTCCTGCGTCGCCAGTTGGGTGCCATTCTGGTCGAGCACGACGAGCACGGGCAGGCCATATTTCTTGATTGGATCGCCGTAGCGTTCGAGGACAGTCGCATTGCGGTTCCGGTCGTTGCGGAAGTTGGCATCGATATAAACCAACACAAAGCCGGTCCGCAATAGTGCCACGGCGGCAGGCGCCTCGTCGAAGATCTTGTGCAACCGGCGGCACCATGGACACCAGTTCGCTCCAAACAGGATCAGGATGTGTTTGTTTTCCTGGCGCGCACGCGTGACGGCCTGCTCAATCAGGACCTCCCCCTTGGTCTGGCGATCAAAAATGTCCAGCCCCATGGCGGGATACTCGGGCGCTGCGTGCATTGCCTGCGCCGCAGAACCTAGAAACAAGAGAATGAGTGCGCCGCGGATCATTTATGCATTCAATATCCCGCCGATTCCCCAGACAAGCATGCCTATCCGAGAGGCGGATAGCCTTGGTAATTCCCATCAAGTTTCTAGGATAAGCCAGTGCTGAATGGAGCACCGAGCGTGCCTCCTCGATCACATCTAGGATGAAATAACGCGGAAGAATAGTTTAAATCTGCTCGTATAAATCGCTTACCTGTAGTCGGTTTGGTTATGATGTATCAGGCCTCAGAATTTCATGAGAACTAGTCTCACAATGAGCTTGCGCCTTGCTGAGACCCAGTCTCCTTTTGGGATATCGTGTCGCACGCCGTATCCATTAATTATCGCCTCATCTTCCTTCGCGCGCTCTTGGGCGCAGCGGCGGCATTGGTTATCGGTGTATTCGTCTGGCAAGGAATCACCGCCAGTGGAAATCCGAATCCGCTGACCCTTGACGCCAAGGCCAGCCCAACGGTGGCAATCATGGATATCGGCGTGTTGGTCTTCCGCGAGGGTTTGGAGTGCATTCTCGTCCTCTCGGCGATCACCGCCAGCATGGTCGGGCGGAATCATTCTCATCGGCGCCCGGTGGCGGCCGGAGCGGGGCTCGGTCTCGTCGCGACTTTGATCACCTGGTTTGTGGTGGTCGGGATCGTTTCCGATCTCACCGAAAATTTCTCGGCCCTGCATGTGCAAGCGGCGACCGGTCTCCTGGCCGTCATCGTTCTGCTCGTGGTGATGAACTGGTTTTTCCACAAGCTATATTGGGGCGGCTGGATCAGCCTGCACAACAAGCGGAAAAAGACGCTCCTGAAAGAAGCGACATCGCCCGAAAGTTCGCGCGCCCGGTTGCTTTGGGGCATGGGCCTGCTGGGGTTCTCGTCGCTCTATCGGGAGGGCTTTGAGATCGTTCTCTTTCTCCAAAGCTACATGCTCAAGCTCGGTGGCAGCGTCGTCCTGCAAGGCGTGCTTTGGGGAACGCTGCTGACCGGCATTGTCGCCGTGTTGACCTTCATTGCCCATCAAAAGCTACCCTATCGCAGAATGCTGGTGCTGACGGGTGTCCTGCTTGGGGTGGTGCTACTCGTCATGGTCGGCGAAGAAGCCCAGGAGATGCAGCTCGCGCACTGGATTCCCACGACCCCCATCGCGGGATTGACCAATGTCACCCCGGGATGGATGGGCCTGTGGTTTGCCGTGTTCCCCACCGTGGAGACTTTGACCGCGCAGGCCATTGCCGCCGCCCTGGTCATCGGATCCTATTGGTTCGCGCGAATCCCGGCCGCACAGCAGAAATGCGAGACGGAATGTGCGGTCGATACCGGCGAACTTTCTCCCGTCGGGCAATCCGCCCCCTGCGACCCGTTCTGTGTCTCGGCCACGATCTGTCATCCCACGCGTGAGCGAACGTCACAGGAGTAAGGTGGCAGCAGCCCCGGACTGCCCTGACGTGAAATGATCGGCCCTCTTCAGGTTGCCATTCTTGCAGTGGTCCAGGGGCTGGCCGAGTTGCTGCCGGTTTCCAGCTCAGCGCACGTCATCGTGGCTGCCAAGCTGATGGGGCTCGATCCGGCCAGTCCGGAAATGACGCTCCTGTTGGTGCTGCTTCATACCGGGACCATGTTTGCGGTTATCGTCTACTTTTGGCGGGCGTGGCGTCGGACTTTCTTTTCGTCGCTGGGGGAGTTCCGGCGGGTTGTGCCACTGCTGTTGGCCTCGACTTTGCTTACGGCGTTTGTCGGCTATCCGATCAAACTTGTGATCGAGAAGATTGCCCTGCGGCAGATACCAAACGCGGAAATCGAGACGCTCTTCGGTAACCTGACGCTCGTGGCAATCGCCTTGGCCTGCGTCGGCGGGTTGATCATCTACGCCGGCCTGCGGCCGGTCGTCGCCCCTGACCGAGTGCAGGGCGTGGGCTGGCGCGAGGCCCTCTGGATGGGGGCGGTCCAGGGTCTCTGTCTGCCTTTTCGCGGCTTTTCCCGTTCGGGCGCGACGATTTCCACCGGCCTGATTCTCGGGGCATCGAAGTCCCGGCTGGAGGAATATAGCTTTGCCCTGGCGGTGATCATCACACCACCCGTCGTTGCGCGCGAAGTGTTACGGGTGCTCGCAGCGCGGTCGGCAGCGGCGGGCTCTGCCACCGAGAGCATCTGGCATCTGTTCGCGCCAGGCTTGACAGGGCTAGTGCTTAGCTTTTCTGCCGGATTAATTGCCCTGCGCTGGCTCTCCCGTTGGTTAGAACACGGCCGCTGGCATTTTTTCGGCGTCTATTGCCTCGGGGCGTCGGTCGTGGTGTTCGTTTTGCATCATTTCGGTTATTGACCATGAGCCGAAGCCATCGGACTTGACGGAACCCCTGAAACCAAGATGTTAGCTGTCCCCATGCGTCGTTTGCTCCCGCTCCTTTGCTTGTTCGTGCTGGCTGCTTGGTTGCCGGCGACCGAGCATTGCGCCCTGGAGGCGGCGGGGCTGGTCCCGCAGACCTGCCGGGACGATTGCTCGCTTGGACAGCGAAATGGCGCCGACGGTTGCTCGGTGATCGAGGGAGCAATCTATAAGCCCTCTACGCAGGTGTTGAAAGTTTTGTCGCCGGAGCTGCTGACATGCGCCTGCCATCTTTGTCTGCAAATGATCCCCTGGGACGCGGCGCAGGTTATAGCGCCGGCCTCGGCGGCCGCGGCTGATCGTCCAAGAAAATGGACCACGGCATGGCACTTTGTTCGACGGGCCGCGCCATTGCCCGGCGCTCCGTCCCGCTCGCTCGCCTGATTAGTCCCTGCGCGGACTGATTGGCGCTTCTTTCTTCCACGCTGGCGCGTGCGCACGCGTCGCGTCTTTCCGGGCTGCGCCATGTCCGCGCCCGACCAATGCAATTCTACGCCTTACTATGACCATTTCCAAATTCTCCTTTGTCCTCGTTTCATATGCCGTCCTGACCTTTGGGCTCCGGCTTTCAGCCAGTGAACCTGCGGCGACTGCTCCGGCGGGTGAAAAGCTCACCCTCCAGGCCACCATCGCCGAAGCGGTCGCTCAAAGTCCCACCCTGCGCGTGATCGACGCGGACGTCGAATCCGCCCGTGGCGAAGTCCAGACCGCCGGCATTCGGCCCAATTCCGAACTCACCTTCGCTCCGGGCCTCAAGCATGTCCGGGAAGGTGATGGCTCGCACAACGAATTCAAAGGGACCATCGAGCTGAGCCGGACCTTTCTTTTCCCCGGCAAGCAGGAACTGCTCGTGTCAATCGCCGAGCGCAACGTGGAGCTGAGGAAGCTCGGCATCGAGGGGCTGCGATTCCAGCTCTCTGCCGCGGTGCGCAAGGTGTTCGTGGAACTCCTCGTCGCACAGAACATTGTCGGCCTTCGGCAGCAGCAGCTCGAGTCGGCGCAAACGTTCCAGCAGGCCGCCACCAAGCGCGCCGAGGCCGGTTACGCTTCGGATTTCGAGGCGGTGAAAGCCCAAGGTGAGGTCATCAACGCCCGGAAATTTTTGCAAACGGCAGAGAATGAGATCGCCGCCGCCCGAGTTGAACTCAACGGCCTGTTGGGTCGCGATCCTTCCGCCCCACTGGAGGTGGTCGGCACTTTGGAGGACACAGGAACAACGCATCCCATGTCCGATTTGATCGCGCTGGCGCTCTCTCAGAATCCGAGCCTTCGGGTGCAGGCGATGCAGGCAGACCTTGCGGGTCTGAACGTTCGCAAGGCACGACTCGCCAGAAAGCCGAACTTCACGGTCGGACCGTCGATCGAATACAGCAAGTCGGAGCAGATCCTCGGGATCAGTGCTACGGTCCCGCTACCGAGCAAGAATTACGGTCAAGGCGAAATCCTCACCGCCACGGCCGAGCAACACAAGGTGCTCGCCGAAACCGAAGCCCTTCGCCGAGAAATCACCAGTGCCGTCGCCCGGGCCGCGACCCAGCTGACCGGAGCCCGGGCCCAGCTTGCCCTGTATGCTCCGGCGTATCTCGACCAGCTCAAGGCGGTCGTGGAGCAGGCAGAAAAAAGCTACGCCCAAAACGCGACCTCGCTCCTCATCTACCTCGACGCCAAGCGCACCTACTTCGACACGTTGGCCGACTACCACGAGGCGATCGCCGCCGTTGTTTCCGCCCGCGCCGAACTCGAATCGGCCGTCGGCGCCCCCCTCCTTTAACCTGCTGCTCAACTTCTGAATCAAACCATGAAACCCTCCTTGCTCCCCCGCATCACCCTTCTGGTCCTGCTCGCCGCCCTCACTGGCTGCAGCAAAACCGAACCCGCCGTCCAGCCGGCGGCGGAATCCCCGGCCAAAACCGAGGAAAACGTCATCGCCCTGACCAAAGACAATCTCGCCCACGCTTCCATTCAGACCGAGGCGGTCTCACCGGGCAGCCTCGCCATGACCCTCAAGGCCGTGGGCCGGGTGAGCGAGAATCTCAACAAGACCGCCAAGGTCACGAGCACGCTTGAAGGCCGGCTCACCCAGCTCAAGGTCGATCTCAATGACCGGGTGAAGGCCGGCGATGTGCTCGGCTTGGTGCAATCACCGGAACTGCTCGGTAAGCCGCTGGAACTTAAGGCTCCCATTGACGGCAGCATCACCCAGCGCAAAAGCACGGTGGGTGAACTCATCGGACGGGACACGGAAATCTACACCATCAGCGATCCAGTCGACCTTTGGGTGCTGGCTGAAATCAAGGAGCGGGACATCGGGGCCATCCATGTCGGCCAGGAGGCGGTGTTCACGGTGCTGGCCTATCCCAACGAGACCTTTCGCGGGAAGGTGCTCCTACTCGGCAACCGGGTCGAAAAGGATTCCCGCACGCTGGAAGTGCGCATCGAGGCCAGCAACCCGGACGGACGGCTGAAGCCAGGCATGTTCGCGGACGTGGAGGTCACAACCACGATGATCGAGCATGTGCTGGTCGTCCCCGACACGGCACTGCAGACCGACGGCGAGGCCCAGATTGTCTTCATCGCGCTCGGCGAGGGCAAATTCGAGAAGCGCGTGGTAAAACTCGGCCTCGAACAGCATGGCCGGGTGCAGGTGCTTGAAGGTGTGAAGGCCGGCGAGCTGGTCGTCACCACCGGCAGCTTCATCCTCAAGTCGGAACTGCTGAAGAGCCAAATGGAGGTCGACTAAAATGATCAAGCTCATCCTTGAATTCTCCGTGCGCCAGCGGCTGCTGGTCTTTCTCGGCACGCTCATCCTCGCCACGACCGGCTTTTTGGCGTGGCAGCGCATTCCCATCGACGCTTTCCCCGACGTCACCACGGTGCAGGTGCAGATTCTGGCCAGTGCGGGCGGCATGTCGCCGCTCGAGGTGGAAAAGCTCATCACCCGCCCCATCGAGGTCGGCATGGGCGGGCTGCCCCGCCTGACGGAGGTGCGTTCCGTCTCGAAGATCGGCCTCAGCATGATCACCGTCGTCTTCGAGGATGGAGTGGACGACTACTTTGCGCGCCAGCTTGTCTTTGAACGGATGCAAAGCGTGCGGGAGGGCCTGCCCGCCGGCGTGGATGTGGAACTCGGCCCGATCACCACCGGCCTAGGCGAGGTCTTCCAATACACGCTCGTCAGCAAGAATCCCAAATACGATGCGACCGAACTCCGCACCCTGCAGGACTACCTCGTGCGTCCTCTGCTGCGCACCGTGCCGGGCGTCGCGGATGTCAGTTCCTTTGGCGGCCGGGTGAAGCAGTTCCAGGTGATCGTCAACCCGGAGCGGCTCGTCTCATTCGGCATTTCGCTCGCCCAGGTTTTCGAGTCATTGCAGAAGAACAACGCCAACGCCAACGGCAACTTCATCGAGCACGGCTCTGAGCAATACATCGTGCAGGGCCTGGGGCTCGTGAAGGATTTGAGCGACATCGAGAACATCATCGTGGCGACCCATGAGCATACGCCGATCTTCGTGCGCGATGTGGCCGAGGTTAAAATCGGGGCGGAACTGCGCCAAGGCGTCGTCACGGCCGACGGCAAGGGCGAAGTGGTCTGTGGCATCGTCCAGATGCTCAAGGGCGCGAGCGGGCGCGATGTGGTCAACGCGGTGAAAGCCCAGCTCCCCGGTCTGGCCAAGGCGCTGCCCAAAGGGGTAGTGCTGGTGCCCTTCTACGACCGCACCTATCTCGTCAAAACCGCCATCCACACGGTGACCAAGGCGCTCCAGGAAGGCGGTATATTCGTGTTCATCATGCTCCTGGTGCTGCTCGCCGACCTCCGCAGTGCCATCATCGTCACGCTGGTCCTCCCGTTGGCGGCGCTCTTCGCGTTCATCATGATGCGCTGGTATGGCCTGAGCGCGAATCTGATGTCCCTCGGCGGTCTTGCCATCGGCATCGGCATGATGGCCGACGGCGCGGTGGTCATGGTGGAAAACATCCACCGGCATCTTACCGAGCCGCCCGGCAAGCTGAATCATGTCCACGCCGGCAAGGTCGAGACCGTGCTTTACGCTGCCAAGGAGGTCGGCCGGCCGGTTGTCTTCGGCATCTTCATCATCATCGTCGTCTTCCTGCCGCTGCTCACGCTGGAGGGTTTCGAGGGCAAGATGTTCGCGCCGCTGGCGTTCACGATCTCCTTTGCCCTGCTCGGCTCGCTCATCCTCTCGCTCACGCTCGTGCCGATGCTCTGCACCCTGCTGCTCAAGCAGTCGGCGCACGCTCAGGACCCTTTCCACATCCGCTGGCTGAAGCAGCTCTACGCTTTCCTGCTCCGGCCCTGCGTGCGGCACCCGGTGCTTGTCGTGGTTGGCGCCGTGCTTGCGCTCGGCGGTGCCCTCGCTCTCGTGCCGCGCATCGGCACGGAATTCCTGCCGCCACTGGAAGAGGGCTCGGTCCTCGTCGGCGTCGCGCGCCTGCCCAGTATCTCGGTCGCCCAGTCGGCGGAACTCGCAACCCGCGTCGAGGCGGTGCTGATGAAATTCCCCGAGGTCATCACGGTGATTTCGCGCACCGGCCACGCAGAGAAGTCCAACGACCCGATGGGGGTCGAACTGGGCGACACCTACGTGATGATCAAGCCCTACTACGAGTGGACCACGGCCAAGACCAAGGAGGAACTCGTCGCCAAGATGCGCGAGGCCGTGGCCGTAATCCCTGGCATCTCGACCAGCTTCACCCAGCCCATTGCGATGCGGGTGGACGAACTGGTCAGTGGCGTGAAATCCATGATCGGCATCAAGATTTTCGGCGACGATCTCGACGTGCTCACCGCCAAGGGTGAAGCCGTCGCCCGCGTGCTGGGCAAGGTCCGGGGCGCGACCGACGTCAGTGTCGAGAAAATCAGCGGTCTGGCCTACCTGCGCATCGAGATCGACCGCGCCAAGATCGCCCGCTACGGCATCAACGTTGCCGATGTGCAGGATGTGGTCGAGGTTGCCATCGGCGGCAAGGAGGCCACGAAGGTCTACGAAGGCATGAAGGTCTTCAGCCTCGCCGTGCGTTTCCCGGAGACCGCCCGCAACGACGTCGATCCCGTCCGCAACATCCTCATCCCGTCACCCTCCGGCGCGCTGATCCCACTCGGCCAGTTGGCGAAGGTCTACGTCACCGAAGGACCGGCGCAGATCAGCCGCGATATGGCCCAGCGGCGGGTCATCATCTCCGCCAACGTCACCGACCGCGACCTCGGCGGCTTCGTGCAGGAAGCTCGGCAGAGGATCGACGACGCCGTGAAACTGCCGGCCGGGTATTTCATGACCTGGGGCGGGCAGTTCGAGAACCAGCAGCGCGCCATGAAGCGCTTCGCCATCGTCGTGCCCATCACCGTCGCCGGCATTTTCCTACTGCTCTTCAGTTCGTTTAACTCGGTCAAGCAGGCGACCCTGATCATCCTCAACATCCCGTTTGCCCTGATCGGCGGCATCCTTGCGCTGGTCATCGGGGACTTCAACCTGAGCGTCAGCGCCAGCGTGGGCTTTATCGCCCTGTTCGGCGTCGCCGTGCTCAACGGCGTCGTGATGGTGAGTTATTTCAATGAGCTGCGGCGCGAAGGCATGGCCGTAGGACTCGCCGTCATCGAAGGCGCGGTGCTACGGCTGCGGCCCGTGCTCATCACCGCCAGCGTCGCCGCGCTCGGCCTGATCCCGATGCTCTTCGCCCAAGGCCCGGGCAGTGAAATCCAGAAGCCACTCGCGGCCGTCGTCATCGGCGGACTGCTCAGCTCCACCCTGCTCACACTCTTCATCCTGCCGACACTCTACAAGGTCTTCGAGCGGGATGAACGTCCCGTTCCTGAAATCCAATTGCCCGAACCACCCTCAACCCAAGAACTCACATGAAAACGACCAAACTAATGATGATTGTCACTGCATGGCTCAGTGCCGCCCTCTCAGGCTGCGCGAATCTCACTCCGCCCGCCACCGCAGCCCAATCGCATGGCCTGATACTGGACGCCACATCGTCTGTGCGGGTCAAAGTCACCGGCCCCCGCCTGCAAATGAACCACGGCGCCTTGGAAGTCGCTGGTTCGATTGCCAAGCAACCGAATGCTACATCCACCTCGTTCTCACACCTCGATATTCTGTTTCGCGATGCTTCGGGACAGGTTTTGCAGATCAAGCCCGTCCAATTCGCTCCGCGGTCGGTCGGCCATTCCCGGTTCGCGAGCCAACGGGGCTACTATGCGTTAAAGCTGGAGAACTTACCCGAGGGCACGACGCGGATCGAAGTGCAAGCCCACGATGAGGGCATCGCGACACCACATGCACAATCACACTCATGACCGCGCGCCAAACGCACACCTACCCCTAGAATTCCCATGAAACCCAACCCCCGACTGCTCTTCGCCGCCCTAGCCGTCCTTGGCCTAGCGGCTTGCGCCACGCCTTTCCGGGCACCTGCCGGTGCCACCCACATCAAACTGGAGCGCGTCGATTCACCGGTCATCATCGTCGAAAAGATCTGGCTCGAACAAAAGCAGGGCCCGTTGGCCGTGACCGGCTACGTCATCCGGCGGTTGGAGGCCGGCGACACGACAAAGACCCACCTCGATGTGACGCTCTTCGATTCGGCCGGTCGGGTGCTTCGTTCCACCGTCGAGCACTTCGAGCCCAGGCAGATCAATGATCGCTTCCGCCGGCACAGCGATGGCCGGTATCGCGTTGAGCTGCGGCTCCCACCGGCCGAAATCGCCCGCATCGAGGTCCGCGCCCACGAAGGGGAACATCCAAGTCGCAGCTGACGAACGCGCGGTCGGCCAGTTCCGCCATGGCGGCAGGACAACTATTCCACATATCGCTTCAGCATCATCGTTACTTCTTTCATCTGTTTACGGCGTTGCTCGGCTGTCGTATTGGCGGCGAGGCAATGCTCAAGGTGATCGGAAATGATTTTTTCTGCGAGCGCCTTTACGGCCTGACGGGCGGACGTCAATTGATTGAGGACTTCGGCGCAATCATAGTCGCCCTCGATCATGGTTTCCACCCCCTTGAGCTGCCCCGTGATCTTGCGCAGGCGGATTTGCAGGGCTCGGCGGTCGGCGTCCGGGTCGGCGGGACTGTGTGACATGCTTCCTTGCTATGCCGGAATGCCGTGAAAACAAAGAGGAAAGTTCACTCTTGCCCGTAAGGGGGGAGGGGGCATAGGTCATATCAATGAATTCCACGGTTCTTACCACTATCGCGATCACCGGCTTTACTATCGCTTTCCTGCACGCGGCGATTCCCACGCACTGGCTGCCGTTCGTCCTCACCGGACGCGTGCAAAAATGGAGCCGGTCCAAGACCCTGCTGGTGACGGCCATCTGTGGGTCAGGCCATGTTCTCTTTACCGCGATCCTGGGCTTTCTGGTGGCCTGGCTCGGCTTTGCGCTCAGCGAGAAGGTCGGGGCGTGGTTCCCGCGCATTGCTGGCGGTGCCCTCCTCGCTTTCGGGTTATTCTACGTATACCGTCAGTTTTCCGGGCATGGCCACGGGCACAGCCATATGTTCGGCGGCCATCACCACCCGGAGCACGCCGAGGGGGACGCCCATGCGCACGGCCCGCATGGCGGCCCTCTCGTGGACACGGGTCATGGGGGCATCGAACTGAGCGTATTTGAGGACGGCGTGCCGCCGCGCTTCCGACTATTCTTTACCGATGCCAATGGCCGGGAGACGGTTCCGCCTTCGCCAGCCAGCATCGCCCTGAATACCCTGCGCCCCGACGCCACCCGGCAGGTTTTCACCTTCAAAGCCGGTCCGGGTTATCTGGAATCGAACGAGGACATTCCTGAGCCGCATGAATTCAGGGTGTTTCTCGCACTGGGACACGGGAGCCACGTCCACAAACATGAGGTGGAATTCGTCGAGCACCATCATCACGGGGAGCATGGCCACGATCACCCCAAGCCGGAAGTGAAGCCCCCGGCACCGGCGAAGTCGGACTGGGCGGCGATGGTCAGCCTGTTCGTGCTCCTTACCTTTTCACCCTGCGAAGGCTTCATCCCCGTTTATGTCTCCGGGGTGCGCTACGGCTGGGGCGGTTTCGCGCTGCTCACGGCGATTCTTTCCATTGGCACGGTGCTCGGCATGGTGGTATTCACTTGGCTCACCCTCATTGGTCTTGAGAAGCTGAAAATGAAATGGGTCGAGCGCTACGAAAGCGGAGTGCTCGGCGGCCTGCTCTGCCTGCTGGGTCTGTTTGTCATATTTTTTGAGAAATAACGCTGAAATCCATGGCCTCCCACGATCATACCCACGAACCGCATGATGCGCACGAACACGGGGATCACGGGTGCGACCACGGGCACGGTGAACACGAGGGCCATGGCCATGAGGGCTGCAACCACGAACACAGCAACGACCGGGCAGTGACAGTCAGTCTGGCTGTATCCGGCGTAATGGTCGGTGTCGGCTTGCTGGTGCACTGGCTCCAGATCGGATCGGCGCTGCTGTCCGTCGGGATTTTTGCCGCCGCCATCGTTGTCGGCGGCTGGATGCTGCTGCCGGGCGCCTGGGCGGCCGTCCGTGGGCTCAGGCCGAATATCAGTTCGCTCATGGTCATTGCGGTGGTGGGAGCCTCGGTCATCGGCGAATGGGCGGAGGCCGCGACTGTGGTGTTTTTGTTCGGCGTGGCCGAATGGCTCGAAGGCTGGGCCGATCGCCGGGCCCGCCGGGCGGTGGAGGCCCTGCTCGAGATCGCGCCGAAGACGGCTAGCGTGAAACGCGAAGGCACTTTTGTCGAGGTGCCAGCGGGTGAGGTGCGAGTCGGCGAAATCATCGGAGTGAAGTCCGCTATGAACATCCCACTCGACGGCGAAGTGTTGACAGGGGAATCGTCAGTCAACCAGGCGCCCATCACCGGCGAATCGGTGCCGGTGAACAAGAAGGCGGGCGACACCGTGTTTGCCGGCACAATCAACGGTGAAGGTTCGCTTGAAGTGCGCGTCACCAAGGCAGCCGGTGACACGACCCTCGCCCGGATTATCCGACTGGTGCAGCAGGCCCAGGAAGAAAAAGCTCCGACCCAGCGCTTTGTCGATGTGTTCGCCCGCTACTACACTCCTTTGGTCACGGTTGGGGCGCTTCTGATCTTCCTTGTTCCGCCGCTGTTCTTCGGCGGCGACTGGGCGCAATGGCTCTACCGGGCCTGTGTGCTGCTCATCATCGCCTGTCCGTGTGCCCTCGTGATTTCCACGCCGGTCAGCATTGTCGCCGGCCTGACCGCACTGGCGCGGAATGGCGTGCTCGTGAAGGGCGGCGCCCACCTTGAGGCCATCGCCAAACTCCGGGCTCTCGCCGTGGACAAGACCGGCACGATCACGGAGGGCCGGCCGCAGGTGCAAGGGATCGAGTCGATTAACGCTAAAGCCAATTCGGAAATCCTGCGGATTGCCGCAGCCGTCGACATCCATTCCCCGCATCCTCTGGCCGCCGCTGTGGTTGAACACGCCACGAAGCACGGCGTCGCTTTCCCGCGGGCGGAAAATTACCAAGCCCGCAGCGGACGAGGCGCCGAGGGCATGGTGGAAGGGCACGCCTATTTCGTGGGCAACCACCGCTTCACCCATGAACTCGGGGTTTGCTCCCCGGAAATCGAGGCGCGCTTGGCGGCCATCGAGAGCCGCGGGCAATCGGTGGTCGTAGTCGGCCACCGGCCGCACGACGGCTGCGCTGGCGAGGTGCTGGGGATTCTGGCCATCGGCGACATGGTCCGGCCCAATGCCGCCGCGGCCATCCGTTCACTGCATGCCGCCGGGCTGGTCTCCGTCGTGATGCTGAGCGGCGACAATCAACGGACGGCCGATGCCATCGCCAAGCAGGTCGGCATCGATGAGGCCCGCGGTGACTTGCTGCCCGAGGATAAGGTCGCAGCCGTGAAAACCCTGCGGCAAAAACATGGCTCGGTCGGGATGGTGGGCGATGGCGTCAATGATGCTCCAGCCATGGCGACTGCCACCATTGGCATTGCAATGGGTGGCATCGGCACGGACGCCGCCATTGAGACGGCGGATATGACCTTGATGACGGACGATCTTGCCAAAATAGCCGACACCATCCGCTTGAGCCGGCGCACGATGGGCATCATCCGCTTCAACATTATTTTCGCATTGGCCCTTAAGGCCCTGTTCCTCGCGCTCACTCTGCTGGGGCACGCCAGTCTCTGGTTGGCGATCATGGCTGATACCGGAGCAACCCTGCTCGTGGTCGCCAACGCGCTGCGCCTACTCAGGGGTCCAAACGTCGCTCGCGCACCCCAGCGCACATGATCCTTGCTGGAAACACCAGCGACGATCATCGAAAAAGCGGGTTTACAAGCCGTGGTGCCTTAAGCCGCCACCCAAGAGATGGCGGGCGATTACTATAGCCAGGATCAGTGCGAAGCCGGCAATCAGCACCGTGGATTGCCGGCGGCCCCAAGTGATTTTTCCCCACGGCTTGACGACCGATAGCGCTGTGACGACGAGCAGCACGACTATGGCGAGTGTGGCATCAACGATCAGTTGGATCCCCAAACGCCCGGCGTCGGGCAGCGCTCCGACGGGAAAGCTCGACATGCGCTTGGCGGCCTCCGCCACGGCGGTGAATTGGTGCAGCAGCAGGAGGGCGGTCGCGCCAATTGTCAGAACAAATTTGACCAGCACCCAATAATGTCGAAACAGCCCCCATTCCGTGCCGAGCGCCTGGATCAATCCCGTCGCCAGCGCAGCAAGACTCAGGGGCACGATGATCAATTCCCCGATGAGATTCATCGCGATATAAGCCGCATGCACGGTTCCGGCATCCCGACTGGTCAAACCCTCAATGCTGAGGACAAGAAATGCTGCGACGGCGCCGAGCCAACCGACCGAGGAAGCGATATGGGCGATGAGCCCGACCTTGCGCAGGCGCGGCGTCATGCGATTGCCGGGTATCCGGGTTGCGTCTTCGTTGGGGTGTGGCTCATATTGGCTCCATGATGCGAAGCGTCTCCCGCCCCCTTCAACGAATTCCCGCGCGTGAATGTTCGATACCGGACAAAAGGCGCAATCTGTCCAAAAACTAGCGGGAGTTTCCGATGTCCCGAACCAAGCCAGACCGCCGCATCGCACGCACCCACCAGTCCCTGCATCGGGCGCTGAACACGCTCGTCTTGGAAAAGGGCTATCGGGCCACCACCGTCAGCGACATCGTCGGGCGTGCGAATATCGGCCGTTCGACCTTCTACGCCCATCACGGCGGCAAAGAGGGCCTGCTATTGCATGGTCTGCATCACCTGCAGGACGCGCTGCGAGAAGCGCAAGCCATCACCCCCGGGAAGCCGGAACCGGCGCTATTGGGATTTAGCCGCACGTTTTTTGAGCACGTGCATGAGTATCGGGACCTCTTTCAGGCACTCCGCGCGGAGGAGTGCGGGCCGGTGGTGACACAGAAAATCAAACGAATGCTCATCGAACTCGTCCGGCAGGACTTGCGCCAGGCCAAGCCGGAAACACCGGCCGATAAGGTTCCGCGGGGAGCGGTCGTTCAGTTCACCGTGGACGCGCTGTTTTCCATTCTGTTGTGGTGGCTTGAGCAAAAGCCGAAGCTGACGCCCGTTGAGGTGGACACGCTCTTTCGCCGGCTCGCCCTGCCGGCGCTCAGCGCCAGCGGGTTTGATGCTTCGGACCGCTGAGCCAAAAGCAATCGGATCGTTACGATTGCTCAATAATCAAATCTTACAGTTACGCCCACCGTGCCGCGCGTGCCTGTGCCCCGACCGATGGGCGACCAGTCGCTCGCCTGATTTGCCGTGCCGGCGACGCTGACCTGCGCAGCCACTGTTGTATGCCAGCCGATACGATAAGGCAGCCGCACATCCAATCCATAATACCTGTAGGAATCGCGAACAGCACCCAAGGTTGCATCGGGCAGGACGGCACTAGCCGCCAGGCTTCCCGCGTAGATGCGCCATTCCAGATACGTGCCCCAACTCACCAATGCCACCTCATATGCCAGTGACGCCTCAACTACACGGGATCGATAGCGGATATCGTAGGCGAATTCGAGACTCGGACGCAAAGCATGTCCTGGCCGCCAGTTGAGGCGCATAGCCGCCTCAAACGAATGTGCCGCTCCTCCCTTCAAGGGTGTGTCAACATACCAGAAGTGGGTGCCTGATGCCTCAATGGCCAACGCTCCTTTTGTCAGCCACACATAGCTAAGGGAAGACTGCAGCTCTCGCATATCGCTAGAGTCGAGCGGTTGGTTAAACCAAAGTCGTCCACGCCAGCCGTTGTAGGTTCCGTCAACGGACGTCTGCCACGCCGCCGATGAACGTTCAACTCCCCGGCGAACATAAGACGATGTAGCACCTGCAGTCGCTCCGAGCATCGGTTCATCGTCTTGCGCGTTCAAAGCGCCTCCCAAACATAGCAGAAGGAGGCCGCTCAGCACCACGAAGCGCATTTTCCATCCGGCCAACAAGGCACGGAACTCCGGCATTGGCGGCCGGTCATCTCGACCAACGGGTCCTCGCGAGGGCCTTTCAGCGCACCGCATACCGCCCGCCCTTTCGGGCTGAGGCGTAGGCTGCGCCGCCGCGATTATCGCTTTTAGCAAGCAAGAGCTAAAGCACGGCACGGCGAAGGCGGAGGGCGTTCATGATCACAGAGACGGAACTCAGGCTCATTGCGGCCCCCGCAAGCATCGGGCTGAGTAGAATGCCAAAGAAGGGATAGAGCAGGCCAGCTGCAACAGGAACGCCGAGCGCATTGTAAATAAAGGCGAAGAAGAGATTTTGCCGGATGTTACGCATCGTCACACGGGATAGCCGGATAGCCTTGGCGATGCCGCGCAGGTCACCTTTGATCAGGGTAATCCCCGCGCTTTCCATCGCGACATCGGTTCCTGTGCCCATCGCAATGCCGACATCGGCGGCGGCGAGGGCGGGCGCGTCGTTGATCCCGTCACCGGCCATCGCGACGATTTGGCCGCCCTGTTTGAGTGCATTGACCTTCCTGATCTTGTCAGCGGGTTCGACCTCAGCCTCGAATTGATCGAGCCCTAGTTTCCGGGCCACGGCTTCGGCAGTGCGTCGATTGTCGCCCGTTGCCATCACGAGTTTAACCCCGAGTTCATGCAGCATCGCAATGGCCTCGGCGGTAGATTCCTTGATCGGATCAGCAACAGCCAGGAGGCCTGCCATTTTCCCGTCCACGGAGGCAAACAGCACTGTCTTTCCGTCCATTTGAAGTCCCGCCGCGCTTCGCTCGAAAGCGTCACCGATTGCGACACCTTCGGCCTCAAGAAACTTGGCCTTGCCGACCAAGACTGTCTTTCCCTCGGTCATGCCCGCAACACCGCCTGCGGTAACTGAGCGGAAATTGATTACTTCTGGCAGGGACAACTTCTTCCCCTCAGCTCCACGAACAATGGCAGCAGCAAGCGGATGCTCCGAAGAACGTTCAAGTGCCGCGACCAACCGAAGCAGTTCACTCTCTTCGAGGCCCGCAGCGGGCAAAATATCCGTGAGCTGGGGTTTCCCTTCAGTGAGCGTGCCGGTCTTGTCCACGACGAGGTAAGTCACTTTGCCGAGGCGTTCGAGTCCCTCGGCGTTCTTTACCAGCACGCCAACCTGCGCGCCACGGCCGACACCAACCATGATCGCCATCGGCGTGGCCAAACCCAGCGCGCATGGACAGGCGATGATGAGCACGGCCACGGCATTGACGATGGCGTAGGCCAGCCGGGGTTCGGGGCCGAAGAAATACCAAAGTATAAACGTCAGCACTGCGATGGCCGCGACGGCGGGCACAAAGATACCGGCCACCTTGTCGGCTAGCCCTTGGATTGGGGCACGGCTGCGTTGCGCGTCAGCTACCATCTGCACGATGCGCGCGAGTAGCGAATCTGCCCCGACCTTATCGGCGCGAAGAATAAATCCGCCCGTGCTGTTGACGGTGCCACCCGTTACGCGGTCGCCGGCCTTTTTCTCCACGGGGAGCGATTCGCCCGTGAGCATGGATTCGTCAACAGACGAGGCACCCTCATCCATGACGCCATCCACCGGGATCTTCCCGCCGGGGCGCACGCGAAGCCGGTCGCCAGTTTTGACCTCCGACAGTGCAACCTCGGTGTCACCTGTGTCCGTCACGCGGATGGCCGTGGGCGGAGCCAAATTCAGGAGTGCCTTGATCGCGCTGGAGGTTCGTGCCCTGGCCCGGAGTTCAAGCACCTGGCCGAGCAGCACCAAGACGACGATGACGGCGGCGGCCTCGAAGTATACGTCCACCACGCCCTCGTGCATCCGCATGGCCGGGGGAAACAAGCCAGGAAGAAAAAATGCGACCGCGCTGTAAATCCACGCCGAACCCACCCCGAGGGCGATCAGAGTGAACATGTTCCAATGGCCGTTGCGGAACGAGCGCGCTCCACGAACAAAGAATGGCCAGCCGGCCCACCAGACCGCCGGCGTGGAAAGCAGCAATTGAACCCACCTGCTGACGGTCCCGTTGGCAACATGGGCGAACGCCGGCACGAGGTGCGCCATCGCCAGAACGAAAACCGGCAGAGCCAAGCCTCCGCCGATCCAGAACCGGCGCGTCATGTCCTTCAGTTCGTGATTCTCCTCTTCGGCATCCTCGGCCGTCGCGACCTTCGGTTCTAGGGCCATGCCGCAGATGGGGCAGGCGCCGGGGTGATCCTGCTCAATCTGCGAGTGCATCGGGCAAGTGTAAATCGTCTTGCTTGCGGCGGGCGCGACCCAGGCATGGTTCCGCTCCAATGCCATGCCGCATTTCGGACAATCGCCCGGTTCGTCGCTCACCACGCCCTCGCACATCGGGCAAAAATACTTCGCTCGGGCGGACGGTTTTGCGACCGCATGTCCATCTCCATGGCCCGTGTGCTCGTGGTGGCGACAGGCGCCGTGGTCATGTTCTGAGTGCTTCATATACTTCTGCTGACGGAGCGGGCCGGGAATTCTTACAGTCTTTGGGGCGGACAATCGCAGTCGAGACATTTACCTTCGGCACAGGCTCCGCAGAATCGTTGCAGTTCCAGCCGCAGCGCCTTGCGGGCGCGATGCAATGTAACGTGCATGGTTGCGACCGTCCGCCTCCGCTCCCGGGCGACTTCGGCAATGGATCGGCGTTCGATGTCGATCGCCCACAAAACCTCGGCGTAGGTCGCAGGCAGGCTTTTGATGCGAGGCAGCAGGCAAGCGCAGAGCGCAAGGCTGTCGCCGGCCTGGGACGGAACCATGTCTTCGCCAGCAGCCTTGAGGTCACTGGCCAGGGCGCGAAGGCGCCGCTGGCGGGCATTGCGGGCGCGATGGAGATCGATGACTGCCCGCCGGAGAACACGGTAGAACCACGCGATGATGCTTTCATCGGCGCGCACCAGCGCGACCTTGCCCAAAGCCTTTGCAAGGCTCGCCTGCAATATGTCCTCGGCATCCTCACGGTTGCCCAGTTTCCGCTCCAGAAACCCCAGCCATTCGGCCCGGTCGGCTAGTAACTGGGCCGTCCGTTGGGCCAAACGGGAATCGGGCGGAGATCTCATGGGGTTAATTTAGCACCGCTTTGCGTGGCGGAAATGATATTACTCGAAAGTCCGGCCACCCATTGCTGGGTGGCCGGACGAGCACAAACCCGCGTTAAACCTACTGACAACGCGGAATCTACTCGATGCTGCCACAGGTGAGCATCGCTTTGCCGAAATAGGGGTTGGATATATCCATTGAGGTCTGAACCCAGACCCCCTCCTTGTTGGGCACCATTGGACAATGGGCCACGTGGTAGCCGGACTTGCCTTCGGCGACATGGACGGCTCGCTTGCTGAATGATTTGAAAACCTCGCGGGCCTCTTTCAATGACTCGGCGTTGGCCAATTTTCGGGCGTCTTGCACATATCCCGGCGGGGCATCGACTCCGTTTTCATGATGGATGACTGGCATTGCCGCGACAACAGCCGCGGCTTTCTTCGCGGTGGAAAGATCATCCGCTGCCAGAGCGGCACGCACCAGCTCGTATTGGGCGAGAAACTGCTTCTGATCGTTGTCGAGGGGGGCGTTCTTGTCATGGGCCCGCGCGGCGGAGCCGAGCAGTGCAGCGAGACCGAGCGCGAGGAGAAGGCGGTTCGTTTTCATGGACGGAAATTCAACTGGTTTTAATGGCACGGGAAGAGGTGTGGGTCTGGATGATTTTCCAGCCAGCGCTCGTTTTCTTGAGCACGGAGGTGGTGACGGCCCGCTTTTCGACAACCCGGCCGTCCTCCTTCAACACGATGCGGTAGATGTAGGACTCGGTGCTGAGCGCCAGGGGCGGCTCAAGGCGAACCTCCACCGCATAGTCACGATAGGAGAATTCCTTGAATTCAGCCAGCTCCGGCCCGATGTGGTGCTCCAGGTAATGTGCGTAAGAGCCTTCGACCCCGCCGGATTCAAAGACGGCGGAGTCCGGCGTAAAGAGATCCTTCGCCTTCGAAGCGTCGAGGGTGGTAAGCGCCAGATTGTAGGCGGCGAGCACCGTCTTGACCGCGCTTTGATCAAGGTTGTCGGCCGCAGACAACGATCCGGCGGACAAAAGCAGGAACACAAGAATGAGTTGTTTCATGGTCAGGGGGTTTTAGTCACGAGCGCCATGCCGCATTTGGAGCAGGTCTCGCCGGGTTTATTGGAGGTGATTTCGGTATGCATCGGGCAAACGTAGGTTGTCGCCATGCCGGCGTGATCGTGCCCGCTGGTTGCGGCCTTCGCCGGGCCCGCGTTCAAGCCAAAGCCAGCGAACCTGCTCCGCCCGTCGATCTGCACCTGAACGTAGAACTTGAAGAATCCCGGCATGGCCGGCTGGAGATGGAAACTGAGGTCCGGCCCGCCGCGTTCGGAGTCCATTTCCGGTTCCTTGCCCATCGGATGGACATGGAGGACTCCGGTCAGATCGGCGGTGAAACCCACCCCGTGAGCGAACGCGGCCATGATCGGTTCGAGATTGGTGGCAGGGGTGCCATCAGGCTTGGTGACATGCACGGAAACAAGCGAGGCCGCCCCGGCGGTGAGCGGCTCATCGGCAGGGAGCTTCAGGTCGAAACGATACCCGTCCACCGTGGTGGAAAGATTCAAGGAAGGGTCGAGCCGGCGGGCAGGCCCACCGACGAATACTGTCGTCTTCGCGTATTCCTGGGCTCCGGTGGCCTTGGGCAGGAGATCGGCAAAGACGGTATAAGAGCCACCCTGCTGCGGATTGAACGTGAAAGACCATTCGCCCGGAGCGGTCTCGACCGGGTGCTCGTGGCTGTAGCTGGTCAGACTTGCGTCCACGATCAAGAGGTGAACCAGCTTCGTGTGCGCGAGTTCGAGATCGGCGGACGTGACGGGTTGGCCGGCCTTCGTGGTCAGCCGCACGATGACCGGCACGCTCACCCCGGCTTCCGGTGCCTTCGCTGGAACGAAGGCAACCTGCACCGTCGGCTCGCCATGCACTCCGCCGTGATTCATGCCGCCATGCTCCTCGTGGCCCGTTGACATCGGCTTGGCTGCGCCGATTTCGGCGGGATATTGGGCGGCGAGCACCTTGAGCAGTCCGTCAACGGCCTTGAGCTGCTTTTCCGCGCCCGTTTGGTTGCCGGCATCGGCGGCGTCGTGCATGCCGTCGAGCGCCTTTGTCAGATTGGTGACAGCGCCCTGGACGCGTTTCAGCTTGTCGGCGGGAAGGTCCTTGGACGCCTCGCGCAACTGGCCAAGCACCGCGACGAGGTGCTCGACCAGTTCGTGAACCGGCTTCAGGTCTTTCGCGGCAACCTGGGTCGTGAGTTTGTCCCGGAGGCCGTTAATATCGCCCCACGCTTCAGCAGCTCTGGTGGAAGGCATCGCAACGGATTCATGGGCGGGCGCCTTGTCCTCGTGTGCGTGGAGCGAGGGGACGGGCACGATCAGGGAGGCCGCGCCCGCGACAAAGGCGGTGACCAAGGTGTGGCGGAAGTTGGAAATCATGGCGTATAGAAGAAAGGGAAAAGGGAACGCCGGCCGGAGGTCTGGGGCCGACCGGCGCGGAATCACTTGTGCTCGTGGCTGGCCATCTCGCCCTTCGGATACTGGGCGGCGACCACCTTCAGGAGAGACTCGACCGTTCCGAGCTGCTTTTCGGCGCCGTCCTGTTTGCCTTCGTCGGCGGCGTCGTGCAGGGCGTCCAGGGCCTTGGCCAGGTTCTTGACAGCCCCTTCGACCCGCTTGAGTTTTTCCGCGGGCAGGTCCTTGGACATGCCGGGTAGCATGTTCAGGGTTTCGGTCAGTTGTTCGGCCAGCTCGTGCACGGGCTTCAGGTTCTTGGCTTTGACCTGCTCCACGATTTCCATCTGGAGATCGTGGGCCTTGTCCAGGGCGGCGGCGGCGGTCGTCGGCATGGCCATTTCACCATGCCCGGCTTCCTTCTTGTCGTCATGGGCGCGAAGCAGCGGGCTGGCCAGGAGGAGCGAAGCACCGGCGACGAGCGCCAGCGCGAGATGATTTTTGCGATTTTGTATTTTCATGGTTTGGGAGGGAAATCAGCTGTCGGCGTCGAGCGGATCAACTTTGGCCCGGGCGAGGTATTTCTCGGAGGCCCGGCGGCCGAATTTATAGAACACGGCCGGCGTCACGGCCATGTCGAGGAACGTGGAGCTCACCAGGCCGCCAAGGATGACCACGGCGACCGGGTAAAGGATCTCCTTGCCGGGCTGGTCCGCGGCGAGAACCAGCGGGATGAGGGCCAGACCGGCGGTGAGCGCCGTCATGGTCACCGGCACCAGCCGTTCCAGCGAACCGCGCACGATCATCCGCTCATCGAACTTCTCCCCCTCGTGCTCCATCAGGTGGAGGTAGTGCGAGATCATCATGATGGTATTGCGCGAGGCGATGCCCGCGAGCGTGATGAGGCCGACCAGCGTCGCGATCGACACCTGGCCGACCATGAAATACGTGAGGACGAGCGCCCCGATGAACGCCAGCGGGACATTGAGCAGGACCTGCGCGACGATCATCCCCGAGCGGAAGTGGGCATAAAGCACGATGAAGACGACGCCGAAGGTCAGCACAGCCAGGATCGCAATGATCCGCGTGGCCTCCTGCTGGCTCTGGAACTGGCCCTCGTAGCTGATGAAGTAGCCGGTCTCCAGATGCACCTTTTCGCCGACGGTCTTCTGGATGTCGGCGACGACCGAGCCGAGGTCGCGCCCGGAGACGTTTGCCGAGACGGCGATGCGGCGCTGCACATCCTCGCGGTTAATCAGGTTGGGACCCTTGCTCTCGCGGACATTGGCTACCAGATAAAGCGGCACCTTGCCGCCGACCGGGACGTCGATCAGGATGTCGCGAATGGCCGCGGGATTGACGCGGGACGGGTCGTTGAAC
>Ga0066487_100110_pt1 | contig 28511 bp, 16 predicted proteins | sample LakWasM129_HOW14_2_FD_59588 | JGI IMG/M metagenome (GOLD analysis project Ga0066487, IMG submission 59588) | Freshwater sediment methanotrophic microbial communities from Lake Washington under simulated oxygen tension - Sediment Metagenome 129_HOW14 | ecosystem: Environmental > Aquatic >... | reverse complement strand
CGCCCACTCCGACTCGGTCAGCTCTGAACGGTTCCACCATTTTGAAAACACGCCCTAGTCCCAATGAATCCTGCTACCAAGCTATTGAAAGCCATTTTGGCGATCTCGATCGCTGGAATTGTTCCTTCGCTGCTGTCTGGACAAACCACCCCATCTGCTAATCCCACGCCAGCGGCGGAGTCTGATGCGCCTAAATCCCTGGACGCGCAAGAGTCTCAAGACAGCCAAGAGACTAAGGGAAACACCATTGTTCTGGATAGTTTCGTCGTCACCGGGACTTTTGAACGCGTTAAGAAAACGGAGGCCACGGTGGCAATCACGACAATAGATTTGTCTGACATGATGAAGGTCGTGCCGATCAGCACCGCGGATCTGGTAAAAAACGTCCCTGGGGCGTTCGTGAATTCGTCGTTGGGGGAGATCCGAAATATGGTCTACACCCGTGGTGTATCGGCCAATTCGACCGATGGAGCCTCCGGCTACTACTATGTTTCCCTCCAGGAAGACGGATTACCGGTCACCGCAATCAGCGCCAACAATACCGGACCGGATTTCTTCATCCGGGCGGATGCCACGTTGGATCATCTCGAGGCGGTTCGTGGTGGCAGTGCCGCCATCACGGGAACCAATGCGCCTGGCGGCATCTTTAATTACATCAGCAAGACCGGGACGGATGTCTTCTCGGGTGTGTTGTCCGCCCGCTTCGGTTTGGAAGGCAATGGCTCCAACCCCTATTATCGCTCTGATATTTCCGTGGGCGGACCGTTCAAGAATGGATTCTACTATAATGTCGGCGGTTTTTACCGGCATAGCGTCGGGGCGCACGACACGGGTTATCCCCTCAATTATGGTGGCCAACTGAAGGCCAATATCGTCAAGAAGTTTGCGAACGGTTCGCTCGAGCTCTACGCGAAGCTGCTGGATGATCACAATGGCTGGTTTGAATTCACGCCCGCGATCGGTTTCGGCACGAATCATTTTGCGCCCGGGTTCGACAACAAGTCCTCGGTGCTGGCTCCGCCCGAATCCAAGTTCAGCTATCAAACCGGTCCCAATTCGTTTGCTACCTACGATGTGGGCAAGCTGGTGCATTCAAAAGCCAACGTCATTGGCCTGAAACTCGACGCGACCCTGGGCAATGGATGGAGCTTCACCAACAATGGGAAATTCACCAACAACAAGTATGATTGGAATTCCGGCGCCATCATCTTTCCCCAGCCGCTGGACAACCTGATGACCTACGCCCTGCTCGGAACGCTGGGCATGCCGGGCACCTATACGTTTACGTCGCCGTCCGGGGCGTCCGCCCAGATCATGTCGTTCAGCGGTTTCGACTTCAACCGGGTAGGCAGTTCTACGCTGCCTGGAAGCAATGTCATCCCGTTCGCGGGACTGATCCAGGCGGCCGCGACCCGGGAAATGGACAACAAGGAGTGGATGAATCAGTTTTCCGTGACCAAGAAATTTGACAAAGGCTCCATCACCGCGGGCATGTTTTACGACCACGCCAACGTGCTCGCCATCCAAGGCGGTGCCGGCATTGGCATTTCCGAACTGAAGTCGCAACCGAAACTGCTTCAGATCACGCTCCAGTCACCGGCCGGCCAGCTTCAGCAGGTGACCAACGCGAAAGGGTATTCTGCTCCGGGAGCCATTGGCCAAAATTACAACAAGGCATCCTGGGAGCAAATCGCTTTCTTCCTGGGCAGTCGTTGGGAGTTTGCGCCCAAGTGGAGCCTGGACTGGGGTGTGCGTCAGGAAGAAGTGAAAGTCGCCACGAATAATCTGACTGACGCCGGCAATATCAATGTGACCTCCACCACGGGAGGTGTCGATGGCAACGCCAGCACCTTGTATGACAACAATTACGTCACCCAGGGAAATATCATCCATGTTGAACGAAAGCTAAACACCACGTCGTATTCGGCCGCGATCAATCGCGAGCTCAGCAAAGAAAGCTCGATCTACCTGCGCTATTCGGTCGGCAAAAAGACACCGGATCTGGATTCGTATTTCAGCCTGAACAATCTCGCCGCCAACGCGGTCGCCCAAACGAAGCCGCAAATTGTCACGCAATGGGAGCTGGGCTACAAGTTCACCAAACCGAAGTTCAGCCTGGCGGTCACTCCCTTCTATAGTGACCTGACGGATGTCGCCACCGGCACCGGCTTTCAAAATCCCGACGGCACATTCTACAATCGCACCGTCTACAATGCCCTCCGCACTTACGGCGTGGAAGTGGAGAGCACGCGATATTTCAGCGGCGGCTTTGCCCTGCGCGGCTCTTTGACGCTGCAGCGATCCACGGCCACCAAGTGGCAAAGCTGGATTGCGAACGGTCCCGGTGCGGCCGACGATGCGCTGCTGGATTTTTCGGGAAACAAGTCGGATAACAATCCCGAGGTCATGAGCACCATCACCCCCTCCTATTCCAAGGGCCGCTTCTTCGGCCAGATCCAGTGGAGATACATGGGCTCCCGTCCCGCCAACATTCCGAACGCCTTTTCCCTGCCGGCATTCTCCCAGACCGACCTGACCCTGCAGTGGCAATTCTCGCATAAACTCACCCTGAGTCTCACGGTGAACAACCTCCTGGACACAAAAGGCGTGATGAGTTTCGCCCCTCCGGGAATCTTCCTCGACGCCCTCAACCGACAGGGGTTCACGAAGGCGATGCTCGCGGCCAACCCCAATGCCCCTTACAGCATCGTGACGATTCCGGCCCGGGCATATTTCTTATCCGCGAACTACACCTTCTAACCTGGACACTCTGCGTCGGCCACTGCATCGGCAGCGTATGTGATGCAGTGGCCGACCGCTTCGGCGATTAATTATGAAAAAACACATTTTCCTGCCTTCGTTTGTCGGACTTGTTCTGGCACTGTTGGGATCTCGAATGATCGCGAGCGTCCAAGCGCCGATGCCACCGCAAGCGGAAATTCCCCTCTACGCCGGCGCCGCGCCCGGATCGCAGGCATGGAACTGGAACGAGCAGAGTGCGCCGCTGGATACTCCCGATGGGCCGGTGCCTGTGGTGCAGAATGTGGTTCGCCCTTCATTGGTATATTTTCCGGCCGATAAATCCAAAGCGGTGGGCACGGCCGTGATTGTGGCGCCAGGCGGCGCTTTCATGTTCCTCGTCATGGCCCCGGAAGGTTTGGACACCGCCAAGCGGCTCAACGAAATGGGCATCGACGTGTTTGTTCTGAAATACCGGTTGGTCCTGACCAAGCCGGGGCACCCCGCGATGGTTACTGCGCCGTCAGATCAAGTTGGGATGGGAGTCCAAGGCACGCCCCAGGCCGGACAAAACATCCGGGTCATGGCCGGTCTTGACGGACAGCAGGCGGTGCGGGTGTTGCGCCAGCGGGCGGCCGAGTTTGGGGTGCGCCCTGACCGCATCGGCCTGATGGGCTTCTCGGCCGGCGGCTATGTGGCGGTGGCGGCAGCGACCGGACCGGCGGATGGACGGCCGGACTTCGCCGCGCCGATTTACCCGGCGGCAGGATTTCCGGCGGTATCGGAATTGGTCATGACTCCACCGCCGGGCGCGCCGCCAGTGTTCCTTGCGGTAGCAGCCGACGACGAACTCACCGGCTGGCAAGGTGCGGTCGAGCTTTATACGGCCTGGCGCAAGGCCGATATTCCGGCCGAGCTGCATATTTTTCAGGTCGGCGGTCACGGGTTTCGCAAAAAGCAGGGTGGGGTTGTTCATTACCTGGATCGGTTTGAAGAGTGGCTGCGGTTGAATGGCTGGCTGACCAAAGCCGGCTGAACTGGCTCTACTCGGTTCATGCCTTTTGTGGCCAACCGCAACGACCGGTCGGAAACCGTCACTCCGCACCCGGCCACGTGCATGCCTGTAAATAGAAAAACCGATTCACCATGAAACCTCCATCAAGCAAGTTTTGGATTCGATTTTTATCGCGACTCGGTCGCCCTATCGTTTTCGCCGCCTTTGCCACCGTTCTTATCCCGGTTTGGGCGCAACCCGCGGAAGACGCCTTGCGGCGCGGTTTCGAGACCCCGCCGAACTCGGCCAAACCCCGGGTGTGGTGGCATTGGATGGACGGCAACATCACGAAGGAGGGAATCACGCTGGATCTCGAATGGATGAAACGCGTGGGGATTGGCGGAATGCAGAACTTCGACGCCGCCGCGAATACCCCGCAGGTCGTCGACCGGCGGCTGGCCTACATGACGCCGGATTGGCAGGACGCCTTCCGGCATGCGGTAAACCTCGCAGAAAAGCTCGATCTTGAGATGGGCATCGCAAGTTCCGCGGGTTGGAGCGAAACCGGCGGCCCGTGGGTCATGCCGAAGCAGGCCATGAAGAAGCTCGTGTGGAGCCGGATCGAATTGACCGGTGGCCAACCCTTCGAGGGGCAACTGCCCCAGCCCCCTTCGAAGACCGGAGGGTTCCAGGATGCTCCCATGATCCCGCTCTTCGGCATGGAACCACACCCGCGGGAAGAATTCTATGCGGACAGTGTGGTGCTCGCCTACCGCACCCCGGTGGAGGATGTGCTGCCGGAAAAAGCCGTGTCCAATGCAGGTCCGCTCATTCTGGCCGCGCTCACCGACGGCAGCATGGCAACCGGCCAGGAGCTGATTTCCCAAACCGGAACCAACGCGTGGATCCAATACGAGTATGCGCAGCCGCAGACTGTGCAGGCGATCAGCCTGGCGTTGCCGGTGCGGGGAGGCATGGCCGGGAATCCAACCATCGCCGGGCGGCTGGAGGCGAGCGACGACGGCAAGACCTTCCGTCTCGTCAAGGAGTTGGAAGCGGGATCGTTTTTCGAGAAAACGGTCTCCTTCGCGCCGGTCACCGCGAAGTTCTTCAGACTGACCATCACGCCGGGGCCGGAAGGAATGAATTTTGCAAAAATGCTCGCGCTCAACGCCGCGGTCGGAGTGGCGGCGGATCCGAATCTCGCCCCGCCGCCCGGTGCCTCCGCCGGAGGCGAAACGAAATACACGGTAAACGAATTCGTGCTGTATTCGTCGGCGCGCATTAATGAGTTTGAGTTGAAGGCGGCCTTTGCCGGCGCGCCCGACTATTACGCGATCGAGAGTGTGCCGTGCGCCGTGGGGACCGCGGTGCCAAAGGCGGATGTCATTGATCTCACCGCAAAGATGGATGCGCAAGGAACGCTGCGTTGGACGCCGCCGCCCGGGCGCTGGACGGTGATCCGGCTCGGCTGCTCGCTGATTGGGAAAACGAATCACCCCGCTTCGGCGGAGGGAACCGGCTTGGAAGTCGACAAGTTGAGCCGGACGCACGTTAAGAGCTATCTCGACCACTACCTGAAGCGGTATGAGGATACCGTCGGAACCGACCATATTGGCCGCAAGGGAGTAAAGGTGCTGCTGGCTGACAGCATTGAATCCGGGTTTCAGAATTGGACCGATGACATGGTGGCGGAATTCAAGCGCTTGCGCGGCTATGACCCGACGCCATGGCTGCCGGCGCTGACCGGCGTCATGATCGAGAGTGCGCCGGCCAGTGACAAATTTCTCTGGGATTTCCGCCGGACGATCGCCCAGTTGTTGGCGGATAATCATTACGGCCAGATCGCCGAAAGCGCGCATAAGCTTGGATTGAGCGTCTACGGCGAGGCCTTGGAAAGTTTTCGTCCCACGATCGGCGATGACATGGAGATGCGTCGTTTTGCCGATGTGCCCATGGGCGCGATGTGGTATTTCAAGCCCCAGGTTGGGCCTGGCTCCACGGCCTTGGCGGATGACCGCGGTGCGGCCTCGGTCGCCCATCTCTACGGACAGAATATCACCGCGGCTGAGTCGATGACCTCCGCTCTGGCGCCGTGGGCGCATTCGCCTCGTGAACTCAAGCACGTGATCGACCTCGAGTTTGCCCTCGGCATCAACCGGCCGGTGATTCACACCTCGGTGCATCAGCCGCTCATTGACCGAAAGCCCGGAATACCACTGATCATCTTCGGGCAATACTTCACCCGTAACGAGACTTGGGCTGAGCAGGCCGGGCCGTGGGTCACATACCTGTCACGCAACGCCCACCTGTTGCAGCAGGGGCGCTTTTTTGCGGACGTCGCCTATTTCTATGGCGAGGAAGCTCCGCTGGTCAGTCTGTTCGGCAACCAGCCGCTGCAGGATGTCCCGGAAGGTTATGGCTACGATTTCGTCAACTCCCATGCGCTGCTTAACCTGTTTGCGGTGGACATGGGCGAACTGACCGTTCCTTCGGGCATGCGGTATAAAGTTCTTTACCTCGGTGGAACCAGCCGACGGATGACTTTGCCCGTGCTGCGCAAGCTGCGCGAATTGGTGTCGGCCGGCGCCACGGTGATCGGCTCAAGGCCGGAAGGTTCGCCGAGTCTTGCTGATGACGAAGCAGAGTTCCAAAAGATCGCCGATCAGCTCTGGCCAGACAGTGGAGCCGGAGCCCACACCACCAACCTGGGCGATGGCCGGGTTGTCTCCGGACTGAGCCTCACTGAGGCTTTGGTCTCGCTCCCACTGTCGGCCGACTTCGCGTATACCAAACCGAAGGCGGACACGTCGCTCCTGTTTCTCCACCGAAAGCTGGCTGAGGGCGATATCTACTACGTTGACAATCGCAACGACCGGCCGGAATCCGTTGAGCTTTCCTTCCGTGTGGCCGGCAAAGCCGCCGAATTGTGGCACGCCGACACTGGCCTGATTGAAAAGGCCAGCTACCGCCTAACCGGCGATCGCACGACTGTGCCGCTGACGCTTAGCCCGTTCGAAGCCGTCTACGTTGTTTTTCGCCAGCCGGCCGCCACGACCCATTACGTGGCGCCTAAACTTGCCGAAACGCTCCTGGCTACGATAGCCGGGAGCTGGACCGTAGGATTCGACCCGACACTGGGTGGTCCGGTCATGGCAACCTTCGATCAACTCGCGTCGTGGAGTGAGAGCGGCGATCCCGCGATCAAATACTATTCCGGAACGGGCCGCTACACCAAGACGATCGAGGCGCCGGCCCCTTGGTTCAAGGCTGGAGCGCGCATGCTGCTGGATCTGGGCGATGTGCGCGAGCTGGCGGAGGTGTCGCTCAACGGCCAGTCGCTGGGGATCAGCTGGCATCCTCCCTACCGGATCGACGTCACGGGTCTGTTAAGACCAGGCGCCAATGCCCTCGAAATCAAGGTCACCAACCTGTGGGTCAACCGGCTGATCGGGGATCTGCAGCCTGGCGTGACCAAGAAATATACCTTTACCGCCAGTCCTACCTACAGCCCCGACGCGCCGCTGCGGGCCTCCGGTCTCATCGGCCCAGTTACCCTGTGGTCCTTGGATGCGAACACTCAGTGACATGAACATCAAATTCACGGCGGCCTTGACTATCCTCACCGTAGCCCGTTCCGCGTGCGGCCAAACCGCAGCAGTATCCGATCGGGAAGCCACGCGAGTTGACTCGTTATTGGAGCGGATGACCCTGGAACAGAAGATCGACTATATCGGCGGCGCCGGATTTGGCATTCGCGGCATACCGGAACTCGGGCTTCCGGCACTGCAGATGTCGGATGGGCCTTTCGGGGTCCGGAGCAATGCGAAATTCCCTGCGCCCGTTTATGCGGCTGGCATCGGATTGGCCGCCTCGTGGAATGCGGACTTGGCGCAGGAGGTGGGCGCGGCCATCGGCCGGGATGCACGGGCGCGGGGCGTGCATTTCATGTTGGGCCCCGGGGTGAACCTCTATCGCTCGCCGATCAATGGCCGCAATTACGAGTATTTTGGCGAGGATCCCTGTTTGGCCGCGGCCACGACGGTGGGATACATCCGCGGAATGCAAGCGCAGGGGGTGAGCGCGACGGTCAAGCATTACCTCGGCAACAACTCCGAGTTCCTGCGCCACGACTCCGATTCGCGCATCGATGAGCGCACCATGCGGGAAATCTATCTCCCGGCCTTTGAAGCCGCAGTCAAACAGGCCCACGTGGGCGCGGTGATGAATTCCTACAACCTGGTAAATGGCGAGCACGCCACGCAGAACGGTTACCTCAACACGACGATCTTGCGGCAAGAGTGGGGCTTTGACGGCGTGCTGATGTCCGACTGGATGTCCACCTACGACGGCATTGCCGCCGCGAGGAGCGGGCTCGATCTGGAAATGCCCTCGGGGGCCTTCATGAATCAGCAGACCTTGCTGCCGGCGATCCAGGACGGCCGACTGACGAGCACGATGATCGACGATAAAATACGTCACATTTTGCACCCGGCGGTTCGCTTTGGTTGGTTGGATCGCAGCCAGATTGACTCAAAGTTCTCCACCTACAGCGCAGCCAATCATCAGTTGGCTCTGAAAACGGCGCGCGAAAGCATCGTGCTGCTTAAAAACAAGGACTCACTGCTGCCCTTGGATCGCACCAAGGTTAAGTCGATCTTGGTCGTGGGCCCTGATGCCCATCCCGCCCAGCCCGTTGGGGGTGGCAGCGGGGCCGCCGTTCCTTTCTCATCGGTGAGCCTGCTGGAGGGAATCAGCGGACTGGTAGGTTCGGATACCACCGTGTATTACGAACGCGCATTGGCCACCATGGCCGTCCTTGCGGCCGAGACCGATTTCGTGACCGCCCCGACGGATGGGCAACCGGGGATGAAGTTGGAAATCTTCCCGAACGCGGATCTCGGGGGAGCGCCGGTCTCAACGGAGATTGCACGCCATATCAATGTATCGGGAAAATCATGGGGGGATATCTTTTCGCAGGACCCAACGGATGCCGCGGCCATGGCCGCCGCGAGCAAACCCGTGTCCCGGCGTTGGACTGGATATTATATGGCAAACGAAGCGGGCCGTTATGAACTGGCGGTCCAAGGAGTCATGGAGGGGAATGCCTGCCGGATTTACGTGGACGGGAATCTGCAGGTCGACCAATGGCCGCACGCCACGGCCATGCACGAAAGCACCGCCCTGGATTTCGCGGCGGGACCGCACAAGGTGGTGGTGGAAAATTATCATGCCGGCCCTTTGGGCGGCAGCCTTCGGGTCGCCATTGCCAAACAAAGCCGGTTGGTGAGCGCCACCGCCCGGAAACTGGCGGCGCTGGCGGACGTGGTTGTCGTCGCCGTCGGCTTCGATAACGACAGCGAGGCGGAGGGCGCCGACCGGAGCTTTGCGCTGCCGATCGGGCAGGATGAGCTGATCCGTGAGATGGCGGCGCAAAACAAGCGCACGATCGTGGCGGTTACCGCGGGCGGGACGGTCGATACGCGCGGATGGCTCGAGCAGATCCCGGCGTATCTGCATCTTTGGTATCCCGGTGAAAAAGGCGGCACCGCTCTGGCGGAGATTCTCTATGGAACCGTGAATCCTTCGGGCCGGCTTCCGGTGACTTTTGAGAAAACCCCGGAGGACAATCCGGCCCATGCGAATTATTACCCTTTGCCCGGGACCAAGCGGATCGATTATGCGGAGAGCGTTTTTGTCGGATATCGGGGATATGAGAAAAACAAGACCGCTCCGCAATTTCCCTTTGGGTATGGTCTTTCCTACACGACCTTTAACTTCGATGACCTGGCGATTAGAGCCGTTGGTTCGGCCGAAGCTCCTCGGTTTGAGGTGACCTTCACGATTACCAATACGGGGTCTCGTGCCGGCGCTGCAGTCGGACAGGTGTATGTCGGTGAAGAGGCGCCCACTCTGCCCCGCCCGGCCAAGGAGCTGAAGGGATTTGCCAAGGTTGAATTGCAACCGGGAGAAAAAAAGGCGGCCACCGTGGCGTTGGACCTGCGGGCGTTCGCCTATTTCGATGTGGCCGCCCACGCGTGGCGGGCGAATGCAGGGAAATACCGCGTGTTGGTCGGCAGCTCATCCGCCAACATCGAACTTCGGGGAAATATCCGCCTGGAGCAGATGCTCACGGCGAAACCATAAGCTCCGACGCAAACAGTGTGAACGGCGTAGCTCTGACTGTCCTGAAACCATGAACCCCAATCCCTTCCTTGGCGTGCTCTTTCATTGGCTCGGCGGGCTCGCGTCCGGGAGCTTCTACGTGCCCTACAAGGGCGTCAAAAAATGGTCGTGGGAAACCTATTGGCTCGTGGGCGGGGTGTTCTCGTGGATCGTCTGTCCGTCGCTGCTGGCGTCGATTTTGACGAATGACCTGTTTGGCGTGCTGCGCCAGCAGTCGGCGGGCACGCTCTGGTGGACGTATTTCTTCGGGGCGATGTGGGGTTTCGGCGGACTGACGTTCGGACTCACGATGCGCTATCTCGGCATGTCGCTCGGCATGGGCGTCGCCCTCGGTTACTGCGCGGCCTTCGGCACGCTGCTGCCACCGATCTTCAAAACCATCGTGCCGACGATTCCCGTCGCCGAGACGATCCTGCAGATCGCGTCAACCAAACCCGGCCAGATCACGCTGGCGGGCGTGGCCGTATGCCTGTTCGGCATCGGCATCGCCGCCCTCGCGGGCCTGACGAAGGAACGGGAGATGCCGGCTGGGGAGAAAAAGAAGGCGATCGCGGAATTCAGCTTCAAGAAAGGCATCCTCGTCGCGACCTTCTCCGGCATCATGAGCGCGTGCTTCGCCTTTGCGCTCACCGCGGGCAACCCGATCGGCGAGGCCTCGCTCGCGGCGAAGACTGATCCGATCTGGACCGGACTGCCGAAGCTGGTCGTCGTGTTGCTCGGTGGCTTCACGACGAACTTCGTCTGGTGTGTTATCCTGAATTTCAGAAATCACACGGGCTACCAATATCTCGCGGCACAAGTTCGCGCAGAGCACGCGCACCACGGCGGCGCGGGCGGCAGTGAGCATGGCGAGGCCGTCAAGGCCGCCGTCGCCAGCGGGACGGCGGATTTGAAGATACCAGTGCTTGGCAACTACTTCTTCTCCGCCCTCGCCGGCACCACCTGGTATTTCCAGTTTTTCTTTTATACGATGGGCGAGACCCAGATGGGCAAGTTCGGCTTTGCCTCGTGGACTCTCCACATGGCGAGCATCATCATCTTCAGCACAATGTGGGGCTGGATTCTGCATGAGTGGAAGGGGTCCAGCAGGAAGGCCCACGGCCTGATCGCCACCGGTATCGCCGCTTTGATCCTATCCACGATTGTCATCGGTTACGGCACCTATCTCAAAGCCGGTGCGGGACAATGAGCCGGGAAGCCAGTCCGGCGTCAGGCTGAAATCCGAGTAGCGCGAGTGCCTACACCGCAACGGGCGATCGCCGCGTCGGTGCTCTGAGGGTCAGGGGCGCAAACGCACGACAAATTCGTAGCGCCCAGATCCAACGTCCAGGTTGAGCTGGTCGTCTTTAACGACCGCTCTCGCGACTCCGTGCGAGGAGCCTATCGGGTTTCCTCCTTCCCGCACCGACTCGACGCTTTTGGCCGGAAGGATGACTTCCGCGTTGGTGTTAACAGGAACGGTAACGGCGAACCTCAGCTCGTTTTCGGTTCGCGTCCACTCACAGGAGATCAGTCCGTAGGCTGTCTGAAGGTGGCACTGGGCGTGGTTCAGGGCGATATGTCCGATGATGGGCGCGACGCGGAATCTCTTGTAACCCGGCTCGAGGATCTGCAGGCCGCCGAGGCGCTGGAACAGCCAGTCGCCCACTGCACCGTAGGCGTAGTGATTGAACGAGTTCATGTCCACCGGGCCGAATTCGCCGTCGGCCCGGATGGTGTTCCACCGCTCCCACATCGTGGTCGCTCCCATGTGAATCTCGAAACCCCACGACGGGTAGTCCTCGTTGAGCAGGAGCCGCATGGCCAGGTCGTCGCGACCGATCCGGCTGAGCGCGGGCAACAACCAGGGCGTGCCGAGAAAGCCGGTCTTCAAATGGTAATCATCCGCCGCCAGTTTCCCGATGAACTTGGCGACGGTCTGCTCGCGCTGCGCAGGATCGGCGATCAGGTCCATGCCAAGCGCCATGGCATAGACGGTCTGCGTTCCGGTGTAGAGGGAACCGTCCGAGGCGCGATACGCCGCGACGAAGGCTTCGCGGATCTTCGGAACCAGCGCGGCCCATTCCTTCGCCTGGTCGTCCTGGCCCAGCGCGGCGGCCATCTCGGCCATCATGCGGGTGTTCTCGGCGAAATAGGCGGTGGCGATGACACGATGCTCCTCGACCCGATCCACCTTTTCGAGCTGCAGCCAATCGCCGGAGAACCACGAGCGACGCCCCTCCTCCAACAGGTTGCCATCCTGCGTGGCGCTGTCGTGGACGAAGCGGTAAAAGCGCCGCATCGCGTCCCAATTGCGTCGCAAGATCCGCGTGTCGCCCGTGGCGCGCCAGACGGAGTAGGGCACGGTGATGAAGGCGTCGGACCAGCCGACCCCGGTCTCGTCGAACTCGCGGCGCGGCTGCGGCACGATGGCCGGAATGTTGCCGTTGGTTCGTTGCGCATCGCGCATGTCGTCCATCCATTTTGAAAGAAACGCGCGGGTGTCCTGCAACCGGTTCGCGGTCGGCGCAAAAACGCTGATGTCGCCCGTCCAGCCGAGCCGCTCGTCGCGCGCCGGTGTGTCGGTCGGAATCGAGAGAAAGTTGCCGCGTTGTCCCCAGCGGATGTTGCGCACGAGCTGATCGAGCATCGGATGCGAGAGCCGGAGGTCGCCGGTGGCCGGCAAGTCGGAGCCGAGCACAACGCCTTCGACTTCGCCCGCTATCGGCGGTGCATCCACTCCGGTGATCTCGACATAGCGGAAGCCGTGCTGGGTGAACGTGGGCTGGTAGACAACGGTTTCGTCGCGAGCGAACGTGTAAGTGTCGGTGACCTTGGCCTTGCGGAAGTTGTCGGTGTAGAGCCGGCCCCGGCGCTCGCCCAACCGGTAGAGTTCCTCCGCATAGCGGATGCGGACCGTCTGGTTCTTTTTCCCGGTGAGCTTGATCCGCGCGACTCCGACCATGTTTTGCCCGAGATCATAGACAAACTCGCCGGGCGCAGGCATGGTGCGGGTCCGGGCGATCAGCACTTCGGTTGCGCGCACCGGTTCGTCGGGTTGCGGGACGAGGCGCGTCAGATCATCCGACACGATGGCGGCGGGAATCCAGTCGGCCGCTTCAAAGCCGGCCTTGTTCCAACCATCCTGCTCGAGCCGGGCATCGTAAGTTTCGCCATCCTGCAAGTCTGCCTGAACGAACGGGCCGGTAGCCGAGCGCCAACCTGCGTCGGTGACCAAGGTGTCGGTCGTGCCGTCGGTGTAGGTCACGTGAAGTTTTGCCACGAGAGCGAGCGTATCGCCATAGACGCCGCGCCAATGGAGTCCGACGTGTCCGCGAAACCAGCCGTCGCCCAGCGCCGCGCCGATCACGTTGGCACCGTTCTGCAGCAGCGACGTCACATCGTAGGTCTGCGTCTGGATGCGGCGGGGATAGTCGGTCCAGCCCGGCGCGAGAAACTGGTCGCCGACGTTCCGGCCGTTGAGCGAAAGCCGGTAAACACCGTGAGCAGAGGCGTAGAGGCGCGCGCTCTTGACGGTCTTCGAGACCTTAAAAACTCCCCGCAGCAGCGGAAGCGGCCCGGGTCCGTCGCCCGCTGGCTTGGGCTGTCCGATCCATTTCGCGCCGGACCAGTCGGCAGGAGAACACAGTCCGGTCTCAAACCAGGCGGGTGCACTCCAGTCGCTGGATTCTCCGGTGCCATCCCAGACCCGCACCTGCCAATAATACCGCCGCGCCGACGCGATCTTGATGCCCTCGGGCACGGTCACATCGATCTGCCGATCGGACGAGACGCGACCGGAATCCCACAAATCTGTGCCAGACTCGGTCGAGCCGAGACGCACCTCGTAGGCGCTCTGCACCTTGCCGCGTGTTTCCGATTCGATGGTCCAACCCAATGAGATGTCGTCGCCGCCGATACCGACGGGATTGGCGCGCCCGTTGGTTGTCATCCTCCCGATCGAGAGTGCCCATACATCGGTCGCGGCAACGCAGCCCGCAAGCAGTGCGACCGCCAGAGGTCGTGCCATGGACAAGTGCAAGAAGCCCCGATAGGCAGGAAAAGCGCGCCGCAATAACGACATTCCGGCATTTAGGTTTCCCGTCGCGATTCATGCAACCGCCATCGTAAACGAACTGGGCGCCACCGAAAGCAAGCGTCAGTTGCCCGCTGGTATTTCCCCGGCAACCAAACGGGGATCGACAACCGGGGATGAAGCAGGACTATCTTAAGGAGTCATGAGCGTGGAGCTTGTTCAACGGGTCGCCGAAGGATTTCCCGGGCAGCGCCTCATTGTGCTGCCGCCGGCGGTTTTCCGCCGGGCGGCGACCTTGCCCGTGTGTCGGGACCTCATGGTGACCCATATCGGCGCCTACCAAACCGCCCCGCACCATTTTGTTGATCGGCCAAACGGAACGAAGGAGCACATCTTGATCGTTTGCCAGGGAGGGCAGGGCGCCTGCTCCATCCAGAACCGGACTCACCGCATGACGACCGGCCACGCCATCGTTCTGCCCGCAGGCCTGCCGCACAAATACTGGGCCGACGAAAATGATCCGTGGAAGATCTTCTGGGTTCATTTCACGGGAACAAGGAGTCGCGACCATGTCACCATGCTCGACCTGACCCCGAGAAACCCCGTGTGCTGGCTGCATGACCTGGCCAGGGTGGTCGAGGCGTTTGAAGAGACCTACCGGCATGCCCTCGGAGGCTATACCGATGTCGATCTCTTCGGGTTGAGCACGGGGCTTTCCCGACTGCTTGGAGTCTGCCGACTCTCCCAGCGCGCACTTGATGTCCGCCGGCGCCACACTGAGGAACAAGTGTTGAAGACGGTGCACCATATGGCTGCGAACCTCCATCGTCCGCTGACCCTGACACAGCTTGCGGCGGTGGCGTCCTGGTCTCCGACCCATTACAGCATGGTCTTCCGGCGGCAGCTGAATCTTTCGCCCATCGAGTATCTCCTCCGCCTGAAGATTCAACGGGCGTGCGAGCGCCTCCGAACCACCGACGACTTGATCGCGGACATTGCCCAGGATCTCGGTTTCGCCGACCCGTTCTATTTTTCCCGCCTGTTTCGCCGCCGGGTGGGCTCAAGCCCGAGAGTCTATCGACAAACCTACGGTGCCAAACGCTGAGCCGGCTCGGTTGTAGGGCGGGATCGCTGATCCTGCCGCGAATGATGCGATGCACCATGCGGACGAATGGCGAGGTGCGGCGACCCCACCCTACCGTTTGACCGAGCATCAGCCAGCAGAACGGAAGATAGTCCAGTATCATCGTGGGATGTTCTATTCTCCTTGCGCCGGTCTTTCGCTACGCTGAAGGCAGTATTGGGATCTACCCCGTCATCTTTTTCTCCACGTTCCCCCTTTGCGACACCGAATGCTTGCGAAAACTTCCTTCGTCCTCATGCTGTCCCTCGTGTTCTCCCTCGTGGGGCGGGCGGAATCCCTCGACGTTTCGGGCCCGTGGGAAGTGACGCTCGCGGAGCCCCAAACCACGTCGGCTTGGCAGCAAATTCGGCTGCCCGGGACCCTGGATGATTACCAGATCGGAGCCCCCCTCGCGCTCAAACCGGAGTTGACCATCCCAGTGCTGGCCCACTTGCAGCGCCGCTTCACGTATATCGGTCCGGCTTGGTTCAGGCGTAGCGTCGATATTCCGGCGCGATGGACGGGCAAGACCATCACGCTCGAGCTGGAGCGGGTGCTGTGGGAGTCGCGCGTCTTCGTGGACGGTCGGGAGGTCAGCCGTGCGGACAGTCTGTCCACACCGCAGCGTCACGACCTGAGCTCCGCCCTCACTCCCGGGCATCACGAACTCGTCGTGCAAATCGACAACCGCGAGATTCACCGCGACGTCAGTCTGCACATCGATCGCTACGAAGTCCCCGAAAGCTTCCCTGCAGCCCATGCCTACACCAATCACACGCAAACCATGTGGAACGGTGTCCTCGGCTCGCTCCGTCTGCGCGCCGGGGACCGTGTTGCTGTCGAGCGCCTGGCAATTTTCCCGAAACTCGGTTCGGAGCCGCGCCTGGAGGTCGCGGTGACATGCACGAATGCTGGATCGCAACCCATCGCGAGGACACTCCTGCTCAAACTGCGTTGTCTGACCGACGCCAAGTCCGGTCAGCCCGCCATCGCCGAGATGCGCCAGCCCTGCGAAGTCCCCGCAGGAGGGGGCACGGTGCGCGTCAACTGGACGCTGCCGCGCACCGTTGCCGTCGAACCGTGGGATGAGTTTTCGCCTGTGCTTTATCAGCTCGAGGCGACGTTGGTCGATGTGGCCTCGGCGGCCCCGTCCAGCGTGATCGCCACTTTCGGGTTTCGCGAAATCGCGGCCCGCGACGGCGCGTTCCGGCTCAACGGCCACCGGATATTTCTCCGCGGCGATCTGGAGTGCGCGACCTTTCCGCTGACGGGCTATCCCCCGACCGATGTGCCGGGTTGGAGGAAACTGCTCGGGCAGGCGAAAAACTGGGGACTGAACCACCTCCGTTTCCACTCGTGGTGCCCGCCGGAAGCGGCCTTCACCGCGGCCGACGAGCTCGGTCTTTACCTCCAGATTGAGCTGCCGCACTGGAGTCTGGCGGTCGGCAAGGATCCGACGACGTGGCGCTTTCTCCAGGACGAGGCCGACCGCATCGTCGCCGAGTATGGAAACCATCCGTCGTTTCTGCTTTTCTCGATGGGCAACGAGTTGGAGGGCGACTTTGCGCAGCTCAATGCCCTCGTGCAGCGCCTGCGGGCGAGCGATCCACGCCGGCTGCACACCGCCACGACCTTCTCCTTTCAAGAAGGCCATGGGAAAGCGCCAGGCCCGGCCGACGAATATCTGATCACGCAATACACCGCCGACGGCTGGATTCGCGGTCAGGGCGTCTTCAACGACCAGCCGCCCGCGTTCGATGCCGACTATCGCTCGGCGCTTACGAAGATTGCGGTTCCGGTCATCTCCCACGAGATCGGCCAGTATGCCGTCTATCCCGATTTGCGCGAAATTGAGCGCTACACGGGGAATCTGGTCCCGCTGAACTTCGTCGCGATCCGCGACGACCTGGCCCGGAAAGGCCTGCTGCCGCTGGCCTCGCAGTTCACGGCGGCGAGCGGCCGGTTGGCGGCTTTGCTCTACAAGGAGGAAATCGAGCGCGCCCTGCGCACACCGCAGCTCGACGGCTTTCAACTGCTCCAGCTGCAGGACTTTCCCGGACAGGGCACGGCGCTGGTCGGTCTGCTGAACGCGTTTTGGGAATCGAAAGGCGTCGTTTCGCCGGAGGAGTTCCGCGAGGCATGCTCGCCGGTGACGCCATTGGCCCGGTTCCCGAAGGCGGTTTACGAGCGCGGCGACGTTTTCCGGGCCAAGATCGAGATCGCGAACTTCTTCCACGATCTTCCTTCGGCCGAGGTAACGTGGACGGTGCGAGACACCGCCGATCGCACCCTGGGCACCGGCACGTTTGGACCCGTTCGCCTTGAGCAGGGAGGCGCCCACGAGGTGGGAGAGATTGCCTTGGCCATTCCGGCCGAGGGCGAGGCCGCGCAGTGGCGGCTCGAAGTCGCGATCCGGGGCATGCCTTATCACAATCACTGGAATCTCTGGATTTACCCGCGCGGTATTCGGGCAGTGCCCGCCAACGTGCGTCTCGTGACGACGCTCGACGACGCCCAACGGGCGCTCGCGGCCGGCGAGCGCGTGCTGTTCGCGCCGCCAATCGACGCCATCAAGGGCATCGAGGGGAAATTCGTGCCGGTGTTCTGGAGCCCCGTGCACTTTCCGAAACAGCCCGGCACGATGGGCCTGTTGTGCGATCCGGCGCATCCCGCCCTGCGCGGGTTTCCAACCGAATTTCACTCCGACTGGCAATGGTGGGACCCGGCACTGCGCTCCCGCAGTGTCGTGCTCGACGGAGTGACGGCCACCCCGATCGTCCGCGTGATCGACAACTTCCTGCGCAATCACTCCCTCGCGAACGTGTTTGAAGCGCGCGTCGGCAACGGCCGGTTGCTATTCTGCGCCATCGATATCGCGACCGATCTGGAGAACCGCCCCGTCGCCCGCCAGCTCCGCGCCAGCCTGCTGCGCTACGCGGCGTCGCCCGAATTCGCTCCGCCATCGTCGCTCACCGCGGACGAGCTGAGCTCAATGATCGTTCACCAACAACCATGACCGACCCGCAATCTGTTTTGCCACAAAAAGCACAAGAAACACAAAAGAAGCCGAAGTCTTTTGCGCCTTCTGCGCCTTTTGTGGCTACTTCTCCTTCCGTTCGTGTTTGGACCGAACCCCGGGTCATCCCGACCTACGAACCCGCGCCGCCCGACCGCAACCCGATGTTTCTGGAGAAGCGCGTCTATCAGGGTAGCAGCGGGAAAGTTTACCCGCTGCCGTTCACCGATCGCATTGCAGAGAAAAAGACCGACCGCGTGTGGCAGGCGATTTGGATCGAGAACGAGTATTTGCGCGTGATGATTTTGCCGGAGATCGGCGGCCGGATTCACGCGATCCAGGACAAGACGAACGGCTACGACCTCATCTACCACCAGCCGGTCATCAAACCGGCGCTCGTCGGACTGGCCGGTCCGTGGATCAGCGGTGGCATCGAGTTCAACTGGCCCCAACACCACCGGCCCTCGACGTTTATGCCGGTCGATTACGAAATCGAAAAGCAGGCCGACGGTTCCGTCACGGTCTGGTTGAGTGAGCACGATCCGATGTCGCGGATGAAGGGCATGCACGGCGTCTGTTTGCATCCCGGCCGGGCCATCGTCGAAGTGAAAGTCCGCGCGTTCAACCGCACGCCGCTGCCGCAGACGTTTCTCTGGTGGGCCAACGTCGCCACGCAGGTTCACGAGCGTTACCAGTCGTTCTTCCCGCCGGATGTGACGTTCGTCGCCGATCACGCGAAGCGTGCGATCAGCACGTATCCCCTCGCCGCCGGCCACTACTACGGCGTCGACTATGGCGCCCGTGCCCGCAGCGGCACACCGCCCGCCGAGATTCCCCCGCAGTTCGTGCCCCCGCATTGTTCTGGGCAATCGAGAATCGAAAATCAAAAATCGAAAAACGGGAGCTACGCTTCCAACGACCTGAGCTGGTATGCGAACATTCCGGTGCCGACGTCTTACATGTGCATCGGCACCGACGAGAACTTTTTCGGCGGCTATGACCATGCCCGGCGAGCCGGGATCGTGCATGTCGCCAGCCATCACATCGCGCCCGGCAAGAAGCAGTGGACGTGGGGCAATCATCCGTTCGGCTACGCCTGGGACCGCAACCTGACCGATCCCGGTGCCGAGGGCGGCTTCGCGCCCTACATCGAACTCATGGCCGGAGTTTTCACGGACAACCAGCCTGACTTCTCGTTTCTGCAACCGGGCGAAACCAAGGCGTGGAGCCAGTATTGGTATCCCATTCGCGAGATCGGACCGGTCCAGCAGGCCAATGTCGACGCAGCCGTCAGCCTTCGCGTTCTCGGACCCCGGAATGCCAAGCGACGGCAAACCGTGTCGCTCGGCGTGTGCACGACGCGGCGAATTCCACGCACGACCGTCCGCCTCTCCGCGGCGGGTAAAACGCTCTATGAGCATAACACCGAGATCGGGCCGGACTCGCCGCACCTCGCGAGCGTTGCCTTGCCGAAGGGCGTCCGCGAATCAGCCATGCGAGTCACGGTCGAAGCCGAGGGACGCGAGCTCATCGCGTATGCGCCCAAGCTGGCCCGCCGCGTCGAACCACCTGCCCCGGCGACGGAGCCGCCTGCACCGACGGAGATCGCCAGCGCCGATGAGCTCTACGTCACAGGCCTGCACCTCGAACAGTATCGGCACGCCACGCGCAGCCCGGTCGATTACTGGCGGGAAGCGTTACGCCGCGATCCCGGTGACGCTCGCTGCAACAACGCGCTTGGCCTGTGGCACCTGCGGCGAGGCGAATGGCCTGAAGCCGAGGAACATTTCCGGGCCGCGATCGCCCGCCTCACCAAGCGCAACCCGAATCCCGCCGATGGCGAGCCCCTCTACAACCTCGGACTCTGCCTGCGTCACCGCGCCGCAGCCACCGAAGGTGATTCGGCGGATCTGCTGGGTGAGGCCTACGCCGCGTTCTACAAAGCGACGTGGAACCACGCCCAACAACCCGCCGCGTTTCATGCGTTGGCGGAAATCGACTGCCGCCGCGGCGACTGGAGCACCGCGCTCGACCACATCGACCGTGCCCTGCGAGCCAACGCCGACAACCTGCGTGCCCGCGATCTCAAGGCCGTCATTCTGCGGAAACGGGATCGTGTCGCCGAAGCCGAGGCGCTGCTCGGCGCGACGCTTGCGCTTGATCCGCTCGATTGGTGGGCCCGCTATCTGCGTGGCGAAACGCTCACGTGTGACGCCCAGGTCCGCCTCGATCTCGCGCACGATTGCGGGCGCGCCGGGCTCTTTTCCGATGCTCTCGCCATTCTCGCCGCCGCGACGCCGGCGTCTTTCAATGGCACGGCGCCGCTCGTTGCCTACACCGCGGCCTGGGTTTGCCACCAATTATCCGATCAGCCGGGTGTGCAACGGTGGCTGACGGCAGCCCGGAAGGCGACGCCGGACTACTGTTTTCCGCGCAGATTGGAAGAGATTCACGTCCTCGAATTTGCGATCGCGTCCAATCCGCGCGATGCTCGGGCGCCCTATTACTTGGGCAATCTGCTCTACGACCGTCGCCGCCATCGCGAGGCGATTGCCTGCTGGCAGAAAGCCGTCCGCCTCGAACCGCGCAACGCCGTCGCGTGGCGCAATCTCGGCATCGGCTGCTTCAACGTCCTGCACCAGCCCGCCGGGGCGCGGCGCGCCTACGATCGGGCGTTCGGCGCTGATCCACGCGACGCACGCCTCCTGTTCGAGCGCGACCAGCTTTGGAAACGGCTGCGCCTGGCGCCGGCGCGGCGGTTGCGCGAGCTGGAGCGGCACCGCGATCTCGTGACCCAGCGCGACGACCTCACCATCGAGTTCTGTGCGCTGTTGAATCAGATCGGCCGTCATGCCGACGCGCTCGCCGTCGTTTCGGCCCGTAAATTCCAACCCTGGGAAGGCGGCGAGGGGCTGGCGCTCGGCCAGCATGTTCGGACGCATGTCGCGCTCGGTCGCCAGGCGTTGGGCGCGGACGACGCCGAGAATGCGCGTCAGCACTTCGAGGCGGCGCTGGGAGCTCCGGAGAATCTCGGCGAGACCAAGCACCTCCTCGCCAACCAGAGCGACATTCATTTCTGGCTCGGCTGCGCCTGCGACGCGCTCGGGCGACGGGCCGATGCGCGTCGAGCGTGGAACAAGGCCGCGACCTTTCGCGGCGATTTTCAGGAGATGAGCGTGCGCCCGATGTCGGAGCTGACCTATTGGACGGCGAAGGCTTGCGAGAAGCTCGGCCGGCGCGACGAGGCCCGGCGGTTGTTCAAGCAGCTCCTCGCCCACGCACGCCGGCTTGCGAAGACGCCGGCCAAGATAGACTACTTCGCCACCTCGTTGCCGACGATGCTGCTTTTCGACGACGATCTCCAGGCGCGCCAGTTCACGACCGCGCGTTTCCTTGAGGCGCAGGCCAGGCTCGGCCTTGGCGAGCGCGCCACCGCGCATCGTCTGTTGCGCACGGTCCTCAAGAGCGATCCGAGCCACGCCTTGGCGGCCGATCTCAGCAGCGATTTGAAATCCTGACCCCAACCTCCCGATGCATGGTCCCGTGACGTTTCACTCTTCAAGCGCGAAAGCCGAGTTTCGCGTCCGCTATATCGTCGTGATTTCGCTTATCGCTGCCCTGGGCGGCCTGCTGTTCGGCTACGACTGGGTGGTGATTGGCGGCGCGAAGCCGTTTTTCGAGCGCTACTTTCAGCTCCAGGACGCCGCGCAGTCCGGGTGGGCCAACAGTTGCGCGCTGATCGGGTGTCTCTTTGGTGCGCTCGGCGCGGGCGCGCTGAGCGACCGATTCGGCCGGAAACGGCTGCTGGCGGCCGCCGCCCTGATCTTCGCCGTCACTTCGCTCGGCAATGCGCTTGCCCAAACGTTCAGCACCTTCGTGGCCTGGCGCATCTGCGGTGGCGTTGCCATCGGCCTGGCCTCGAATCTTTCGCCGATGTATATCGCGGAAGTTGCGCCACCGGCCTGGCGCGGGCGGCTCGTCTCCCTCAATCAGCTCACGATCGTCATCGGCATTCTGCTCGCGCAAATCGTGAACTGGTTCCTCGTGCGCCACCTGCCCGCGGGCGCGACCGACGCGTGGATCGCGGATTCCTGGTATGGCCAGAGCGCCTGGCGCTGGATGTTCGGCCTCACGGCGATTCCGGCGGTGTTGTTCTGTATCGGCACCGCGTTCATTCCCGAAAGCCCGCGCTGGCTCGCGACGCGCCAGCAGCGGGAGCGCGCGTGCCGCGTGCTGGAACAGATCGGCGGACCCCGGTATGCGGAGGAGACCTATCGCGAGATCGAAAGCGGCCAGGCCGACGCGAGCGCAAGGCCACGGCTGCGCGACCTGCTCGACCCGCGCATGCGCAAGGTGATCGTCCTCGGCGTAACCTTGGCCGTGTTCCAGCAGTGGTGCGGCATCAATGTGATCTTCAACTATGCGGAGGAGATCTTCCGCGCCGCCGGCTACGACGTCTCGTCGGTCCTCAAGAACATCGCGTGGACCGGTTCGGTGAACCTGGTGTTCACCTTGGTGGCGTTCGCGATCGTGGACCGGGGTGGCCGGCGTCCGTTGATGCTCTTCGGCGCCGCCGGACTGGCCGCCGTCTATGGCATCATGGGCGTTGGCTATTATGGCGACGTGAAGGGCCTGCCGATGCTCCTGCTCGTGCTGGCGGCGATCGCTTTCTACGCCATGTCGCTCGCCCCGGTCACCTGGGTCGTCATTTCCGAGATTTTTCCGAACCGGATTCGCGGCGCCGCGATCTCCATCGCCGTGACCTCGCTGTGGATCGCGTGCTTCATCCTGACCTACACGTTTCCGATCCTGAACCACACGCTCGGCCCCGCCGGAACGTTCTGGCTCTACGCCGGCATCTGCGTGGCCGGCTTCCTCTTCATCGCCTTCCGGTTGCCCGAGACCAAAGGCAAATCGCTCGAACAACTGGAGCGTGATCTGGTGGAGTGAACGGCGCTGACTGTTTATTCCTGCGCCGATCAGCCCGCTTTGCGCGCCTTGGTCGCGGCGAACGCGAGCGTGATACGATTGTCCGTCCTGCCGTTTTGGGTGATCGCCGCACGCAGGTGGGCCGCCGAAGCCGCCGGGGTTGCGCCGAAAAAGCGTCTGAATTCCCGGCTGAACTGGGAGACGCTTTCGTATCCCACCTGCCCGGCGGCTTCCGCAACGCCGGCCCCGGCGTTGACCATGAGCACGCGCGCCCGGTGCAGGCGGATCGCCTTGAGGTATTGCAGCGGGGAGGAGGCGGTCACCGCCTTGAAGTGGGCGTGAAAGCCCGAAACGCTCATGCCGGCTTCACGCGCGAGCGATTCCATATCGTAAGGCCGCGCGCAATCGGCGTGGAGACGGTTGATCACGCCCACGATGCGGCTGAGGTGGGCATGGTTCGCCGCGAGCGCGTGGAGATTGGCCGCGGGTTCGCGGAGCAGGACGTGGTAGATGATCTCGCGCACGAGGGCCGGGCCGAGAATGCGTGCCCGCTCATCGGAGCGCAGGCACTCCAGCAGGCGCACCGCGGCGCTCGCCAGTTCGTCGTCGAGAGGCGTCGATTCCATCACCAACGGGGCCGTCGCGGCGGGCGAAGGCGGACGTTTCATTTGCAACAGCAGCTCCGTGACGAGCGCGGGCGTCACGCTGACGGCAAATCCAAGCGCTGGCTTGTCGGCTGTGCCGAAGGTTTCGCATTCGAACGGCACCGGCAGAGTCAGGGTGAGGTAGTGATTGGGGTCGTAGACGTGCGCGCGCTCCCCAAAGCGGCCCACTTTCCTGCCCTGCGCCATGATGAAGATGCACGGATCGTAGATCATCGGCGTCCTCTGGTTGTAATGGCTGAGACGAAGAAACTGGACGCTGTCCAGTCGGGACAAAGTAAAGCCTTCACCGGTCGCCAATCCGGTCAGAAGCTCAACCATGCGGGGGCTGGCCGTCGGTGGTCGGACACCGGTCTCAGTTCTGGAGGATTTACTGCGGGTGGTAGTGCTCACGGGGTGCGGACAGGAGCGGAGTATCGGTAGAGGAAGGGGGTAAGTCGAGCGGCTTGGAGGATTAGGCAAGCCTGTTGTAGGAACGTGTATTTCGGCGGAGGCGCTACGGTGCTATCCTCAGCGAACACTTCCGAAACAATCCATGCCCACGGTATCCATCATCCATTTCAGCGGCTCCGGCCACACCACAAAACTCGCCGAAGCGGTCGCCCAGGGCGCCGGCGCCGTCGCCGACGTGACGGTGCAGCTCATCGCGATCAGCGGCGACGACATCGTCAAAGGGCGCTACAAGAACGACGGCGTGATCGCCCGGCTCGATGCGAGCGACGCGATCATCTTCGGCTCGCCGACCTACATGGGCGGCCCGGCCGCGCAGTTCAAAGCCTTCGCCGACGCGACCGTTGGGAGCTGGTTCCAACAGAAGTGGCGCGACAAAGTTGCGTCCGGTTTCACCGTTTCCGGTGCCCCGAGTGGCGACAAGCTCAACACGCTCCAGTATTTTCATCTGCTCGCGATGGAGCATGGCATGATTTGGATCGGCACGGGCGAGATGCCCGGCCAACCCAATGGCGTGAATCGCCTCGGCTCGTGGGTCGGCGTGATGGCGCTCGCGCAACCCGAGCTATCGCCCGACGTCGCGCCCAACGTCGAAGACAAGCTCAGTGGCGAACGCCTCGGCCGGCGAGTGGCCGCGTTTGTCGCCACTCGATAAGCCGCTCCACGCGTGCGGCCCCAGCGCGGCGCGATCTCAGCATCTCTCCTGAACAATTTAGCCCAACCCGAAGCCTCAGCCAAAACGAACACCCGAAGGAATCTCACCAACATGAAACTGCTCTGTCTCGATGTCCCCAAGCCGGGCGCCAGCCTGGAAAGCTATCAACCCCATCTCTTGGACGAAGTCCGTCACGGGTGGCAGCTCTACAAGAGCGGCGTCGTCCGCGACATCTATTTCCGACAGGACCGTCCCGGCGTCGCCATCATCGCGGAGGCCGATTCGGTCGAAGTCGCGAAAAGGGCGCTCGATGAATTTCCTTTGGCGAAGGTCGGGCTCATCGGCTGGGAAATAATCCCACTGGGGCCGTTCACGAACTGGGAAATGCTCTTCGCGAAGAAATAGCAGGGGCGCATTCGGCCACCTGAATGAGCGGCGAAAACAGCAACGGCCCGACAGCCCGAGCAACGTCGCACAAGCAGGAGCGTTCGTTCCGCGACATACTCTCAACCTCAAATCCCAACTACCATGATCAAAGATAAAGTCGTCATAATCACCGGCGCTTCGTCCGGCATCGGCGAAGCCACCGCCAAACTCCTCGCCGCCAAGGGCGCCAAACTCGTCCTCGGAGCCCGGCGCGCCGACAAACTCAAGCAGATCGTTGCCGAAATCGCACAGGCGGGCGGCCAAGCCGTCTTTCAGGAGCTGGACGTCACGAAGCAATCCGAGAACGACGCCATCGTCGCACTCGCCAAGAAGTCCTACGGCCGTGTCGATGTGATCTTCCTCAACGCCGGCATCATGCCAAATTCGCCGCTCTCGGCCATGAAGACCGACGACTGGCACCAGATGGTAGACGTGAACATCAAGGGCATCCTCAACGGCGTCGCCGCGGTGTTGCCGACCTTTCTGGCGCAGAAGGCCGGACAGGTGATCGCGACCTCATCGGTGGCCGGCCTGAAGGCCTATCCCGGTTGCGCGGTGTATGGCGGCACGAAGTGGTTCGTGCGCGACTTCATGGAGATCCTCCGCATGGAATCGGCCTCCGAGGAAACGAATATCCGCACGGCGACAATCTACCCGGCCGCGATCAACACGGAACTGCTGAGCACGATCACCCACGCCGGCATGGCCGAAGGCATGGGGCAGTTGTATAAGCGCTACGGCATCTCGCCGGATCGCATCGCCAGCGTTATTGCCTTCGCCATCGACCAACCCGACGATACGACCGTCAACGAGTTCACCGTCGGCCCGGCCAACCAGCCCTGGTAAGGACTAGCGCGCAGCGGAGCGATTGGCTCCGCCGCGCCTCTCGCCTTTTTAGATCCGGTGCACCGAGCGGTGAAGGCCGAGCGCGCATGATTTGATTTTCGGTATGAGTGCGGGGTTGACATACATCGCGGAGATCTCCGCACGCCCGATCCTCTTCATTCACGGCGAAAAAGCCCATTCGCGCTACTTCAGTGAAACCGCCTATGCGGCGGCGGCCGAGTCGAAGGAATTGTTGATCATTCCTGGCGCGAACCACGTCGATCTTTACGACCGCTTGGACAAGATACCGTTCGACAGGATCGCGACATTCTTTGAAATGAGCGTGAAGTAAGGATCAGTCCAACACTCTCCAAACCATGCCGAACCCCGAGAACCCATCCCCCGCCTCTTTTCGCGACCCGCAGCCACCCGAGTTCGCGTCCGGTTCCCGCCATGAAACGCGGCGGGCCTTGATCAAGGGCGGGCTCGCCGCCGCCTTGCTCGGGCCGGCGATGGCCGCCCGCGCCCTGGGCGCGGCTCCGCCGGCCGTCGCGCCCCCGGGGGAATCGCGGAAGTGGGGGGCGGGACCGGAGGGACAACGCGTGGCCGACCGGGGCGACGGCACCTTCCTCAACCCGATCCTCCCCGGCGATCATCCCGATCCGACGATCCTCAAGGATGGCGCCGACTACTACATGACGTTTTCGTCGTTCAATTCGTTTCCCGGGATCGTCATCTGGCATTCGCGCGACCTCGTGAACTGGCGGCCGGTCGGTCCGGCGCTGCGCCAGAACATCGGGACGGTGTGGGCGCTCGACCTCTGCAAGCATGGGAACCGATACTACGTCTATATCCCCGCGATCCCGCCCGGGAAACCCTGGTCGATCTTCGTCATTCACTCCGACCGCATCGAGGGCCCGTGGAGCGACCCGATCGACCTCAAGATCGAAGGCTGCATCGACCCCGGCCACATCGTGGGCGAGGACGGGAAGCGCTACCTCTTCGTCAATGGCATTCGCAAGGTCCGGCTCACCGACGACGGCCTGGCGACGGATGGGGAGTTGGAGCCGGCCTACGCACCGTGGCGCTATCCCGAGGATTGGGTGACGGAAAATTTCGCGCCGGAGGGTCCCAAGCTCCTGCGTCGCGGCCCGTGGTTTTATCTCATCACGGCGGTCGGAGGCACCGCCGGTCCGGTCACCGGGCACATGGTGATCGCGGCCCGCGCCCGCTCGATCCACGGGCCGTGGGAGCATTGCCCGCACAATCCGCTGGTCCGCACGCTTTCGACCGACGAACCATGGTGGTCCCGCGGGCATGCCACGGTGGTGGAGGGACCGGGCGGCGATTGGTGGATGGTCTATCATGGCTATGAGAACGGCTTTCGCGCCCTGGGCCGGCAGACCCTCCTCGAACCGATCGAGTGGACCGACGACGGCTGGTTCCGGGCCAAGGGCGGCGACCTTGGGCGTCCGCTGCCCCTGCCCATGGGCGGCTCCGCGGTCCGGCCCGGACTCGCGCTCTCTGACGATTTTTCTCGCGACAAGTTCGGCGTGCAGTGGGCGTTTCACGATCCGGCCCCCAACGAGATGGACCGGGTGCGCTACGACGGGAACGCGCTCGAGCTGCGAGGCGCGGGGAGTTCGCCGGCCAACAGTTCGCCGCTGACCTGCCAGGCGGTGGATCGCGCCTATGAGGTGGAGGTCACGATGGAACTGATCGGCGCAGCCGAGGGCGCGTTCCTCCTGTATTACAACCCGAAGGCGTTCGTTGGGGTCGGCTTCACGGGGGAGAAGGCGAAGACCTACCAATATGCCAGCACCGAGGAGTGGGCGAGTGTCCCGCTGGCAGGGCGCAAGGTCCGGGCCCGGATCACCAACAACCGCCACGTCGTCACCTACCACTATTCGCTCGATGACGGGGCGACCTGGCGGCGGCATCCCACGCGGATGGAAGTCGCCGGACTGAACCACAATGTGTTCGGTGGCTTCCTCAGCCTGCGGGTGGCGATCTGCTCCCTGGGGACCGGCCGCATCCGTCTGAGCCGGTTCACTTACCGGGCGATCGAGGAAACCCCTTAGGTTTGAAACCACTCCTGGTGGTTCGGCGGTGAGCCGGTTGGGGAAGTCGGCTTCTGCATGGATGAGGTCTGTGATCTTGGGGTGGGGCAGTTGCCTGGGAAACCTGCCCGCGGCGTCGAGCGGCGCTGCGGCAGGAAAGAAAAACGCGCCGGCTGTTGGGAGCCGGCGCGTGGGAGAAACGATCAATGCAGGTAACTCATCAACAGGTTCTCGAGGTATTCCTGTTTGCCGGAGCGGGGCTTGGGTTCGCCGAGCTGCTTGAGCACGAGTTTTTCCAAGGACTTGAAGTCGGTCCTGCCCTTCTCGATGTCCTTGCCGTAGCCGGAGTCGAAGGAGCTGTAGCGCTCGGCGACGAACGCCTCGAACTTGCCGTCGGCGAGGATGCGGCGGGCGAGCTTGAAGGCGAGGGC
>Ga0066487_100109_pt1 | contig 28749 bp, 25 predicted proteins | sample LakWasM129_HOW14_2_FD_59588 | JGI IMG/M metagenome (GOLD analysis project Ga0066487, IMG submission 59588) | Freshwater sediment methanotrophic microbial communities from Lake Washington under simulated oxygen tension - Sediment Metagenome 129_HOW14 | ecosystem: Environmental > Aquatic >... | reverse complement strand
GCGACGGAGCCGTCCGCGAGATTGAAACCGTAGAGCAGGTAGTCGCGGCTGCCGACGATGAGTTTGCCGTCCGCCACCAGCGGCGTGGTGACCACGCCGCCGCCGGTTTTCGCGCGAAGAATTTCCGTTTGGTTGCGGCGGTCGAGCAGGACGACGGAACCGTCCATGGTGCCGAACATCAGCGTGTCGGAGCCGTGCAGCGCCACGCCGGAGTAGACCGCCGCCCGGGCGTTGTGCCGCCAGAGTTTGGCGCCGGTCGCGGCGTTGAGGGCGTAGAGGCCGCCGTCGCTGGAACCGACATAGAGCACGCTGTCAAGCAGGAGCGGCGTGGCCGCCCGGTGATTGAACGTGGGATTGTCGGGTGCGGGCTTGCCGGCGATCTGCTCGTCGTGCAGCGCGGTGCTCCAGCGGAGCGAACCGTCGGCGCGGTTGAGCGCGACGAGGTTGAATCCGGTGTCGACGAACCAGACGGTATCGGTGCCCACGACCGCGCTTCCGTCGATGCCGTGCGAGCCCGACCAGACCCAGAGGGCGGAGCCGTCGGTGGCGTTGACGGCGTGGAATTTGCCGTCGCTCGTGCCCAGGTAGATCACGTTGTGGTCGATGACGGGCGGGGCCCACGTGCCGGCACCGAGCGGATGGGACCAGAGCGGCGCGGGTGGGGCCGGATAGTCGGGCGCCGCCGGTTTGGGCGGAAAGGAGCCGCCGCGTTTGAGTTCGAGTGGCAGCTTGCCGAGGGCGAAGGTGCCGGTGAGGCGGTCGCCGTCGAGGTGAAGGCTGGTGTTGAAGGCCGGCGTGATGGCGTAGTTGCCGTGGCCGTCCGCCTCGACGGGAATGCCGAAGGTGACGTTGTGGGTGAACATCGCCGGGAAGTTCATCCGGAAGATCAGGGTGTCTCGCTTGGTGCGGAAGAATTCGAAGCCGATGTCCGCGACGGTGTCCTGGGGCGCCGTGACCGTGCCGGTCCAGAGGCCTTCAATCGGATCTGCAACGACGGGTGTTGGTGTGGTTTGCGCGCGCGAAAGCGCGCCGGGAATCAAAACGAGTCCGGCCACCAGCAAATTAGCGGCACATCGCCGCAGGGAATGCCCGGCCCGGCCGAAAGGGAGGGGATGCATGACTTGGGTCTATGCTCCGGTGTCGTCGGCACAAATCCAATTCGACTGCGCTCCAAGCGGCGGCGACCAGCTTGTCGTGTCGGAAGCCGAACCCCCCGAAGTCAGTGGTGCTGGCGACTGAAGCTCAGGGAACCCCAAGGGTTACCGACGCGGAACGTCTCGCCCGTGCCGTAGGGGAAATCGCCGTAAAAGGCGCCGGGTTGAGCGGCATCAAAGAGGAAAGGATCCCGTCGGAAATAGCGCCCCTCATAAACCCCGGGATAGTAGCCATACAATGCGTCGCCGGAATACCGGCTCAGGCCGACGCCCAGGCTGAGATTCCATTCGGGAATGTAGTAGTCCAGCCAGAGATCGGCGCCGCGGAAAGACCGGCCACCAGATGCTTGGCCGTAAGTGAGCGTCAGCGAACCGTGCACCTCGGGCCGGCGCTTGGCGCTGATGACGTCGTCGGATTTGAGCCGCGGCCGTTCCTTGGGTTTGGGGCGGGAGATGTCGGCCGAAGCGGCCAGTTCGTTGAGCTTGGCCAGTTCGTCCGGGGTGAGCCGGCCGAGGCCGATCGCTTCGAACTCGGTTGCGGTGCGCCGGCTGGCAAAGGTGCCGGACAGGACCCGGCCTTCCAACAGGCGCAATTCCGACGATTCCGCCGCGACGATCTGATCGAGCGCCGCGCGTTCCTCCGGGGTCAGGCGCGCCAGGCCGCTGGCGTTCAGTTGTTCGGTGGAGAGGCGGGAACTGAAGCCGCCTTCCGTCGTCGCCAGCAGCGTCGCTGCGGTCAACAGGCCACCGGCGAAGACCGCGCGCAGAACGGCGCCCAATTGTGACCGGGACGGAATCATCGGTGTTTTGACCTTGCCTGAACCGGCCGGTTCCGGGCGTCAAGCCACAGCAGGAGGCCCCGGCCCGGGCTCGGGATTTGACCGGGAGTCCGGTCCACGTAGGAAGGCAACGAATGCGGCAGGCCGGCGGAACGAAGCAGGCAGGCACGGGTCATTGTCCTCCGGGAAGGGCTTCATGCCCCGGGACGCTGCGACCCTTGCGTTCCCTCGCTCCCACCATAAATTCCACATAACCAAGCTCAACATGAAGACCAAAGGCACATTAATCCTTTCCGCGATGATCGCCCTGCTCAGTGCGGGGTGCGTAGGCACGGGCCCCAACACCCAGCAAGGTGCGGTGGCCGGCGGCATCCTCGGCGCCATCGCCGGTGGCATCATCGGCAACAACACGGGGGGCGGCAACGGCGCCAGGGGCGCCCTGATCGGCGCCGGGGCCGGCGCCGTTGCGGGTGGCACCTTGGGCAATGCCGAGGATCACGCCCGGGGCACGATCTACGGTTCCGAACGCGAGGCGACGACCCAAGTGGAGGTGGAAAGCCCTCCGCCCATGCCGCCGCCCCCGCCGCGACGGGAAGTCGTTGTCGAGCGTGCCGCCAGCGACGCGGTGTGGATCGAGGGTCACTGGGAATTCGACGGCCGGCGTTATATCTGGGTGGACGGATACTGGGAGGTTCCGCCGCCGCACTACCGCACCTATGTGGCGCCGCACTGGGAACGGCGTGGCCACGCGCACGTCTACGTCCGCGGCTACTGGCGGTTGTAACTATGAGCTTCCAAAAACCCCGCCTTTTCCGGGCGGGGTTTTTTGTCGGCACGCTCAGCGGGGATCATGCAATTAGCCATGGTGATCTCGGGTCTGCCTCGCCCGTTTTGGTTGTAGGGCGGGATCGCCCGATCCCGCCGTTGTTAGGCGAACCGGCGGGGTGCGGCGACCTCGCCCTGCAGCGTGAACTGCATGAGCCCGGCTCAGAGCGTGGCCAGCACGGCCCGGAGCGTGACGGGAAAGATCGGCTTGGGCAGGACGTAGTCCACCTTCAACTGCTTGTAGGCGAAGTTGACCGCGGGACTCAGTTCGGAACTGAAAACAATGATCTTTCCGGGAAAGGACATCGCGCGCAGATGCGTGACGAGATCGAGGCCGTTCATGTTGGGCATGTGGTGATCCGTGATCACGAGATCATAGTTGCCCGGGGCGGCTGTGACTTTTTCCAGAGCCTGCCGCCCGTCCGCCACGCATTCGACGGTGTGGCCTTCCTTCGCGAGCACGATCTGGAGGAGATCGCGCAACTGACGCACGTCATCGGCATAAAGCACCCGCATGGCCCGCTTGATCGGAGCGGCGACGGACGGCGTGGAGGCGGGCGGTTGCATCGTAGAGTGCGACATAGGGCTAGCACCATTGACGCCATTTGCCGAGGAATGTTCTGTGAAAAAGCTGAGAATCCCCCGTGCGCGAACGCCCGGGGGATTCTCCCCGGTTACCGGCGTGCCGGATCAGTGGGCTGGCTCAGCGAGTCCGCGGCGGACTAGCAGGGGCTTGATGTCGGGCTCGCCGCCCGAGAAATCGCGAAACATCTGCAAAGCGTCCCGGCTGCCGCCACGCGACAGAATGGTGCTGCGGAAGTGATCGCCGTTCGCCCGGGTCAGGCCGCCGTGGGTCTTGAACCACTCGACACTGTCGGCATCAAGGACTTCGCTCCAGAAATAGGAGTAATAGCCGGCCGAGTAGCCACCGGCGAAGACGTGCGAGAAATAGGTGCTGCGGTAGCGCGGAGGCACCGGCGGGAAGTCCACGCCGGCCTTCGTGAGCGCGGCCGCCTCAAAGGCGAGCACGCCGTCGGCGCCGGGCACCTGGTCGGGCCGGAGCTGGTGCCAGGCCTGGTCGATGAGGTTGGCGGCCACGAGCTCGGTGGTGCCGTAACCCTGGTTGAACTTCGACGCCGCCTCGACCTTGGCCAACAGTTCCGCCGGAATCGGGGCGCCGGTCTGGTAGTGCTTCGCGTAATGGGCGAGAACCTCGGGCCAGTCGGCCCACATCTCGTTCACCTGCGAGGGATACTCGACGAAATCGCGGGGCACGCTCGTGCCGGCGAAGCGCGGATACTTCACCGCGGAGAACATGCCGTGCAGCGCGTGGCCGAACTCGTGGAACATGGTGTTCACCTCGTCGTGGGTGAGGAGGGTGGGCTCGCCCGCGGGCGGCTTCGGGATGTTGAGGTGGTTGGCGATGACGGGCTTCACGCCGGTCAGGCCGTTCTGCGGCACGTAGGCGTTCATCCAGGCGCCGCCGCGCTTGTTGGGCCGGGCGTAGTAGTCGCCGAGGAACAGGGCGAGCGGCGAGCCGTCCGCGTTGAACACCTCGAAGACAAACATGTCGGGGCTGTAACCTTTCAGGTCGGGGCGCTCCTTGAAGGTGATGCCGTAAAGCTTCGTCGCGGCGTAAAACACGCCGTCCACCAGCACGTGGCGGATTTCATAGTAGGGGCGCAGCTGGGTCTCGTCGAAGGCGTAGCGGGCGCGCCGGACCTTTTCCGCGTAGAAATCCCAGTCGGCGGCGCCGAGGGCGAAGCCGCCATGCTCGGCGTCGATGATGGCCTGCATGTCGGCGGCTTCGCGGCGGGCGTTGGCCACGGCGGGCGGGGCCAGCTGCGCCAGCATTTGGTTCACGGTGTCGACGCTGCCGGCGGTCTGTTCCTCCAGTTGGAGCGCGGCGTGGCTGGCGTAGCCGAGGAGGGTGGCGCGCTCGGCCCGGAGCCGGGCGAGGCGGGCGACGATGGCGCGGTTGTCGTAATCACCTCCGTGGCTGCCGCGGGCGAGCGAGGCGGTCATGACGCGTTCGCGGACCGCGCGGTTTTGCAAGGAAGCGAGCGGCGGCTGGCCGGTGGTGTTGGTGAGGCGGATGGCGAACTTGCCCTCGTGACCGGCGGCCTTGGCCGCGGCCGCGGCGGCGGTGATCGCGGCGTCGGAGAGGCCGGCAAGTTCCTCGCGCGTATCGACGATCACGGCGGAGGCGTTGATCTCCTTGAGGACGTTCTGGCTGAACCGGGTGGAGAGTTCGGCGAGTTCGGCGTTGAACGCCTTGAGGGTGGTCTTGTCGGCGTCGGACAGCTTGGCACCGCTGCGGACGAAGTCCTTGTAGTAGCGGTCGAGCAGACGGGCGGATTCGGGGTCGAGCCCGAGCGTGTCGCCGGCGTCGTGGAGTGCGGACAAACGGGCGAAGAGGGCGGAGTTGAGTCGGATGGCGTCCTGGTGCGCCGCGAATTTCGGCGCGGTCGCCGTCTCGAGGTTTTGCAGGGTGGGATTGGTGAGCGAGGCGTTGAGGATGCCGAATACGCGGGTGGCGCGGTCGAACAACCGGCCGCTGCGCTCGAGGGCTACCACGGTGTTGTCGAAGGTCGGCTTTTCGGGATTGTCGGCGATGGCCGCCACTTCCCGGAGTTGCTCGGCCATGCCTTGGTCGAAGGCGGGAGCGAAGTCCTCGTCATTGATCTGCTCAAACGGCGGCAGGTGGTAGGGCAGCGGGCTTTCGGTGAGCAGGGGATTTTGCCGCGCGGGGGCGGTGTCGGCGGCGGCCGTCCGCGTGGAGGCGAGGCACATCATGAGGGAAAGCGTCGCGATGGACGCCAGGTGACGATAGGTTGTAGCAGACATGGGGATGATTTTGCCGGCCAGCACATACTCGGGACACTGGCTTGGCAAGGCTGCCGCGGCTTCGGCTAACTGGCACGCATCCATCCCAAAATCGTCATCCAAACACGCCGACCTAACGGCGAGTGCCGCACCGGCCCAAAATCAGAACTCAGCCAGGAGCTGTTTCAGTTCGGGGAGGACGATCGGCTTGGGGAGGACCATGTCCACCTTCAGCGTCAGATAAATGGCGTTCACATCCTCATCGATTTCCGAGCTGTAGATGAAAATTTTCCCGGGATAAGCGATGCGCCGCAGTTCACGCACGACTTCCAGGCCATTCATTTTGGGCATGTGATGGTCGCTAATGAAGAGATCGAAAGCCGTGGGATCTTCCTTCATGCGGGCGATGGCGGAGGCACCATCGGCGAAACTCTCCACAATATGGCCGTCCCGCCCCAGTGATTGTTTAACGATTTCGCACAGCTGCCGCATATCGTCGACGTGCATGACCCGGAGAGCCTTCTTGGCAGAAGGTGACTTGGGCTCGGGATGTGGTGCCGACTCGCTCATGCAAAAATATGTATGTTAGAAAAACTGGGGAATTGCACGCACGGTTTTTCGGTTAACCCCCTATTTGCGTAATAGCCTATTTATACGATTTACGGTCTTGGTGTTGGGTCAAGGGATTTGGCGTGGATAAGGGTCCAGATGGTGCACTGGGCTGACCTTGCGCGGTGGGTTTTCGACCCGCGCGTCAGGCGCGGGCTTCGCCCCGTTTCGCCCGGCCGCGAAACGCCCGCGAGCAGGGGTATTTGATCCCGAGGTGATAGACGGCGAGCAGCACGAGCATGCCCGCCAAGGCATAGACCAAGCCCTCGAGCGTTGTCGGCACGGCAGGCCTGAATATTCCCCAGGTGGCCTGCGCGATGGCGGGATCGATGTGCCGCAGAAAGACGAAGGGCCGCGACCAGAGCGAAGCGTGGGTGATCGCCGCTTGGGCGGCGGCGAGGTCGTCCACGCGGATGACCGCCTGGGTCATCACTCCGGCCAGTTTCGCCACCGCCGGGTCGGAGTTGGCGGTCGTCTGGGCGATAAAATGATCAAGCGTGAGACCGGAATGCGCGGCCGTGTCGCGAAATTGCTGCAGGTTGCGCCGCGCCTCGTCGAGATGACCGCCGAGGCGCTGCAGGTATTGCTGCATGAATTCGGGCATCTGGGAAAACAGCACGGCGCCGGCGGCGCACAGGATGCGATCCAGCAGGCCGTCGCCGGCACCCAGCAATGTCCGACCGGGATTCATGGCTGGATCAGAACCCGACCTCCTGACGGACGAATTTCACCGCGGGGCTGCCGACCGACAGCACCAGGTCGTGGTATTGCTTCAGGTTGAATTTGGCCCCGAGCTTCTGCTCGGCGGCGGCGCGCATGTCGTCGTGTTCGAAGGCGCCGACGAGATAGGTGGCAAGTTGCGTGTAGGAGAGCTGGGCGCGCTGCCACTTGGCGACGGCCTCGCCCTCCTCCTGGAAGCCGCGCTGCATCATGAGTTCGAGGCCCTGTTCCTTGGTCATGCCGTGCATGTGAATGCCCTGGTCGAGGATGGCGTTGCAGAGGACGCGCAGGCGCATCTTGAGCTGCTGCATGCGCGTCTCGGGCCCGCCGAAGCCGGCCTCGGCCATCACCCGCTCACTGTAGACCGCCCAACCTTCGATGAAGGTGCCGCTCTGGAAGATGGCGCGCACCAGCGTCGGCGATTGGAACCGGTTGGAGTGGGCGAGTTGCAGGAAGTGACCTGGCATCGCCTCGTGCACGAGGAGGTCGCGCATCATGTATTGGTTGTATTCGCGGAAGAACGAGGTCACACGCGCCTCGGGCCAGTCGGATGGCGTGGGCTCGATGGCCACAAAGGTCTTGCCGTTCGGCTCGAGCGCGCCGGGCGAATCGCAGTAGGCGATGCCGCGGCCGCGCTTGAATTCGGGAGTGACGATCAGCTCGATCGGCGTGTCGGGGATCGTGACGAGGTCGTGCGCGCGCACAAAGTCGGTGCAGAGGGCGAGGGTCTGCCGGCCGTAGTCGACGACCGTGGCGTTGTCAGGATGCTCCTGCGCGAGGTGGTCGAGCACGGCCTTGATGACATGGTGCTGGTCGGTTTCGGCGGCATTCGGGAAATATTTCCGGTAAAGCGGCAGCGCGGTCGTGTAGAGCGCCTGGGTGGTGGACACCATCTCGGCTTCGGCGCGGGCGAGGATCTGCTCGGGCGTGAGGTCGGAGGCCAGCGTGTAACGCAGGCACTTGCGGTAAAGGTCGGGACCGATGCGGAAATCGCCCTTCGAGCGCGGCAGCAGGTCTTTTTCGAGCCATTGCTTGTAGTCGGCGAGCGCGGCGGCGGCCTTTTCCTGAAACGGCGCGAGTTCGGCCTTCATCGCGGGTGCCTGTTGGAACAGTTCGTCGAGCCCGTTGCGCACCAGGTCGATGGCACCGTTGAGCTGCTTGATGGCGGTTTGGGTGTAGATTTCGGGCGGGTTGACGAGATTGGCCTTGGCCTGCGCGATGACGGTCGGGATGCCCGCGAGACGCTGGGCGGCGCTGCGGAGGCGGTCGGCCGCGGGGGCGAAATCGCGCGCGGTCAGGAGGTAGATCGAATTGGCGAGGCTGTTGTTGTAGGAGAGCGGATCCCAGTCCTGCGACTTCAGCTCGGTGAGTGCAAAGATCTGCGCCTCGAGGTTCAGCTTGAGAATCTGCGCGTCGACGCGGTTCGGACCGGTCAGGTTTGCGGGGTCGACCCGGGCGAGCGCGGCGAGATGACGCTGCATGGCGTCGACCTGCGCCTTGATGCCGGCGGGGCTGTAGTCGGTCAGTGCGCCGTCGAAACGGTGATCGCCGAGCGCGGTGGCGTTTTCGGGGTTGAGCCGGAGGTAATCGTCGAGGCACGCCTTGGCGGCGGTTTCAAACGCCGTGTCGGCGGCGGTCTTGGCGATGGCAGAATTGAACAACAAGGCGCCGGCGAACAGCGCCAGGAGGTAGCGGGGGAATTTCATATGCGTGGAATGTGATGCCGTGAACGGCGTGGCTCAAGCGAAGACCGGCCGAGCGACAGCAGGGCCAGTCTCCGACTGACCTGCAAGATTGTGGGAGGGGCTTTACGCCCCGACTTGCCATGGCGCATCCCGGGAAAGTCGGGGCGTAAAAGCCCCTCCCACCGGATTCAAAAACCCCGCCGTTCAGTTTGTGATGTCGAACGTCGTGCTTTGTTCGCGAATGGGCAGGTAAACCTTATACCATTCCTTCTGTGCCGGGCTGTCCGTGTAGGCCTTGAACGCCGCCTCGTCGACGAACTCCATGACGAACGCGTGGGATTTGTTCACCTTCGCCCCCTGGGCGTTCTGGACCTTGATGGACTTCGTCCAGATATGCGTGATGCCGGGAAAACTGGCGGGCAGGGCTTGGACGCCGTCGAGCGCTGCCTTGATCTGTTCGGGAGTGGCGTCGGCCTTCCAGGCGACGGTGACGACGTGGATCACGGTTTTGGGCGCGGTTTGCGCCGGGAGCGAGGTCGCGCCCAGGGTCAGCAGGGCGGCGGTGATGAGAGTCAGGGTCAGTTTTTTCATGGGGATGTCGGTTGGATTGCGGGTTGGAAAGGAAACGACTGTCGGAGCGCCGTTCAGCGGTCGAGCAGCGCCATCATCCTTTCGGGATAACGCGGGCCGGCCACGGCGTCGGCGGGAAAGACCGCCTCGATTTCGGCCAGTTCTGCGGCGCTGAGTTTCACGGCGAGCGCGCCGAGATTTTCGTCGAGGTTGCGGCTGCGCCGCGTGCCGGGGATGGGGACGATGTCATCGCCCTGGGCCAGCACCCACGCCAGCGCGAGCTGGGCGGGAGAACAGCCTTTGCGCGCGGCGAGCGCGCCGATGCGCCGCACAAGCGCGAGATTCTTGGCGAAATTCTCGCCCTGAAAACGGGGTTGGTTGCGCCGATAGTCGTCGGGCGCGAAGTCTTCGAAGCGCTTGAGTTGTCCGGTCAGGAAACCGCGGCCCAGCGGACTGTAGGGCACGAAACCGATGCCGAGTTCACGGCAGGCGGCCAGCGCGCCGGATTCGGGATCGCGGGTCCAGAGCGAATACTCGCTCTGCAACGCTGTGATCGGATGCACGGCCGAGGCGCGGCGCAGGCTGGCGGGACCGGCCTCGGAGAGGCCGAGAAAACGCACCTTGCCGGCGCGGACCAGCTCCGCCATGGCGCCGACCGTTTCCTCGATCGGAGTGTCGGTCGCGATCCGGTGCAGGTAATACAAGTCGATCACGTCGGTTTTGAGCCGACGCAGGCTGGCGTCGCACGCGGTGCGCACGTAATCGGGTTTGCCGCTGACCACGCGGGCCGCGGGATTGGCCGGGTCGCGGACAAAACCGAATTTCGTGGCGAGGAACACCTCGCGCCGGCGAGCCTGCAGGATCTTGGCGAGCAGTTCCTCGTTGTGGCCGCTGCCATACATGTCGGCCGTGTCGAGCAGGTTGATCCCACGATCCAGCGCATGGTGCAGCGTGGCGAGCGACTCCGTCTCGTCGCGGGGTCCGTAGAATTCCGACATGCCCATGCAGCCGAGGCCAAGCGCCGAGACCCTCGGTCCGTTTTTGCCCAAGGTGCGTTGCTCCATATCCGTGCGAGCCTAGCCAGCTTTGCGGGAAAGTAAAACGGTCATCGTGGCATGGCGGCGGGGTTGACCCGGAGGCGGATTTGGCCCACCGCATACGGCCACATGGCTCGAAGTGTCATCCTCGAAAGCACGCTGCGGTGCGACCGTTGCCGGTTCACCCCGCGCTGGTGCATTTGCGGCGGGTATCAGGCCGTCACGAGTCCGTTGCAGGTCGATGTGCTCATTCATCGCCGCGAATTCTGGCGGCCGACCAGCACGGGCCGGCTGATCAACCGCGTGATGCCCGCGTCGCGCGGCCATGTGTTCGAACGCGAAGCGCCGCCGCACCGCGAGGCGATTGTGGCGCCGGACCGTGAACTCTGGGTCCTACATCCGCGGGGTGAGGCCATGCCGGCGGGCGTGGCGCCGTCCGGGGTGCAGGTGTTGCTGCTCGACGGCAGTTGGCGCGAGGCGGCGGCCATGCTGCCGGTGGTGGAAGGCTGGGGGCGAAAGGTCCGGCTGCCGATGACCGGTCCGAGCCGCTACTGGCTGCGCGCCCAGCAGGAAGGAGGAAAATATTCCACCATCGAGGCGCTCATGTTCCTGCTAGACGTCTTGGGCCGGCCGGAAGAGGCGGCGCAACTCCGGCTCCAGTTCGAACTGCACGTCTACGCCGGCCTGCGCACCCGCGGAGCGAAGGCGCTGGCCGACGACTTTCTCGCCACCTCGCCGTTGCGCGAAGCTATGCCCGATCTGCTGCGTCAGATGGATGTCCGGCGTCCGAATGTCTGAGGTCGGCGGACGCGGCTGGTGGGTCGCGGTAAATTTGCGCCTGATTTCCGGCCGGGATTGTTGCAGGCTCGCGCCATGAATCGCGCGCTATTTTTGCTCACGGCTGGTCTGGTGATGCTGCTCGCCGGCTGCGAACCGGCGCCGCCGGCCGCACCCGAGCGCGATGAGGCGGCGTTCTGGCGCGAGCAATACTTCGGCGCCAAGGTCGCCCAGGCGACGGACATCAAATGGCGGTCAACGGGATTGGGCATCCGCATTCTCGTGCCGGGCGAGGGCAAGTCGCCGCAACTGACCGACCGTGTCCGCGTCCATTATGTCGGCCGGCTGAAGGACGGCACGGTGTTCGCCGACTCGCATTCCGGCAAGGGCGAGCCTTCGGACTTCGTGGTGAACCGGCTCATCCCGGGTTGGGCTGCGGCGATGCCGTCGCTCAAGCCCGGCGGGCGCGCCGAGTTTTTCATTCCCCCGCATCTGGGTTACGGTGGCCTGCAAAGCGGCAAGATTCCGGCGGGTTCCGGTTTGATCTTCGAAGTCGAGCTGCTCGCGGTGAATCCCGAGAAATAGTCCGGTCCTCACCGCATAGCCTCCGAGGCTTGTCTCGGTGACGCGGTCATGTCATCCGGTTGGCATGTCACCCCGATTTTGGTTCTGTGCTTTGCGGCGTATCATGGCATTGGCCGGATTGACGGCGGCGATTGCGTCGGCCGAGCCGGCGGCGGTGCCGGCGGTCGCCGAGGCGTTGCTTTCCAAACCCTGGCCGGCGCATTGGATCACGGATGCGACGGCGCCCAAGTCGGATTACGGCATGTATCTTTTCCGCCGGGTCGTCCGCTTGGCGGCAAAGCCCGAACGGTTTGTCGTCCATGTCACGGGCGACGCGCGCTACCGGCTTTGGGTCAACGGCCGCTCCGTGTGCTACGGACCGCAGCGGTGCGATCCCGCCGCCTGGCGCTATGAAAGCGTGGACTTGGCGCCGTGGTTGAACGCGGGCGAAAATGTGCTCGCGGCGCAGGTGATCGGCTATGGCGACATCGCGCCGTTGGCGAGCATGGGGCAACGGACCTCCCTGCTCGTGCAGGGCGACACGGTTGCGGAGCGGGCGGTCGACACCGGTCCGGATTGGAAGGTCTTTCATGCCGTCGCCTACCGGCCGTTTCAGGCCGACCGGGAAAAGGCGCACCAGTTTTTCGCCGTCGGTCCGGGTGAGCAGCTCGATGGGACGCGTTATCCGTGGGGCTGGCGAGAGGCGGGCTTCGACGATCACGACTGGGCCAAGGTGCGGGTGCTCAGTCGTGGCCAGCCGCAGGGCTGGGGCACCGACCGCGATTATTGGCTGGCACCGCGCTCGATTCCGCTGATGGAGGAAACGCCTGAGCGCCTGGCGCGCGTGGTGCGCGCGGAAGGCGTCGAGGTTCCGGCCGGGTTTCCCGCCGGTGGCGCGCCACTCACGGTGCCGGCGGGCACGACGGTCGCCGTGCTCTTCGATCAAGGGCACGAGACCAACGCCTTTCCGCAGCTCACCGTCAGCGGAGGTCAGGGCGCGCGCGTCACCCTCCGCTACGCCGAGGCGCTGGTCGATGAGCACGGCGGCAAGGGCAACCGGAACGAGGTCGCCGGGCGCCGGCTGCTGGGGTTGGGCGATGAGTTTCTGCCCGACGGCGGGGCGCACCGTTTGTTCGCCCCGATCGATTTCCGCACCTATCGCTACCTGCAGCTCGACATCACGACCGGCGCCGCGCCACTCGTCATCGAGGATTTGCACGGCGTGTTCACGGGTTATCCGTTTCAGGAGAACGCGAGATTCACGAGCGACGATCCGGAGCTGGCCCGGATCTGGACGGTCGGCTGGCGCACGGCACGGCTCTGCGCGCTCGAGACCTACGTGGATTGTCCCTACTACGAGCAGCTGCAATATACCGGCGACACGCGCATCCAATGCCTGGTCTCGCTCTACGTGTCCGGCGACGACCGGCTGATGCGCAACGCCATCGAGCTGTTCGACAGCTCGCGGCTGCCGGAGGGCGTGACGCAAAGCCGCTATCCGTCCAACACCCTGCAAGTCATCAACACCTTCTCCCTGTTCTGGGTCGACATGCTGCACGACTATTGGTGGCACCGCCAAGACGACGCGTTTCTGCGCGCCCGGCTGGTCGGGCTGCAGGCCGTGCTCGGCTGGTTCGAACGGAAGATCGATCCGCAGACCGGCCTGCTCGGGCCGGTGCCGTATTGGACCTTCGTGGACTGGGCCGACCAATGGCCGTGGGAACACGAATTCGGCTACGGCGGCGAAGCCCCCGGCGCGCACACCGGCGGTTCGAGCATCGTGACCCTGCAATATGCCGGCACGTTGCGCCGGGCCGCCGAACTTTGCCGCGCGCTCGGACACGCCGATCTCGCCGCACATTATGAAACGACCGCCGCCGGACTGTGCGCCGCCGCCAACCGCTTGTGCTGGGACGAGAGCCGCCGGCTCTACGCGGACACGCCGGACCGCAAATCCTACAGCCAGCACGCCAACGTCATGGCCGTGCTCGCTGGAGCCGTCACGGGCGACGCGGCCCGCGATTTGATGCAGCGCGTGGCCGACGACAAGTCCCTCACGCAGGCCACGACCTATTTCCGGTTCTATCTGTTGCGCGCGATGAAGACAGCCGGCCTCGGCGATCAATATCTCGCGGGGCTCGGTCCCTGGCGCGCGATGCTCGATCGCGGCCTCACCACTTTTGCGGAGAAACCCGATCCGACCCGCTCCGATTGCCATGCGTGGAGCGCCTCGCCCGTTTATGAACTGCTCGCCACGGTCTGCGGCATCGAGCCGGCGTCGCCCGGATTCGCCACGGTCCGCATCGAACCGCATCTCGGAGCGCTGCAGCATGCCTCCGCCCGGATGCCGCATCCGCGTGGCGAGATCACCATCGCGCTCCAACGCGAGGGCAAGGGGATCGCGGCGGAGATCAGCCTCCCGGAAGGCGTGACGGGCACCTTTGTCTGGTCGGGCCGGAGCGTGGAGCTTCACGGCGGTCCACAGACGTTGCGGCTGCCTTAAGCGGCCGGATCCCCTGGGCGACGCGGCCTGCCCCCGGCTGGGGTTGCCGGCGGCGGGGTGCCGGGAGCTTCCCGGTTGAAGAGCTGCCGAAGTCGTTGCCGGAAGGCGGAGGGAATGACCGGCTTCGCCAGGATGAGGTCCACGCCTAGTTGGTAATACCGGTCGTTGACCTCCTCGCTCAGTTCGGAGCTGAAGACGACGAGCTTGCCGCGGTAGGGCAGCTGCCGGATGCGCCACGCCAGTTCGAGCCCGTCGATCTTGGGCATGTGGTGGTCGGTGATGATCAGATTGATCCGGGTCGGCGCTTCAGTCACCCGCGCCAGCGCCTGCTCGCCATCTTCGACGGTCTCCACGGTATGGCCGTCCAGGGCCAACATATGGCACATGAGCTTGCGCAGTTCGAGCATGTCGTCGGCGTAAAGGATGTGCAGTGGCCAGTCGGGCGAGGGCGGCGGTGTGGAGGGAGCGGGCGTGGTCACGATTCGGCGGCACATGCACTCACGGTTGCGGGGGGAGGACTCAAGCCTTGTTCTGCAAAAAACCTTTTAAAACACCCAACGGTGTCATAGCGCAGCCGCGAGGTGGGCATTCCGCGTTGCCCCGGCCGGGAGTGGCCGGACCAATCGGCGGGTGGCAAACTCTGAGGCTTCGGAATCAACCGAGGATCGGGTGGGGGAGGGCGACGGGATCCGTTTCGCGAACCCAAGGATCGGCGGAATCCGCCGGCGCGCGCCTGAGGGCCGGGGTGCGCGGGAGGAACATCTGGCGCAACATCTGGCAGAAGGTCGGAGGGAAGATCGGCTTGGTCAGCAGGAGATCCACCCCGCAACGCCGGTATCTATCATTCACCGCCGGGCTGAGTTTCGAACTGAGGATGACAATCCTGCCCGAGTAAGGCAGCTGGCGCACGTGCCACAGCAGATCGAGTCCATCAATCCGCGGCAGGGCGTGGTCGGCGATGATCAGGTTGAAAGGGGTGGAGGTCTGAGCCACACGCGCCACGGCTTCCTCGCCGTCGGCGGCGGTTTCCACCGTGTGGCCGTCCAGCGCCAGCCGGTCCCGCATGAGTTCACGCAGTTCCGGCATGCCGTCGGCATAGAGGATGTGCAGCGGCCAGACGGCGGACGGCGCGGCGGTAGCGGGGGCGGGGGCGGGGGCGGGAAGTGAATCGGGCGTGAACATGGAATGGCTACCTCTCTAACGACTCAGCGGCGGGGCTCTTGTTCTCGAAAAACAGCGCGCGGTGGCGTTTTTTTCGCGCCCTCAACCGCCGACCCGGTCGCGCCCGGCCGCGGCATCCGCCGGCAAGGTCAGACGCCGCCCGGGCCGCGCTTTTTCAGGATCTCGGAGCGGGATTGGTCGAGCTTGGCGCGCTCTTGCGGCGTGAGGCTGGCCAGCCCCGACTTGGCGATTTTGTCGAGCAGGGCGTCCACCTCGGCCATGGCGTCACGGCGGGCCTGCACGGCCCGCGAGGTTGTTTCCGGCGGAAGATCCGGCAGGACGCGGAGTTTCGGCTTCCGGCGCCACAGGCTGATCCGCGGCAGCGTGAACCGGCCCTGCTCGTAGCGCACGAAGCCGTAGGCGAATCCCACCGTGGCCCAAAGCGAAAGCAAGCCGGTCAGGTCGCGATTGGACAGCGCGATCAGGGTGTAGATGCCCACCAGAATGTAAGCCAGCCACTTGGCCAGGATGTTGAAGAAAAACGCCACGTTCGGATAGAGCGCGGCAAACGCGATGAACAGCGCGAAGGCTCCGCTGCCACCCGCCAGGCGCATGGGCTGCCAGACGCCGATGAGCGTGAACAGGAGCGGAGGCAACAGATAGAGGCCGAGGTAGAGGCGCAGGAATATCCGCCGGCCGAAAAACTTCTCCAGTTCCCGCCCGAACCACACCAGCATGAACATGTCGACGACGAACCACAGGCTCGGCGGATTCACCAAACCGTAGGACACGACCCGCCAGACTTCGCCCCGGAGCACGGCGCCGCTCTCAAACGGCAGCCAGAGGAACCAGGCCGAGACCCCCAAAGCCATGAACAAAGTGGTGAGCAGCATCGCCACCACATACGCCAGCACGATGAAATGGGCGGCGTAGATGGCCTGGCCCTGCAGCCACATCACCGGCTGGTTGTCACTGGAGGTGTCGTATCGGTCCATGGTCACAATGGCTGCAAGGTGATTCTCCCGCCCGCACTCCGCAAGCAGCGAGATGGATCCACCCCCGGAGGAGAACGGCTATATCTTGGAAAACGTCCCGCGGGGGGCGGAATACCTCTGGCAATCAATGCATAGCATTGACCAATCCGCGCTGCCTCAAAGCCGGCTGGATCGGGTAAGATGGTGTCTCACAAGTCCAACCATGCCGCGATCCTGACGCAGACCCCCCAGCGGTCCGGTCGTTGGAATGCCCCATCGGAAAATCCATGCCGCGTCACCCTGAGGAAACCCCGGCCGTGCACAACCGGTCGAAAAGGAAGCAGGCCTCCTCGACGTTGGCCGCGCTGCGCCAGCGGGAGGCTGAGCTGCGCCGCGTCAACCGCGCACTGCGGACGCTCAGCTCCTGCAATCAGGTGCTGATCCATGCCACCAGCGAGCCGGAGCTGTTGGCGGAAATCTGCCGGGTGATGGTGCACGAGGGCGGCTATCGGCTCGTCTGGGTCGGCTATGCCGAGAATGACGAAAGGAAGACCGTCCGCCCGATGGCGAGCGCCGGCTACGAGGCGGGTTATCTGGAGCAAATCGGCATCACCTGGGCGGACGAGCCGCGCGGACGGGGTCCGGTCGGCACCGCCATCCGCACCGGGCAACCGGCGTTGTGCCGCGACATGTTGGCGGATCCCGCGTTTGCGCCGTGGCGTGAGGATGCCGGCAAACACGGTTACGCCTCGCTGATGGTGCTGCCGTTGCGGCAGCAGGAGACCGTGTTCGGAGCGCTGAGCATCTATGCGGCGGAACCCGATGCCTTCGATGCCCAGGAAGAGAATTTGCTGAAGGAACTCGCCGACGATCTGGCCTTTGGCATCGAGACGCTGCGGGTCCGGCTCGCCCGGGAGCAGGCCGTGGAAGCGCTGCGCCTCAGCGAAAAAAGCCTGCGCGAGGCGCAGCGCGTCGCGTGCATGGGCACCTGGGATCTTGATCTGGAGCGCAATGCCCTGCGCTGGTCCGACGAAATCTACCGGATCTTCGAACTCGATCCGCAGGAGTTTCGCGCCTCCTACGAGGCGTTCCTGAATGCGATCCATCCGGAGGACCGGGATTTTGTGAATCAAGCGTATACGGATTCCGTGCGGGACCGCGTGCCCTACGACATCGTGCACCGCCTGCGCATGCCGGACGGCCGGATCAAATACGTGAACGAAAGGTGCGAGACGTTTTATGATTCCACCGGCCGGCCGTTGCGCTCACTGGGCACCGTGCAGGACATCACCGAACGCATGCAGTCGGAGGCGCAGCGCGCGCAGCTGGCCGCGATCATCGATTCGGCCAGCGATGCGATCGTCTCCAAGGGATTGGACGGAATCATCCTCACGTGGAACCCGGCCGCCGAGCGCCTGTTCGGCTACCGGGCGCCGGAGATCGTCGGGCGGCACGTGGACCTGCTCATCCCCGAGGATCGCAAGCCGGAGGAAACGGAGATCCTGGCCCGGATCCGGCGGGGCGAGCTGTTGCAGCATTATGAATCCGTCCGCCTGCGGAACGACGGCACGGCCATCGCCGTGTCCCTGACCCTCTCCCCCATCCGGGATGCGTCGGGCCGGGTGGTCGCGGCGTCGACCATCGTGCGGGACATCACCGAGCGGGAGAAGGCGCAGCAGGCCCTGCTGGCGGCCGGCGCCTACAACCGCAGTCTGATCGAGGCCAGTCTCGACCCCTTGGTGACGATCGGGCTGGACGGCAAGATCATGGACGTGAACACGGCCACGGAAGCCGTGACCGGCCGGAGTCGCCCCGAGCTGATCGGCACGGATTTCTCGGAGTATTTCACGGAACCGGAGCGCGCCCGCGCGGGCTACCAGCAGGTTTTCCGCGACGGGCTGGTGCGCGATTATCCGCTGGAACTGCGGCACCGCGACGGCCACTGCATTTCGGTGCTCTACAACGCCTCGGTCTACCGGGATGGGCGCGGCAACGTCATCGGCGTGTTCGCCGCGGCCCGGGATATCACCGAGAGGAAACAGGCCGAGGCGGCGGTGCGGGAGAGCGAGGAGCGTTTCCGCAACCTGACGGAAAACACCAGCGATTGGATCTGGGAGATCAACGAGCGGGGCGTCTACACCTACGCCAGTCCCCGCATCCGCGACCTGCTCGGCTACGCCCCCGAGGAGGTGCTGGGCCGCACGCCCTTCGAGCTCATGCCGGCGGAGGAGCGGGTCCGCTTGGAACCGGAGTTTGCCGCCCGGGTCGCGGCGCGCGCGCCGATCGTGGCGCTCGAGAACATCAACCGGCACAAGGACGGCCGCCGCGTGGTGCTGGAGACCAGCGCCGTGCCGGTCTTCGATGCCCGGGGATTGTGGCGGGGCTACCGCGGCATCGACCGCGATGTCACCGAGCGCCAGCGGGCGGCGGAGGAGTTGCAGTGGCGGAATGTCCTGCTCTCGACGGTGCAGGAAGCCTCGATCGACGGCATCCTGGTGGTGGACGAGAACGCCCGCATCATTTCGTATAATCGGCGGTTCATCGAGATGTGGCACATCCCGGACCAGCCCGTCCAGAACCGGGACGATGAAGCAATCCTGCGACACGTGACCACCCAACTGGTCGATCAGCCGTCGTTTCTCGAGCGGGTGCGCCACCTGTATGCGCACCGGGCGGAAACCAGCCGGGATGAATTGAAGCTTACGGACAGCCGGGTGATCGACCGCTATTCCGCGCCGATGTTCGGACTGCAGGGGCGATACTACGGCCGCGTCTGGTATTTCCGCGACATCACCGACCGACGGAAACTGGAGGCGCAGTTCATCCAGGCGCAGAAACTCGAGGCGGTCGGCCAGCTGGCGGGCGGCGTGGCGCATGATTTCAACAACATCCTCGGGGTGATTCTCATGCAGTTGAACCTCCTGCAGATGGAGTCGGGACTCAGCGGCACGGTCGTCTCCGGACTGGCGGAGCTGGAGCGGCACGCGATGCGCGGGGCCGGCCTGACGCGGCAGTTGCTGATGTTCAGCCGGCGGCGTGAGATGGAGCTGAGAGTGTTCGACCTGAATGTGCTGTTGGAGGACGTGTCCAAGATGCTCCGGCGGCTGTTGGGCGAGGACATCGCCTTCGAATTGAAAAGAACGGCGACGCCCCTCGCGATCGAGGCGGATGCCGGTATGGTCGAGCAGGTGATGATGAATCTCTGCATCAATGCGCGGGATGCGATGCGTCATGGCGGCCAGCTCACGATCGAGGTCCTGCGGGAAGAGCGCCCGCCACCCGCGGGGGGGCCGGCGGGGAGTTATGCCTGCCTGGCGGTGACCGATACCGGGTGCGGCATGGACGAAGCCACCAAGGCGCGGATTTTCGAGCCGTTCTTCACGACCAAACCGGTGGGCAAAGGCACGGGCCTCGGCCTCGCGACCGTCTACGGCATCGTGCAACAGCACCACGGCTGGATCGAGGTGGACACGGCGCCGAACTGCGGGAGCACGTTCCGCGTCTTTTTTCCCAGCCGGGAGCGGCCGCCGGCAGCGGAGGAAGCCGCCGCGTTGCGGGAAATCGCGGGCGGTCATGAATCCATCCTGCTGGTCGAGGATGAGGAAGCCCTGCGGACTTCGATGACCGCCTGCCTGCAAAATGCCGGCTACCGGGTGACAGCGGCGGCGAACGGCGTGGAGGCGCTGGCTAAATGGGAGGAAGGACGGCACGAGTTCGCCCTTTTGCTCACCGACTACCTGATGCCCGAGCGGATGACGGGGGTGGAACTCGCCACGCAGCTCGCCCGGGCCAAGAGTAACTTGAAGGTGATCATCATGAGCGGCTACACCCCCGGCGCCAAGGAAACGGACGTTCCCTGGCCGACGGGAATCACCCGGCTCGCCAAGCCTTTCGAGGTCCGGAAACTGCTCCAGACTGTCCGGCATGGTCTGGACGCGAAGTAGGCTTCGTTTTTGGAATCCCTGGCGGACGTTTCCGTCCCCGGAGGGCGGTGTCAACGTGCGTGCGTGGTGTCACGGCCAAGGTCGCGTCCACAGAAACGCGCAAGAGCGAATGCTCGGGAGCTCGCTCCGGGACGTCTTTACGGCGTCCACGCGCATCTTTCCCGGTCGATCGGAAGGCGGCCAGGGCGCAGGGTCGGACGCCGGCTATTTTCCTGTCCGGTAGGTCGCCGTCGGCAACGGCATCGTTACGCCGGAACGTCGGGCGTGGACCCACGCCAGGAGCAGCAAGGTGCGTTCGGCGTCGGGGCCGGCGCTTTGGTCCATGAGGTATTGGTGCACCCGCTGGCGCGGCACACCGAGGAAGCGGGCGAGGTTGGCCTTTTCTCCGCGGTGCCGGATCAGGCGGCGGGCTTCGGCGGCGAGTTCGTTCCAGAGCGGAGTATCGGGGCCGGGTCGGATGGTGGCGCCGCGGCGCACGCGAGTGCGATCCTTGTAAGCCTTGCGGGCGGCCAGAGCTGTGGCCCGCGCCGCCTCTGCCAGCCCCTCGGTCAACCCCTCCAGCACCCTCAACCTGGGATGAATCAACATGCCCCAGGCAAATCCATCCCCGAGCACTTGTCACTTAATAAGTGACGAAAGATTGGAGAAACCAGCCCCAACGTCACGTAATAAGTGACAAGTGATCGGGTGTGGGCAGGCGGGAGACGGGGGGGAAGAGAGTGGAGCGGGGACGGAGTGGAGGCGTCAGGACGAGGCGGGCTGGGCGGCCGGGGGCGCGACGTGGGCGGTGGTGGAGGGCGAACTCAGTGCCTGCTGGAGGTGCGGGACGAGGCGTTTCGTGAACTCGACCGAATCGGGCGCGGAGAGATGCGACCACTCGGGGCAATCGAAACCGCGCAGGTCCGGGTAATCGGCGAAGTTGATCGCAGGCACGCCGTTCTCCTGCACGAGCCGGCCCCAGCCGGCGGCGAGCGGCACGATCGCTTCCTCCTTGTGCACGAGCGGTCCGGTGACGGGCAGGCGAACGAACACCACCTTGGCGCCGCGGGTGCGCAGGGCGTTGATCTGTCGCGTGGTGTCCTTGAAGCGTTGCTCGATGGCCTGGCCCATCATCGCGCGGAACTTGTCCGCGGGGATGAACGACGGCGGTGGCGGCAGCGTGAAGAGCGGCAGCCACCCGGTGGCCACGCGCTGCTGCAGCGGCGAACCGACCACGGCGGCCTGCTCGAACATGCGGGCGCGACGGTCGCGATCGACGGTGTAGAAATACGGCGGCAGGGCCGGTCCGATCTGGGCGTTGGCTCGGTTCGGGATCGGGAGCTGCTTCAACAGCTGGCCGAGGGCGAGGTCCTCTTGTTTTAAGAACGCGACATGCTTCTCGAGCAGCATGCCGAGCCGGTGACTCCACTTCTGCGCATAGTTCCACTCGTGGCGGCGGCGGAGCGCCTTCTGCGAAACTTCCATCGGCGGACTGCCGGCCGGGGCGAGGAACATCGCGGGCACGATGTCGACGATCACGGTGCCGTGAAAACTTGGGTCGGCGGCGAGATCGGCCAGCACGGGAAAGGGCGAACTGCCGGCGAGGGCGAGTTGCACCGGGCGCTTGCCGAACGCGTGTTCGAGCACGTCGAGGTCGGTGTCGAACAGCAAACGCGAGGTGCCGACGAGCACGATGGAATCGGGCTGCACCGCGGCGCGCTGTTCCGCCCAGAGATCGGGGGTGTCGTTGAGCGATGGGGCGTAGCCGGCCGTGCGGGCGCGGATCTCCCACGCGGCGACGGCCGCGAAGGTCAGCAGCGCGACGGTGAGGGCAACCCCGCGCCAGGGCAGGGCGGGGACGACGCGGGCGAATTCGAGATCAGAATTGGAAGTAGATGAATGCATTGCCGTTTCCTTGGGTGAGAATGATGGAGAAAAGCATGACGGTCCAAACGCCGGTCAGGGCCCAGCGGGGCGTGCGTGCGACGACCGCTTCCATGCTGGTGTCGCGCAGGAACCAGTGGGCGGTGAGCAGGCCGGCGGTGACGAGACCGACCTGAAGGATGTCGCGGGTGGGCAGGATCGCGTCGCCCACCACGGGCAGCCGGCCGGTCATGGCCATGATGAGCCCCATGGCCGCGCCGAAGTTCGGGGCGCGGAAGAACACCCACGCGAGGCACACGGCGGCGTAGGTGCCGAGGCCGAGCAGGATTTGCACGCCGAGGTGGGCGGTCCACTTGGCGTCCTTGAACACGGCGCGCAGCACACGCTCCAGCACGAGGCACAGGCCGTGGATGACGCCCCAGACGACGAACGTCCAAGCCGCGCCGTGCCAGAGGCCGCCGATGAACATCACGATCATCAGGTTGATCGCGGCGCGGAGGGCGCCGGCGCGGTTGCCGCCGAGCGGAATGTAGAGGTAGTCGCGCAGGAACGTGGAGAGCGAGATGTGCCAGCGGCGCCAGAAGTCCGAGAAGCCGACGGCGGCGTAGGGGAAGCGGAAATTGTCCTTCAGGTGGAAGCCGAGGGTGAGCGCGGCGCCGATGGCGCAGGTCGAGTAGCCGGCGAAGTCGAAGAAGATCTGGCCGGAGAAGGCGAGGACGCCGGTCCACGCGTCGAGGCTGGCGAGCGGGCCGTGGTGGCCGAAGACTTTCTCGGCGGAGTTGGCGAGCATCGTGTCGGCCAGGACGGTTTTCTCGAACAGGCCGAGCGTCATGAGCAGCAGGCCCCAGAAGAAACGGCCGGCGTCCGGCTTGGGCGGCTGCGCGGCCTGCGGCAGGAAGTCGGCGGCGCGGACGATCGGTCCGGCGACGAGCTGCGGGAAGAACGACACGGCGAGCACGAAGTCGCGCAGCGAGCGCGTCGGCTGCGTGGTGCCGCGATAGACGTCGAGCGTGTAGGAGAGCGAGTGGAAGGTGTAGAACGAGATGCCGATCGGCAGGAAGAGATCGAGGTGCGGCGGCTGGTAGTTGACGCCGGCGAGCCCGAGCAGCCACCGGGTGTTCTCGAGGAGAAAGTTCCCGTATTTGAAGAAGCCGAGCATGCTGAGGTTCGACGCGAGGCTGGCGACGAGCCAGGCCTTGCGGGAGCGCGCGGTGCCGGCGGCGGCGATGCGGGCGCCGAGCCAGAAGTCGAGCGCGGTGGTCGCGAAGAGCAGGAGCGCGAACGGCGGGTTCCAGGTTCCGTAGAACAGGTAGCTGGCGGCGAGCAGGAGGTTCTTGCGAGCCTCCCACGAACGGAGGGTCCAATAGCCGGCGAGGACGACGGCAAAGAAGACGACGAAGGTGAGGGAATTGAAGAGCATGGCGTGGAGAAAACCGACGGCGCGTGGTGCCGTCGTGCCGCCAAATTAGCAGAATCCGCGCGAAAGCGCATTTAGCCGCCCGGCCCAGCCGGCGGATGGGCCGACCGGCTAGCATCGGGGCATTCTGGGCACGTGTTGCCTGACTTGACGGGCGGGAGCTGGGCTGTGTTCATGTCAGGCTCAGTTCGGGTCCCCTCATTTGCTCTTTCCGTCCCCCATGATCCATCCCCGTCGTCTGCTCTGTTTCCTGACTTGGCTGTTGTGGATTGCCACCGGTTGCGCGGTCGAGGTGCCGCCGATTTCCACGGGGCCTTACGCGGTCGGCAGCACCTATTTTGAAGCGCGGGAGAAGCCGCCGGAGCCGATCGTCGATTACTTGATCGGGGCCGACGGGTGGTTCAGTTCGCAGCGCTACGTGGGCCAGATCCTGCGTTCGCCCGAGGCGGCTTTTCAGGTGGGGGTGCGGCTGCCGGGGAGTGGCGGCACCTTTCCGGTGTTTTGCTACGTGCTCTATCCGACGCCGTCGGACAATCCGCGGCCGTCCTACCGGTTTCCCTACGCCAACACGGGCGACAACGTCTTCCCGCACATGCAGCGTCCCGGCGAAAAGCCGAGCTTCGCCCAACCGGGCGCCCGCTGGCCCGTAATCCTCGCCTCCCATGGCTACAACGCGCACGGGTTGTGGGAGCTCGACCGCTGGAAGCGTCTCGCCTCGCAGGGCTACATCGTCTTGAGCATCTTCCACGGCGACGGACGCTGGAGTTATGCCGACAACTTTACGCGCCGTCCCGTGGCGGTGAAGCAGGTGCTCGACCGGTTGCTGGCCGATCCAGATTTCGGACCCGCTATCGCTCCGGACCGCATTGGCGCGAGCGGTGGCAGTTTTGGCGGCTACACCATCCTGGCCTGTCTTGGGGGCAGCGACCCCTCGAGCGGTCGCGCGGAATACCTCGACTCGCGGATCAAGGCTGGCTTCGGCCTGGTGCCCTTCGCCGGCGGCACTTTCCGGTCTCCCTTTGGCGAGGATTTCTCCGGCCTCAAGACCATCACGAAACCCTATCTCGCGGTCTATGGGGGCAATGATCGGCCCGACAGCATTCTCGCCGCCACCGCCCAATGCTCGGGAAAAACCATGGCGGTGCTGCTTCCCGGGGAGGAACATCTCTTGAGCCAGTCCGCGTGGAATGACGTTCCCACGTGGGAAATCCTCTTCTTCAACGCCTGGCTGAAAGACGATGCCCAAGCCAAGGCCCTGTTGCAGCAGGATGATCTCCATGTGCGCGGTGGCGTGGACGACCGCATCACCCAACGCGACGGCAAGCGCACCGGGTCGTGACCGCGGTGGGCGCGGAGCGGCCGTTTTCCAAAGCGGGCACAGGGACGTGCACACCCACCAGAAGGCCATCCTGACGGAGTAGGCTTAGCGGCTCCCCAAGCTTGGTCCGCTTTCGCGAGCGTCACTTGCCGGGCTTGGTCGTTTATTCGGGTGCGCGAGAAAACCGATGATTCCCACCGCGGTGCCAAGGGCGGCCAGCCATGCCGCCCAATGCCCGGAGGCATCGTTCGAGCCGCCGCAGAGTTCCAGGCCGCCGAGCCCGAGCGCGGTCCCGAGGCCGGCGTAGGCCAGCACACAGAGGACGCATTTGGGCACGAGGGCGAACAGCGCGGCCGGGATCAGCCAGCCGCGCCGACGAACGATGCGCCGGAGGGAATTCTCAGGTGGTCGCGACGGCGTGTTCATAACGGTCGTGATGGCGGACCCATTGCATGCCATACTCGTCATGGTCCTCGTCCCGGCCCTTCGGCACGAGATCGAGCAGATCGTAAGTGGTCATGACTACCTCCACTCCGCGGCCATAGGTCGAGTAGGTGTGATAGACCGTGCCGGCTGCATCACGGGCGAAGACGCTGATCCCGGGCGCCTCGGTTTTGGGGAAGTCGATCTTGCCGTAGTTGTAGTCCACCTGTCCGTGGGCGATTTCCTCTTCGGTGAAGGACACGTGGAAGTCCTGGTTGAAGCCGTTGCCGTGCGCCGAGACCCAGTTGATGTCCCAGCCCATCCGCTTCTTGAACGGCAGGATTTCCGCCAGTGGAGCATGTGAGATCGCGGCGAAGGAGACGTCCCGAGCCTTCAGGTGCAGCACGGTCGGATTGAAGTGGTCCAGCATGAAGGAGCAGCTCTTGCAGCCCTCCTCCCAGCCCGGGCCGAGCATGAAGTGCTGGACGATGAGCTGGCTGCGGCCCTCGAAGAGGTCCGCGAGCGACACGCGGCCTTCGGGTGACTCGAAGGTGTAGGGCTTTTCGATTTTCACCCGGGGCAGTTGCTGGCGGCGCTGGGCGATACGGTCGCGCAGACGGGTCAACTCCTTCTCCTCGCGCAGGAGGGCGAGGCGGGCAGTGAGCCATTGTTCGGGGGAGACGATTTTGGTCGGTTTCATGGTCGTGGTTTTTATGGTTGGTGGGATTTATTGTTTCGGTTGTGGCGGTTATCACCACGGACTTGGTTGAACCTGGCCCGTGGCTATGAGCCGGCGTAAATTGCCGTTTACGAGTGCGCCCCACGCATTCGAGCATTTGTCGTAGCACTCGTGCGCCGGCACCAGGCCGCGGTGAGTGAAACGGACCTCGGTTTTCCGGTCCTTTTGGGCGATCTCAAAGACAATGTCCGTGCCCTTCCATTCGCTCTTGTCTTTGATAAAGGTCAGATCGGCGTCCAACACGTGCCAGACGATTTTCTTCCCGGGCACGGACTCGGTTATCTTCTGTTTGGAATAATGCATGTTCGGCACCCGGTAAGTGAATTCGGCGCCGAGTTCAGCGGTGTTCCCTGCGATTTCTCCCGACCACCATCCGCGAACGTTTCCGATGGCGTCGAAAACTTCCTGGGGCGTCTGTTCCACGGTGAAGGAAGTGGTGTAGTTTTCTTGGGTCTTCATGGTTGAAGCGGTAGGGTTGTTGTCAGTGGTGGTGGCGGCAGCGGTGGCGGCGCAAAGCGTGAGTGGGCAAAGGAGCGAGACGAAGAGGCCGGGCACAGCCTTCAGCGGTGAATGAGGAACAGGGTTGGGTTTCATGGTTGGGTGGTTCAGGTGAGGCGGTAGCCGCCGTCGATGCGGATTTCGGCGCCGACGATGTAGCTGGAGTCGGCGGAGAGGAGGAAGCGGGCGAGCTTGGCGACCTCGTCGGCCGTGCCGAAGCGTTTGGTGAGCAACCTGGCGGTCGTCTGCTCGACGAAGCCCTTTACGGCGTCGGCCGGCAGGCCCAGCTTGCCGAAGATGGGCGTGGTGACCGGGCCGGGGTTGATGGTGTTAAAGCGGATGCCGCGCGGGGCGAGTTCGACGGCCAGGTTTTTGCCCAGCGCCACGACGGCGGCCTTGGTCGCCGCGTAGACGCTGGTGTTGGCCATGCCGAGTTCCGCCGAGAGCGAGGCGTTGAGCACCACCGCGCTCGGGTTCGCGAGGACGGGCAGCAGCGACTGCAATTGAAAATACAGGCCGCGCACGTTGACGCCGAACAGGTCGTCGAAAAGTTGCGGCGTCACCGCCTCGAACGGGGCGAAGCGGGCGATGCCCGCGTTGAGGAACACGCCGTCGAGTTTCGCGGCGTGCTGCCCGATCCGGGTTCCGAGCGCCTGGGCGTCGGCGAGCGAGGCCGAGTCGGACGGGAGGACGATGGCGGCCGGGCCGAGTGTGGTGCGCGCGGCGGCGAGGGTCTCGGGGTTGCGGCCGGTGACGATGACCCGCGCGCCTTCGGCTTGCAGGAGTTGGGCGGTCGCCAGGCCGATGCCGGTGGTGCCGCCGGTGATGAGGATGGTTTGATTTTTCATGGAGCGTGGAATTGGAAAGTGTTGGTTGAGGGCAAGGCGGTAGCCTTGGTTGATTCTGACGGGAAACGGCGGGGGTGGCTCCGGGAGCCACGTGGCCGGGGATTTTCTACCTGGTTAGCTCTTCTGGGTGGCGAGGAGCTGCTCGTATTCGGTGACGAGCCGGGCGTGCGTGGCCCAGAAGGGTGGACGCGGGGTGCCTTCCAGCAGCGCGATGAGGAGGGAGAAATGCGTGTGCCAGCCGGAGGCGAAGTTGGTGAGGTCGGGCAGATCCTCGCCCTTGGCGCGGTGCGTGAGGACGAGCAGCACCTGTTTGCCCTGCGGCGTGAGCTCGAAGGTCACTTCCGAGTCTTCACCGCCGAAGGTGTAGACGAGCAGGCGCGGCGGCTCGCAGCGGAGCACGCGGCCCTCGAAGGTGACGCCGGGGTCGTGGACGTGTTTATATTTTTCCGGCGGGGTCTCGCCCGGGGCGATCGCGGCGTGATGCATGGCGAACACGACCTTGCCGCCGGGCTTCTGCTCGAGGATGCCGCCGCAGAACCAGCGGGCGCGTTTTTCCGGGTCGGTCAGGTATTCCCAGATGCGTTCGATGGGGCCGGGCAGCAGGCGGGTGAGGCGGACTTCGCCGGGTCCGGTGAACTTTCCATGGTCGTGGTTGTTGATCTTCATGATTTGGTTTTCTTTTTGCGTTGGTCGTCGGCGCGGAGCTCCCGTTCGAGGGCGTCGAGGCGGCGGCTCCAAAAGCTGCGGGTCTGCTCCAGCCAGTCCCCGAGCTCGTCGAGCCCGTCGGGGTTGAGCATCTGCACGCGCGACTGGCCCTCGGCGCGGACGGTCACGAGGCCGGCTTCGCGGAGCACCTTCAGATGCTGGGAGATGGCGGGGGCGCTCATGTCGAATTCGGCCACGAGCTCGCCGGCGGTGCGCTCGCGCTGGGCGAGCAGTTCCACGATGCGGCGGCGGGTCGGGTCGGCGATGGCGGCGAGACTTTGCATGCCTGCCAAGTTAAGCAAAAACTTAATTAAGCAAGAACTAAATTACACCGACCCCTCCGGCGCCCGGTTTCGCCGTCCTCGGGCCAAGCACGGACCTCCAGCCCGCATCATTCGCAGATTTCGTTGGAAAAAGTAACCGCGCCAGGCCTCGTGGCCTGGCGCGGGATCTGACGGACCGGGATCAGTTCCCGGCGCGGGCTTTGGCGTAGGAGGCCTGCAGGCGGTCCCACGCGGCGGCGACGTCGTCGCGGGTCGCGACCCAGGTGTCGGCGGTGGCGTTGCCCACGGCGGCGAGCTTTTCCTGATAATTGGCCTCGGAGTCCTTTAGCTCGGCCATGGCGGCCTTGCGGCTCGCGCTGGCCGTGGACTCGGAATACTCCGCCCGCAGTTTGCTCACACCGGCCTCAAAGTCAGCCTGCCGGGCCTTGAGCGTGAGGGTGAAGTCGTTGCGCTTCTCGAAAGTGTAGGACTTGAGGTCGCCCCAGCCTTCGACAACGGCGGCCTTGGTCTCCTGATAGGCTTCCTT
>Ga0066487_100099_pt1 | contig 29744 bp, 29 predicted proteins | sample LakWasM129_HOW14_2_FD_59588 | JGI IMG/M metagenome (GOLD analysis project Ga0066487, IMG submission 59588) | Freshwater sediment methanotrophic microbial communities from Lake Washington under simulated oxygen tension - Sediment Metagenome 129_HOW14 | ecosystem: Environmental > Aquatic >... | reverse complement strand
TCGGTGGGTGCCATCGTCTGCATCGCCTCCTCCAACGGGGGCACGACCTCGCAGGACCTCAAGACGGGCTTCCTGCTCGGTTCGACGCCGAAGCTGCAGCAATACGCCATCCTGATTGGTGCGCTTGGATCGGCGCTGTTGCTGGGGCCGATCTTGTTGGTTTTGAATGACGCCAAGACCGTCTACGTGCCCGTGGCCGAAGTTGCTCCGGCGGGCATGCACACGGACGTGCAGCCGCTGACCAAGCAGGAAAAACTCGTGGGCCCGCAGGCCCGCGATGATGCCCACGCTTACCATGTCTGGCAGAACACCGACGCCAAGCAGGGTCCGGCCGGCCGGTATCTCGTCAACGACCAGGGCGACGCCGTGTGGCTCGTCGATCCCGGCATCAACGGCGCCCATTCCAAGCGACCCGACGGAACGATCGTCACCAAGTTCGACGCGCCGAAGGCGACGCTGATGTCCTACATCATCAAGGGCATTCTCGACCGGAAACTGCCGTGGGCGCTCGTGCTGCTCGGCGTCATGATCGCGGTGACGCTGCAGATGTCGTTCGTGCCCGCGTTGGCGTTCGCGGTCGGCGTGTATCTGCCGTTGTCGTCCTCCTCGCCGATCTTCATCGGCGGCATGATCCGCTGGCTGGTGGACCGCAAGCTGAAGCAGAATCCCGCGCACGCGAACCTGTCCCACGAGGAGTTCAACGCCGAGACCGACAAGAGCCCCGGCGTGCTGCTCTCCTCCGGCTACATCGCCGGCGGCGCCATCGCGGGCATCATCATCGCGGTGATGCAGATGTTCTTCGACCGGACCGATGCCGCGATCACCGACTGGTCCGTCGCGCACAACCCGTTCTTCGCCGGCCCCAACTCCGACCTGCTGACGCTCGTGCCCTTCGGTGCCCTGTGCGTGTTCCTCTACCTCGTGGCGCGGGAAAAACTGCTCAAACCTGGAACGAAATCATAGGATAGACGGCCTTATGGGGCCGATAAATTTCTCATCGCCATCCCGGGGGAAATTGCTTTGCTGCCGGGCATGAAATCCACGCGTTTGTTGATCATTGGTATGGGTGCAATTTCGGCAGCCGTGTCGGCCTGGTCGCAGGCCATTCAATTTATCGACATCACCCGGCAGGCCAATTATGTGCAGACCGCTGCATCCACAGTGTCGGCTGATCCGACGACCCCGTTTGTTTTCCGGGCCGCGGTTGAAGGTGATAATAGCACGACCGGCACTTCACCACTGACTGCGGCCACTTTCACTCCGCCTGGGGGAAGTTCCATGCCGCTTTCATATAATTCAAGTGGTCACCAGTGGTTTTGGGCGGACACGTCGCAGACCAGCATGAGCAATCTCAATACGGCGTATGGCACCGGCGGCTATGGCTTCGTCCTGACTGGCACGCCGAATGGCACGCCCAGTGTCACGGTTGGCAGTTTTGCTTCCTCCCAACTGCAGATTCCGCAACTGACACTCAGCGGCGGTTCTTGGGTGGGCAGCTCGTATCAAATGAACGCAGGTTCGGCACTGACCATTTCTTTTAATGCACTTTTTGTCGACACCCCCAGCACGATCTCCGGCACCACGACGGGATTCCATTACGACGCGGAGGTAAACGGGAACAGTTTCCAGAGCGCAAACGATTTCATTAATTACAATCCGACCACGGCAGCCGCGGCGACCTACACCAGCACTCCACCTAATTTTGTGACGAGCTCACTCGCGGCCGGCAATTACACCATTCAGGTCAGTTTTGATGAAATCCAGAATCCCGCAACGGGAACCTACGCGAGCGCTTTCGCGGCTTCTCTGCTGGAATACCGCACGACGGTCAACCTGACCGTCATCCCCGAACCCTCGACCTATGCGGCGATCTTCGGAACGCTGGCGCTGGCGGGCGTGATGATTCATCGCCGGCGGCGGGTTGCATAAACGAAAGAAATCCTTCGCGCGAATTTCAAGCCGGGCCCACCGCCCGGCTTTTTGCTTTCCCGGTGGGAGCGTGCCGGCACGCGACGGTCGCGCGCAAGGACGCTCCCGCAAAATAATCAGACCGGCTCGTTGATCACCGGATTAGTCAACGAGCCGATCTTCTCGATATCCACGCTTACGGTATCGCCGACCTTGAGCCACACCGGTGGCTTGCGGGCGAAGCCGACGCCGTGCGGAGTGCCGGTGAGGATGACGGTGCCGGGCAGCAGGGTTTTACTGGCACTGAGAAACTCGATCAACGCCGGCACATCGAAGATCATGTCCGATGTCGTCCAGTCCTGCATGACCTCGCCGTTGAGCACGGTCTTGATCCGGAGATCGTTCGGATTGGGAATCTCGTCCTTCGTCACAAGCACGGGGCCGAGCGGGCAAAAGGTGTCGAAGCTTTTGCCCTGGCACCATTGCCCGCCGCCGCCGTCGCGCTGCCAGTCGCGGGCGCTGACATCGTTGGCGCAGGTGTAGCCGAGCACGAAGTCGAGCGCGTTGGCCTTGGTGGCATTCTTGCAGCGCCGGCCGATGACGACGGCGAGTTCGCATTCGTAGTCCACCCGGGTGCTCGCGAGTTTTTGCGGGATTTCGATGGGATCGCCGGGGTGCTGGACGCTGGCGGTGTTTTTGATGAACAGCACCGGGTGCGCCGGCGGCTCGCTTTTACTCTCGGCGGCGTGCTTCCGGTAGTTGAGTCCGATGCAAAGCAGATTGGCGGGCTGAAGGGGAGCGAGTCGCTTGCCGGGGACGACAACCGCGTCGGTGACGCGAAAATCCGCGAGGATGTCGCCCGCGATGGCGCGCGCCGTGCCATCGGGCTGCAGGGCGGCCCAGGCGGGACCGGCGGGCGTGAGGTGTCGGATTATTTTCACGGGAGAAGAAAACCTTTCCGCGTCAGGCAAGGCAACGCGACAGTTGGCGCCTGCGTTGACTCGCAACCCGCCTGCGGGCACGCTGTCCAAACACCGCATGAAACTGCGTCTCCCACGCAATCGGTCGCTGGGCGAGGGCCTCGTCGCCCTGGCCGCCGGGCTGACCTTGGAAGCAGCGGAACAACTGGATGACCTCGCCGCTTCGCCGGTCGGTTCGGTCCACCGGGCGCGCGTGGCCTTGAAACGGGCGCGTTCCACCTTGCGCCTGCTGGAAAAGGCCGGCGCAGACTGGGCGATCATGCCGCGCTACCGCCTGTCGGAGTTGGCGGGGCGGATGTCCGTCGCCCGCGAGGCGGCGGTGGCCGCCGACTTGGCGCGCGCACTCTCGCGGAGATTGCGCGGGCGGGAACGCCAAGTGGCGCGATTGCTCGCGGCGAGGCAGGGACCGTTTATTCCGTCCGATGCGGAGGAGCTGAAGCAGGCGCTGCTCCGGGAATCCCGCGAACTTTCGCTGGCGCCGCCGCCGGCGGTTTCTCCGGTGCAGTTGTGTGAACTGCTTCGCCGGAGTCTCGCGCGCACGGCCCGGCGCTACTACGCGGCGGCGATGCAGCCGACGCTCGAATCCGTGCACGAATGGCGCAAGGCGCTGATCGTGCTCCGCGACCAGACCACGATGGCCGCCGCGCGGTGGCCATCGGGCGCAGGTGAGGCCCAGCCGTTGCTGGTGAAATTCGCCCGCCAGCTCGGCCGCCGGGGCGACCTGGCGTTGCTCGTGCGCTGCCTGCAACACCCGTGGGTGCCACCGGCGCTCGGCCCCGCCCGGCGCTCGCTGCTCGCGCGACTCAAGGCGCAGCGTGAACAGGCGACGCTGACGGCGCTGTTGCGTTGGCTCTCCTTGGAACGACGGCTGGCCCGTCTGCTGGCGGGAAAATAAAGCCCCGCCGAATGGCGGGGCTTGCAGATCGAGCGCGGCAAAAAAACTTACGCCTGCTCGCTATGAGCATGGACTTCAGGCTTGCGCGACGGGCTCCGCAAAAGCCTCAAGCCTGCGCGCTCTGCGCATAGGCTTCCATCCCCACGCACGAGCACACCAGGTTCCGGTCGCCGTAGACATTGTCCACGCGGCCGGTGGCGGGCCAGAATTTGCTCGCGCGGGTGTGACTGTCGGGGAACGCGGCCGTCTCGCGGGAGTAAGGGTGGTTCCAGTCCGCAGCGCAGACGGCACCGGCGGTGTGCGGCGCGTGTTTGAGCGGATTGTTGAGCTTGTCGCTCTCGCCGCTGGCAACAGCCGCCATCTCGCCGTGGATGGAGACGAGCGCATCGCAGAAACGATCCAGCTCATGCTTCGTCTCGCTCTCGGTGGGCTCGATCATGAGCGTGCCGGGGACGGGGAACGACATCGTCGGCGCGTGGTAGCCGTAATCCATCAGGCGCTTCGCGACGTCGTCGACCTCGAGGCCGTGTTTTTTCCACGGACGGAACTCGAGGATGCATTCGTGCGCGACGAGACCGGCGCCGCCCTTATAGAGCACGGGGAAATGGCTTTCGAGGCGCCGGGCGATGTAGTTGGCGTTGAGGATCGCTACCTTGGTGGCGCGCGTGAGGCCGTCGGGTCCCATCATGCGGATATACATCCAGGTGATGACCAGAATGCTCGCGCTGCCATGGGGGGCGGCGGAGACGGCGCCCATGTGATGGCCGCCGGAATCGTGGTGCAGCGGCACCACCGCGTGGCTCGGCAGGAATCCCGTGAGGTGCTTCGCCACGCCGATCGGGCCCACGCCCGGGCCGCCGCCGCCGTGCGGGATGCAGAAGGTCTTGTGCAGATTGAGGTGGCAGACGTCTGCGCCGATGAAACCGGGCGAGGTCAGGCCGACCTGCGCGTTCATGTTGGCGCCGTCCATGTAGACCTGGCCGCCGTGGGCGTGGATGGCTTTGCAGATGTCCTTGATCGCGGTCTCGAACACGCCGTGGGTCGACGGGTAGGTGACCATCAGCGCCGCGAGGTTCGCGGCGTGCTCGGTCGCCTTGGCCTTGAGGTCGGCCACGTCGATGTTGCCGCTGGCGTCGCAGGCGACGGGCACGACCTTGAAGCCGCACATGGCGGCGCTGGCGGGATTGGTGCCGTGCGCGGAAGTCGGGATGAGGCAGATGTTGCGGTGACCCTCGTTGCGCGACTCGTGATAGGCGCGGATGACGAGCAGGCCGGCGTATTCACCCTGCGAACCGGCGTTGGGCTGGAGCGAGACGGCGGCGAAGCCGGTGATCTCGGCGAGCCATTTCTCGAGGTCCTTGAAGAGCTTCGCGTAACCCTTCGTCTGGTCGGCCGGGGCGAACGGGTGCAACTGGCCGAACTCGGGCCAGGTGACCGGGAACATCTGGCTCGTGGCGTTGAGCTTCATCGTGCACGAGCCGAGGGAGATCATCGAGTGGACGAGCGACAGGTCCTTGGCCTCGAGCCGGCGGATGTAGCGGAGCATCTCGTGCTCGGTGTGGTAACGATTGAAGACGGAAGCGGTGAGATAGGCGGACGTGCGGGCGTGCGGAGTTGGAGCCGCGGCGACCTCGCCGCGGTCGTTGTGCAGCGAGGTCGCTGCACCTCCAAAGAGGGAGAGCAGCGTTTCGACCTGGGCGACGGTCGTCGTCTCGTCGAGCGAGATGCCCACGGTCGTGGCGTCGACGGCGCGGAGATTGATCTTCGCGGCGAGTGCGACGGCGTGGATCTTGGCGGCGTCGATGCCGGATACTGTGAGCGTGTCGAAGACCGGTTCGGCATTCACCTTGGCGCCGGTGGCCTTCAAGCCGTCGGCCAGGAGCTGTGTCAGCAGACGCGTGCGTTGGGCGATTTTCTTGAGACCTTCGGGGCCATGATAGACGGCATACATCGAGGCCATGACGGCGAGGAGCACCTGCGCGGTGCAGATGTTCGACGTGGCTTTGTCGCGGCGAATGTGTTGTTCGCGGGTGCCGAGGGCGAGGCGCAGAGCCGGGTTGCCGTGGACATCCTTCGACACGCCGATGAGGCGGCCGGGCATCTGGCGCTTGAATTCATCCTTGGTGGCGAGGAAGCCGGCATGCGGTCCGCCGAAGCCCATCGGCACGCCGAAGCGTTGCGCGGAGCCGACGGCGACATCGGCGCCGAACTCGCCTGGGGCGCGGAGCAACGTGAGTGCGAGCAAATCGGTCGCGACGACGGTCAGGGCGCCGGCGGCATGCGCTTTCTCGAAAAACGCAGCGAAGTCGTGGATGCTGCCGGTGGTGTCGGGATATTGCACGAGCACGCCGAAGACTTTGCCGGTGAACTCAAAGGTGCGGTGGTCGCCGGTGATGACCTCGACGCCGAGCGGCTTGGCGCGGGTGCGGATGATGTCGATGGTCTGCGGATGGCACTTCTCCGAGACAAAGAAGCGGGAGGGTTCGTGGCTGTCGCCGAGCTTCACGCGATGGGCGAGCATCATGGCTTCGGCGGCGGCGGTGCCCTCGTCGAGCATGGAGGCGTTGGCGATTTCCAGACCGGTGAGGTCGCACACCATCGTCTGGAAATTCAGCAAGGCCTCGAGCCGGCCCTGCGAGATCTCGGCCTGATAGGGCGTGTAGGCGGTATACCAGCCGGGGTTTTCGAAGATGTTGCGTTGGATGACGCCGGGCACGGCGGTGTCGTAGTAGCCCATGCCGATGAAGCTGCGGAAGACCTTGTTCTTCGAGGCGATGGCGCGGAGTTCGGCCAGGGCGGCGGTCTCGCCGGCGGCGGCAGGCAGGCGCAACGGGCGCTTCAGGCGGATCTGGGGCGGCACTGCGGCATCGGCGAGCGCATCGACCGAGTCGTAGCCGACGGTTTTCAGCATGTCGGCCAGGTCGGCGGGGGCGGAGCCGGTGTGGCGGCGTTCAAAGGTGTCGGTCGGGGCGAGGAGATCGCGGGAAAAATCCATCCGCGGACGGTAGGCGAGGGCAGGGGTGGCGCAACTGAGATTTGGGCCAATGGCCGGGCATTAAGGGCGGTTGTGACCGTGAAAGCTGGGCTGCTGACCGGGTGATGGTATCAGGTTGCTGAACCTCCGGTGGCTGCGACGGTTCGGGCTGGCGCCAACGCCCACGAGGGCGGTCCGTTCATCCGGGTATGGCGTTGCCATCGTTGGCCGCGTGTTCAACTGTCACGACCACTATGCCCCCGAAGAACCCCCTCGGTATGCGCTGCGGCCTGCTCGTGTTTGCCCTGGCGTTGTCTTCAGTTGTCGGCCTCGACCATGCCGTCGCGGCCACGGTTTCCACGGCCCCCGTGGGCAACCCGTCGGGCTTCGTGATCCGGCGCGGCACGAATCTCAGCCATTGGCTGTCCCAGGACTTCGGCTGGCAGCCGCGGTCGCAGTGGATCACAGAAAACGATTTCGTCTTCCTGGCCCGTGTCGGTTTCGATCATGTCCGCCTGCCGGTCGACGAAAAGGAACTCTGGCGCGAGGACGGTTCGCCGAACGAGGAAGCCATGGCCCTGATGCTGAAGGCGCTCGGCTGGGCGCGCGCCAACCATCTGCGCGTGATCGTCGACCTGCACACCGTCCGCGCGCATCACTTCAACGCCGCCAACGAGGGCGGGCACAACACGCTTTTCGCCGATCCGAAAGCGCAGGCGGGCTTCCTCGACCTCTGGCGCCAGCTCTCGGCGCGGCTGCACGACCAGCCGGTGAGCGACGTGGCCTACGAAATCATGAACGAGCCCGTGGCCGACAATCCCGAGGATTGGAACCGCCTCGTGGCCGCCGCCCACGCCATGATCCGCCAGCTCGAACCGGATCGGGTGCTCGTCATCGGCTCCAACCGCTGGCAGATTCCCCAGACCCTGCCGCAGCTCAAGGTGCCCGCCGGCGACCGGAACATCATCCTCAGCACGCATACCTATTCTCCGCTGCTCTTCACGCATTACACGGCGAATTGGGTGCAGACCAAGATCTACACCGGGCCCGTGCATTATCCCGGCCCGGTTGTGACGCGCGAGGCCTACGAGGGTTTGATGCGCCAGATTCAGGGCAACCAGACCGATCTCATTGCCAATGCCCGGGATGACTGGGGGCCGGCGCGGATTTTCCAGGAACTGGAACCGGCCATCCGGCGTGCTAAAGAACTTGGCTTGCAGCTTTACTGCGGTGAGTTCGGCTGCCTGCCCACTGTGCCGCGCACCGACCGGCTGGCTTACTATCACGATCTGATCTCTACGATGGAGAACAACGGGATGGCCTGGGCGAATTGGGAATACAAGGGCGACTTTGGCATCTTCGAGTGGCACGGCGCCAAACTGACGACCGGCGCGCCGGACATGGATTTGATCGCCACACTCCTCGCTGGCGCGAAGAAGTGAGGTTTTCGCCATTGCGCCGGCCGGTGGGCCGGCGCTTTGCTTGCCGGATATGACCCGTCTTGAACGTGCCGCCTTCATCAACCGGCGGCTGGCGGAACTCTATCCGGAGACACCGATCCCGCTCGACCATCGGGATGCCTACACCTTGCTCGTGGCTGTGCTGCTTTCGGCGCAGTGCACCGACAAGCGCGTCAATCTCGTCACACCGCACTTGTGGGCACTCGCGAACAACCCGGCGGACATGGCACGGGTGCCGGCGGACAAGATCCAGGCGATCATCCGCCCTTGCGGGCTGGCACCGCAGAAAGCGAAGGCGATAGCCGGGCTGTCGCGATTGCTCCTCGAGCGGCACGGCGGCGCAGTGCCGCGGACATTCGAGGAGCTGGAGGCGCTGCCCGGCGTCGGCCACAAGACGGCTTCGGTGGTCATGAGCCAGGTGTTCGGCGTGCCGGCTTTTCCCGTCGATACACACATCCACCGGCTGGCCCAGCGCTGGAAGCTGACCGACGGTCGCAACGTGGAGCAAACCGAGCGCGATTTGAAGCAGCTCTTTCCAGAGGAGCACTGGAACCAGCTGCACCTGAGGATGATTTACTACGGCCGCGAACACTGCACGGCGCGCGGATGCGACGGCACCGTCTGCGAAATCTGCCGGACCCTGTTTCCCGGACGCAAGCGGCCCGTCCAGACGGCCAAATAGAGGCGGGCAACGCGTGCGCAGCGCCGGCCAAGAGCCGCGCAGCAGCCGGGGCCGGAGGGGTGTAGCCTTGTCGGGTGAAAATGAACCTCCATCCGTTGGCCGGGTTGTCGCGGTTCGAGCGCTGGTTCCTCGGCGCGGCCTGGCTGTTGATCGTGGCGAAATGCTTCGCGGTGGCGTGGGCGATCCCCCGCTACAGCGTGCCGATCGCCCCGATCGTGATCATCGGACCGACCTTGTTCTTCGCTGCGGTCGTGACGGTGCTCTGGACCACCCATCACGAGTAGCGCCGGGTCGTCGGACGCGATTGCCACCTGCCTCGCGGCCGGTGGGCGGAGAGGATTGGGCGGGACACAGGAGACCCGGAAGGTAAAAACGTCCGGGCAAATCAATGGTTGATTTCACCCGGGCGGCTAATAATCGTCTGCCTCCCTTCGGACGCTTAGCTCAGTTGGTTAGAGCACCTGCTTCACACGCAGGGGGTCATTGGTTCGAGTCCAATAGCGTCCACCATCCCGATTGGATTGGTGTAAAAAGCAACGCCGCCCGAGCAGTGGGCGGCGTTTGAAATTGGGTGCAGGGGTTGGAATTGAACCAACGACCTTCAGGTTATGAGTCTAATTCCACCCCAAACACTCCCCTTTGATCAGGCGCGCCTGGGTGGGAGGGTGCGTGCTGGCGTCGGCCCCCAGCCTCCATTCCCGGTCTCTCCCTTCCAAGCCAATCGCTCCCTTTCGTGCGCGGCCTTGTTGGCCATAGTCTGAGATTGAAAGGTGAGAGGGCAAGGCACCAGCCTTGTCACCCATGCGCGTTGCCTCTCTCGATCATCATCGCACGGTGCTCAGCGCTGGCTTAAGGCAGTGCCGGATGTTCGCCGGGTTGCCGGCCGAAGACTTGGCGGCCATTGCCGAGGGTTGCCGCATCCGCAGCTTCGGCAAAGGCGAGATCCTGTTTCGCGCAGGCGAGGTTGCGGACTGCTTTCATGTCATCCAACTCGGCCAGGTCGGCATCTTCTTCGTTCTGCCCGATGGCCAGGAACGGATTTTCTCGGTGTTTCGCGCGCCGGAGAGCTTCGCGGAAGTCGTGATGGCGATGAACCACTATCCGGCCAATGCGAAAGCACTGGAGTATTCGCGGGTGATCCTCGTGCGCAAAGCACATTTCCGCGAGGTGCTGGGCCGAAAGCCCGAACTGGCACTGCAAATGCTCGCGTCGATGAGCCTGCACTTGAAGGAGCTTCTGCACCTGCTGCAGGATTCGCGCGGTCGTCAAGCCGAGCCGCGCCTCGCCGAATGGCTGCTGCGGCAGAGCCCGGCCGCTGCGGCCGGATGCCCCGCGGTCTTCGATCTGCCCGTGGCGAAGAAGGTGATCGCGAGCCAGATCGGCGTCACCAGCGAAACACTCTCACGCACATTTGCGCGTTTGCGGAAAGCAGGCGTCATTCGCGTCTGTGGAGCCAGAATCCATGTGCTCGATGGCGCGCGTCTGCGAGCTTACGCCGAAGCCACGGCATGAACGCGGCCCGCCGTTCTAAACGGCTTGTCACTTGAGCGGCATCAATTCTGTCAGGGAAAAAATTTCCTTTGCGTCCTGATCTGGCTACCGTTGGGCCATGCCCGAGGTTAAAACATCAATCTGGGCCGTTGCCCCAGCCACCGTCCAGGCGGTGGCGGTCCCGACGGCAGGCGGCGCCGCCTCGCCGCCCCGTGCCATCGGGAACCGCGTGATGATCTTGGGCGTGGCGGCCTCCGCCGGGCTGGCGCGGGGTCCGGCGTTCATCTGTCGCTGCGATCAGGCGATTACCGTGCTGCGACGCTCCGTCCCCGCGGCCGAATTGCCGCATGAGATCGAGAAGCTGGATGCCGCGTTGCACGCGGCCGACGAGGAATTGCGTGCGCTCCAGAGTCAAATCGAGCAGACGTCGGCCGCGGCCGAGGCCACAATCTTCACGGCGCAGGCCGAGTTGCTTCATGACCCGATGTTGCGGAAGGAAATCGCCCAGCGCTGCCTCCGCGGCCAAATCAACATCGAAGCGGCGGTGAGTGACGCCGCCGACATACTCATCGCGGCGTTCAACCAGATCGAGGACCCGATCTTCCGTGAACGGTCGGCCGACGTGCGCGATGTTGCCCGCCGAGTGCTCGATCATTTGCTCCATCGCGTGAGCACGATGATTCGCGACTTGCCGCCTGGCAGCATCATCGTCGCACGCGAACTGTTGCCGTCGCTGGCCACCGGTTTGGATCAAAGTAAAATCCTCGGGTTCGTCGCCGAACGCGGCGGCACGACCGCGCACGCCGTCATCTTGGCCCGTTCGCTCGGCATTCCGGCCGTGATTCACGCCGAAGGCGCCCTCGGAAACATCCAGACGGGAGACCAGCTGATTGTCGATGGCCTCGCTGGCCGTGTCTTCATCAACCCAACGGCTGAGGTCCAACGCGATTATGACCGGCTGCAGGCGGACTTGGACGCGCGGCGCAAAGCCTTGCAAGGCCTGATCGACGTGCCCGCCGTGACGAGCGACGGCGTGGCGATCACGCTTAGCGCGAACGTTGGCAAAGTCGCGGACGCGGCGATGGCGGCGGCCTTTGGCGCCCAGGGCATCGGACTCTACCGCACCGAATTTGCCTTTTTCGCCCACGCGCAGTTTCCGACCGAAGAGCAGCAATATCAGGTTTACCGGAGCGCGGCGGATTACGTCCGTCCGGGCAGTGTGGTGCTGCGAACCCTCGATGTCGGCAGCGACAAGCTGCTCCCGTATTTTCCGCTTCCGGTCGAGGCCAATCCGTCGCTCGGGCGGCGCGGAACCCGGCTGCTGCTGGGCCATCCTCAAATTTTGCGCACGCAGCTGAGGGCCATCCTGCGGTTGAGCGCCACGCATCCCGTGTCGCTCCTGTTTCCGATGATCGGTGGCGTCGAGGAGTTCACCGCGGCGCGGGCGGCCGTCGAAAGCACGAAGGCGGAACTACGGCGCGAAGGTCAGCAGTTCAACCCGCGCATCCCGGTCGGCGCGATGATCGAAACGCCCTCGGCCGCAGTCACCGCGCGCTGGATCGCGCGGGAGGCGGATTTCCTCAGCATCGGTTCCAACGACCTCGTGCAATACCTGCTGACCTCCGATCGCACCAGCATGGAGATGGCGGCTTACTATGAGCCGCTGCATCCCGCGGTCATCCAGTCACTCAAGTTTGTGATCGATGCCGCGGCGGCCGAAGGCAAGGCGGTTTCGCTCTGCGGCGAGGTCGCGGGCAACCCTGCGCATACCGCCTTGCTGCTGGGCCTGGGGGTGACCTCGTTGAGCGTGGCACCGGGAGAGATTCTGGAGATCAAACGCGTAGTGCGCTCACTCAGCATGGCTGCGGCGCGGCAGTTGGCGGCGAGGGTCCTCGCCGCCGGCACCATTCATGAAATCAAAACATGCCTCGCGGGCGCGCCCGAGCCCGCGCCGCCGCGCGAGGAGATTTTCCAGCGCCGCGCCGTGCAGCGCTGGCGTGGCGAAGGCGGCGCCGGTCCCTAGCGCCGGGGCCGCGTAACCTCGGCGACGAACGGAACCGGCTCCGCCGCGCAGCGGGTGTCTGCTGGATGATCCGTGTCCACGATCCGCAGCCCGAAAACGGTTGCGACAAAGTAGGTCAGATAGGCAGCGAGCACAGTCAGCGTAGGGTGACTGGAGTAGCCGAAGAGCGTCTTCAGAACTCCGCCCAGCAGCGACTGCTCGCTCAGGAGCGACGCGCTGTTCCAGACCGGATCGACGCCCGCGGGAATCCAGCCGATTTCGTTGAATTCGTGCACCCCTTTCGCCACCAGGCCCGCCGCGAAGCAGAGCAACAGCGCGCTCGTGGCCCGAAAAAACAACCTTAGATCCAGCCGCGAGATGCAGGCGAACAGGGACCATCCGAGCAGCGCCGCCGTCGCAAGACCCAGCAGCAAACCTCCGACCGTCGGCGCGGTCCCGGCTTCGAAGACAGTGGCGGTGAGAAAGATCGCCAACTCGAGGCCCTCGCGTCCGACCGCGACGAACGTCAGAACAAACACCCCCCGCCGACCCGGGGCGCACACCGCCTGCCGCACGCCCGCTTCGAGGCGGGCCTTCAGCCCGCGCGACTGGTGCGCCATCCAGACAATCATCCAGGTGAGCAATCCGGCCGCGGCGAACAGCGTGGCGCCTTCGAAGAGCGGCTCGGCGGGGCCGGCGAGGCTCCAGCCGACCACGTGCAGGGCAACGGCGGCTAGCCCGCTGGCCGCCGTTGCGCCGAGCACCGCGGTCCACACAATCCGCTCGCAGTCCGCGCGGCCGATTTTCCGCAGCGCACCGAGCACGATGCCGATCACGAGCGCAGCCTCAACGCCTTCGCGCAACGCCAGGAGAAAACTTGCGAGCATGGCCGTGTCCGCTCACGCCGCGTCGCCGCCATCGTGGCCGATCGCCTCCACCGGGCAGCTTTCGATCGCTTCTTCCGCGAGCGCGATTTCCTCGGGTGTCTGTGGCTGGCGCTGGACAAACGAATAGCCCGCCTCGTCGTGGCGGCCGAATATGGTCGGCGCGGTTTCGCGGCAGAGGTCGCAGTCGATGCATTGCGCGTCGACATAGTAGCGGCCGGGAACGTTCTGGGGGAGGCGGTCGGAGGGAATAGCCATGGTGGTGTTGGATTCGGGGGCAGGATACACCCGGCAGGCTTGCGCGAGAAATTCATTAGCCGTATGGATTGATGCACCGTATGAATGAATACCTGCCGACCACACCGTTCGATCTCTACGAGTTGCATCTGTTTCATCTCGTTGCGCAGCACCGCAGCTTCACCAAGGCTGCCGAGGTCGCCGGCTTGACCCAGAGTGCCGTCACGCGCCAGGTGCAGGGCATCGAGGCGAGCCTCGGCCTGAGTCTGTTCGAGCGGACGACGCGCAACGTGCAGCTGACGCCCGCCGGCCGGGCCTTGTGGCGCGAGTCCATCCGGCTGGTCGGGGATATTGACCAGACGTTGAAGACCTTGCGCGAGGAATTCACCGGCGCAAAGAAGGAGATTCGCGTCGGCGTGTCGCGCTCAGTCGGGTTCGCCTATCTGCCGGGATTCTTTCATGCGAACCTTCGGCGGCTGCCGCACGTGGGCTATGGTGTCTCCTACCTACCGAGCGCGGAGATCTTGTCGGGGCTGGAAGCCAACGCACTCGATGTCGGCGTGTTATGTCCGCCGCGTCGGCTGCCGCAGACGGTCCGCGTGACGCACCGTTTCAACGACACCTTCACCCTAATCGGCGGCGCGGCGGCCGCCGACGAATTCGCGGCGCAGGCGACGCGGCGCGTGAGCCGGGTCGCCTGGATGAACCGGCAGAACTGGCTGCTGCTCGATGAGCGGGCGAACACCGGTCGGCGGCTGCGCACATGGATGGTCCGACAGGGCTGCGAGGTGCAAGCGGGCATGGGGTTGCCGGGCTTCGACCTGATCATCAATCTCGTGGCGCTCGGGATGGGGGTCAGTTTCGTGCCGGTGCGCGCGCTAGCGCTCTATGGCGGCAAGCGGTCGTTGCGCCGCTTGCGCTGGCCGGATCGCTTTGTCCGCGAACTGGTCGTCGCGGTGCGGCGGCACCGGAGGCTGCCGGAGCATCTTGCGCAATTCATCGACAACGTGCTGTTCTGAGGCGACGGGTCACCGTTAGCCGTTCGCTCTCGCACAGGTTAACCGGTGTTTGCCCGAAAATGTCAGGGCAGCATTGACCTGCATCAAGGCAAAGCGCGGCGGTTGGTGCGATACTGCCCACATGAACGGCCCGCTATTCCCACCACCGCCTCAATGCGATCACCGCGCGGCGACTGCTGTCCCGTGGCCGACGGAACTCGATGCGCGCAGCCCCACCCCACCGAATCAAGTCAACGCCGTCCTCGCCGCGCTAGACGCAGTCCCGCCGGGCCATCCCCAGTTTATCCGCACAAAAGCCGAGCCGACCCAACTCCTGGGCGCCCTCGCCGTGAAGGGTGTCGGCGCCGACACCAGGGAGCTTTCCGACGGGACGTGGCGGACGCTCGTGCGGCGCCCGGCGGTCTCTTCCTCATTTTGAAACTGTGCGCGCTCCCGTGCGCACGAAACGCAACCCAAACCCATGAAGACACCCATCACCCAATCCACGACGCCGGCGCCCGATGCCAACGCCGTATTCGATGTGCGGCCGATTCCCGGCCGTGTGAAGCACGCCCAGATCTTCCAGCGCTGGTTCGATCTGCCCGTCGGCCAGCATTTCATTTTACTCAACGATCACGATCCCGTGCCGCTCTATTATCAATTCGCCGCCGAGTTTCCCGGTGCATTTTCGTGGGATTATGTCGAGCGGGGGCCGGAGGATTTCCGCGTGAAAATCACCAAGCTCCAGCCCGTCGCCAACGCGGCGCCGACGCCGCCCGCCCGCGTGGCGGCACCCGCCGCCTCAAACGGTGTGCAGGAAGTCGACGTGCGCGGACTTGAGCCGCCGGAGCCGCTTGTCCGGATTCTCGACGCCCTGGAGTCGTTGCCCGCCGGAGCCACCTTGCGGGCCCACACGGACCGTGAGCCATGCCACCTGTTCGGTGAGGCTGGGCAACGCGGATTCCGCCATGACTGCAATGAACAGCCTGATGGCAGTTGGCTTACCATCCTTGCGCGCGCCTGAATCGCGGCCCGTCCGCCTGCCCACGCCCGCCCGTCCGGCGGCACTGGCGGGCAACTGGCTCGCGACCCAAGGCCGGCTGCCGCTGGCGTTCATGGGGCTCGGGCTGGCCTGGCTTGTGGCCGCGACCGCGCTGCTCGTAGCCCAGCCAACGCTGCTGAGCCTGCCCCACCCGCATCCTCGGGTCGTGGCGCTCACGCACGCCTGGGTGCTGGGCTTTTTCGTCACCGTGGCGTGCGGCGCGGTCTATCAACTCGCTCCCGTCGCACTCGGGACGACGTTGTGCAACGAGCGGCACGGCTGGTGGCATTTCGGGCTGCACGCCGTCGGCGTGCCCGGGATGGTGTATTCGTTTTGGCGCGGGGATCTGAAGTTGCTCGGGCATTTCGGATTTGCCGTCGCCCTCGGCATTGTCCTCTTCGCCGTCAACACTTGGCGAACGGTGCAACGCTCGGGCCGTCGGGGCACGGTCGTCTGGTCGCTCACCCTCGCGGCCGGCTGGCTGCTGACCACGGTTTTGGTCGGGCTGCTTTTGGCGGCGAACCGGTATTGGCAGTTTATTCCGATCGATCCGGTGGCCCTGTTGCGTGCGCATGCGCACCTCGGGCTCGTGGGATTCTTTGTCACGCTGCTGCAAGGGGTGGGTTTTCAGCTCGTGCCGATGTTCACGCTTGGCGAGGTGCGCGACTGGCGCTTGGCAAACATCGGTCTCGGCCTTTCGCAAACCGGTCTGCTTACGCTCGCGCCCGCGCTACTGTGGCACCTCGCGCCGCTCGGGCTGCTTGGCGCGCTCGCCATCGCCGCCAGCATGATTTGTTCCGGAATCGGCCTCAAGCGCGCGCTCGACTCGCGCAAAAAGCGCGCCCTCGACCCGGGAACGCGTTCGTTCCTGCGCGGCGGTGCGGGCGGGTGCACGGCGGCCATCGCGGGGATTGCGCTTGTCTCGCCGGGTTCACCCTGGGGTTCGGCGCCCGGCGGATTCAACGCGATGATCTACGCGATCCTTGGCCTCGCTGGCGGACTGCTGCCCTGTATCGCCGGGATGATGTGCAAGATCGTGCCGTTTCTCACCTGGATGCGCGCCTACGGCCCTCGCGTCGGTCGCGGGCCAACGCCGGCGGCGGGCGCGCTGACACATCCGAGGATCGAGCGTTGGGGCCTTGCGTTGCAGGGCATCGCGGTCGTGCCGCTGCTGGTGGGTGCATGGACGTTGAGCGAACTATGGCTGCGGATCGGAGCCTGGTTGCTGGCCGTGGGCGTGGCGCTGTTCGTCGCCGACATGCTCGGAGTGTTGAAGCACCTCTGGTTTGTGCCCGCGCCGGTGCCTGCGATGAAACGGGGAGGGTCCCGATGAGCGCGACGCCCGATTCAACGGCCGTCTGGGACGCGCTGAGGTCGATTCCCGATCCGGAATTCGGCGTCAATATCGTCGATCTCGGACTCATCTACAGCGTGGAGTGCACCGACGGCGACATCGCGGTTACCATGACATTGACAACCCCGAGCTGCCCGTCGGGCGGCTGGATCTACGAGGGCGCCAAAGAAGCGCTGGCCCGGCTGCCCGGCGTGAAAAACGTCAACGTCGCCATGGTGTTCGATCCGCCCTGGACGCCGGCGATGCTGAGCGAATCGGCGCAGCGCCAGCTCGGCCGCATCGATTGACGCCGCCGACTTTCGTCGCACCGTGAAAACTTATATATGAAAGAACGCCTGAACTATGCGGAAGCGTCTCCCGAAGGCTTCGAGGCCATGCGCACTCTCGAGCGCCATGTGCGTCAATCCGGGCTTGATCACCGGCTGCTCGAACTCGTGAAGACGCGGGCGTCTCAACTCAATGGCTGCGCCTACTGCCTCGACATGCATACCAAGGACGCCCGCGCCGCAGGCGAAACGGAACAGCGGCTTTACGCCCTGAGCGCGTGGCAAGAGACATCCTTCTTCGACGCGCGCGAACGCGTCGCACTCGCCTGGACCGAAGCCGTGACGCGACTCGACGAGCATCACGTGTCGGACGAGCTTTACGCCGAAGTGCGCCAGCATTTTGACGAGCGGTCACTGGTTGATCTTACGCTCGCGATCATCGCGATCAACGGCTGGAACCGGCTTGCGATCGCGTTCCGCAAGGAGCCCGGCACGTATCAGCCGCCGTCGGCCGCGACGCGTTCGGTGCCATGAGTGCGAAGTGCCCGCAGCTCCCGATTGCGATCAAACGCGTTTACGATGCGCCCGCGGCGACGGATGGCCATCGGTTGCTTGTGGAACGGCTGTGGCCGCGCGGGATGAAAAAAGAGGCGTTGCAGCTCGACGGCTGGCTGCGCGAAGTCGCGCCCAGCACGGAGCTTCGCCAATGGTTTGGCCACGAGCCCGCGCGCTGGGATGAATTCCAACGTCGCTACCAGGCCGAGCTCGAGGCGCATCCGGCCGCGTGGCAGCCGATTCTCGACGCGGCGAAGGCGGGTCCGGTCACGCTTCTCTTCAGTTCCCGCGACACCGAACACAACAACACGGTCGCGCTCCGCGCGTTCTTGCTGGCGCGGCGGCCAGGCTAGGCGCGGGCCCCTGAGCAGCCGAGCCCCCCCCTGCGCGCCAAACCACCGCCTTTATGCGCGCGACCGGCCGCCGGCCGCCTTGCGCGGCGCACGAGCGCGATGCCCGCATAGCGATCCGAAGGTCTCGATTTCTTCCTTCGCGATTTTATTGATCACCTGGCCCAACTCCCCGAACGCCGCGACTCGTTGGCCGGGATCGAGAGTGGAAGTTCCCGCTTGGACCTGGACCAGCGCTTCGAACAGCGCCTGCGTGCCGGCGCGAAAATACGACAAAAACGGATTCCGACCGCAGGCACACACCGGCGCGAGAACCCGCCGCGTCGAATGGCCGCGACGCAGCGACGCGAACACGGCCTCGAGCGTCTCATCGAGGAGAAAGACGAGCGCACCCGGGTGACCCAGGGGGGTGTTGACGGGTTCGACGAGCAAAATCTCAAGCCAACGGGCGCGAATCTGCGCCCGACGCGCGCACAAGGCGTTGGCAAGTTCGGGTTTCATGACCTTGTCTGCACTCTGCGTATCCGCGCGCGCAACCGGGTCATCCCCTCGCCGGACTGCGTCGTTGATTTGGATCCGTGCTCATTCGTGATTCGCGCGCGCGACCGCCGCGAGCACCTCGGCGGTGCGCCAGCCGTTGCCGCGCCAGATTTCGACGATGCGCCCATCATCGTCGATCAACGCCGTGCATAGCGTGTGATCGAGGGTTGCTCCGTTGCGCTCGGTGAAGACGGCAAACGACTTCACGAGCACCGCGATCTCGTCTTTCCCGCCGGTGGCGAATCGCCATATGGTCGGATCCGCCCCCACGGCTTGACCGTAGGCTTTGAGGATGCCGGGGCGGTCGAATTCCGGGTCGAGGGTAATGCTCAACAACCGTGCACGTGCCGCCAGCCTCGGATCGGCGGTGATCGCTTTCTGCAGCTGCGCAAACCGTAACGCCATCGCCGGACAATATTCGGGCACGGGGCAGCGGGTGAAAATGAACGTGACGACGGTTAGCCGCCCGCGCAATTCGGCGAATCCGAATGACCGGTTGTCCTGGTCGACGAACGAAAATTGCGGCATGGCGTCGCCGGCGCGGAGGCGAACGTGCGCGACCGTCGTCGTCGGGGCCGCGACCAGCGGCGTCGCACGGCCACTCACGCTGAAATCGCCCACGGTCGAGGCGGACTCGCTAACCCGGAGCTGAAACCGAACCTTGTCGCCCGGCTTGAGCGACGCGGCTTCCGCCGGATTCGCGACTGTGAAAGCCATGGTCATCGCGGGCATGAATCCCGGAATGTCGTCGTGGGCGATGACGAGCCGGCCGTCGGCGAGTGGTGCCCGAATCACCCCTGCCACACGAAAGACCTGGTCGGTCGCGAGAGCGCGTGATCCCAGCATCCCGGCGGTGGCAGCGACGAGCAAGAAAAGGGAGCGCAATTTCATGCGGGCACTATGCCAGAATTCGCCGCCGCCGCCTTGATGCACATCAAGCCCTCCTAGATTCGCGGCACTATCTTTGGCGGCTTTGACCCAGGTCAAGGTGCTGTCGGCGCTTCCGGGCTATACTCACGGTATTCTTATGAACAAAACCTCACGCATCATTCTCGGAATCAATGTGATCGCAGCTCTCGCCCTAACCGGCTGCGGTCGGCCGCAAGGCGATGCGGACACCGCTGCCGCAACCACCGCTCCTGCGTCCGCCGCAAATGCCCCCGCCGCCACGAAGCCCGCCACGGGTCGGGCCATCACGATCACCGCGAACGACACGATGAAGTTCAGCCTCACCGAGATTCACGCCAAGCCCGGCGAAGCGCTGGCGGTCACGCTCACCAACGAAGGCACGGTGCCGAAATTCTCGATGGGCCACAACTGGGTGCTGCTCACGGCGGACACCGACCTCCTCGCGTTCGCCAGCGAGGCGGCTACGGCAGCGGCCACCGACTACGTGCCCGCCTCATTCAAGGACCACGTGCTCGCATCGACCAAGTTGCTCGGCCCGAAGGAATCCGCCACGGTGCTCTTTTACGCTCCGACGAAACCCGGCCACTATCCGTTTCTCTGCGCGTTTCCCGGCCACATGCAGGTCGGCATGAAGGGGGAACTGATCGTCGAGTAACGACACCGGAGGACACCTATGACCATGAAAATGCTTCGCCACTTCATCGCCCCGGCGGCCGCTGCCGGCACGTTTCTGCTCTTTGCCGGTTGCAACCCGCCCGGGAAATCCGCGTCGGCCGCCGCCCAAACGGCCGAGACCAGTTCCGCCGCGGCGCGCACGTGGGTCGCGCCCGGAGACAAGGACGAATTCTACCTGTTCTACTCCGGCGGGCACTCCGGTCAGGTATTTGTCGCCGGGCTGCCGTCGATGCGGCACATCACCACGATCCCGGTGTTCGGTCGCTATCCGGGCACCGGCTACGGCTATGACGAAGAGACCAAGAAAATGCTCGGTGACTACACGTGGGGCGACGTCCACCACCCGGGGCTATCGAAGACCGACGGTCTTTACGACGGGCGTTGGCTGTTCGTGAATGACAACGCCAACAACCGGATCGCGCGGATTGACCTCCGTGATTTCAAGACCCGGCAAATCCTCGGCCCGATCCCGAATTCGATGGGGAACCACGGCTCGTCGTTCGTCACGGAGAATACGGAATACGTTCTCGTCGCCACGCGTTTTTCCGTGCCATTGCCCAAAGGCCGCTATGCGGACCCGAACGACTACGCGAAGGAATTCAACGGCGCGGTCAGCGGCATCCGCGTCGATCCCAAGTCCGGCGAGATGAGCGTCGGCTGGCAGATTATCACGCCGCCGTTCGATTGGGACCTGGGCTCGACCGGCAAGGGGCCGAGCAGCGGCTGGGCGTTTTGGACCTCCTACAATACCGAGATGGCGCACGACCAGCTCGAGGCCAACGCCAGCCAAGGCGAGCGCGACTATGCCGCCATCGTCAACTGGCGCGCCGCGGAAGCGGCGGTGAAAGCCGGCCGCGCGACGCTGCTCGATGGCGTGCCGGTGCTCGATCCGGCGAAGGTTCCCGGCGTGCTCTATTATCTGCCGGTGCCAAAATCGCCGCATGGCATCGACACCGATCCCTCGGGCCGCTGGATCGTCGCCTCGGGCAAATTGCAGCCGATCGCGTCGGTGTTCGATTTCACAAAAATCCAGGCCGCGATCGAGAAGAAGGATTTCGAGTCCGAATTTCGCGGCGTGCCGGTGATCCGGCACGACGCCGTGCTCGAAGGTGAAGTGCCCGTCGGCCTCGGCCCGCTGCACACCCAATACGACGGCAAGGGCAACGCTTACACCTCGCTGTTCATCGAGTCCGCCGTGGCGAAATGGAAGATGCCGCCGTGGACGGCGGAAGAGCGCGCCGATCTCAACAAGGTGGTCCTCGACAAGATCACGGTGCATTACAACATCGGCCACCTTGTCATCGGCGGCAGCGAGACGCGGCAGCCTTACGGCAAGTATCTCGTGGCGATGAACAAGCTCTCAAAGGGGCGCCACCTTTCCGTCGGCCCCTCGCAACCCGAGGACAGCGAACTCATCGACATTACGGGACAGAAAATGGCGGTCCTCTACGAGACGTTCACCGAACCCGAGCCGCACTTCGCGCAGATCCTGAAGGCCGACGCGATCAAGCCGATCGAAGTCTACCCGAAGGCGGAAAACACCGATCCGGACGCGGTCTGGGATGCCAAGGACACCGGCGTCACGCGCCACGGCCACGTCGTCGAGGTCAAGATGATCGCGATCCGCAGCCACTTTACCCCCGATCGCATTGACGCCCAGGAAGGGGACGAACTGGTGATCCACGTGACGAACGTCGAACAGACGCCCGACATGATTCACGGCCTCGGCATCGTGGAGCAAAACGTCAATCTCGTCATCGATCCGGGCGAAACCAAGACCGTGCGGCTGACGATGAAGAAGCCCGGTGTGTTTCCGTTCTACTGCACAAATTTCTGCTCGGCGCTCCATCAGGAGATGCAGGGTTATCTCGCGGTGAAGCCGGCCACCGTTGCAACGGCGCCGTGAACGCTCCGGCTCAACCGGTCGGCGCCGCCGCCGTCGACCGGCCGGTGCTCCGCGATTTCCTCCGCCGCGAGCACCGGTTTCTCCGCCGGCCGTTGAACCTGTGGTCGCGCGGCCTGCTCGTGCTGGCCGCAGTCGCGGTCGCGGTGGCGGCGCTCCTGCCGCTCTGGCAGATCCGGCTCGTCGCTCCGCAATACCAGGAGGGGCTCACGCTCCAGATCTACGCGCATAAGCTGGTCGGCGGAAACAACGGCCAGGATCTCAACGAGATCAACAACCTCAACCACTACATCGGCATGAAGCCGCTGGTGCAGGCGGATTTTCTCGAGATGCGGTGGGTGCCGTTCGCGCTGGGGATCTTTGCGTTGCTGGCGCTGCGCTCCGCGGCCATCGGGCGGATGATCAGCCTCATCGATCTCGGGGTGCTGTTCCTCTACTTCGGCGCCTTCTCACTCGGCAGCTTCTACTTCCGGCTCTACACCTACGGCCACGAGCTCGATGTCCACGCGGCCATGCGGATCAAGGCGTTTACGCCGGTCATGCTGGGCAGCCAGCAAATCGCGAATTTCGTCCAGACGAGCCTGCCGCAATCCGGCGCGCTGTTGCTGGGGATCTTTCCGCTGCTGATCGGCGCTGCGGTCTGGTGTTCGCGCAAGGAGGAGCCATGAGTCGCGGCACCCTGGCCTTGCTCCTGGCGCCCGCTCTGGCGCTGCTTTCCTTCGGTGAATCACCGGGCGATCGCTTGCGGGCGCAAATCGGTGCAGCCGCCCCGGGCGCGGTGCTTCAGGTGGCGGCGGACAATTACGACGGGGTTTTCATTATCGAAAAACCGCTGCATCTCCTCGGTGCGCCGGGGGCGGTCCTCCGCGGCGCCCGGCACGGCAACGTCGTCGCCATCCGCGCGGCCGACGTCGAGATCGCCGGCTTTGTCATCCGCGGTTCCGGCCGCAATCTCTCGGGCGACGACGCGGCGATCTATGTCACTGGCGCACGCGCGCTCATCCACGACAACCGCATTTTTGACATGCTGCACGGCATCTATGTGCGCAAAGCCAACGATTGTCGCATCCTGGACAACCTGATCGTCGGCGACGGTGCCGTTGGCGAGGCCGTCGTTGATCCGCTGATCGCCGGTCTCAAGGCCGCCGATGTGGCGAGCGGCGAACTCTGCAGCGTGCCCGACCCGCAGGACCGGCGGGGCAACGGGATTCACCTGTGGAATTCGTCCGGCCATCTCCTCGCCGGCAACACGATTCGCGGCGTGCGCGATGGCGTGTATTTCTCGTTCACCGGGCATACGCTAGTCCGCGACAACACCATCTCCCAGGTCCGCTACGGACTGCACTACATGTATTCCGACGAGAATGTGTTCGAACGAAACGTTTTCACCGACAACGCCGCCGGCGCGGCCCTCATGTATTCCAAAAAGCTGGTGCTGCGGGCGAATCGCTTTGTTTCGAACCGCAGCCACCGCGCCTATGGACTGCTGCTACAGTCGATCGACGACACCCGCGTCGAGGAAAATACGATCGAGGGCAACACTGTCGGGCTGTTCATGGAAAACGGGAACAACGACACGATCCGAGGCAATTATATCGCGGGAAACTACGTCGGCCTGCGGGTGAGCGACAGCACGTCCGACAGCCGGTTTTGTGAAAACACCTTCACCGGCAACATTCATCCGCTGGATACAAACGACACCAACACGGCCAACCTCTGGGCCGTCGCCGGGCGCGGGAATTACTGGGACGATGCCATGACGCTCGATCTCAACCGCGATGGAATCGCCGACTTGCCGCATCGCGAGCCGGATCTGTTTGGGGCGTGGCGGCGCACGTTCCCGGCCATCGGACTGCTTTCCGCGAGCCCCGGCGAAAGGCTGTTGCGCCTGATTCACAGCCGCCTTGCGCTGCCGGGCCTCCCGGGGGTTACCGACCCACGCCCGCTGGCGACGGCGACCATCCTGCGATGATCCTGACGCGCAATCTTACCAAGTCATTCGGCTCGCGGCATGTCCTGGCCGGGCTCGATCTCGTCGCCGAGTCGGGTGTGGTCACGCTGCTGGTGGGTGCCAACGGTGCGGGCAAAACCACGACCCTCCGCCTGCTCGCTGGGCTGGCGAAGCCCGACGGCGGCACCGTGGCAATCGCCGGCCACGACCTGCAAGACCAACGTGCGTGCGCGCTGGCACAGCTCTCGTTTTTGCCCCAGGCGCCGCGGTTTCATCCGCGGCTGACGACCGAACAGGTCGCGCGATTTTATGCGCAGCTGCGCGGACGAGATCGCCGGGCCGCTTCCGAAGCGCTTGAGGCGTGGGGTCTCACGGAGTTTGCACGGGTGCCGACCGGCAAACTTTCCGGCGGGCTGCGGCAGAGGCTGGCCCTCGCCGTCTTCGCGCTCGCGGACGCACCGGTGTTGTTGCTCGACGAGCCCGGACTAAGCCTCGATCCGGATTGGCGACAGCAGCTCCAGCAATTTCTCACCGCAGAGGCACGGCGCGGCTGCTGTGTCCTCGTCGCCACTCACCTGCTGGGCGAGTGGGAGGGCCAGGTCGACCGCTGCATCATGGTCGTCAATGGGCGCTGCGCCGGTGAAATCCCGCCCGACCGGCTGCGTGAGGGATTCTTCGCTCGCACCGGCATTCCCGCCGAAACGCCGAGCGCGCTCGCCGCGGTTGGCTGAGAACTCCGATGCACCTCCACTCCCGGCCCTCGTTTTTCACCGTCGCCCGCGCTGCAGCCGGCCGGGAATTGTTGAGCCACCGGCTCAACCGGTTTCTGCACGCCCACGTTCTGCTCGTGCTGGCAGCCGGGCTGCTGCCGCTGTTCACCCCAGGCGATGCGCTCGCGCGCGGCGCGGCCTGGTGGCTGTTGCACGCCGTGCTCTATGCGATCTCGCTTTCGGCGTTGTTACTCGGGCTCAGCTCCGCGCACGCGGAGGTGGAGGAATTTACGTGGCTCCTCGGCCAACCGGCGGGCGTGGAGCCGTGGCTCGCGGGCAAAGCCATCGCGCTGACCGCGCTCGTGATGCTGGCGTCGGCATTGTTGGGCGGGCCAACCGTGTGTGCGGGCGGCGGCTCGCCCGAACTGTGGCTGGCGACGACAGGGGCGGCGGGCGTCAGCGCCATCTGCGCACTGACCGGACTCGCACTGGGCTTCTGGATTCGCGACAGCGTCCGCGGATTGATCGTCGCCGTGGCGGTGTGGTTCGTGCTATTATTTGGAACCGATCTTTTGCTCTTGGCGACGGCGGGGGCGCCAGCAACTCAGCAGAATCCGGATTTCTGGGTCGGGGCGCTGATGGCCAATCCGCTCGATGCGTATCGTGTCACCGTGCTCTTTTCGGTCGAACGCGCGGCTTTCAGCGGCATCGAGGCCGGGAGGCTCACCGGCTGGTGGGTGGCGCACGCGTCCGCGTGGCTCGTCGTCGTGTTCACGCTCTGGGCAACGGGTTCGGTGGGCGCCGCGTGGTGGGGCGTGAAGCGACGGACCGACAGTTGAATCGTTGTCGGTCTCTGGTGCGACTTGGGCGGCATTTCACCATATAGATAACGCTGCTGATGCTCATCAGTGCCCACCGCCATCATCCAGGTGCAGCAACCGTTCTCCTTTGCGTAACCCTTTAACAGAAAGGCCGCCCGAGCAGTGGGCGGCCTCTAAAATTGGGTGCAGGGGTTGGATTTGAACCAACGACCTTCAGGTTATGAGCCTAATTACTGATTATGAGCATGTTGCTTACACTCTGAGCGGACGGACTGGGATGGTCTGGGACGGACAGGTGAGGGGTCAAAATGGACAGTAAATGGACAGTGTTAATACCACCGCTTTGGTTATCGATTTGGCAGGGGGCGAATTGGGGGCTTTTTCGCCCCTACCCGCATCAACCGGATTGTGGCCATGGAGGGTAGGGTTTCACCGTATAGCAGCCCCGGACGGGAGGGTGTTTACTGGGATCAGACGGAGGCTTCATCCCTATTGGTGAGGCCCGGCCCGTTAAACGACAGCGGCCGGACGATCCCTCGCTATGAAAATCAACGCCCGAAAATACCCTGCCTCCGCCACCCTCCTGCCCAAGTGCCCCACGGGCATCCAGGGCCTCGATGAAATCACCGGCGGCGGGTTGCCGCGCGGCCGGCCCACGCTGGTCTGCGGCGGCGCGGGTTGCGGGAAGACGCTGCTCGCCGCGGAATTCCTCGTGCGCGGCGCAGTGCAGTTCGACGAACCGGGCGTGTTCATGGCTTTTGAGGAAACCGAAGAAGAGCTGATGGCCAACGTCGCCTCGCTCGGCTTTGACCTGGCCGGCCTGATCCGGCGCAAAAAGATCTTCATCGACTTCGTCCATATCGAACCCAGCGAAGTCCAGGAGAGCGGCGAATATGATCTGGAAGGCCTGTTCGTCCGGCTGAACCACGCGATCGATTCGATCGGCGCCAAACGCGTGGTGTTGGACACGCTGGAGGCGCTGTTCTCCGGCCTGCGCAACGAGACCATCCTGCGCGCCGAGTTGCGCCGGCTCTTCCGCTGGCTGAAGGACAAGGGCGTGTCGGCCGTCATCACGGCCGAGCGTGGACGTGAGTCCCTGACGCGCCACGGACTGGAGGAATACGTGTCCGACTGCGTCATCCTGCTCGACCACCGGGTAAACGACCAGATCGCCACGCGCCACCTGCGGGTGGTGAAATATCGCGGCGCGCTGCACGGCACCAACGAATTTCCCTTCCTCATCGGCGGGGACGGCCTGAGCGTGCTACCCATCACTTCCTTGGGGCTGAACCACAAGGTGTCGTCCGAACGGATTGCCACCGGCATCCCCCGTCTGGACGCGATGCTGGGCGGTCGCGGCTTTTTCCGCGGCAGCAGCATCCTGCTCACGGGCACGGCCGGCACCGGCAAGACCATCATCTCCTCCAACTTCGCCCAGGCCGCCGCCCGGCGCGGGGAGCGCGTGCTCTTCTTCTCGTTCGAGGAATCGCCGAACCAGATCATCCGCAACATGCATTCCATCGGCCTGCGCCTCGAGCCGCTGCTGAAGCGCGGCCTGCTGCGGTTCCACTCCGCGCGACCCTCGCTCTACGGCCTGGAGATGCATCTGGCCACGATGTTCAAGGAGATCGCCGCCTTCCAGCCCCACGTCGTCATCGTGGACCCGATCACCAGCCTGATGGACCTCGGCACCGTCTCCGAGGGCAAGGGAATGGTGACGCGGCTGATCGATTATCTGAAGGCCGGCCAGGTCACGACGCTCTTCACCAGCCTGACCCAGGGCGGCCACGCGTTGCAGCAAAGCGAGGGCGGCATGTCCTCGCTCATGGACTCCTGGCTGCTGCTGCAGGACTTCGAGGGCAACGGCGAGCGCAACCGCGTGCTCTACGTGCTCAAGGCGCGCGGCATGAAGCACTCGAACCAGATCCGCGAGTTCCTGATCTCGGATCACGGCATCGACGTCGTGGACGCCTACATCGGTCCGAGCGGCGTGCTGACCGGCTCCGCCCGCGCCGCGCAAAGCTCCCTCGAAAAGGCCGCCGTGCTGGCCAACCAGCAGGAGGCCGCCCGACTCAAGCGTGAAGTGGAGCGCAAGCGCGCGGCCATCGAGCGCCAGATCAGCGGGCTGCGCTCCGATTACGAAAGCGAATCGGCGGAACTGCGGCGCATTGCCGAGCAGGTCGGAACCAGCACGCAGATGCTGACCACCGAGCAGGCGGAATCGGGCCGCTTGCGCCAGGCAGATGCCAAGGTGGCACCGGGCACCCGGCGCCACCTCCATAACGGGAGGAGAAGCCTATGAAACCCAAGACGGCAAAACGCCTTGTCTCCGCCCGCTCGCGCGCCAAGCCCTGGCAACTGCGTCTTTATGTGATGGACGAGACGCCGAAGTCCCGGACGGCACTGGCGAACCTGAAGCAGCTCTGCGAGAGCCACCTCAAAGGTCGCTATCACATCACGGTCATTGATCTGCTGAAGCGGCCCCACCTGGCGAAGGGCGACCAGATCTTGGCCATCCCCACGGTGGTGCGCCGGCTGCCGAGCCCCGTGCGGACGATAATCGGCACCCTGACCGACACAGCCAATGTGTTGGTGGGCCTCGATCTGCGCCCGGCCGGCTAGCCGGGCAACCCTCCGATGAAAGCAACCGAGGCCAGCGGTGCTGCCAAGACCAAGAAGAAAATCCGGACCGCGCGGTCCCCGGGCAAATACGTCCTGCGCCTCTACGTGGCCGGTGCCACGGTTCGCTCGCGAGAGGCCGTCCTCCGGGTCCGGCAGATGTGCTCGACCGAACTAAAGGACCACTGCGACCTGGAAGTCATCGACATCTTTCAGCAGCCCCGGCTGGCGCGACTGCACCAGATTGTCGCGACCCCGACGCTCGTCGTCGAGTTTCCCCGGCCGATGCGGCGCTTCATCGGCAACCTGCTGAACACCGCCGACCTCGTGTTCAAGCTGGACCTGAACACCCGGGCTAAGATCACGCCGTGAAAACCACCCGGTCACCGTCCGCCCGTCCGCCGGCCTCCCGCCATCGCCGGGTGGCGCCGGCCGGCGATGTCGCCCGACTCCGCGCGCGTCTGGCCGAAGCCGAGGAAACGCTCCGCGCCATCCGCACCGGCGAAGTGGATGCGGTCGTGGGCGCGGGCCGGCGCAGTGACCGGGTGTTCACGCTGGAAGGCGCCGAACACGCCTACCGCGTGCTGATCGAATCCATGAACGAGGGGGCGCTGACGTTGACGGCGGACAAGACGATTCTCGACGCCAACCAGTGCTTTGCCCGCATGGTGAAACGCCCGCTGGAGCAGGTGATCGGCGGTTCCTTCCGTCGCTTTCTCTCCGCCGAGGATCGGGCCAAGCTCCGGCCGCTCCTCACCCGGGCGGCCAAAGCGGGCGGGAAAATCGAGGTGCAGCTGCAGGCGGCCGGAAAGGCGCCGCTGCCCGCCCAACTCTCGATCCGCCCCCTCGCGCTCAATGGCGCCCGGAGCGCGACCTTCGGCGTCGTGGTGACGGACATGACGGAGGCCCGGCGCACCGAGGAGCTGCTGCGGGCCCTGACACACCGCGTGGTGCAGGTGCAGGAGGCTGAGCGCGGCAGCGTGGCCCTCGAGTTGCACGACAACATCACGCAGTTGCTCTGCGCCGTGCTGTTCAGCAGCCAGGCGCTGGCGGACAAACTTTCGGCGCGCGACGGACCGGCCAAGCGCGAAGCCGAGAAGCTCCGCGTGCTGCTCGGCCAGACCGCGGAAGAGGTGGAACGCATCTCGCGCCATCTGCGGCCGGGCATCCTGGACCAGCTGGGCCTCTTCGCGGTCCTGCGCGCCACCTGCACGGAGTTTGCGGCGCGGACCGGCGTGGCCGTCCGCCTGACCGGAGCGCCGCCACGCGCGCCGTTGTCGGCCGAAACCGAGCTGGCGCTCTATCGCATTCTCCAGGAGACCTTGAAAAACGTCGAGAAGCACGCCCGCGCCCGCCATGTCGCTGTGTCCCTGCGCCAGACGGGCGGTCTCGTGCAACTGGTGATCAACGACGATGGGATCGGCTTTGACGCCGAGCATCATGCGGCCCGGCGGGAAGGGAAGGGCGTGCTGGGCCTGCTCAGCATGCGCGAGCGCGCGGCCTACGTCGGCGGCACGCTCACGGTCAAATCGGGTTCC
>Ga0066487_100097_pt1 | contig 30077 bp, 30 predicted proteins | sample LakWasM129_HOW14_2_FD_59588 | JGI IMG/M metagenome (GOLD analysis project Ga0066487, IMG submission 59588) | Freshwater sediment methanotrophic microbial communities from Lake Washington under simulated oxygen tension - Sediment Metagenome 129_HOW14 | ecosystem: Environmental > Aquatic >... | reverse complement strand
GTCGGCCGCCATCTGCGCCAGCCGCGCCTCCGGCGGCACGAGCAGGAACGTTCCCGGCACCGCCGTCTCGTATTTGGCCCAGGCGGCGGCGAAGAAGACCTGCTTGTGCTCGACCACGCGGGCGCGGAGGTCTTCGCGGGCGAGCGCCCCCGCGGCCGCGGGATGGTCGGCCAGCGCGGCCAGGTCGGCATAGTGCCGGGAGAACTTGCCCGGGGTCGCCTTGTCCGCCGGCCGGTTGGCCTCGGCGTGCAGGATCGTCGCCTTCTCCCAGAAGGTCCGCTCGATGGAAAGCGCCCGCACGCGCACGGTCGCCTCCCTGATCGCTTCCGGATACGCTTCCGCCACATACGGCAGGATTGACCGGTCGTCCGCCGGCCAGGGGTCCGACCGCGCGCCGCACTCGATCTTCACCTCGCGTTCGATGTAGGCGGTGCCCGCCATGGCCGGCAGCGAAGTCGGGTAGCGAAAGAGCAATTCCTGCGGGTCCTGGGCGGAAATCACGATGCTCCAGCCCTCCCGTCCCAAGGCGTCCGCGGCCCGCGCCTGCAGGGCGGGAAGAAGCTCGGTGCGGACTTTCTCCGCACACGCTGCGGCCAGTTCCTCCAGTTTCTGGCTCCGCTTCGCGCGGCTCGACTGCTTCTCGGGATCCTCCCCTCCGCCAAAGCCGAGCCACTCCTTGCTCAGTGAAATGTCGATGTCCTCCGAGAAGCGCTGGATGACGCGCCAGACCTTCGACAAGGAGGTCCCGCCCTTGAAGATGAGATGCCCGCTGATGTCCGGCAGCGAAAACAATTCCCGCAGGGTCCAGCACACCCAGAAATCCTTCTCCAGCGCCACCGGCCCGATGCCGAGTTTCTGCGCCGCGGCGTTGAACAGTTCCGCGCGCTGGGCCGGAGTGAGCTTGAGGACGGAATTCATGGGTTCTCCGTCGGGCGGATAATGTCGCCGACAATCGACTGCATCCAGGCCGGCAGGCTTGGGGCGAGCGCCGCCAAGTCGGTCTTGGTCGCTTCGTCGAGGCGCTGCCGAAGTCGTGTCGCGTCCGAGGGCGCCAGTCCGGTCTTCCGCAGGTGCCGCAGCGCCTGGATGACCAGTCCGGCCGGCCGGCCGGCCCCGAGCAGGCTGCGCGGAGCAACCTGCCGGAAAATCAGGGTCAACTTGCCCAATGCGACCCGGCGCGGCGTGCCATCGGTCAGCACCATGATCTTGGCTGGCACCTGCTCCGAAAGCCCCAGCCGGTTGGCGGCATACGGGCCGGAAAATTGCCATTGGGCTCCGGTGCCCTTCATCAGGGCCTCAACCACGGCGGTGGGATCGGGTGAAGTCTGGCCGAGAATGGGATGCGGCCGGGGGCGGTAATAGAGTCCTTGGCGGACGCGAAGAAGCGTGCCCGCCTTGGCCAGACGGGCGAGGGCCTGGCCAACAGCGGGACCGTTGCCAAATCCCATAAAGTCCTTGGCCGCAAACACGGAAGCATAAGACCGGGCATTAATAGACCGGATAATCTTATCATCAATGCTTTGTGAGTGCTTAGGCACGGTGGTATTGTCAAAAAAACACACCAGTTATTTCGACAAAAGCGAGCCAAAACCACTTCACCCCGCAGCAGGCCAAGCCCTTGACGGAAGACCGTTTCTCAAAGGACGCCCGCCTCACGGAATGAACTGAAGCCCCGGCCCCGGGGATCGGCCCCTGCCCGGCCGACAATGACGTGGTCGAGCAGCTCTATGTCGACCGTCCTGGCCGCGTCCCGCAGTTGGCGGGTCACCTGCACGTCGGCCGCCGAAGGTGCCGGATCGCCCGAGGGGTGATTGTGCACGCAAACCACGCCCGTCGCCCCCTCCCGAATGGCGCACCGGAACACCTCGCGCGGATGCGCCAGCGAACTGGTCGCGGTCCCCGAGGTGATTTCCACCATCCGCTTCAGCCGGTTTTTTCGGTTCAGGCACAGCACCCAGAATTTCTCGATCTCCAGTCCGTGCACGATCGGCGCAAAGTATTCCGCGACGAGTTCGGGCCGATTCATCATCGGGGCCTCGATCCGCGGCGGGTGCGCCAGTCGCCGTCCGATCTCGATCATCGCGACCAGCATCTGCCCTTTCGCCTTCCCGATGCCTTTCCACCGGAGAAAGTCCGTCGTATGCCAGCTGGCCAGCCCGGCAATCGAGCCGGCCTCGGCCACGAGCCGTTGCGCGAGGTCCATGAGTTTGCCGGTGGCCAGTCCGCTTTGCAGCACCAGCGCCAGCAGTTCCGCGTCGCTCAGGGCGGCCGCCCCGAATGTTTCGAGCCGCGCCTGCGGCTGCTCCCCGCAAGCGAGGGTGATTTCCATATCCGGTGTGTCCAAGCCCAGGTCCAGTTTGGATTGATTCATGACATTGGGCGCCCGGTGCGCCCCGGCCGGGCGTCATGCCCGGTTCCCGTGGCGCGCTCCGCGCGCTGGGCCTTGCAGGCACGCCCAGCCACCGACGAGGCCGCCGAGCGAGGAGCGCCGCGCTCCTCGCGAGGGGGAAGGCCGCAGGAGGGAAAGGTGGAGCCGCGCGCAGCGCGGACTACCTTGGCGGGCGTGACAAAATAGGGCCCACGAGCGGAGGTATCCTCCTGTCTCCCCAAGGCCGGTAGGCCGACACGCCCTTACCGCGGAAATTTGGTTGGCAGCGAGTGCGAGTCGCCAAATGATTCCGGCTCGGGCCAACGCTCCCAGGGGCCACTGGGAGCGGATTTTCTACCCGTGATCGGTGGAAGACTCACGGGTTCAAAGACGTTGACGGGCCAATCGTCGGTGCACGATCCGACGTCGCTCGGCCACCGACTGCAGCGCGAACTCGGGAGGCTTTATCGCGGGCGCTTCAGCAGTGAGATTTTCGCGCACCCAGGCCCGCGTCTCCGCCACCCGGGCCAGCGCCGCGCGCACGGACTCGTGCGCGGGCGTGCCGTTCAGGCAATCGAAGTTCGCCGCAACTTTCAGTGCGAACTCCGCCTGGCCCAGGTGGTCGTCGAGGTGCGACCGGGTGGACGGCGCGACAGCCATTCGTTCACGCGGCGGCCTTGGCCCCGGCGGCCGGCGGAGGCGTCGCGGGTGTGGTAGCGGCACCCGGGTTCGCGAATTCCCGCCGGGCCTGCCGGTCCTTCTCGCGGAGCGCGGCGTTCACAAACGCCTTGTCCTTGATGTAGGGGCTGACGCCCTCCAGGTCGCGGTCGATGCGGGCCTTGGCCTCCGGACTCTGCGCGCTGTAGAACGCGCGGGCCTGCGGGAGCTGTTTCTCGATGAGCCGCATCTCGCTTTCATGCTTCTGCTGGTCGCGGTAGAGGAAAGTATCGATGGCGCGCTCAGGATGGTCCTTCACGAGCCGGGTGTAATACACGACGTCGTCGGGGTTCGCTTTCTTGTGCGCCTCGATCTTCTTCTTCACCTCGGGGTTGTCGCGGAAGACGAGCGGCTTGGGTTTATCTGCTTCGGGTTTTTGTTTTTGGTCGATGGCCATATGCGTATTTGGTTAGGCAGCCTCTTTATGGGGTGCGGGCTGCGGCGGCACCGGGCGGGAATCCCGCCCGAAGGGTTCATGAAGCACGGGATTGAACGGCGGCTCGGCCGGCCCCTGCACCAGGCGCAGGGCGAGGTCGAACTGGGCGCAGATGTCCGCGCACTCATGGCGGGCCAGTGCGAAGGCCATGAGGCTTTTCGCCTCGATCTTCGGGCTGGCGCCGGTGAAGCGTCCGTTCAACTGGTCGGCGGCCGAGAAGAACTCGGCGGCGACCGCTTCGGGCAGTTGGAGGGTCAGGGTGATCATATTATTATGGGTTGGTGGGTGGGTTTGGTGGCATGGCACCGGCCTGGGGCCCCGGAGGGTCGGACCGGAATGGAGCGCTCGCCTGCCCGGGAGCCGGAGGCTCGGCGGAGGCGGACGGACGGCGGAGCGAAGTGACGGGCCCGATCTTCCGGGGTGTGGCCGGACCGGACGCCGGGGCGACGGGGAGCGGGCCGCGGTTGGGGGCGGCCCGCTCGGCGTCGCTCAACGGTGCGTCAGCAACGGTGAATCGCAGACCGACGGCCACGCGGGTGAAGCGCCGCCCCCGTGCGGCACCGTCGGCAAGAATTTCGACCGACTCCACGGCAACGCCAGGTTGACGACCGAGCTCCGTCACCACGGCGATGTAGTGCGGCCATTCCTCGAGAAGTGGTGTGGTCCGCTGGAGGACGGCGCGGTGCGCCCGGTCGCCGGGATTCCATTCCCAGCGCCAGTCGGAGCCAAGGCGCCGTTGCAACGCAGCGATGGCTTCCGTCGTCCACTCCTGTCGCGCGAGTTCCTTCCGCTGTTCGCGCAAGCGGTCGCGCAGACGATCATCGTTGCTTTGAAGGCGGACACGCTCCTCGACCATGGAGGATAACTCCCCGTCGGATGCAGGTGGACTCGGACGCCACCGCTGGGTCAGGAACCAAACCACGCCGCAAAGCAACGCACTGGCGCTGAGCGCGAGCCATGCGGCCCGAGAAACTGCACGTACATGGCTCATGGTCGAAACGTTCCGGTCAAGGAGAAGCCGCCGCCATGTCCGGGTGTGGCGGTCAGAGTCCAAGGGGCATCAGCGGGAGCCAACCGCGACCGCCAGGTGTCGAGCGCGGCGGCCGAGGCCGACGGACTCAGCCAGCCCTCAAGCGTAATGCTGCGTTCCGCGATCCGGAGCGAGGCGAGGACAATTCCGGGTGGCAAGGTGGCTGAAACCCTGGAGAGGAACGCACCGCCGGGCGGTCCCGCGGAGCCGCCATCGAGTGCAGCCCGGAGGGAGGCAATCTCGGTCGCATTGGCCCGCAGGTGGCCGATTTCCGCCCGGAGTGAGACCAGCCGAGCCTGGTGTTGCGCGGCTTCCACCCGGGCCGCGACCAACTCGCGGGCGTAGGCCACGCCGGTCCAGCCGGCGAAAACCAGAAACGCGACACTGGCGGCGATGATCGCGCGCTGGGCCGTGATCGCCGGCTGGAGCGGCAGGAGCTGGGCCGGATGATACCGCGGCAGCACGACCGGCCGGGCCAGTGCATCAGCGAGAGGCAGGCAGTCGAGTCCGGCATGGCGGTCGAGCGGCGCATAGGCCCCGAGCGCCGCCGACACCTCATTGTCAGTGCAGAAAAGCAGCACGGGTTCGTCGGGGTTGTCGGCGAAGACACCGGCGAGCCAATGCCCCACTTCGGCGACCGTGGTGCCACCCTGCCAGACTTGGACGGTCCGGCCCGCATCGGCGGGATGTCGATACACCACGGCGCGTTCCCTCTGGAGCGCGAGCACGGTGATCGCGCCGGATTCGCTCCACTCCTGCTGCAGCGCATGCAGGAAGGTGGCGAGCGGCCACGCGGAATCAACCGCGAGCCCGAGGTGCGCCAGCCGGGAGGCGAGCGCAAACAGGCCCGGCTGCGCCTCGAAGTGGAGCAACGTGGAGAAGCCGCTGCCCGCCGCCAGCACCGGCTCGTGACTCCAGGCATGGTCGGGACTCGCCAGCGCCGGGAATTCCCCGGCGAGGGCGGCGGCAAGGGTCGCGCGGTCGCCATGCGGACACGCCACCGCGACCGACTCGAACGCATCCGGCTGGTAGACCAGCCGGAGCCGGACGGGCTTGGGCTCGTCCGCGTAGTGCGCGGCGAGCACCTCGGCGGCATGGGAGAAGTTGGTGAACTCGCACGAGGCCCCGGTGCCGGCGAACCACCAGCGGTCGCCCCACAGGAGCACGGTGCGCGGGTCAGATGGCCGTGAGATAAACGGCCTTGCCCTCGCTATCCCCCTTGGAGATGGCGTTGGCCCCGGACCAGATCTTGATGACGCCCCAGAAGAATCCGACCATGAAGACCAGCACGAGGGCGGTGCCAAAACCCTCCTTGAGCTGCTGGAGCTGAGCGAGGACGGGCTGGCCGCCAGGGAGCAGGAGGCGGGCGCTGAGGGGAATGGGTTGAAGCGGCATTTCTAAAACCCATACGGTTGTTTTAAGCCTTGTCAAAATAATTCGTATGGGTTTTAGAAGGGCATGGACGAATCCAGGCCGATCAAAGTCAGCTTTTCATTCTATGCCGCGGATGTGACCGCGCTCGCGGACCGGGTGTCACAGCTGCAGAAGGCCGGGGTCAAGGTGCGCAGCGCGACGGTGCTTCGGGCGCTGGTCCATCTCACTCCCGCGAGTGAAATGTTCGCCCAGGCCGTCCGGCTGGCCGGCGCCCAGGCGCTGCAAGGAGCCGCCGGCGAGAAGGGATCGGTCACCGACCATCCGACCGTCGATCTGCCGAAGGACGATATCAGAAAACTGGACGGCGTGGTTTCACAGCTGGCCAGGTCGAGGATCATGGCCACGCGAGCCTTTGTTGTGCGGGCCATCCTGCGGGCCGCGCCGGAAGGGAAAGCGCTGGCGCCGGCCGTGGAGAAATTCCTCGGGGATTTTCCCAACAAGCCCCGCGGCTTGTCCAAACTCCGGCTGGTCCGCAAGGCCCATGGTTGATCCGGTCCGCATCGCCCACCTGCGCGACCTCGAAGCGCACCTGCGCCGGCACATCATCGCCCAGGATCACGTCCTGCCCCGGGTAGCGGCCGCATTTGCCCGAGCCGAACTCGGGGTGGCCGACCCCACCCGCCCGCGTGGCTCGTTCCTGCTGGTCGGTCCGACCGGTTCCGGCAAGACCGAGACTTTCACCTGTGCCATCGAACACACCTTCGGTCCCGGCCATCTTACCGTCTTCGACATGTCGGAGTATCAGGACAAGTCTGCGGTGACCAAGCTGATTGGCGCGGATCGGGACGATCCGGGGTTGCTGGGCCAGGCGCTCCGGACCCGTCCGCGTGGTGGACTCCTGTTCGATGAACTGGAGAAAGCCTATCCGCTGGTGGTGGACCTTTTCCTGCAGATCCTCTGGAACGGCCGCGTCACCCTTGCGACCGGTGAGACGGTTTCATTTCACGAGCACTACGTCGGCTTTGCTTCCAACCTCGGCGGGGCGGAGGCGATGCGAATGGCCCGATCCAAATTCGCCAGCGTCGAACAGGCCGTGTTACGCCGGGTGACCCAGACCCTCCGCCCGGAATTCGTGGCCCGCATCGACGAGACCCTGGTCTTCGCCTTGCTCTCGCCCGAAGCGCAGCGAGAGATCTGTGGCCTGCTCGTGCGGAGCGAAACTGTCCGGCTTCGCGGGTTGGGCCATGACCTTCAGGTGTCGCGCGAAGCCCTGGAGTTTTTGGTGCGGGAAGGTTTCCACCCTCAGCTGGGGGCCCGCCCCCTGCGCAAGACGGTCGAACGCCAGTTGCAGGATGCCGTGGTGCGGGAACTTTTCTGCCGCGGCAGCGCCGGCGGCGAGGTGCGGGTTGATGCCATTGCCCGCCGACTCGTGATCGATGCCCGCTAGGAAACCGACAGCCGGCCAAGCGTGATCGGTCCCCCGCAACACCTCCCGCGGGATCGGGTTCTGCCGCCTGTGTCACCGGGACTTTTCTCGCCCGGCGCACGGCGGTGCATAAGGACGGCACGGGCGTCCAAGCTGGTGAATTTCGGATATGATACGCTTTCGCGGGCGCCCGCGCTTGGGCCACCGCGCGGCGTTTCCCCTGCCTATAACCATGCCCACTTCTCGCGCGGCAAGACCTCCGCGCAATTTCACGATCCCAACCAGCAATTCAGGCCGTGGCAACGTCCTCAAGCCCGGCAAAGGCGTCAGTGTCTACTACGACCTCCAGCCGCCCAATCATTGGCCCGAGCATCAGCACACGACCGCCCAGATTGTCATTGCCCTTGATCCGGTCGAGGCGGTCATGCGGTGGGAGCACGGCGGACACCGCCGTTCCGAGACGAGCACCGTCCCCCATGTCTGGATCGTGCCGCCCGGCTCGCCGCATTCGGCCGAATGGAAAGGCACGGCCGCCATGCTGGTGCTCTATGTCGAGCACGACTACATCCGCGAGGAATGCGGGTGCGACCTGGCGGCCGGGGCGGTGCTCTCCCTCGGGCTGCTGGCGCGACAGGACTATCTGATCACCCGGTTGTGCCAGAAATTTCACGACCTCTGTCATCGCAAGCGGTCGCATTCGGGATTGCTCACGGTCGCCAGCGGCACCTTGCTCGCTGCCGTGCTGATCAATGCCCATCTGCTCCGTGCGACCGGTCCGGCGCAAGAGCGCGGTCTCGGCGAGAACAGATTGCGACGGGTCATCGACTACGTCGACGCCCATCTCCGGGACTCCCTCTCCCGCGCCCACCTCGCGCAGGCGAGCGGCCTGACCGAGCATCACTTCAGCCGGATGTTCAAGGCCTCAACGGGAATACCGCCCATGAAATACGTCTGGCGCTGCCGGATCCACCGGGCGCGCCAGCTGATGGAGACCGGGCAGTGGAAGGTGGTCACCGTCGCCGCCGAGACCGGCTTCTGTGACCAGAGCCACCTCGACCGGCAATTCCGGAAGGAGTTCGGCTGTTCGCCCGGCTCCGTCGTCCCCATCCGGCGTGCCTCGTGACTTTCTCAGCGGTGCTTGCGGGCCTTCCGCTGGGCTGCGGCCAGCAGTTCGGCGAAATCCAGCTTCATGGCGGCTGCCATCCGCAACAGCGTGTCCAGGGTCGGGTTCCTCAGCCCACGCTCAACGTAACTCACCATCTGCTGGGACAGGCCGGCCCGCTCGGCCACCGTGCTCATGGAAAGATGCCGGTGCTGTCGCTCCTTCCTCAAGAGTTCGGCCACGCGGGAGGCTGTTGCCTCCAATTGTTTTTGATCAAGCACCCCATGAGCTAAACCGACAACCGCTTTGACAGCGCATCTCACTATAGTGAGGTTAGGTGTCGTGACCCCGCTCCCCCGCCCCCGCATCCGTCGGACGCACGCCGGCGTGTGTTGCCGCTTTTGCGACCCGGCAGGACGCTCCGGGCAATCCCTGTGCCTATCGATCCAGGCTGTCACGGGGAGTGCCGCGGACGATCTGCTGGCGGCGGCGGTGGTATGCCTGGGGCCGGTTCCCCCGCGACCGGGCCGCGGTCAGGCAAGAATACTGATCCGGTTCCCGCCGTCATGGTATCGGCCACGCGGCCGGATGCCGGCGAAAGGACTACGACGGCCCCTTGCCAGTTATCGGGCTGGCGAACCGCTGATCCTTGATTTTGTCACGCTTCTGTTGCAACCGGACCACTCGTTCACCTTGGTCGAAAGCGTGGCCGCGGCCCTAGTCTGCTGCGTCCTGCAGGCGGAGGCCAGGCGGGCGGCTCGGCGCCGGGCGCGGAAGCGACTTCCTCGGAAACCGGCCCCGCACGGACATCCATAAACCGGCCGCACAGGCACACAAGTCAACGCGGCCCGGGTGTGCTAAGGTCGGCTCGTCTCGAACCTTGCCGCGGGGCCTGTCCGGTCCCGCGTTTTCCTCCACCCCAGGCCCGGTGCTGCCGTGGCCGTCGAACCAACCCTCCAATGTCCCATGCGCCCCCGTTCCCAATCCATCCAGCTCAACCTGCCGCTGCCCGCGGCCGACTACCGAATATATGTCTCGGCCGCCCGTAAACTCCGCCGTGTCATGGGGCAAAAAGCCCCTGACACCCTTGCCCTCGTAAGATTCAGCCTCCAGGGTCGCGATGTCACCGGCATCGCCGACGATTACCTCGACTCGATCCGGTGGCCCCAGGCGGCCGGCCGTATGGTATCGCTGCGCCGGCCGGCCAAGTCCGCGCGACGCATTCCACACATCGCGGTGCGTGGCCCACGCGCGGAGGGCACCCTGCCGCTTCCTGCCGGCCGCTCCCGGCCGCCCGCCGATTTGAGCCGGAACTAGCGGCGCCTACCTTTGGTTGTATTTGCGCGGCGGAGGGTGTGGTGTGTCCGCGCGCAGAGGTCAGCCCAGTTGGTCACCTACCCGGGCCGGAAATCAGTCTGAACGAGGGCTGGTTTCGGCCCGGGTTTAATTTGCGTCCGCCGCGAACGCCGTCGGGCCGGATCGCGGCATTCAGGGCGCGGTCGGATCCTTCGGCATCTCCGCATTGGCCAGGGTGAATCCCGTGAAGGGCAGTTTTTTCAGCAGCGGCCGGCCGGTCCGGCGTGGATGCCGGACAACAGCCCGGCCCTCGGGCAGGGCCAGAAACTGCACGGGCTTGAACCACGGCTCATCGAGCGGCTGCCAGTTGCGGGAGGTCCGGCCGTTGCTCACCCCGCCGCTGTATTTGCGGATTTCCCGGCCGCCCATCTTCTCGGAAAGAATCTTCGCCCCCTTCTCATCGGCGGCCCGGAAATGAATCTGGGTCCGCAGATTCGCCATGAACACATCGGCTTTCCGCTCGGTCTCGAAGGCCGCGTAGAGGGACAGCGGCGTCTGGGTGGCGGAGATCAGGCACACGCCCGCCTCGCGCAGCTCGTCCACCGTCGCATGGTCGGAGAAACCGTCCTCGGACACGAGCGTGGTTTTCTGACCCTCGTCGAGCACCAGCGCGATGACGTTGCGGCGGCGCATTTCCTCCGGCTCCAGATCGAACCGGCGGAACGCATGGAGAAAGAAGAGCTGTTTGAAGAGCAGGTTCAGGTAGCGGCGCTCCACCTGATAGGTCTGCGGGATGGACAGGCAGATGAGCCGCCCGGCATCGACCTCGGCCAGGGAGAAGTTGGGTGTCACCGAACAGAAGACCTGGCGGATGTCCGGCGGCGTGTAGGGCCGGAGGAAGTTGGCGACCGTGGAGACCGTGCCGCTTTTCTGCTCGGGCGGCTGCTCGGCGAAATCCTTGAAATACTGCCGCTCGACCTCGGCCTGTGGGCCCGGCTGTTCCCCGAGCCGGGCCAGCAGGAGCGCCGTCTCGGTGGAAATGCAGATGGCGTCATGGACATTGGCGAGCGTCACGGGCAGTTCCGCCAGCTCCAGCGCCTGCATGGCGTGCGTGATGACGTCGCGCGCGGACTCCTTGAAAAACGCCTGGCCTCCGCGCTGACCGGCGGCGGTGGCGGTGTCGACGATCATCTTGGCATACGTGCTCCACGGCACCGAGGCGTCGCCGAGAATATTGAGCTGCAGGGGTGGCGTCCATCGGGCCGGAGCGATGTGCGTCGGCCGCACGCGAATCAGCCGCAGGCTGTCCTCCTGGCCCAGCGTGCGGGCCATGGCCGCCAGCGGCTTCCACAGGGCTCCTTTGGAATCGACCGCAAGGACGCCGGTGTCCGGCAGCGTCGAGCGCAGCCCGTGCATGATCGGGACCACCGCCCGCGCGGTCTTGCCCGTCCCGGTGGCCCCGGTGATGAAGAAATGGCAACATGTCTCGTCGCGCGTCCACTCGAGCCCCCACAGCCGGAGCACCACCGTGCGGCTCTCCTCGAACCGGGTCACGAGAGCGCAGTGGACCAGCCAGGTGCTGGCGCCGGCCGCCAGCACCGCCAGCCAGTAGCCGGGCGGCGCGGAAACGCCGGAGCGCACCAGCGCCGCGCCGACAAAGCAGGAGACCGCCAGCGCGAGCAGTCGCAGGTTCACGCGAGCAGGACGATGACCGCCGACAACACGCCGAGGGTCACGCCAACCAGCAGCGTCGCGAGGAGCTGCCGACGTTGCGTCGTCTGGAAGTTGCGGGCGAGCGGGGCCAGCGATTTCTCCAGGGCCTGCAGCTGCGCGACCGCGCTCGCCAGAGGCTGGTTGAGCTTGGCGTCCAGCTGTGCGCCGAGCTGGCCGGGCTTCTCCTCAAGCGCGTCCTGCACTCCGGCGAGCGCTTCATTGACGCCGGTCACCGTCTCAGCGGCTTCCGTGATCGCTTCGACGCGGGTGTCGAGGGCCGTCTTCATTTCCACGATGGCGGCTTTGAGCGTATCCTCCGATTGCTTTACCCGCCGCCAGTGCCAGGCCACGAGCAGGTAGACCGGGTCGGCCGGGTGCAGCTTGTGGTGCGCCGCCACCCATTGGAGGTCGTCCGGAAATTCCGCCGGGTCGAGCAGGTCCTCGGGCTTCATGGGATGAGCAGCGGGCCCGCCTTCCCGAATTCCTCCTGCATCCGGGCGTGGAACCGGACGCAGCGCGAGCGATCGAGGAGATGAAGCTCCTCGGCGTTCCGCCCGCGGCCGACCGTGAGGTTGGCGGTCTGCAGCCGGTTCCGCGTGATTTCGGCCAGGCAGGGCACGTCGATCTCGACCGCCTGCAGCTCGGCCAGCCGCCGCCGGGCCTTGCTCTGGGCGAAGAGGTCGAGGTTCTCGCCATCGCGAAGGTTGCGGGCCACCAGCCACCGCACGCGCCGGCCATGCGAATCGAGCAGCTCCGCAATCTGCGAGTTCGCGTCCTTGTCGTCGGTCGCGATGACGACGAAGACAATGGCGCAGTCGAAATCCGCCTGGATCTCAGGCAGGCGCGTCTCGTCGAGGTAGGCCAGGATCTTGCTGCCGCCGGAAGCCCGGTTGTCCGCCAGCACGATGTCGGTCTCGGGCAGCGCATGGACGATCCGGTCGAGCGCCCCGAGCTTGTCGGCGTCCACGTCGGTGTTGATGAACTCGGTCCCGGGCACCAGCCGGTAGAATGTGGAGTTGGCGTGGTCGAGGTCGAACGCCCGCACCCGGAGTCCGGCGTCAAGATAGTAGTCGTGAAGCAGGGTGGCGACAAAGCTCTTGCCGATGCCGCCCTTGTCCTGGGGAAAGAGGATGATGCGTTTGGCCGGCATGGTCAGTAGTCGTCGCGGGCGACCTTCGGCCCGCGTTTGCCGGGTGGCACCGGAGCCGGCTTCGCGACCGCGGAGAGCCCTCGGGAGCTCGGAGCGGTCGCGGCCGGGCCATTGGCCGACGCCAGCCCGAGCCGGTGGCGTTCCCGCAGAATCTCCTGCTTGGCGAAGGTCCGCCGGCAGAACACGCCCACGCCGGCGGGCGATACCCTGATCCCATGCCGGGTCAGGGATGCGGCGATCTGCTCGTAGCTCATGAACTTCACCCGCCACAGGAACAACACGTCCCGGTAGGGGGTGAGCAGGCCGCGGGTGTGGGCGGCCGGGTCGTAGCTCCGGGCGTCGTCCATCAGGCGGGCGTGCAGTTCGGCGGTTTCTGTCATCGAGCAGAAAACCTGCATGCGTATGGGATTAAGTAAAACGAAAAGTAATAGCCGGCCGCCGCCGCGCGAGTAGCGGGAAAGTAGTGGCGGAGTAGTGGCCGAGTGGTGGCGGAGCGGGATTCTCCTAACGGACGTTAGGGGTGGCGTGTCCTTGATTTTATAGGTAGAAAGTGCGGCTGGTGCCGCTCATGCTCAGTGTCATCGTCGACTTTATCGGCTGAGTTCTCCCATGTGCCGGATGGTTCACTCCACCGATGGTTTTAGTCCGTTCAGTGGTTCTCCTGTCATTATTACTAGTAAATGTATGGGTTTTAGATATGGGTATAAGGCATGGTCAGATTCGATAAACCCTGTGTCCTGGTCAGCGGTGCCGTGGAGTATTTCCGCGAGCACATGGCTGTGGGCGATTACCTGACGCAGGAAGGTCAGGCGGAGATGACCTGGCAAGGCGCCGGGGCGGAACGGCTGGGCCTGTCGGGACGATGCCAGCTCGCTCACTTCGGGAACCTGTGTGCGGGATTGCACCCCGCGACCGGTGAAAAACTCATGGTGCGGGACAAGGGCGAAAACCGGCGGGTCTGCTATTTCGGGCAGATCTCGCCCCCCAAGGACGTCTCGGTGCTTCACCTGGTGGGCGGCGACGAACGAATCGGCCGTTGGTGGCAGGAGGCCGTGGCGGAGACCCTGCGGGAGGCCGAATCCCTGACCGCGACGCGCGTGCGGCAGGGCGGCCAGAATGCGGACCGGCGCACCGGATCGCTGGTGGCGGCGGTCGTGACCCACGACGCCAACCGGGCGCTCGACCCTCAGCTGCATACCCATGTGTGCATCATGAACCTCACCTACGATGAAACCGAGGCCCGGTGGAAGAGCGTCCAGCCGTCCGGGTTCTACCGGCATCAGGGCTACCTGCGGGAGGTCTGTTACAACAAGCTCGCCGGCCTGATGACCGCGGCCGGCTATGAGTTGGAACCCGGGCTGCGCCTCGGCTTCGCGGTCAGGGGCGTTCCGGCCGAGTTGCGCGACATCTTCAGCAAACGGCGCCGGGAGATTCTCCGCCAAGCGGCAGAAACCGGGGCGAAGTCCCAGGATGAGCTTCAGGCCATCACGGCGCGCAGCCGGGCCGAAAAGACCAGGGCGAACACCGCGACCCTGCGCGCGGGCTGGCTGGCCGAAGCCGGTCCTCACCTGGAGGCCCTGCGGGCCGTGGTCGCAGGCGCCCGGGACCGGCCGGTCGCGGGCGAGCCGATTACTCCGCAGTATGCCCTGCGGTCGGCAGAGGCGCATGTCTTTGAACGCAGATCGGTCGTGGATGACCGCCTGCTGCTGCGCGAGGCCCTGATCGCAGGCCGGGGCCGGGTGGCCCTCTCGGCGCTGAAACGGGCCCTGGCCGGCCGCGAACGTTCCGGTGATTTGCTCCGGGCCGACGAGGAGATTGCCTCGCGCGCGGGTCTGGAGGCCGAGGCGGAATTCACCGGCTGGGCCGGCGCGCAGCGCAAGAGTCACAAACGGCTGGGCGCCGTGCCGGCCACCAAAGGGCTGGGCAAGGACCAGGCTGAAGCCGTCCGCGACGTGTTCGGCTCCACCTCGGGTGTTGTCATTCTGCAGGGTGACGCCGGCACAGGAAAAACAACCTGCCTCAAGGCCGTGGTTGCCGGCATCGAACAGGCGGGTGGGCGGGTCTTTGGCTGCGCGCCGTCATCCGGTGCGACCGATGTCCTGCGCCAGGAACTGACGGCGGAGGCCGATACGCTCCAGCAACTGCTCGCGAACGAGGCGAGGCAACAGGAGACCAAGGGCCGGGTGCTGATCGTTGATGAGGCGGGGCTCATTTCCGTGCGCCAGATGCGGGACCTTTGCCGGCTGGCCGCCCGCAACAACAACCGGCTCCTCTTGGTCGGTGACACCAAGCAGCACGGCTCCATCGAGGCCGGGGACGCGTTGCGCTGCCTGCAGGAATTCGCCCGGGTGCCGGTCTTCCACCTGACCGAAATCCGCCGGCAGGTGGACCCGGCCTACCGGAAGGCCGTGGCCCGGCTGGCGCGCGGCGACGCCTTCGGCGCCTTCAACGAGTTCGACCGGCTCGGCGCCGTGCGCGAATTGCCGGAAGGGGCGGAACTCTGGCGCGAAGCCGCTGCCGACTATGTCCGCACCGTCCGGTCCGGGAAATCCTGCCTCGCGATCTCGCCGGTCTGGGCGGAGATCCGGGAATTCACCGCCGCCGTGCGCGGGCAGCTGAAGCTCGCGGGCCTCCTCACCGGCGAGGACCGGGGTTTCGCCACCGTCTCGTCGATGAAATGGACGCAGGAGGAACGCCGCCGGGTCCAGAACTACCGGGCCGGCGACGTGCTCCTGTTTCACCGGGAGTGGGGTCCCTTCCGCAAGTTTGACGCGGTCACCGTCCTGCGCCACGAGGACCGGCAGCTGGTCGTGCGGCAGGCGGACGGTGGCGAGCGCCGGCTCGATCCCCGGCGCGTGACCGGGTTCGAGGTCGGGGTGGCGGGCGAGGTGCCCGTCGCGGTGGGGGACCGGCTCCTGATCCGGGCCAACGTAATGCCGGCCGGCCTGCGGAACGGGGACCTGGTCGAGGTCGCCGGCCTGGGCGGCGGCGACATCGTGCTGAAGGACGGCCGCACCCTGCCTTCCTGGTTTCGCGAGTTCTCCCACGGCTATGCGGCCACGTCCCACGCCGCGCAGGGCAAGACGGTGGATCGCGGCATCCTGCTGATGGCCGACGAGGGTATCGCGGCCGGCAACCTCAAGCAGGCCTATGTCTCGAATTCCCGCTTCCGCGAGAACCAGATGATCTACACTTCGGACAAGACGGCCGCTCGCGCCGCGATGATGCGCCCCGCCGACCGGAAGCTCGCCCTCGAAATGACCGGAGCGGACCCGCTCGCCGCGCCTTCGCCCCGGCGCTCGTGGCGGGCGCGGTGGGCCGCCCGCCTCGCCCCGCTGTTCCGGAGCGCCGCCGCATGAGCATTGAACCTCATCCCGGGAAGAAGTCCCTCGTCCCGCCACCGCCGCCCGGCTGGGGCGAACTCGCGCCGGAGGGCCAGACCGCCCTCGTGGTGCGCTTTGCGCTGGCGGACCGCGTGGTGACTTTTCCGGCGGATGAATTCCGGCGCTGGGAGCATACGGCGGGCGACCCGGAGCGGCTGACGATCCGCACCGCGCACGAGGAAATCGTCATCGAGGGCCGCGCGCTGGCGGAAATCCGGGCGGCGCTCGACCTGGGCCGCCTCTGCGAAGTGCGGATGAACCCTCCGCGTTCGTCCGGCGTCCGTCCCGGCCCGCAGGTCAGAAGAATCACGATTGAACCGGCATGACGCATGGCCCAAAAGGAACGTCCAGACGACCAGCTCGATTTTCTCGCGCACCTGCACCATGAGCGAACTCCTTTCCTACGGCCTGATGGCGGAAAAGCACTGGCGGGAGCATTGCCCCCGGCTGGTGAAGGAACTGGAGACCGAGCACCGGCTGCGGGCGGCCCTCGTGGAGGCCCAGGAGCGGACGACAGCGGACATGGACCGGCTGATCCGGCAGTTCCGGCGGCAGGGTCTGAATCCGCAGCAGGCGCACGACCAGGCCTGGGAGCTGGTGCGGGAGAAATACATCCTGCTCCGCCCGGAGCGGCCGGAGCCGAAGTAGCCGCGCGCAACCCGAACCACCACCGGATCACGGACGCCGACCGCCTGGGGGAAGGCGGCCCGAAGCAGAAATTCCGTCAGAACCTCGCCGCGATCCGCACCTTGCGGCGGCTGCAGGCGGAGGCGCGGACGGCGTCGCCGGAAGAGCGGGCTGTCATCGCCAGGTATGTCGGCTGGGGCGGCCTGCCGCAGGTCTTCGCGAAAACGGAGGAGGCCCCGTCCTGGGTTGCCGAGCAGGAGGAACTGGCCGGGTTGCTGGCGCCGGACGAACTCGATTCGGCCCGCGCCACCGTGCTGAATGCGCACTACACCCCGCCCCCGGTCATCCGGGCGATGTATGCGGCGCTGGACCGGCTCGGCTTCACCCACGGCCGCATCCTTGAACCCGCGTGCGGTCTCGGACACTTCTTCGGCGCAATGCCGGAGACGATGGCGGCCCGCTCGGAACTGACCGGGATCGAGATCGATCCGCTCACGGCCCGACTGGCCCGGACCCTGTATCCGGGTGCGGACATCCGCGCGCAGGCCTTCGAGGATGCGACGCTTCCGACCAACCGCTTCGACCTCGTGGTCTCCAATGTGCCGTTCGGCGACTACGCGCCGTTCGACCCCCGGCTCAACCTGCGGAAGTTTCCGATCCACGATTACTTTTTCGTCGCGGCGGCGGAACGGGCGCGGCCCGGCGGTCTCGTCGCCTTCATCACTTCGCGCGGCACCCTCGACAAGCAATACCCGCACCTGCGTGAAGCGGTGGCGAAGACCTGCGATTTCCTCGGGGCGATCCGGCTCCCCCACACCGCCTTCAAGAGAAGCGCTGGCACGGAGGTCACGACCGACATCGTGTTTCTCCGCAAGCGAGCGCTCGGGGAAAAGCCGGACGGCCGGTCGTGGCGCGAGAGCCGGCCCCTGGGCACGGACGGGAATCCCATCTTCCTGAACGAATACTACCACGCCCACCCCGGAATGATGCTCGGCAAACTGGAGCGGGTGCAACGCGGCATGTATGGCCGCGACGAGGTGCGGCTCAGCGACGACGGCCGGGATCTCGGCCGGGCCCTGTCCGCCGCGATCGAAGGGCTCCCGGCCAACCGCTATCGGCCGCTGACCGATGCCCAGGCCGCCGCGCTGCGCCAGACGATCCCCGCGCCGCCGGGCGTGAAGCCGAACGCCTACGTCCTGACCGACGCGGGCGGCGGCGGCATCGCGGTGCGCGACGGGGATGAACTTCGGATTCTGCCGGACCTTTCGCCCGCCACCGCCAGGCGCATCCGGCGGCTGATCTATGTGCGGGACGCCGCCCGTGATTGCCTGCGCACGCAGGTCGAGGACCGCCCTGAGGCGGAGCTGGCCGCCGCGCGGTTCCGCCTGAATCAGGACTACGACTATTTTGTGGGGCAGTTCGGACCGGTATCCCATCCGGCCAACGTCCGCGTCTTTGCGGGTGACCCCGATCTGCCCCTGCTGCTCTCGCTGGAGAACTATGACGAAACGGCCGGCACGGCCGCCAAAACGGCCATTTTCCGCGAGCGCACGATCCAGCGCCGGGCGGCGGTCACCTCGGCCTCCGGGGCAAAGGAGGCGCTGGTCGTCACCCTGAGCGAGCGGGGCCGGGTCGATCTGGAGCACATCGGCCGCCTGCTGGGAAAAGCCGAGGCGGAATTCCTGCCCGAGCTGCAGGGCGCGATCTTCCACAACCCGGCCACCCGGCGGTGGGAGACCGACGACGAATACCTGTCCGGCAATGTCCGGGAAAAACTCGCCGTCGCGGAGCGGGTGGCCCGGGAGGATGCCCGCTACCGGCTCAATGCCGCCGCGCTGCGCGACGTGCAGCCGGCCGACCTGAAGGCGACCGAGATCGATGCCCGGCTCGGGGCCGCCTGGATCCCGGCGGAGGACGTGGCGGCCTTCGGCCAGGACCTGTTGCGGGCGTCCGGTCCGCAGGACGTGCGCGTCAGCCATGTGCCGCAGCTCGGCCTGTGGAGCGTCGAGGTGAGCCACTACGCCAAAACCGGCGTGGCGAACCGGGGCGAATGGGGCACGGTGAGGGTGGCCGCGCACGAACTGCTGGAAGACGCGCTCAATCTCCGCACCCCCACGGTCTATGACTACGACGAGAAGAAGAACGCCAGGGTCAATGCGGTGGCGACGGAGGCGGCCCGCGAAAAGCAGCAGAAGATCAAGGACCGGTTCGCCGAGTGGATCTGGCGGGACGATGCGCGGCGCGAGCGGCTCGTCGCCCACTACAACCGCGAATACAATCACACCCGGTTGCGGGTCTTCCGCGGCGAGCATCTGACCCTGCCGGGCGCCAGCCCGGCCATCACGCTCCGGCCGCATCAGAAGGCCGGGGTCTGGCGCATCCTGCAGACGCCGAACACGCTGCTCGCCCACGTCGTCGGGGCGGGAAAAACCTTCACGATGGCCGCCGCCGCCATGGAGTTGAAGCGGTTGGGGCTGGCGCGGAAGCCGCTCTTTGTCGTGCCGAACCACATGCTGGGGCAGTTCAGCACGGAGCTGCTCGCGCTCTATCCCGGGGCCAATGTGCTGGTCGCGGGCCGGGACGATTTCGCCAGCGCCCGCCGCCGCGAGCTGATGAGCCGCATCGCCACCAACAACTGGGATGCCGTCGTCGTGACCCATTCCGGCTTCGAGCGCCTGCCCGTGTCGGCGCGCGCGCGCAAGGAATTCCTGACGGAGCAGCTGGGCGAGCTGGAGGAATGCCTCCGCGAGCAGAAGGGCCGGATGGCCGGCAGCGGAAACACCCGGATGGTGAAGGAACTGGAGCGGGCGAAAAAAAGACTGGAGGCGCGAATAAGGACCCTGTCCGCCGCGCACCGCAAGGACGACACCCTCACGTTTGAGGAACTCGGCGTGGACCGCCTGTTCGTGGACGAGGCCCAGGCCTTCAAGAATCTCTTCTACGTCACGAAAATGACCCGCGTGGCCGGGCTGCCGCAGACCGCCTCGGAGCGTGCCTTCGACATGTTCCTCAAGGTCCAGCACGTCCAGCGCGGGAACGGCGGCGGCGGCGTGGTCTTCGCCACCGGCACCCCCGTCACGAACACGATGGCGGAGATGTTCACCATGCAGCGCTACCTCCAAATGGGCCTTCTCCGCCGCCAGCACCTGCAGCACTTCGACGCCTGGGCCGGCACCTTTGGGGAAACCGTCTCGGCGATGGAGCTGGCGCCCGACGGCGCGGGCTACCGGCTCAACACCCGGTTCGCCCGGTTCGTGAACGTTCCGGAGCTGATGCACCTGTTCCGGCAGACGGCGGATGTCCAGACGGCGGAAATGCTCAGGCTGCCGGTGCCCGAGCTGGCCGGCGGCAAACCGCAGGTCATCCGCGCGCCCGCCACGGCGGAATTGAAGGCGTTCGTCAACTCGCTCGCCCGGCGCGCCGAGAAGCTCAGGACCGGCCTCGTTGATCCGAGCGTGGACAACATGCTCAAGATCACGGGGGAGGGCCGGAAGGCGGCGCTGGATCTGCGGCTCATGCGGCCCGGCACGCCGGATCATCCCGCGTCCAAGGTGAATCTGGCCGTGCGGGAAATCTTCGCCATCTGGCAGGCGACCCGCGAACCGCGGCTGACGCAAATGGTGTTCTGCGACCTGTCCACCCCGCAGGCGGACGGAAACCGGCTTTCGGTCTATCAGGAGGTGAAGGCCAAACTGACCGCGCTCGGCGTGCCCGGCCAGGAAATCCAGTTCATGCAGGACCACGACTCCGACGCGGCCAAGCTGTCGCTCTTCCGGGATGTCCGCAGCGGGCGCGTCCGCATCCTGCTGGGCTCGACGCAGAAAATGGGGGCGGGCACAAATGTGCAGGCGAAACTGGTCGCGCTGCACCACCTGGACGCGCCGTGGCGTCCGGCGGACATCGAGCAGCGCGAGGGACGCATCCGCCGGCAGGGCAACACCAACGCCACGGTCAGCATTTTCCGCTACGTCACCGAAGGCAGTTTCGACGCCTACATGTGGCAGACCCTCGAAACGAAGGCCAAATTCATCTCCCAGGTTATGACGGGCGAAACCACGGCCCGGCGCGTCGAGGATCTGGACGCGCCGGCGCTCACCTATGCGGAAGTCAAGGCCATCGCCTCGGGCAATCCGCTGGTCATCGAGAAAGCCAAGGTCGATGCCGAGGTGATGAAACTCGCCCGGCTCCGGGCCGAGTTCGCCGAGAGCCAGTTCGCCAACCGCAGCCGCCACCGTCTGCTGGAACAGGACGCCGCCCGGCTGGAGCGGCAATTGTCCGCCACCGAACAGGACCTGGCGTCGCGTCAGGATACCCTGGGCGACAGGTTCCGGATCGTGCTCAATGGCGAGGTGTTCACGGACCGGGTCAAGGCCGGCTCCGCGCTGATCTACCTGGCGGAGGACCACCGCACCGACCACCTGCTGGGCCGGCCGTCGCCCGTCGTGCTCGGGGAATTCGCCGGCTTCAGGCTCGAGTATCGTTCGACCCTGCCCGACAAGGTGACGCTGCGCGGAGCGGCGGAATACGCGGCCAGCGTGTCACCTTCACCCGTGGGGACGATCGGTTCGCTGGAGCACGCGGCCCGGTCGGTGGAGGATCTGATCGAGCGCACCCGCCAGGCCCTCGCCCGGACGAAAAAGGATCTGGGGGAACTGGCCCAATTGGCGGGCGGGGTGTGGGAGCACGAGGAACACCACCGGACGCTCGTCAAACGCCAGGCGGAACTGGTGGACGCACTCGACCTCACGAAGAATCAGGCTTCCAGCCGGCTCGCCACCGAATCAGAGGAAACGGAGACGGTATCAAATGCGGCACCCGGGGACGAAACCGCCGAGGAGGTCGGAGCGGAAGTGACGGGTCCGGCGGAGACGCCGGAGTATTTTGAAGACCAGTCGCCCGGGTTGCAGGCAGAACAACGATCCCGGCGCAGGGCGGAGATCGAAGCCATCGGCCGGTTGGAGTTTCCCGTTGCCGCCATTTTCGACGGCACGCCCGTCACCATACTCGGCCCCGTTGACCGTTTCTCGCCTTACAAGGAACAGGCCACGGGCAAGGAGGACCCCTTCCAGCTGATGGTGCAGCCTCCGCAGGGAAAGCGGTTCATTACCCTGGCGAGCGGCCTCCAGGTGAACGGCAAACCGCTCGTGACGCCGGTGCTGCCGATGCGGGAGAGGATGAATCCGTTTGCCGCGCCCGAACTGCGCGGGAATGCGGCAGAAGCGCACTCGAAAATCAAATCCGCGCCCGGGTCCGCTCAACCCTCGGGCAAATCAACTCCGCCGGAACTGATGACGCCGGGGCAATTCAAGGCGGCCGGACTTGGACCCGCCAACGACGCGATTGTCCTCAAGGCCGCTCGCCGCCGCCAACCCGTCTCGGCGCTGGCCGTGGATGAATACAATTTGCAGCACTCGCTTCCGCGAGGCTATGTGCGCGAAGGCGACCGCTTCGTGTTCAAGATGCCATCGGTCCCGCATTCGGAGCGGGCGATACCGGCCCCTGCGTTGCTGACTCCGGCGGAGGCGCGGCAGATCGTCACGGTCAGTCTTTCGGGGAAGGATGCTTGGGCCAGATTTCCCGGACGCGAGCGCTGGCTGTCTCCCGGCTCCCGGGAAAAGGATCTGGCCATCGAGCGGGCACATCGCGGCGAGATCACCCGTGCGCTGCAGACCGGTGAACCCGTGTCCGCGCTCGCCGTCGAGACCTACCGGATCACGCTGCCGGCCGGCTACCAACGGGACGGCGACCGGCTGGTCCCGGCCGGTGCGGCGGGAACACGGAACTCCCCGGGTGCTCCCTCCGTCGCGGCCACCCGGGTTGCCCGGCGCAAATCCACCGGCCGGAGGGTGGCGGCATGATTGAAACCGGGCGACTTTCCGCCGGAAATATTTCCGAGGCCGAACGCGTGCGGCGGATCGCGGCATTGCTGTGCAAGGCGATTGCGCGCACGGCGGCGATGGGGGTGGTGGCCGCCCCGGTTCCGGTAGATTCCGGAGAGCATTCACCGCCGCGGCCGGGTTTCCTGGCGCTGGACAACGACGCGGATGCCGAGCGGGTGATCAGCTACCTCCGCTTCGTCGGTTCCGCGGCCCCCGCCATGATCCGCGGAACGCTGGGATTGTCCCGGACCGGGACCCACCGGGTGCTGATTCGCCTTGCCCGGGCCGGCAAAATCATCGTCTCCGGAAAAACGCGAAACATCGCGTATCGCCTGAAAGAGCTGGAACCGCCTGCGGACAGGATAATGCTGAACTGACCGGATGCCGCCGAAAAACACCGCTCCCCTCACCGGTTCCGGACCGTTTGCCCAGCCGGTTGTCATCTACACCCGCGTGTCGACGGACAACCAGGTCGGCGGACGCTTCGACTCGTGCGAATCCCAGGCGGCAGTGTGCCGGGAGCACATCGAGCGTCATGCCGGGGAGGGTTGGCACGAGATCGCCTGCCTCACCGACGCGGCGTATTCCGGCGGGACCATGGACCGTCCCGGCATCCGGACCCTGAAGCGCATGATCGAGGCCGGTGAAGTCAGGATCGTGCTCATCTACAAATTGGAACGGGTGCTGCGCAGCACGGACGAATGGGTGCCGTTCCGGGCTTTCCTCAAGAAGCACGGATGCCGCCTGGAAAGCGCCACCGAGGATCTTTCGGAAAGCACGCCCTCGGGCCGGTTGAAAAACAACCTCCTCATGAGCTTCTCCCAATACGAGCGGGAGAACACGGCCGAGAAGACATCGGAAAAGATGCGCCAGCAGGCGAAGCGCGGCCTGTGGAACGGCGGGATGGTGCCCTACGGCTACACCTACGACAAGAACACCCAATCGCTGCGCATCCATCCCGAGGACGCCGCGGTCGTCCGGCGCATCTTTGACCAGGCCGGCCGTCTGGTGTCGCTGACCGATCTCGCGAATGCACTGAATGCCGAAGGGCTTCGCACCAAGGAGCGGGTCTGGGTCCGGCGGGACGGAGGCCAGAAACCGGTCGGGGGCTGTAAATTCCGTTCGGACGGGCTGCGCCTCCTGATCCGCAACCCCATCTATCGCGGCGCGGTGAAGTTCGCGGGGCATCAGTATGCCGGCAAACACGAGGCCATCGTCAGCGCGGAGATATGGGACAAGGCCAACGCCGCCACCGTCCATACCGAACCCAAGCCGATCTATGCTTTCCGCGAGCGGGACACGCACCACCACCTGCTGAAAGGCCTCGCTTGGTGCGGGTCATGCGGACGTGCGCTGGTCCCCAACGACAGCGGCAAGAAGAGCCTCACGGGGGTGAAGTATCGTTATTACACCTGCAGCCTGGTCATGCGGGAGACCGCCGCCGCACCCTGTCCGGTGGGCCGGCTATCGGCAGATGCGCTGGAAAAGACGATCATCGCGCTGGTTGGAGAAGCGAGCAAACACCCCGCGCTGGTCAGGGAGATGGTCCAGGCCTCCCAAACCATGCGCCGGGGTGACCGGGATAAGCTCAAGAACGAGGTCGAGCAAACCCGGCAGGCGTTGGCTGCCGTTGACCGGAAACTCGCCAACTGCGCGGAGGCGGTCGCCAAGGGCGGCGCGGAGGTGCTGGGGGAGGCGCTGGTGCGGCGTGCGACCGAATTGCGGAACGAGCGCCAGAAGCTGTTGATCGACCACGAGCGGTGCCGGCAGGAGCTGGCGCTGTGCGATGCGACCGCTTTGGAGGAACGAGGCATCCAGGCCGGTCTGGCGAAGCTGGGGGAGGCCCTGCCGAATCTGAGCCCGATGGAGCGGAAGGAATTGCTGAGGCTGTTCCTTGAGCGGGTCGAAGTCAGGCGCCACGTGTCGTCGAGCCGGCGAAACGCCGGGGCGGAAAGGGAATTTGCGCCGGAGGCCAAGGTATTCGAGGTGCGCATAAGGTTCCACCTGCCCGAGCTGGTTCGCGGGATGCAGGAGCGGTCTCAAGCGGATCGGGCCGCTCCGCGGATTTCAATCCGCGGACTCAGCCTGGAGGGGAGGGTCGATTTCAGCCAGGCCCAGCGGGGCGAGGTGACGATTGTCACGCCCTTCCGCCAGACCTTCCGGCTGGATGCCCGGGTGCGGACGGTCCCGGTCCCCAGGCCGGCGATCGTGCATCCGATCGTGAAAGCATTGCACTGGCAGCGTCTGCTGGACGAGAAGACCGTGCCCCACCGTTTTGCCTTGGCCAAACGCGTGGGCTGCACCCCGGGTGCGGTGACCAAGGTGCTCCGGATGATCAAGCTCGTTCCCGAAATCCAGCGATACCTCGCCGCCCTGCGCACCCGGCCGGAGGTCTGGCATTTCAGCGCGAAGCGCATGGGCACCCTGGCGGTTTTGCCCCCGGAATTGCAGCGCCCGGCGTTCGACCGGATTTGCCGGAATTACGAACGAATCAGGCAGACTTTGGTCGGCTCAGGTCAGTTAGCGATCCCGGAGCAGGCGGCGGGTGGGAAGAGCCCGAAGCTTCGGCACAGAAGCTGACCCACGGCGCCTAGTTTTCACCGGGCCGCGTCCCGCGACCCATCGCGGCGAGGACCACCGCTGGCCTGACCTCGTCATTTGCACTATGGGCACGTTTGGGATCGCCGAGGGGCAGCAACGCAAAAGGATTGAGGGATTCACCCCGGCGGCTACGTTCAAGGAACAACCATGAAACCCGATTCTCTTGACAACACGCTGGCGGACTACGCCCAGCAGCCGCTGCCGGCCTGTCCCGACCGTCTGGCCTCGGACGTGTGGCGGGAAATCGAAAGCCGCCGCCGTCGGTCGGTTTGGACCCGGCTTTTCCCGTTGCTCGACTGGAACGAACTCTTCCGGGAGCCGCGACTGGCTGTGTCGGCCGTGGCGCTCGCCCTCGCCGTCGGACTCGTTCCGGCCTTCCTGCAGGCTGGGCCGGTCACTGACACCCGCCTCGCCCGGGAATCGCTCCATTTTGAGGTCTTCTCCTCCAAGGTCCCTCTGGCGATGCTGGCGGGGGTGGAGCCGGTTTCGCACCGCGGCCAGCCATGAAAAACGTCGCGCTGTTCTTTGCCGCGGTCATCGCGGTGGCGGGGTTGTCCGCGTTCTGCGCCATGCGCTGGATGGCCGGCCGTTCCGCCGAGGTGTCCGTATCGGCGCACGAATGGCTGCACAAGGAACTGCAGCCCACCGAGGCCCAGCACAAGGCGCTGGAGCCGATCGAGGCCGAGTTTGCCGCGAAACAGCAGCGGCTGGTCGCCCAACTTCACGCGGCCAACCTCGACCTGGCCCGCATCATGGGTGAGGAAAAAGCTTATACACCCCGGGTCGCTGCCGCCGTCGAGCATGTGCATCACTGTATGGGCGACCTGCAAAAGGCCTCGATTGAGCACGTCTTTGCGATGCGTTCGGTGCTTACGCCGGAACAGAGCGACAAGCTGTTGAAGCTGGCGCAGCGCGCCCTGGAGCAGACCCCCTGATCCACCGTGGACCCCGACCTGCCGCTGATCGAAGCGCTCCAGGCAGGCGATGACTCGGCGCTCAACGAGCTGATCCACCGCCACCGCGAACCGCTTTTCCATTTCATCTACCGCTATCTGCGGGATGAACCGGTCGCCCGCGAAGTCGTCCAGGAGACATTCGTGCGGGTCTATTTCAAGGCGAAGTCGTTTGCGCCGCGGTCGCTGGTCAAGACCTGGATCTACGCCATCGCGCTGAACCTGGCCCGCGATCAGGGCCGCAAGCTGGCCAAGCGCTGGCGGGAAATCTCGCTGAACGCGCCCGGCCCCGGCGAGCAGCCGCCTCTTGAACTGGCGGACACCGCCCCGTTGCCCGACGAGGATGCCGGACGGCGGGACCGTTTTGCGGCCCTACAGAGGGCGATTGACAAGCTGCCGCACAAATTGAAATCGGCGTTGATCCTCTTTTCCCTCGAAGGCCGGTCGCAGCAGGAGGCCGCGGCCATCCTCGGCACCACGCCGAAGACCGTGGAGACCCGGGTTTATCACGCGAAGGAGAAATTGCGCCAGCTGCTGGGCCCCGGAATTTAAGGGGTGACCGGAAACCGCGCCGCGCCGCGGATGAACGGCGGCATCCCGGCGCGAGGCGTCGGGAACCGGCGCCAACAAATGCGCAGCTCTGCGCAAGAACTGCACGAGGGATTATGCCGGCGTCCGCATATAACCCTATGCAAGGCCGCCCATGTCGGGCGGCCATCCACCCTAGAATCCCATCCCATGAAAACACGTCGTTCTCTCCTCGCGCTCGCCGCCGCCGCCCTCCTGCTCTCAGCCACCTCGCTCATCGCCGGTCCCGGCCCGGAATACTGGGCTCGCACCAAGCCCGTCACCACAACCAAGGAAGCCGACGCCCTGAAACCCGGCGACACCGCGGTGATGGTCTGTGGCGCGTGTAAAACCGTCCTGGTGCGTGAATCCAAGCATATCGGCCCCCCCAGCAAGGGTTCCGAGCAATGGTTCACCGTCGGCAGCAAGCACCAGTGCGGCCACTGCGGCGGTGAAATGTCGGTCGTCAAGGGCAAGATGACCGACACGATGCAGCACAACTGCAGCATGTGCGGCGAAGGCGCGGCTTTCTGCTGCGCAGTCACCGGCAGCGATTCCCCCGCCAAGAAATAACCATCACGTTTCCGCACCCCCGGGCAAAAGCGCGGTATGAACCTCACTCCACAGATCGCCTACTTCTCGATGGAGATCGCGCTTGCGCCCGACATTCCCACCTACAGCGGCGGACTGGGAATGCTCGCCGGCGATCACTTGCGGTCGGCGGCCGATTTGGAGGTGCCGTTGGTCGGCCTGACACTGCTCCACCGCCAAGGTTATTTTCGGCAGCGGCTCGACGCGAACGGCCGCCAGCATGAGGAGCCGTGTCCGTGGAACGTCGCCCGTTATGTGCGCGAACTGCCCGCACGAGCAGAGGTTCGCATTGAGGGTCGGCGCGTCGCTATCCGGGCGTGGCAATACGACGTGCCCGGCCCCGCGAGCTTCGTCGTGCCAGTGCTGTTGCTCGACACCGATTTGCCTGAAAATTCGGAATGGGATCGTCACCTCACGGACCATCTCTACGGTGGCGACAACTATTACCGTTTTTGCCAGGAGGTCGTGCTCGGCATCGGCGGAGTGCGGATGCTGCGCGCGCTCGGTTTCGACGCCGTGCGTCGTTATCACATGAACGAAGGGCACGCGGCGTTGCTCGGATTGGAACTGCTCGACATGAGCGCCGTCCGCGCGGGTCGCTCACGTTTCTCACACGATGATGTCGAGCAGGTGCGCGCACAATGCGTTTTCACCACGCATACGCCTGTCCCGGCCGGGCACGACAAATTCCCGCTCGAACTCGTCGGGCGCGTGCTCGGTCGTCACGATTTCGGCGAGCACCGCGAGGTCTTCTGCTGCGACGGCATCCTCAACCTCACCTATCTCGCGTTGAACCTCAGCCACTATCACAATGGCGTAGCGCGCCAGCACGGCGAGGTTTCACAGCGAATGTTTCCGCGTTACACGATCGACGCGATCACGAACGGCGTCCACGCCGCGACGTGGACCAGCGAGCCGTTTCAAAAGCTCTTTGATCGGTATCTGCCGGACTGGCGCCGCGATTATTTCGCGTTGCGAAACGCGTTGCGCATTCCGCGCGCCGAAGTGCGGGCAGCGCATCGCGAAGCCAAAGAGCGGCTGTTCGCGCACGTGCGGCAGGTCTGCGGCATCGCGCTCGACCCCGAGTTGTTGACGCTCGGGTTCGGTCGGCGCGCCGCGACTTACAAGCGAGCGGATTTACTCTTCCACGATATATCCCGGCTCAAGGTGATCGGCAAAAAGTGCGGCGGCCTGCAAATCGTCTATGCCGGCAAGGCTCACCCGGCGGATCAACCCGGCAAGGATCTCATTGCGCGCATCGTCGGCTTACGAGCGGCGCTGCGACCGGAAGTCGAAGTCGTCTATCTTGAAAATTACGATATGATGCTTGGCCGGCTCCTCACGGCCGGCGTCGATGTCTGGCTCAACACGCCCGCACCGCCGCAGGAAGCATCCGGCACGAGCGGCATGAAAGCCGCCCTCAACGGCGTGCCGAGCCTTAGCGTGCTCGACGGCTGGTGGGTCGAGGGTCACGTTGAAGCTGTCACTGGCTGGGCCATCGGGCAGCCGTGGGCTGCGGCACCGAATGGTGAAGCGCACGATGGCAACCATGATGGCGCGTCGCTTTACCAGAAATTGGAAGAGCAAATCGTCCCTTGGTTTTGCCGCAGGCACAACGCGTTCACGGATGTCATGCGCCATGCCATCGCGCTAAACGGCTCCTTCTTCAACACGCAGCGCATGGTCGAGCAATACGTGCGCAAGGCCTACTTCACCTGAATTGCCACTCACTATCCCCGCCATGAAAAAGAAATCATCCAAGAAATCTCCGCCCGCGCTTGGCCGCGTTTCCCTGAAATACCATTTCCCCCACGCGACCACGCTCTGCGTCTCGGGTTCTTTCAACGAATGGGATGCCATGGGCGTTTCATTGCAACCCATCGGTGCCGGCCAGTGGGGCATCGATCTCGATCTTCCACTCGGGCGCCACGAATTCCGGCTTATTGTGGACGGGACGTGGAGCGACGTGCCGGATGCGGTCGAGACGGTTGAAAACCCGTTCGGTTCCCGCAATGCGGTGCTGTCGGTCTCCCAGAGGGGAGAAACCCTGCGCCAATAGGCCGAAGCCGGCGAACAAAATATGCGCAAGCTTGCGCAAAAACTGCACGAGGGAAAAGCCCGGCTGACGCATATAACCTTATACCAGGTCGCTCATCACGGGTGGCCCAAAATCCCTAAAACGATTCCCATGAAAACCACGTCCATCATCTCAAAGGCCGCAGGCCTCAGCCTGCTTTGCTCGGTCTTCCTCGCCAGCAACGCCGTCGCCGGCCCGGGCCCCCAATTCTGGGCGGCGCAAGGCAAGCCGAAGACCGACAGCGCCGTTTCGACCACGAAGGCCGAAGCCACCCCGGTCACGCTGTGCTCCGGGGCGGAAGTCGTCGCCTCCACGATCATGAAACCCATGATGGCGAACGGCAAGGGCCCGCTTGTCCCCGTGCAGGTTGGCACGAAGACCGTCTGCCACATCTGCCCGGTCACCACCGTGATCACGCGGAACTCCCTGCCCAACGGGAAAGGGACGCCGTTCACCACCGAGGTGACCAAGATTGGCGCTGAGCACAACTGCGCCAAATGCACCGGCAATCCGGCCAAGTCCTGACCTGTGCTTCCGTGAATATGTCCAAGCTATCGACCTAGTCTCCGGTTCCCGCCGCCCGTTGCTGAACGCAGCGGGCGGCCCTCGTCTCGCACTCTACATGAAACCATCCTCCGTCACGCTGCTCCTGTTCGGATTGCTCGTGCTCGTATCGGGCTGCACGGTGCCTCCCTCGGCGGCCGAAAAACAAGCGCGCGCCGAATCAACTCGCCTCGGAGAGGTGCTGCACTCGGCCAATCAGCCTCTTCCGGCTCCACCTGCGCCG
>Ga0066487_100095_pt1 | contig 30229 bp, 22 predicted proteins | sample LakWasM129_HOW14_2_FD_59588 | JGI IMG/M metagenome (GOLD analysis project Ga0066487, IMG submission 59588) | Freshwater sediment methanotrophic microbial communities from Lake Washington under simulated oxygen tension - Sediment Metagenome 129_HOW14 | ecosystem: Environmental > Aquatic >... | reverse complement strand
AACGAGGCAGGACTCGAATGGCTGCTGTTCAGCGCCCGACCTGGCTCACACATCCGGTCAGGAGCGCCCAGTCGTTGCTGGTCATCAAAGGGCCAGTAAAGGCTGATAGCGGCTGTAGAGTGATCCAAAACTGCTTGCTCCATACCGGTCAGTGCGGACGGCTGGCTATGGGAGATCAAGTCCAAAACGCCCGTCGTCGGGCCAAATTATGGATACTGGTCGCTCATCGTAAAAAAACGAATTCTTACGATGGCCGCAGGGCATTAACAGCGGCATTCCTCAGGAAATGCACAGCACTTCGGATGCGCGCTTGGCCAACACGGGACCGATTACCTTTGAGTTCGGAGTCCTATGTAGCAACGTGGAAATCCATGCCGAAACATCGACAAGCTTTTCCAGATCAACCCCAGTATGGGCACCAAGACTGTTCATCAGGAACACAACGTCTTCAGTGGCAACATTGCCGCTGGCTCCTTTGGCATAAGGGCAGCCGCCTAAACCACTCACCGAACTGTCAAACACCCTGACACCGAACTGGTAGGAGGCATAGATGTTCATTAACGCCCTGCCGTAAGTGTCGTGAAAATGGCCAGCCAATGCGTGAACAGGAACCCGCCTCGCCACAGATTCGAGCATCTTCTGCACGTCCACGGGAGTACCGATGCCAATCGTGTCGCCCAAGGAGACTTCGTAGCACCCCAAGTTGAACAGACGCTCGGCCACGTCGGCCACACGTTCAGGGTCTACTTTTCCTTCATACGGGCACCCCACCACACAAGACACATAACCCCGCACCTTGATGCCAAGACTCTGAGCGCGTTGCATCACAGGTTCAAAGCGTTCAAGTGACTCGGCGATGGAGCAGTTGATGTTCCGCGCTGAAAAAGCCTCGGAGGCCGCAGCAAAGACGGCCACTTCTGTTGCGCCGCTTTGCGCGGCAGCCTCAAAGCCCTTCAGGTTGGGGGTCAACACCGAATAGAAAACACCCGGATACTGCTGGAGCCCACTCATGATCTGGAGGTGATCCCCCATCTGCGGAACCCACTTGGGGGATACGAACGATGTGGCCTCGATATTTTTCAATCCCGCCTTGACCAGACGCTCTATCAGGTCCAGCTTCATCGCTGTCGGGACGATCTTGCCCTCATTTTGGAGGCCGTCACGGGGGCCGACCTCCACGATCTTCACACGTGGTTTCATAAATCAGTATGTCCCCAATATCACTGCATCAATCGATTCAACTCACCCAAGCGGGTTTACGCTTTTCCAGGAAAGACGACACACCTTCGCGGCCCTCGCTGGATGCCCTGACCTTGGCGATCAAACCAGCGGTTTCCTTGATTAGTTCGTCATTCAGCGAGCGGTTGGCGACTGTATTGATCAAGGCCTTGGTCTGATCCAGCGCCCGTGGCCCCCCGGCGACCAAGGCCTGCGAGATCTGCGCGACGGCGTCGTCGATGGAGCCCTCTTCGCACAAGGCCTGCACAAACCCCAGTCGATGGGCTTCTTGGGCGCTGATGCGCTCTGCCGTCAGCATGTAGCGTTTGGACGCCTGGACGCCCAGGGCCTGGATGACGTAGGGTGAAATAGTCGATGGAATCAATCCGATGCGCACTTCGGAGAGACAAAATTCGGCCGTGGGTTCTGCCACCACCACATCGCAAGCGGCCGCCAGGCCCATGCCTCCTGCAAAGGCGGCGCCGTGGACGCGGGCGATGGTGGGTTTGCTCACCCGATGGAGTGTTTTCAGCATGGTGGCCAGACCCATGGCGTCGGCCTGGTTTTGCTCGTCGCTGTATCCCGCCATGCGCTTCATCCAGTTCAGGTCCGCGCCAGCACAAAAGACCTTGCCTCGACCGCCCAGCACCAGCACACGAACGGCATCATCCTGTTCCAGACGTTTAACCGCTTGAGTGATTTCAGACAGCAGCACTTCGTCCAGCGCATTGCGAACGGTCGGCCGATTCAGCCACACCGTGGCCACAGGACCTTGGATTTCCACTTCCAGGTTTTGAAAGCTCATTGGCATGTGGTTCTCCCGGACTCAGTAGGACTTGGGCAGACCCAACACTTTTTCGGCGATGAAGCACAAGATGAGCTGGGGGCTCACGGGTGCCAGGCGGGGAATCCAGGACTCGCGCAGATAGCGCTCCACGTGGTATTCCTTGGCATAGCCCATGCCGCCGTGGGTGAAGATGGCGTTTTCGCAAGCGTGGTAGCAAGCTTCTGCGGCAAGGTACTTGGCGCTGTTGGCTTCGGCAGCGCACGGCATATTCTGGTCATAAAGCCACGCTGCTTTCTGGACCATCAAGTCGGCTGCTTCCAGCTCCATCCAGGACTTGGCCAAAGGGTGCTGAATACCCTGGTTTTGACCAATCGGGCGACCAAATACTTCGCGCTCATTGGCATAACCTGCAGCGCGTTTGAGTGCCGCGCGACCCAAGCCCACTGCTTCACTGGCAATCAGGATGCGCTCCGGATTCAGGCCGTGCAGGATGTAGCTGAAGCCTTTGCCTTCTTCTCCGACGCGGTCTTCCACGGGGATGCGCAGACCGTCAATGAACACCTGATTGGAGTCAACGCACTTGCGGCCCAGCTTTTCGATTTCGCGGACTTCAACCTTGCTGCGATCCATGTCGGTGTAGAACAGGCTCAAACCTTCCGTACCCTTGCATTCTTCGATTGGTGTCGTGCGCGCGAGCAACAATATTTTGTTGGCCACCTGAGCCGTGCTGATCCAGACTTTCTGGCCGTGAACGACATAGTGGTCGCCTTCACGCACTGCACGTGTCTTGAGTTTCAGCGTGTTGAGCCCGGTATTGGGTTCTGTCACACCGAAGCAAGCCCGGTCCGTACCTGCAATCAGCGGGGGCAACCAGCGCTGCTTTTGCTCGTCGGTGCCGAACACCACGACGGGGTGCAGGCCAAAAATATTCATGTGGACCGCAGAGGCACCGGACAAACCAGCACCTGTTGCAGAAATCGTATGCATCATGAGCGCAGCTTCACTGATGCCCAGGCCTGCACCGCCGTATGCCTCTGGCATAGCGATACCCAACCAGCCGGACTCGGCCAGCGCATGGTGAAAATCATCCGGAAAACCGCCTTCCTGATCCTTGCGCAGCCAGTAGTCTGCATCGAAGGGTGCGCAGACGCGCTCAATCGCGTCGCGGATTTGTTCCTGTTCAGGGGTACGGGCGAAGTTCATTGGGTAGATCCGTTCGAAATGGTATTGCCGGGGCGAATCACCTTGTCAGGCGATTCGCCGTAGGGTGGGCTGTAAATCACCAGCAGCTTCACCGGGGTGTCACTGGTGACGGTGAAGACATGCATCTGGTCGGCCGGAAAAAAACAGGTATCGCCTGGCACCATCTCGAAAGACTGACCGGCCACCTCGACATGGGCGGTGCCTTCCAGCAGGTAGCATGCCTGTTCAATACCGGGGTGGGCATGGGGCAGGGCGCCACCACCCTTATGCAGCGTTCCCATCAACACTTCCATCTGTTTGGCGCCGACGGTTTCGGGTCCAATCAGTCGTTGATTGTGGGTGTGATGGTGATTGGCGGGCTGATAGGCCGGCACATCGGCAGTGCGGACCAGGTAACTTGGTTGCATGTTGGTATTCCTTTCAGGTGTCAGTTTGGCAAGCGCCTTGCTCGAGCAGGGTGTTGATGCGCTCCGGTGTGTAGCCGGCTTCTTCCAGGAGTTGCCGGGTGTGTTCACCTAACCGTGGCGCGGGTGAAAAGCTCCTCGCTGGTGGCGTGGCCGACCACTTCGTTGGATGAGCAAGCGTGTGCATGGGCCCCTCTGTCGGATGCACCGTGTCGCTGACAAACCCCGTGGCACGAAGTTGTGGATTGACCAGCAGGTCTTCCGGACTGTTCATCGGCATATTGGGTACGTCGGCAGCGTCGAGCAGTGCGCGCCATTGCGCGGTGGTGCGGGTACGCATGAGGCGAGCGACTTCGGCATAAACCTCATCGATGTTGGCCGCCCGAGCGCTGTGCGTTGAAAAACGTGGATCACGCGCCAGCCCTTCGGCCTCGCCGATGGCTTCAAAAAAACTTTTCCAGTGTTTGTCGTTGTAGATCAGGACACACAACATGCCATCGCTGGTGAGATACGGCTTGCGGTGTGGCGTCAGCAATCGTGCGTAGCCGGGTTTTCCAATCGGCGGCTCGAAGGTCAGGCCGGCCATGTGATCCCCCAGAATGAACTGCGCCATGGCTTCAAACATCGGCACCACCACGGCCTGCCCCACGCCTGATTGGCTGCGGGCATATAGCGCAGCCGTGACAGCGTAAACAGTGTGCAAGCCCGTCACGCGGTCCGCCAGCGTGGTGGGGACATAGGCGGGCTCGGGTGATCCGTATTGCCCCATCAGCCACGGAACGCCGGTGGCGCCCTGGATCAGATCGTCGTAGGCGGGCCGGGCGGCATCGGGCCCGTCTTGATCAAATCCACAGCAACTCACATGGATGATGCGTGGGTTGCGCTGACGCACCGCCTCATAGTCCAATCCCAACCGGGCCAGAGCCTGTGGCCGCACGTTGCTGATGAACACGTCGCAACTCTCGGCCATCTTCAAGACGGCCTCACGGCCGTCAGGATGCTTGAGATTGAGAACGATACTTCTCTTGCCTGCGTTGGCATGCAAGAAGATATGCCCCATCCCAGCATGGTTCATGGGGCCGACATGGCGCATGTTGTCGCCTTCCGGGGTCTCCACCTTGATGACCTCTGCGCCCAGTTGCGCCAGGATCTGGGTCGCAAAAGGCCCCATGACGACAGAGGTCAGGTCGAGAATCTTCACACCTGCCAGCGGACCGGAGGTGGAAACTGAATACTGAGCAGTCATGTTTATTCAGGACGTATACCGGCCTGCTTGATGAGGGTGCTCCAGTGAGTCAGCTGGTCAGCCACGTATTTGGCAAACTCCTCTGGCGTCTTGGTCGGCCAGGTTTCAAAGCCCAGCTGGCTCAGTGCTTTTTGTACTTCCTTGTCTGCCAGGACCTCTTGCAGCTCCAGGTTCAGCTTGTCCACGACGGGCTTGGGCATACCAGCAGGTCCGAAGACTCCGTTCCAGGATGTCAAGTCAAATCCCGGGACCTCCTTGGCGATGGGTACCGCATCGGGCATCGACTTCAGCGGTTCTTTGGTGGTGACGCCCAAAACCCGGACGCTACCCGCATTGATCATGCCCATGCCAGAACCGAGATCCACGACATACATTTGCACGGATCCACCGATCAGATCGGTGAGGGCTTGCGGACTCGATTTATAGGGGACCGCAACAACATCCAGGCCGGCGATCCGCTTGATGGTTTCAGAGGCCACCAGCGAGGTGCTATTCGGTGTGGCGTAAGAAAACTTTCCGGGGTTGGCCTTGACCTGATCAATCCACCCTTTGAGGGACTTGGCGGGGTCGTTTTTGTTCACAACCAACGCGAACGGCAGTTCGCCCACACGGGCGACCGGTGTGAAATCCTTGATCGGGTCGTATTTAAGATTGAGGACCAGACTGGGATTGGCTGAGTGCGACGTATTGGTCGTCATGAACAAGGTGTAACCGTCAGGCTTGGCTTTGGCCACGAACTGGGCGCCAATCTGCGCGTTGGCGCCAGCCCGGTTGTCGATCAGCACAGGTTGCTTCAGGCGCTCACCGAGCTTCTTGGCAACAATGCGCGCTACGGAATCCGTGCCGCTGCCGGCAGCAAAAGGCACGACCATCGTGATCGGAGCAGAAGGGTATGTCTGGCTTATCGCCGCTGAAGCAGCCAACAAGCTGGCCGCCAGGGTCAAGACACGAGGAAAAATTTTCATGAAGCGTCTCCGGTTGTAATTGGAATGTGCATCGTCGAGTCAATCAATGCACCCCAATCTTCCCCGGCGCAATCATTCGCGTCCAATCCTATTTTTGGCTAGAGCAATACATTTTATGTATCATTGAGGAACAATCAGCCTCGTTCATCATCACTTTGCTGTACCCATGAAGCTTCACTTTCTTCGCTACTTTGTCGTCCTGGCCGAAGAGTTGCATTTCGGGCGCGCAGCCAGCAAGCTTGCGATTACTCAACCGCCGTTGAGCAGCGCCATCAAGTCGCTGGAAGAGGAGTTAGATGTTCGGCTTTTGATTCGCGATAGCAAGCATGTCGAGCTGACCCAGGCCGGCGAGGCCTTCTTGGAGGAAGCGCGCCAGATTTTGGAACAAGTGGCTCGGGCTTCGAATGTGGCAAAAATCGTCGCCAGGGGGATGCGTGGACGACTTGAGATTGGTGTGACTGGTTCGCTGATCTACCGGGAGGTTCCGGGCATTGTTCGGCAATTCAATGCGGAAATGCCTGATGTGGATGTGGTGCTCAGAGAGATGTCCAGTGCAGACCAGGTCAATGAGCTACTGCGTGGCCAAATTCATGCCGGGTTTGTGAATGCCTCGACGGTTCCGCCTCAGTTGGCATCTCTGCCCATGGGAGAAGATGAATTTGTAATCTGCTTGCCGGAAGATCATCCCAAAGCGCAGTGCGATTCAGTTGAACTGAAACAACTGGCCCATGAACGTTTTGTGATGTTTTCCAGGGATGTTGCTCCCGCAAACTATGACAACGTGATCGCCATCTTCTCTCGTGCCGGGATACACCCGCAAATTGCTCATGCGACCCGTCAGTGGTTGACTATTGTGGCAATGGTCGCAAATGGTCTTGGCGTTTCTGTTGTCCCCAGCACATTGGCTCGCTCGCGCGTTTACGGTGTGAAATTCATAAGAATTACAGGCGAAAAAGTGTTGGCACCTGCAATGTTGATATGGAATCCAGCTTACTACCCACCTACTCTACGTAGTTTTATTGAGTGCTCTGAAAGGAATCTCAATCGGAAGTAGCGACAGATCAAAGCTTTTTTCGGCAATATCTGGCGTACAAAAAGCGAAACTAAAGGCTCACCCCTGTATCGGGCTCTTGCAAGGTTTGCCAAGTCATCAAAACTGATTCGTCGCCAAAAATGGCCCTCAACGAGTCGGCAAAACTTTGAAGTTGAACTTCCAGAAAGCAGCCAGTGACCAATGACAGCAAACGCTGCACTGCCGACATAGGCTGCCAAATCTCGACTGGCTCCTGTGGGTCGTTTCAAGACAGTCGCTATCGTCAAGATGCTGAACGTCCCGAGGACAGGCAAGCGAGCACCGCTTTCTGGTTTTTAGTCAGGCCTCATAACGGCTGCAGCATGAGCGCCTTCCCTCTGCCAAACGAAGTCAAACAATCTGGCTTTCTACTTCCCGCTCAGAGGCTGGCGGTTAACGTCCCGCGACAGGGATAGCCCAATGCCCTCATGGTGGCAGCGACGGATTCCGCGCTTAAGAAACCTGTAGACCAGGTCGTTGCCAATAGTTGGCGATAGATAGACAGCTCAACTTCGATCGCTTCACCGAGGCAGGCCCTTTTTGGCACGTCAAAGGATCCTCTTCGAGGATCTCCCAGATTGCCTTGAAAGCCTCAGTACGCGTCGCAGGTTGTTGAGGGCTCGTTTCCACTGTCATTCAGGGGGTGGCAGCCTCTATCGATGCGCAGGCTATAGTTTCCGATACAAACCAAATGCTACCGACTTCGCGACTGGTCGAAGGTGAGAGTCAGCGCTGCGTCATTGATGAAGCGGGGGGAGAGTTCCTGGGTATAAGGATGTGTTCTCCCTTTATGAGCGTAGGACTTACAAGCCGTCAAAAAAGGTCTGAAAACCGCCGTTTCAGGATAGAAGACATTGAAAAAGAACGAACGGCTCCATCACATCACTACCGTCCTAAGGGCACGTCGTCGAATAACGCGCACCGAACTACAGGATGAAACTGGCGTATCACGTGCCACGCTCATGCGTGACTTGGCATGGCTTCGCGATGAACTGAACCACCCGATTCATTGGGACAACGAAGGCCAGTGTTACCAATGGCGCGCTTCTGACCGCGCGGAAGACGCCCCAGAAGAACTTGCCGGTTTGTGGTTCAAACCTTCAGAAGTGCTGGCGTTGCTTACGCTGGGGCAATTGCTGCTGGACATTCAGCCGGGTGACTTGATGCAGCGGCATCTGCAGCCTCTGGAGCAGCGGCTGAAAAGGATATTGAAACAGTCCGGGCTGGACAGCGCCGCAGAGCGGCAAATCGGCGAGCGCATCCGCGTCATCGGTCTCTGGCAACGGCGGGTGCCACCGCAGAGTTTTGAAACCGTTGGCCTAGCGCTCAGCCAGCGCCGTCGCCTCGCCATGCAATACCAGGCTCGGGGAACGGGTGAGCATAGCGAGCGCACCGTATCGCCCCAGCGTCTCGTCTATTACCGCAGCAACTGGCTGCTGGACGCGTGGTGCCACAAGCGCAACGAGCTGCGCAGTTTCAGCCTGGACGCCATCCGCCGCCCATCAGTTTTGAGTGAGAGCGCAATTGACATTGCCACCGAGGATCTTGACCAGACGTTGGGTAACGGATACGGCATCTTCAGTGGCAAAGATGTGCAATGGGCCACCTTGCGATTCACACCCGAGCGAGCTCGCTGGGTAGCTGCCGAGCAGTGGCATCCGAAGCAAAAAGGCCACTGGGATTCGCAAGGCCATTGGATCCTACAGATTCCCTACAGTGACGACCGTGAACTGGTGATGGACATCTTGCGACAGACGCCAGAGGTGGAGGTGCTTGGGCCGGCGGGGTTGCGGCAGCGGGTTTTGGAAAAAATGCGGGAAGGTTTAATGCGATGGGGTGCAGTCTCATGAATTGAGGCAGCAGCAAGCTCAAAATCGTCGCACTCAGGTAGTACGACGCAGAATCAAAGATCAACGAACTCGAGGCCATGCGCATGATCACGGATGCATCCAGTCTGGACTGGGCTCACTCGCCACCAGACGGAAGTGGGAAGGACCCGCATGGACTTGACGAGCATCTTCGGTCCGTTGGCAATCTGGCTGCGTACTTCGCCCCAGACTCCGCCAAAGCCGTGGTTCGGCTTGCTGGCCTGTGGCACGACCTGGGTAAACGCAGGCCCGGTTTTCAGGCCTACATTCGGCAGGCGGGCATTGTCGATGCCCATATAGAGCGAGTCGCAGAACACGAAAAGACCCACTCGGCCGCTGGAGCGCTTTGGGCTGTTCAACACCTTGAGCAGCAACATGGAGCACAAGGGAAGATTCTTGGTCGGCTGCTTCAATACGTCATTGCGGGTCACCATGCCGGGCTCGACAACTGGGAAGGCGGCCAAGGACCGGGTCTTGCTGCACGGCTAATAAGTGGAGACGCACAGCGCGAGTTGTCAGAAGCCCTTGGGCGCCCGCAAGCCGATGACATTCTTTATGCGACGCTGTCGGACATCTCCCTCAACAGCGTGGCCATCTGCAATGAGCACCAAAATCTCACGCCTGGCCGCTTCGCCTTGTGGGTAAGGATGGTGTTTTCCTCACTTGTAGATGCTGATTTTTTGGACACCGAAGCCTACATGGACGGCCGCAAAGCCGAGGCGCGTCAAGGTAAGAAAGATCTTCAACCGTTGAGAAGTGAGTTGAGCGCCTATCTGGCATCCTTCGGCGAACCAACGACTGCGGTTAACCACACCCGAGCGGATGTATTGGCGCAATGTCGATCTAAGGCCGGTTTGGCACCGGGAGTCTTCAGTCTCACCGTGCCCACTGGTGGAGGAAAAACGCTGTCGAGCCTGGCTTTCGCCCTGGATCACGCAGTCAATCACGGCAAGCAACGCATCGTCTACGCCATTCCTTACACCAGCATCATTGAGCAGACTGCTGACGTGTTTCGCGAGGTATTCAAAGCCTTGGGTGAGGATGTCGTGATCGAGCACCACAGCAATGCGGAGTCCAATCCTGAAGACGAGACAACGCGGTCTCGCCTAGCCTGTGAGAACTGGGACGCTCCGCTAATTGTCACAACCAACGTGCAGTTGTTTGAGAGCCTTTTTGCCCGGAAGACCTCGCGTTGTCGAAAGCTGCACAGTCTGATCAACAGCGTAATCGTACTGGACGAAGCGCAGTTGTTGCCGGTGGATTTTTTGCAGCCAGTGGTCGATGTGTTGCGCTACCTCGTGGAGGACTTTGGCGTGACTGTGCTGCTGTGTACCGCCACCCAGCCGGCCCTCAACACTCCGCCAAGCGTCGATCCACAACGGGGCTTGAGACGCGCCATCGGCCCCGTGACGGAGATCATCGACGATGTGCCGGCCTTGTACCGCGCGTTGGAACGCGTTCGCGTGCACTTGCCTCCAAGCCTGGAAATCCCGCGCAGTTGGTCAGAACTTGCTGACGAAATTGCGGGTCACGATACTGCGCTGACCATCGTCAGCCGGCGCGTAGACGCGGCCGAGTTGTACCGATTGATCAAGGCGCGCAACGATGGTGCGCGGTGTTGGCATTTGTCAGCACTCATGTGCGCACAGCACCGCAGCGACGCCATTGCTGAAATCAAAGATGCACTGCGAGCGCGCCGTGATGCGCTGAATGCAGGGCAAATTCCAGACCCCATTCATGTGGTTTCCACCCAATTGGTGGAGGCAGGGGTCGATTTAGATTTTCCTGTGGTCTACCGCGCCTTGGCTGGGTTGGACTCCATCGCGCAAGCGGCGGGGCGGTGCAATCGAGAGGGTAAGTTGCCCGAGCCAGGGGCGGTACATGTGTTTGTACCTCCAACGAAGGCCCCCCCGGGTTTGCTTACGTTGGCTCGCGACACCTGCAAAGCAGTATGGCGCGGTTTGCCCGTAGACCCTTTTGCGTTGCCGTTGATTGACCTGTATTTCAAACGTCTCTACCACGATGCTCCGTCGACGGATAAAGCTCGGATTTGCGAACTTCTCAAACTGGAGCCCGACCTGAAGGCGATGAGTCTGCCCGTTCAGTTTCGGTCTGCTGCTGACGCGTTCAAGCTTATCGACGAAAAGGACAGCGCAACGGTGCTCGTGCGGTACCACAGCGCCAACGCTCGTGACGATGTGGACTCGCTGATCGGGATGCTGGAGCGCGATGGGCCAGCCCGCTGGTTGATGCGCAAGTTGCAGCGCTATGGCGTCACGATCCACCAGCACCAGGTGCAGCGCTTAGTGGACATGGGTGACATCGTGGAGATAGCTGCCTGCCCTGGTCTGTATTTACAGCGCGAAGGCTGGGATTGTTTTTACGACCCCGTTATGGGTGCGAAAGTGGATTCGGCGCCGGGTGACCCTGGAAACTACGTCAGTTCGTAAACGGTTGATGGAAAGGGAGTGTGAATGAAACCATTTTGTTTGGAAGTGCGGGGCGACTACGCATGCTTTACCCGACCCGAAATGAAGGTTGAGCGGGTGTCTTACGACCTGATCACACCGTCCGCAGCGCGGGCGGTGTTCGAGGCCATTCTCTGGAAGCCTGCCATCCGCTGGCGGATCACCCGCATAGAAGTGCTCCAGCCGGTGCGCTGGATCAACGTGCGGCGCAACGAAGTGGGCGCGGTGGCTTCATCTCGCAATGCGCTGGCTGCCATGAACGAGGGACAGGGGGACCTGGCGCTTTACATCGAAGATGAACGCCAGCAGCGAGCAAGTCTGCTCTTGCGCGATGTTGCCTACCGACTAAGCGCTGAAATGGAAATGGTGGGGGAGGATGCTCGCGCAAACCCGAATAAGTACATCGCCATGTTCAACCGCCGCGCCGAGGCGGGGCAATGCGTGAACCAGCCATATTTGGGATGCCGCGAATTCGCCGCTGCATTTCGGCCCGTAGAGCTCGTGGACGATGGCCGTGGCGGGTGGCGCATTGGGCCAAACGAGCCTAGCGCCTTGGATAGCTGGTCGTCGGATTTGGGCTGGATGCTCTACGACATGGACTTCGCTGTGGGACCGATACCTCAGCCCCGCTTTTTCCGAGCACAGGTGCAAAAGGGTGTTCTTGATCTGACCGACGTGGAGGTACGGGGATGATCTTGCAAGCCCTACATGGCTACTACCTTCGTCGTCAAGCCGATGCTGACCCCGGTCGCCGGTTGCCGGCGTTTGGACTGGAGCAAAAGGAGATTGGCTTCATTCTCGAAGTGGACGAAAGTGGTCAACTTCACGCCATCGTTGACGCGCGCCAGATGTCTGGAAACAAGAAAATTGGTACCAGCTACCTGGTGCCAAAGGGTGTTAAGAAGACTTCCGGTATCGCAGCCAATTTGCTGTGGGACAACGCCGAATACGTTCTGACCCTTCCCGATATGAAGAAGCTGGAACTGGCGCGTGCTAAAGGCGGAACAGACGAATACCTAGCCCGTCTCATCGAAATGCAGCAGGCATTTCGTGATCGCATATCAACACTCCCGGAGCTTGCAAAGAGCGATGCAGGGTTGCGCGGGGTGTTGGCCTTTCTCGATGCGAAGCCTGCTGAACAGGTGGCGCGGTTTGCAGCTCACGCTGAGATCGCTGCATCAAATCCCGTGTTGACGTTCCGTCTGATTGATGACACCGAGTTGGTGTGTCAACGACCTGGCGTTGCGCCTCACTTGATCATTGGCGCACCTGAGGTTGACACAGGGACAGAAAGTGACGGCTTGAATGCCATGTGCCTGATCACGGGCAATACCCTGCCGGTGGAGCGGTTGCACACCGCGATCAAAGGCGTGTGGGGTGCACAGTCATCCGGTGCCAACATCGTGTCGTTCAACTTGGACGCGTTCAACTCCTACGGAAAGAGTCAAGGTGGCAATGCTCCCGTAAGTCAGGCGGCGGCATTTGCTTACACCACGGCACTCAATGCTTTGTTGGCCCGCGACTCGACGCAGCGCGTTCAAGTAGGGGATGCCTCCACCGTTTTCTGGGCCCAGAAGCCTGACTCCCTGGAGCACGAACTTGCCGCTTTGCTCGGCGGCGGTGACAACCCTGATGCCCACATACAACAGGTCAAAGCGTTGTTTGATTCGGTCCGCGGCGGGGGGTTCTCTGGCGCGCGTGGCGAGAACGCGTTTTACGTTTTGGGGTTGTCTCCCAATGCGGCACGCATCTCCGTACGGTTCTGGCATGCGGCGCCTTTGCATGTCATCGCTGAGCGCATCGCGGCGTGGTTTGACGACCTGTCGCTGGTGCGAGGTCAAAACGATCCGGAGTTCCCAAGCCTGTTCCGTGTGCTCGCCGCTGTAGCCCTTCAAGGTAAGGCCGACAACATTCCGCCCAACTTGGGTGGTGATCTGATTCGCAGCATCTTCACCGGTGCTCCGTATCCCACGACCTGGCTCAACGCGGCTGTCCAGCGCTGCCGCGCAGAACAGCAAGTCACTTACATGCGCGCTGCGGCCATCAAGGCCTTCCTAAACCGTTCGGTTACTACGTCTGCTTCACAACCCAGGGAGATTCAACCCATGCTCGACATCGAAAGTCCATCAACTGCTTACCGCTTGGGGCGCTTGTTTGCCACGCTGGAAAAAATCCAAGAAGAAGCCAGTCCTGGTCTGAATGCAACGATTCGGGAGCGGTACTACGGCGCCGCATCCAGCACCCCGGTGGCGGTTTTCACGACGTTGATGCGTTTGAAAAATCACCACCTTGCCAAGATGCAGAGCAAAGGCAGAGCAGTGAACTTCGAAAAGCTTCTGGCAGAAATCATGTCCGGTGTTTCGGATTTTCCTGTGCATATGAAATTGCCTGACCAAGGCCGCTTCGCCATCGGCTACTACCACCAGCGCCAAGATTTTTTCACAAAGCGTGAGTCGGTGGAAGCCGCAAGCGCTGCGCTGACTTAAACCGCACACCAAAACCACCCCAATAGGAAACCGAAATGAACTTGACCAATCGCTACGACTTCGTACTGCTGTTTGATGTGAAAGATGGAAACCCAAATGGTGATCCAGATGCCGGCAATCTTCCCCGGGTCGATGCTGAGACGGGCCACGGTCTGATGACGGACGTAGCTCTGAAGCGCAAAGTTCGCAATTTCGTTGCGCTCACCCAAGATCAGACTGAAAAGGCACCAGAAGCTGGGGAAAAGCGTTACGAAATCTACGTACGGGAGAAGGCCATCCTGAACCTTCAGCACCAGCGCGCCTACTCGGCGCTCAAGCTGGATGCACCGGCAGAGGAGGCTTCGGAGTCCGCTGATGCTGACGACAAGAAGACCAAGAAGGGCGGCAAGGAAAAGCGCAAGGGGAGCGCCAGCGACGTGGACCTCGCCCGCAAGTGGATGTGCCAAAACTTCTTTGACGTTCGTACGTTTGGCGCGGTGATGTCCACTGGTACCAATGCCGGGCAGGTTCGGGGCCCTGTGCAACTTACCTTTGCCCGTTCTATTGATCCCATCGTGGCGCTGGAGCATTCCATCACCCGCATGGCGGTGGCCACCGAAGCAGAGGCTGAAAAGCAGCAGGGCGACAACCGCACCATGGGTCGCAAGCACACAGTGCCTTACGGTCTCTACATGGCGCACGGCTTTGTGTCGTCATTCCTGGCCAAACAAACCGGGTTTGGTACTGACGATCTGGAGTTGCTGTGGCAGTCGTTGGAGAACATGTTCGAGCACGACCGCTCTGCAGCCCGAGGCGAAATGTCAACACGCGGGCTCTACGTTTTCAAGCACGACAGCGAGCTGGGCAACGCACACGCTCACAAACTGTTCGATCGCATCAAGGCCACAAGAAATGTGGAGGTGCCGCGCAATTTTTCAGACTACGACGTGGCGGTGGATGAGTCTGCCATGCCCGCAGGCGTGACGCTTCTGCGCAAGGTGTGAGTGAAGAAGACCTCATCCCCCTGTCGGCACTGCAACACTGGGCGTACTGCCCGCGTCAGTGCGGTCTGATCCACCTGGAGCAGGCCTTTGATGACAACGTTCACACCTTGCGGGGGCAGGCAGTCCACAAGCGGGTGGACCAGCCTGGCGTGGAAACCGCCAAGGGGGTGCGGGTTGAACACGCTCTGCCACTGTGGCACGACGGCCTCGGGCTGATCGGCAAGGCCGATGTGGTTGAGTTCGACAAAGCAGGGCGGCCCTATCCCGTGGAATACAAACATGGGAGCCGCCACAAGGCCGCAGATATCGCGGTTTGCGACGACCTGCAGCTCGCCGCTCAGGCCATGTGTCTGGAGGCGATGACGGGGTTCGCCGTGCCCGAGGGAGCGATCTACTACGCGAGCTCAAAGCGCCGACGCGTTGTACCGATTGAATCGCCCTTGCGTTCGCAAGTGCAACAGGTAATGGATGCGGTGCGCGGCATGCTTCAGTCGCAACAGCTTCCGCCGCCGTTGACGGGGCCTCAAGCGGTGCAGCGGTGCCGAGGCTGTTCGCTGCGGGACCGCTGTCAGCCAGAGGCCGGGCAATCTGCGCTGATGCAACGGGCTAGGAAATCACTTTTTGATCCTGATGCAGAACCGGGCATACCGGGGTAGTTCAACGCCATGCATTTGCTCAACACACTGTACGTCAACACGCAAGACAGTTATCTGCGCCTGGACAACGACACCTTGCGTGTACTGGTGGACGACGAGACGCGGCTGCGTGTGCCTTTGCACCATCTCCAGGCGGTGGTGTGTTTTGGGCGGGTGGGCATTTCGTTGCCGCTGATGCATCGGTTAGCCGAAGAAGCTGTGGCCTTAGTGTTGTTGGATGAAAACGGCCGCTTCAAGGCGCGTCTTGAGGGGGCCGCGTCTGGCAATGTGTTGCTGCGCCGGGCGCAACACAACCAGTCGTTGAACCCGTTGTTTGCGCTGGATTTTGCCCGAGCGTGCGTGGCTGGCAAGGTGCGCAACTCGCGCCAGGTGCTGCTCCGGGGCGCCAGAGATGCCAAGTCTGAAAGCGATGCAGCAGCCTTGACGCGTGGCGCGCAAGATTTGGCCGCCACCTTGCGAGCGTTGCCTGATGCGAACGACCTGGATGTGCTCCGTGGACTGGAAGGGGAGGCAGCGCGGCAGTACTTCGAGCGGCAGCCGATGCTGGTCAAGGCGGACTTGCGGGCCGAGTTTTCCATGGATGGGCGGACACGCCGGCCACCGCGCGATCGGATGAATGCTTTGCTGTCGTTCCTGTATTCCATGTGGATGAATGATTGCCGCAGCGCACTGGAGGCGGTGGGGCTAGACCCGCAGGTGGGTTTCTTGCATGTGCTGCGCCCCGGCCGTGCGGCGTTGGCGCTGGATCTGATGGAAGAGTTCAGGCCCTTTGCGGATCGCTTGGCTTTATCGTTGGTGAATCGCGGGCAGATTCGTGCGGATGATTTCTTGGTACGGGAGGGCGGAGGTGTTTCGCTGTCCGCCGATGCGCGCAAGGCCGTTGTGGTGGCTTTTCAGGAACGCAAGCAGGAAGAGGTTCAGCACCCGGTGTTGGCGCATTCGCTGGCTCTGGGTTTAGTGCCGCTTGTTCAAGCGCGATTGGTGGCGCGTGCCATCCGCGAAGAAGTGGATGCGAATGGTCAGGTTAGCGGCTATCTACCATTTCTGGTACGGTGAAGGGGTGGTGTGCTGATCATTGTTTGTTATGACGTGAGCACAGAAACCGCTGCGGGCCGACGCAGGCTGCGCCGCGTTGCCAAGGTCTGCGAGAGCACAGGACAGCGGGTACAAAAGTCGGTTTTTGAATGTCGTGTAGAACAGGCAGGCTTTGAGACACTGGAGCGAAAGCTCTTATCAGCAATCGATCCTTCACAAGATTGTTTGCGGCTGTATCGATTGCCGAATACGCGCGGAGCAGAAGTCCGAGAGCATGGTCACTTCAAGGCCGTTGATTTCGAGAGGCCGCTGGTTTTATGAGATCGCGCAGCGCTCCCAGAGCGCTTAATGTCGATACGCGAACCCAAAGCGCCGAAAGGTTCTCTCCATGGGTTCGCGCTCATCACAACCAATTGAATTACATAGAGTTTTTCTTGCTGTATGTCGCAGACGACGACTTCAACTGAACTTTCCCCTTGGGGTTCGCGCAGAAGGGTGAAATTTCGCTGGGAATACAAGCAATTGTTTACGATGGGGCTCACCCGTCAGCGATGACGGGTGTGGATTGAAACAGATGGCAAGCGCAACAGGAACAAAGGAGTACGCATGGCTCACCCGTCAGCGATGACGGGTGTGGATTGAAACGTTTTGCCGCCGCTACGCCGGATGACCCTTGGCACGGCTCACCCGTCAGCGATGACGGGTGTGGATTGAAACAAAGCATGGGAGGGTGAAGATGCGTATTGAACTGGGCTCACCCGTCAGCGATGACGGGTGTGGATTGAAACAAGAACTGGACGATTGAAGAGTTTGAGGTCGATCGGCTCACCCGTCAGCGATGACGGGTGTGGATTGAAACGCCTGATGACCGATGGACGCCGCAAGGCTGTCTCGGCTCACCCGTCAGCGATGACGGGTGTGGATTGAAACTTGCACGCTACCGCCGTGGCCCGCGATGTGGATGGGCTCACCCGTCAGCGATGACGGGTGTGGATTGAAACAAGGTCTATGACGACCCTGACGCACAAGACCCTGCGGGCTCACCCGTCAGCGATGACGGGTGTGGATTGAAACGGCACAACGGGGTCGAGCCGCAAGGCTTTTCCATGGCTCACCCGTCAGCGATGACGGGTGTGGATTGAAACTTGCGGGTCAAGCACCACGCAAAACTCGGCATCGCTCACCCGTCAGCGATGACGGGTGTGGATTGAAACATGGGCGAACAGCCCATCAAGACGCGCAAGGCCACGGCTCACCCGTCAGCGATGACGGGTGTGGATTGAAACTATGTACTGACCTTCCCGACATCGCAAAAGACCTGGCTCACCCGTCAGCGATGACGGGTGTGGATTGAAACTTGCAGTTCCAGCAAGTCGGATGGCAGGGCTATCGGCTCACCCGTCAGCGATGACGGGTGTGGATTGAAACTCCAGCCAGCGCAGCAGCTGGCCCACCTCGTCGCGGCTCACCCGTCAGCGATGACGGGTGTGGATTGAAACCCATGTTGTCAGGTACATCGCACTCAAAGAGCACGGCTCACCCGTCAGCGATGACGGGTGTGGATTGAAACATCATCTCCATGCTCTATCTCCTTCATTCACCCCCGGCTCACCCGTCAGCGATGACGGGTGTGGATTGAAACGCGCTCATGTTGTAGCTGTCCATCACAGACTGCTGGGCTCACCCGTCAGCGATGACGGGTGTGGATTGAAACCAGAATGAGTTGGCCTATGCCCAGCACCGACACGGCTCACCCGTCAGCGATGACGGGTGTGGATTGAAACAATGAGGGCTTCGCGCACCTGCTTATCGATCATGCGGCTCACCCGTCAGCGATGACGGGTGTGGATTGAAACATAAACTGGCGGGCGCAAAGAATGATCCCGCTGGTGGCTCACCCGTCAGCGATGACGGGTGTGGATTGAAACTACGATGAGTCGGGGGTGATAGGTGTGGGCGCTAGGCTCACCCGTCAGCGATGACGGGTGTGGATTGAAACATTGCCTCTTGAGTCGCACAGTCAGACAGATCAAGGCTCACCCGTCAGCGATGACGGGTGTGGATTGAAACACGTCCAGAAGGTTGCCACCCTGGCGGGCCCAAGCCGGCTCACCCGTCAGCGATGACGGGTGTGGATTGAAACCATTCCTTGCGCGCCTCAACGCCCAGGTGCTTTGGGCTCACCCGTCAGCGATGACGGGTGTGGATTGAAACTGTACAGGGACAAGCTGCCAAAGTTCAACAACCGGGCTCACCCGTCAGCGATGACGGGTGTGGATTGAAACACCGTCAGCGTTGTATCGCCGCCGCACTTTGGGATGGCTCACCCGTCAGCGATGACGGGTGTGGATTGAAACCTATGCAATCCGCCTTCTGGTCGCTGCTGCTCTGGCTCACCCGTCAGCGATGACGGGTGCGGATTGAAACAGTCTGTTGTGGGTCGTCAGTCATGAGCGACAACGGCTCACCCGTCAGCGATGACGGGTGTGGATTGAAACAGCGTTGTCCGGTTCGCGCAGACCTTGGTGGACGGGCTCACCCGTCAGCGATGACGGGTGTGGATTGAAACATGACGTGGATCAAGGACGCGCTGTTGTCCAAGGGGCTCACCCGTCAGCGATGACGGGTGTGGATTGAAACTCCTGTCTGAATTCGCACCAACGGGCGGCGGTTTGGGCTCACCCGTCAGCGATGACGGGTGTGGATTGAAACAGTTAAACGGCACACGGTGCCGGGGCGAGCAAAAGGGCTCACCCGTCAGCGATGACGGGTGTGGATTGAAACCAGCACCAGGCAATAGTCAAACTTGCAGCCAGGCGGCTCACCCGTCAGCGATGACGGGTGTGGATTGAAACCGCAACAAAGACGGCATGACGTCAGACGCCAAGGGGGCTCACCCGTCAGCGATGACGGGTGTGGATTGAAACATGCTGTCGCCAGACAAGATCCCGCAAAAGCCACCGGCTCACCCGTCAGCGATGACGGGTGTGGATTGAAACCGCTTTATCAAACTCTGAAAGTTGACCTATGACCTGGCTCACCCGTCAGCGATGACGGGTGTGGATTGAAACAGTGAGAACCACATGGACACCAGCGCCCACCCGAGGCTCACCCGTCAGCGATGACGGGTGTGGATTGAAACACCCGCGCCCTGACGCATGCATACCCATCGCCGGGGCTCACCCGTCAGCGATGACGGGTGTGGATTGAAACTTCGTTTGCTGTGTGTTCGCTCATGGTGTGGGCTCGGCTCACCCGTCAGCGATGACGGGTGTGGATTGAAACAGGGATTTGCGGGCAAAGGCCCTGACAGACGTGGAGGCTCACCCGTCAGCGATGACGGGTGTGGATTGAAACATGTCCTCAGCCGTAGCCCACCCGATGTACGACGGGCTCACCCGTCAGCGATGACGGGTGTGGATTGAAACAGCGACCACAAGGCAGACCCAGGTGGCGCCACTATGGGCTCACCCGTCAGCGATGACGGGTGTGGATTGAAACATCGCGGCATCGGAGTAAAAACCATGGCACAAATCGGCTCACCCGTCAGCGATGACGGGTGTGGATTGAAACAGCGTGGCGGGCCTGCGCAAGTCGCTGGCCGATGCGGGCTCACCCGTCAGCGATGACGGGTGTGGATTGAAACGACGACAGCGGCACCCCTCACATCGGGGCCGGTGCGGCTCACCCGTCAGCGATGACGGGTGTGGATTGAAACAACCAGCTCCCGGCCATCGTTCAGCAGGTCACGAACGGCTCACCCGTCAGCGATGACGGGTGTGGATTGAAACACCTGATGGCCGCGCAGGACTCCCACACAACACGGGCTCACCCGTCAGCGATGACGGGTGTGGATTGAAACATGTTGTTTGATGTCATCACCAAGGGGCGTTCTGGGCTCACCCGTCAGCGATGACGGGTGTGGATTGAAACCATATGACCCACTGCTCAAGGTGCACACGGTTTGGGGCTCACCCGTCAGCGATGACGGGTGTGGATTGAAACTCTACAGCGACGGCACTACGGCTTAACGATTTCCGGCTCACCCGTCAGCGATGACGGGTGTGGATTGAAACACTCTGCTGGTGCGCGGCGACGTGGACCGCCCTTAGGCTCACCCGTCAGCGATGACGGGTGTGGATTGAAACAATCCATGGAGCGCGCTGCCGACAGTCTGCAATCGGGCTCACCCGTCAGCGATGACGGGTGTGGATTGAAACTGCGCCCTCCCCTGCAGCCATTCGTCGCCCAGCGCGGCTCACCCGTCAGCGATGACGGGTGTGGATTGAAACATCCATGCCTACGGCGACAGCATGAGCCCCACCTGGCTCACCCGTCAGCGATGACGGGTGTGGATTGAAACATCAATGCCAGCCGCCAGTGCCGCGCACGCCAGGGCTCACCCGTCAGCGATGACGGGTGTGGATTGAAACAGGGCATTGGCCCCATGGAGGTGCGCCCAGCGGTAGGCTCACCCGTCAGCGATGACGGGTGTGGATTGAAACCTGAATGCCAGCGACTGGACGCCCAATGTGGCTAGGCTCACCCGTCAGCGATGACGGGTGTGGATTGAAACTGCTCGTCGCTCTCGCGTGGACCAGTGCCCATAACGGCTCACCCGTCAGCGATGACGGGTGTGGATTGAAACCACCATGTCAGCATCATGTAGATCAGGATGGGGTTGGCTCACCCGTCAGCGATGACGGGTGTGGATTGAAACATTGGCGTATGCAGACGCGCCACGATCTTCCATGGGCTCACCCGTCAGCGATGACGGGTGTGGATTGAAACATTTTCAAGAGTGCAGGCGGCCAGAAGGCAAACCGGCTCACCCGTCAGCGATGACGGGTGTGGATTGAAACGGCAGTGGATTGCAAATACATCACCGGGAATGTCGGGCTCACCCGTCAGCGATGACGGGTGTGGATTGAAACCTGCTGCCGTTGGCGCTGGTGCTCTCGTTCTGTCGGCTCACCCGTCAGCGATGACGGGTGGGAGATCGCCATGAACAAAAAGCTCAGCGACCAGACCGGCATTGCCGTGTTCGCCTGTGGTCTGCACAGCGCTTGGCATAGAGGCTCCGATGAGAACATGAATGGTCTAGTACATCGTTTCCGCAAAAGCTTTACGTTTCAGTCATTTGGAAGTCGAAGCTCTTCCATTGGAAGCGAACGGGTTGGGCATTCATCTCGTCGATGCCTTTGAGGATGCGCAGCTTGAGTTCGTCGAGCGAAGCGACCCGGATGTGCCGCAGGAACGAGCGAGCCATCTTCGAGAAGGCCGACTCGACGAGATTGAGCCAGGAGCCGTGCTTTGGGGTATGCACGTACTCGAAACGTCCGGGGCGACTCGCCAAGTAGGCCATCGTCTCCTTGGAGATGTGGGCGCTGTGGTTGTCCAGCACGACGCGGATAACGGCCTCGCTCGGGTAGTGCGCATGCAGGCGTTCGAGCAGTGCGATGAACTCGCGACTGCGATGGCGCGGCTCGACGTTGGCGATGATCTCGCCGCTGTGCAGGTCCAGCGCTGCAATGATCGACAAGGTGCCGTGGCGCACGTATTCGTGATCACGTCCCACGCCGGGGTGTACGCCGGCCACCGGCGGCAGATCGGGGGCTGTCACGCCGAGTGCCTGCACGCCCGGCTTCTCATCGACGCTGACGGTATAGATCGACGCGGGACGCGCGTCGTGGACCGCATCGGCGCGGTACAGGTTCACGTCGCGATAGACCATCAGCACTTCGGCCATCTTGCGCTCGAACTGCGCGTCGCGCCGCTCAAGGTAGTAGCGCACGCGGTGTGGCTTGAGTTCGTGGGCGTCGAGGATGCGCCAGACCGTGGTCTTGCCCGCCCGAGCCAGTCGCGCGAAGCCCGCGCTGTGTGCGTTCGCGCTGACGTGCGCGGCCAACGCCGACAGCGTCCACAGCTCTGCGGCGTAGCCCAAGTCCTTGGGCTTGCGACAAGCCAAGTCCACGACCCACGCACGAGCGTCATCGGTGATTTGCGGTGGGTGCGGCCGGTGGTAGCGATCCTGCAACCCCGTCGCCACACCCGTCGCCAAGGCCTTGTCGATGCATTTGTAGATCGTCGGGCGGGATGTACCCAGTGCGCGCTGTATCTGCGTGGGCGATTGCCCATCGGCGTACGCCAGCAGCACCCGGGCTCGTTCGACTTCGCGCGTCGGCGCCGTGCGCGAGCCCGCAAGTTCATCGAGCATTGCCTTGTGCTCCCCGCTCAACACCAACGCCGCTCGCCCCGTCCGTCTTGCCATGCCAGCCTCCAAAAGGAATCGCTGGGTTGGCATGATCGCACATGATCACATTTACGTAAATGTTTTAACGGAACGATGTACTAGTGCGCCAATACTTGCCCAAGGGGACGCATCTGAGCATCTACAGCCAGAAGCAGCACGATGCCATTGCAGATGAAATCAACAACCGCCCCAGAAGGGGCTGGGGGTACGATCAACACTGGCGGTCTACCGAGAACTGCTCGTAAACAGCACTCAAATCTCATTCACTGAAATCAAGGTTGCTGTACTTCACGTTTGAACACACCCAGGTAGACGTCGGGCTTATCGTTACTCGCCGTTTTCAGAGTCTTTCGCGTTTTTTTCAAGACGCCGATCGAGCCTGTAGTGTAGGAAGCACAACACCGCAAGGCCCACGAGGACTGCGAGGCTTAAGTAGTTCAGGAGTTGGCTCGAAGTTTCGATCTTGGGTCCATTGGACGCTTGTTTTGCGTTAGCGCAAGGGGTTATGCGGCGAAATGCTTGAAAGAGGGCTTGCGACCTGAATCTTGGTGCTGACAACGAATCGAGCCAGTGCATAGACGATTGCGCGAATCACCCTCTGATTGAAAGTCAACCGGAATGGAAAAACATTCGGTGTCATATGCCGGGCTTACTGAGATTTGCGCAACAGTGATCGCTGCCGCAATTTGGCATCAGTGCCAACCTTGTGATAGGTCTTTCGAAAATTATGTAGCAAGTCTTAATTCTTTAGCAATAATTTTTGCTTGACGGATGCGATCATTGCTTCAAGTGCTTGTGCTAGGGTTCCCTCATCTTGCACAGCCATGGGGCTGCAAGCCACTTGTAGCTCCCGGCCCTTGAGCGTGACTTGAAGCACTGCGCGGACTTTCAAGTCGACGCCTTCCCGATGACAGGCGAAGGCAACAGTCTTCCACTCATTGGGCGTAAACAAGGTAATTTTCATACCCTTGAGGTGTCCAGCCAGCGGCTGGTTGGGTGCAACTTCAATGTCCTGGATGATGCAGGGCGTGTGAGGTTTTGAGGCTTCGACTTCAATGATGCGCAGGCGCACAACGTAAGGTGCTGTGCTGCTCACAACCACTTGATCCAGTCTTTGCCCATCCACTCGAAGCTCGCGCCCATCCAAAACGATCGGGGATTCCTTGGTTGTCATGTCGTGGAGTAGTCCCGCCGCGTGCTTTCTGTCGGGCATGCTCAAGATTGCGGTGAGGATGTCTTCTGCATTGGCAGTGTTGGCCATCAAAGACTTTGCAACAGGTGCCATGCGGTTGAACATTGCTTGCGTCTCCCGTCGATCCGGTTCCGCATGTGTCTCGGGGTTGTCGTCATCTTCGTGGATGGTGCGCTGCTTGGACTGCGCGCGAATCATGAAAACATTCAGAAACCCGATATCTTCTTGTCTCACGACGAGCCGATGGGCACTGCGGTCACCTTGTACGGCGTTCTCAAGCGCCTCGCCAACTTGCTTTAACTGTGACGTCAAATGATTGAGCGAAACATAGGTGGAATTCATATTGAAATCCAAAGGTTGATTCATGACTAATTCTCCCGTCAGTGGATTGGAGGATGGTTTGATCTGGGCCGAGGCTAGGATTGCGAGAGGGCCATAGGAAGGGCAGGTTTCAGACATCGGCAGTAGTTTCGAAAGTCAAAAAATGATCGGCGTAAAGGGCCGCCCTGAAGTAGCTCGTCAGACGTGACTGAACGACGCGGTTGGCTGGGGTTTCTCGCAAGCGAATGGACGCGACAGGCCGTGCTCCTATGTCCTGCCGTGTCTGCAGTACGAGTGCTGCACCAGCCGACGCAAAGACCATGCGCTCTGCCGGGCGAGGGTGTCGATACCCACGCCGGACGACAAGGCTGAGGTGGCTCGGCAAATGCAGGGCGCAGTCCTTCCATATTTCAGACCACTCTATTTCGATGCATTTATTTCTTGTGCCTTTGATGGATGCAAACAAGGCCGCTTTGGAGTGGGGTGAAAGTGCTTCTGAGAACCTGAGGATGTCATTCGCGTCACCGGTTTGGGATCGAAGGGCATGCTCGAATTCGCGTTTATGTGCGGCGATTGCTCGCCTGCCAGCCTCAGTGCGCGCGCGCGCGGTGATTTGCTGGCAAAAGTCAGCGTCAAGATTTGCAGCTACATGGTGTGCAAATGACGGTGAGACTCCAGTCAAGTCCTGTGCGAGACCCTTCTTTACACCCAAAATTACCGCAGTTGTAAAACTGATCTGGCTAAATGCAGCAGAAGTATTGCCCGCGCCTGAAGACTGAATGGAAGCGGGGCCGCGTAGACTGATATCCTGTGAATTGGACTCGTATTGTGGGCTTGGTTCAGCGTGGGGATGGTCTCGATGCGTGGGTGAGGGCTGAGCCGGATTTCCTGGAACGAGGAATGATTTCTGGGGGCGGCACGGATCCATTATTTGATTGCGCCGCCGCAGGGATTTTTGCAGCCAATCCCAAAATCCAAGTTCGTCATCAGCGCGCCTGCGCGCGGCTATGAAGCTGTTGCGCTTTAGGCCAACAAGGGCAAGGAATTCAACCCCCAGGTCCACCTCGCTGAGTAAAGCCTGGGCATGTACAAAGTAGATGAGTGACCAGCTGGAGAAGTAATTCCCCAAACCTGCCCGCAAGTCGCCATGCCCCGCCTGCGAAGCTGCATAGGTGGCCCGACACCATTCGGTTTGCAGCGAGGTAATCCATTTTTTTGCCTCTTGTACGCGCAGGCCAGAACCTAAAAGCTGCTTGACATGGCTCTCCCAGCCGGGCCACGTGATTTCCTGGACAGCCCGTGCGCGCAAGCTGTGGGGGCGGGCCTTGGGGTCGCTGGTCACCTGCTTGAGCACGGCGCTCAGGTCATCGACAAGGCCTTGATCACGACGTCCGTCCGGCAGCTCACCGCGCCCGCGAAGCAGCAATGCCGCTGCAGGCGACTGATGCGCCCTGATGCCCTCCCGAATTTTATTCAGACTGTCGTATGTTTCCGTATTTAGTTGAATGGTGCGAATTGCGTTATCTGTTTTGTGCACGCTGTAGCCGATGCGATTGACCAGCAGCATGCCATTGCTACTGACGCAGTCAAAAGGCAGACTGGAGACTTCGGAACTTCTCGTGGGAACGCTGGACTGGATGAGTAGTCGGGCCTTGAACATCCAAAGATCGAGAGGGGAATCCGCGTACCAGAATTTGGCGAATTCTTGAGCCTGTTCTATGTCCTCGTCTTGAATGAAAACCGATGACGAACTTCCCGTCCTTTGCGGTTCCCGGTCGGCGAGTAGTTTCTTAAAGACAACACGACTAATGGGGTAGTCGCGCTTGATTAGATTTCGAACCAACCGCAGCAGTGGCTCTCGAGCGCGACCGAGCGTCATTTGATCGATGTCCTCGGTGTTTTGCGTATTGCTCTGGTGAGCGACCGACGCAGCAACAGTGTCGATCCAAGACAGCCATTGAGGACTGTCCCAGTCAGCTGGATCAGACTGGAGTAGGAACCTTGCTGCGTTATCTTGGGAGACAAGAAGTCTGATGTAGCCACTTCGTAAAATGCCAAGGTAGGTGGACAGAGAGCTCATGCGAAGACAGTCTTTTTCCATGACTGCAGAGCGCCGTAATTCGTCGATGGCCCAGTCCAGAATGAAACCAGATAAGTAGGTGTCTGATGATTGGCCATTCAGAATCGACTCGACTTTTTTCAGGCATAGCTTCGCTCGCTTCTGTAATTCGCCAAGTCGGTTGGCGGTGTCTGCGAAGTAGTTAATTTCACGCAAAACTTCGTTGAGGACTGGTGTTGCCCTGCGCGAGTTGGGTTGTCGGGACTTCCTTGCCTCAAGTTGCTGCGGCAAGTTCACGCAAGCTCGATTGGCAAGGCGCCGCAAGGAGCGCGGTGACAGGCTTGGTGCGGGTGTGGTGGGATGTGCCATTGCCGCAAGCGAGGGGGGATATCGCAGGCGTACAAAAGATAAGACGCATTGGGCAACTTGAGCCAGCAGCTCATCGGGATCACGATGCCAGAAATCGCCATCGACACGTCGCAGGTAGCCAGAGACTTCGGCTTCAATGGAGATAGGACCAATCTTCTGGGACGTTCCTGTGAGAAGGGACGAGCTGACCGTGGAAATTGGCAGCCAAGTCGGGACTGTTGAATACTCACGCGTGAATTCGATGCCCTGCAACGAGCCGTGGCGCTGCAGTGGATGCAACCCCTTGGCTACTTGCAGCGCGAGCTCCGTCTTGTGGACCAGATCAAGCATGCAGATGCTGAGGAACGCTGCTGCGGGAGCACTCAGACCTGCAAGGCCTTGGGAGAATGAGTTTCGCACCCGCTCGACTGCTTGGTATTGCGCAAGAACGACAGCGTCGAGGGGCGGAAGAATGATGCGTGGGTCAGGAACACGGGATTCTGTCGCCCAGGTCGCGACCGCATTCATGTCACGTGCAGGTTTGAACGTGGGTGGTGCAACGCGTGCAAAGAGAAATCGCTTATCTGCCAATTGCCAGACATCGCATTTGATTTTTTCCATTTGCTCATTGAGCCGTTGGCAGGTCTCAATGACTGGTATGTCAAGGTAGGGCCCGGCCGTGCGCGTCACGTCACGCCAGTGACCGGACAGAGCGCGAATCAGCCAGCGGTTCGCGTCGCTTTCGTCCAGTGCTGTGATCCATAGATGTCTAAATAAGTTGGCCGGCACATGGCTGCCAAAGTGCTTGCGTAGACACCCGGTGATCTGCTCAGAGGTCACCGGTTGGACCGCTCCGTCTGCAGCGGGGATCACAAATACAGGGTCATTCCATGAGGCCTTGGCAGAAGAGCGGATCAGGTATCGTCGGCACAAGAGAGCAATGTCGAGGAACTGTCGAACCTCGCGCGAAATGGGCAGTAGGCGGGCAGGACTGCGGCTGTCGACCTCTTTGTCCAGAACAAGCATGACCTTCTCGGAGGTGAAGCATGCACCTAGCGTCAATTCTTCAAGCCGAGTGGCTCGATGCGCAGTCATGGCCACCAAACCAGTGCAGCAAAGCACCATCAGATCAGCTGCGGCGAGGTGTGCCGTGGCCTCTGATCTATGTTCGAGCAGCGGTAGTTTTGCGGTCACGTCATTGCACAAAAGCTCCCAGCCAGCTTTAATTGATTCACTGGTTGGATAACCGTCAATACCGATCCGCCGATCTTTCTCCATATTGGCGCCAGCGCCCTCCAGACCCAGCCACTTCAGTACCGCGTCTGCGCGCTTCCAGATGTCTGTCGTGGTAGGGTGGTAATAGAAGAGGGCCGCGGCTCCCGTGAGAACAAAATGACCCGTCCATAAAGCTGTGAACATGTCACTGCCGGTGATGTGCAAGGCAGCCACACCCAACGATCGGGAGAAGCGGCCGTGAGTGGCCTGATGTGCGCTTTCGCCACAGGTACGCAAAAATGCCCTTGCATTCTTGAGACGCTCGGGTGATTCCAGATCTGGGATCTCGGCTTTCATGAGGTCCAGCAGTGATGCTGCGTGCGGATTCTTTTCACGCATTTCCAACAGTCGAGTTATCACCGTCCTAGGCATGGGACAGTGAACAATGTCGACTTCTGGCGGTACATCTGCATGCTGTTCTTCAAGCCGGTACGCACGTCGATCCCAGCCCCAAGTGCCATGGTCCAGCTCCAGCCAAATCGAGTGGCCGGCCCTGAAGCCGATGGGTAATCCAAGAACTTGACGGTCTTGGAATCCGACGGACAAGCTGACCAGATACCAGCACGCCAGAGCCGACTTTCTCGGATCGGCACCGATCAGGAACTCATGAAGTTTCGACGTGACGAGCCTGAGATCATCCGGCGACAGATGATCATTGCCAGCGATTCCAAACTTGGTTGGCACATTGGAGTAGTCCGCTGAACGCAGGCGCGCCTGGATATCAGGTGCAGTGACATCCTCTTGCTGTTCCGCCGTTTTCGCCAAAGGATCAACATCACTACTCTCGAGTTCAAGAACGGGGGATCCCGTTTCGTCAAGCGCAGCTTGCTCGGTTATGGTTGGCGTCGCGTGATTCTGAGGCGCGGTCAGTGTTTTCTGCACCTCTTCATGGGCTTGGATGGACGTCTCCAGAACTTGTTGGACTTCTCCAAGAAATCCATGGACCACACCGCTTGTTCCGCTTCGGATTTGATGGACAACCTCAAGATCCGTGATATCTGATTTGGCCAGAGCAAGCCAATTACTGCGACCTCTGTGCATCAAATAGGCGCCATCAAGCAAACTCTGGCTAAGCCCAGATTTTTTAATGCAGGCAAGGACAATGGCCCGGCCCAAGACGGCTGAACGCATGCTCTCGTGCACGTCGACGCGACGGGCCTGGATGTGAACGATCCGTGCGGCTGCAGACGTCGGCATGCTCATGACCTGCGAGGCGAACCGGTCGTCGACCTTGACTGCCGCCATCAGCTCGCGCTGCGCTGCTTGCAACACCTGTTTCCATCCTGTAAGTGCGCTGTCCGGCCAGCGATTTTCAGCACATGCGACATGCTCAATCCCTGACTGCAGCAATGCGGCAGCCCCGACCAGTGAGTCGGGAATGTGAAGGGCTGCACGAATGTGCGGCCAGAAAGGCGACAAAGATGTGACGTGCATAGATCGTCCCAACGCGCAAGTGCGCGCATCACGTAAAAAAGGAAAGTGGGATTTGTCAGCTAACAGCTGATTTGATTCAGGCGCAATAGCCTTTGCCGCGGAGCCCTGAAGTCGTCAGACCCACGGCAGAGCGGGAGACCTATGCAGGTCTCAAGTGATGCGAAGGTGCCTTCGCTTGAAATCGGGGGACGATTTCAAAATTTTTGGCGTATTAGCCTTGACTACAGAGTCGTGGACGCCTGAGCGTACAAGAACAATGTGGTCGATCTATGCGGATATCAGGGTGAAGATCAACTTCAGGCGGGTTTCTGGAGGAAACCCGTGGAATTGATTCTAGGTGAGGGCCGTGCTTGATTGCAAGGGCTCCTCGTCATTCCGTGTGGAGCTTGACTGCGAAAATTCAGCATGGTGAAACCCCGTGGGTCTGGCTTGCTGAGGAGGCTTGAGGATGGGTGTTCGCATTGAAGCGCTGTTCACCAGCGCGCTGGGACTGCAGGCGCCGGCTGGCCACGGCGTTGCGGATAGCCGGACGTACTCGGCACAGCAAGCCGGTGCGCTGCTACTCCACGGTGGACCTTGTCAATGCGCTGGAGCAGGAGAAGAGTCAGAGGCGGGACGCATTGCCGTGATCTTGTGAGCATGCTCCATCCGAAGTCGGCGCCCAAAGCCGTGGTGCATTGAAAGCCAGCGAGGGTGCCCAATGGTCGCATGCTTATTGTGCTGCCCCCTGGGAGTCACGTATACAATGACAACTGGGTCGGGTTTGTTTGGTGTGCAAGCACTGGATGTCATGCTACCATGAGCCCCAGTTAAGAGTGGATGTGACAGAATAAGGTCTGGTTTGGGCGTTTGGAGTCGATTGAAACCATGTTTGGTTTGTCGCCTCATAACCCAAAGTTCAAATCCTTCTCGCGCAACCAATAAAATCAAGCATTTAGCTTGTACTAAAGGCCCAC
>Ga0066487_100091_pt1 | contig 31335 bp, 29 predicted proteins | sample LakWasM129_HOW14_2_FD_59588 | JGI IMG/M metagenome (GOLD analysis project Ga0066487, IMG submission 59588) | Freshwater sediment methanotrophic microbial communities from Lake Washington under simulated oxygen tension - Sediment Metagenome 129_HOW14 | ecosystem: Environmental > Aquatic >... | reverse complement strand
TCCCCGGCGCCGCCACCGGCTCCGGCGGCGAGATTCGCGACGAGGGCGCCACCGGCCGCGGCGCCAAGCCCAAGGCCGGCCTCACCGGCTTCACGGTCTCGAACCTCCGCCTCCCGGGCGCCGTGCAGCCGTGGGAAAAGGATTTCGGCAAGCCCGGCCGCATCGTCTCCGCGCTCGACATCATGATCGAGGGCCCGCTCGGCGGCGCGGCCTTCAACAACGAATTCGGCCGGCCCAACATCAACGGCTATTTCCGCACCTACGAACAGGAAGTCCCCGGCGCCCACGGCCCGGAACTCCGCGGCTACCACAAGCCCATCATGCTGGCCGGCGGCCTCGGCAACATCCGCGCCGATCACATCAAGAAGGGTGCCATCAATCCCGGCGACAAACTCGTGATCCTCGGCGGCCCGGCCATGCTCATCGGCCTCGGCGGCGGCGCGGCCAGTTCCCTCGCGAGCGGTTCCGGCAACGAGGATCTCGATTTCGCCAGCGTCCAGCGCGACAACGCCGAGATGGAGCGCCGCTGCCAGGAGGTCATCGACCGTTGCTGGGCTCTCGGCGACGACAACCCGATCTCGTTCATCCACGACGTCGGCGCCGGCGGCATCTCCAACGCCCTGCCCGAACTCGTCAACGACGGCGGTCGCGGCGGCCGCTTCCAGCTCCGCGCCGTGCCCAACGACGAACCGGGCATGTCCCCGCTCGAGATCTGGTGCAACGAATCGCAGGAACGCTACGTCCTCGCCGTGCCCGCCGCGCGTCTGGATGTCTTCCAGAAGCTTTGCGAGCGCGAGCGCTGCCCCTTCGCCGTCGTCGGTGAAGCCACGGAGAAAAAGCAACTCGTGCTGGAGGATTCGCATTTTCAGAACACACCCATCGACCTGCCGCTCGAAGTCCTCCTCGGCAAACCGCCGCGGATGGCGCGGAGTGATCGTTCACTATCCCGCTCCCTCTCGCCGCTCAATCTCCGCAGCGTCACCATTCTTGAAGCGGCCAAGCGCGTCCTTGCCCACCCGGCCGTGGCGGACAAGACCTTCCTGATCTCCATCGGCGACCGCACGCTGGGCGGCCTGATCTGCCGCGACCAGATGGTCGGCCCCTGGCAGGTGCCCGTCGCGGATTGCGCCGTCACCGCCGCCGCCTTCGACGTCTACACCGGCGAGGCCATGGCCATGGGCGAACGCACGCCCGTCGCCATCAACAGCGCCGCCGCGTCGGCCCGGCTCGCCGTCGGCGAAGCCCTCACCAATCTCGCCGCCGCGCAGATCGGCGACATCGGCAAGGTCAACCTCTCGGCCAACTGGATGGCCGCGCCCGCCATCCCCGGCGACGGCGCCGATCTCTACGCCGCCGTCAAGGCCGTCGGCATGGAACTCTGCCCCGCCCTCGGCATCACCATTCCCGTCGGCAAGGACTCCATGAGCATGAGCACCGCCTGGCGCGACGGCGAGAAGGACAAACGCATCACCGCGCCGATCTCGCTCATCATCTCGGCCTTCGCGTCGGTCACGGACATCCGCCTCAGCCTGACGCCGCAGTTGAAATTCGATTCGGATTCTGCGGTAGGGGCGCAGACTTGCTGCGCCCAAGAATCACCTGACACCGAAGGGCGCAGCAAGACTGCGCCCCTACAAGAAATCGGCGACACCGTCCTCCTCCTGATCGATCTCGGCCGCTCCAAGAATCGCCTCGGTGGATCCATCCTCGCCCAGGTCGTCTCCCAGACCGGCGAAGCCCCGCCCGATGTCGACAATCCCGCCGACCTGAAGAATTTCTGGAACGCCATCCAACAGCTCGGTCGCGAGAAGAAGATCCTCGCCTACCACGATCGTTCCGACGGCGGCCTGTTCGCGACCGTCGCGGAAATGGCCTTCGCCGGCCACGTCGGCGTCGATCTGGAGATCCCGCATCTCCACGATCCCTTTGCCGCCCTCTTCAACGAGGAACTCGGCGCCGTCATCCAGGTGCGCGAGGAGGATTTCGACGAAGTCTACCTGACGCTCCGCCAGCATGGGCTGAAAGCCTGCGTCTCCCGCATCGGCACGCTGAACACGCACTTCGCCCTCCGGGTGAAACAATCGGGCAAGGAACTCTTCAACGAAAGCCTGACGACTCTCCGCGCCCTCTGGTCGGACGTGACCCACCGCATCGCGCGGATGCGCGACAACCCCGCCGCCGCCGACCAGGAACAACAGCTCCGCCTCGATCCGAGCGATCCCGGCATCACGCCGAAGATAACCTTCCAAACCCCGGCGATCTCTGCGCCCTCTGTGTTAAAAACCAAGCCTTCCGTCGCCGTGCTGCGTGAGCAGGGCGTCAACGGCGAAGTCGAGATGGCCGCGGCGTTCACCCGCGCCGGCTTCCGCGCCGTCGATGTCCATATGACCGACATCCTCAGCGGCCGCGTCTCGCTGAAAGATTTCCGCGGACTCGCCGCCTGCGGCGGGTTCAGTTACGGCGACGTGCTCGGCGCCGGCGAAGGCTGGGCCAAGAGCGTCCTCTTCCACGAGAACACCCTCGCGGAGTTCAAAGCCTTCTTCGCGCGGGAAGACACCTTCGCCCTCGGCGTCTGCAACGGTTGCCAGATGATGAGCAACCTCCACTCGATCATCCCCGGCTCCAGCCACTGGCCGCGGTTCGTGCAAAACCAGAGCGAGCGCTACGAAGGCCGGTTCGTCTCGGTGAAGATCGAGCCGACTCCCAGCATCCTCTTCAAGGGCATGGAAGGCTCGGTCATCCCCATTTGCACCGCCCACGGCGAAGGCTACGCCGAGTTCACCGACCGGGCCGCCGCCGAAGCCTGCAGCAAGTCCGGCCTCGTCGCCGCCCGGTTTGTCGACAACCAGCACAACGTCACGGAGCACTATCCGCTCAACCCGAACGGCTCGCCCTTCGGCATCACCGCCCTGACGACGACCACCGGTCGCGTGACGATCCTGATGCCGCACCCCGAACGCGTCTTCCGCTCCGCCTGCATGAGCTACAGCCTGCCCGAATGGGGCGAAGACTCCCCGTGGATGAAGCTCTTCTACAACGCGCGGGCCTGGGTCGGTTGACCGGTCACTGCGTCACAGGCACGACATAGTGAAGGATGGCGCTCACACCTCCGCGGACTGGCGGAGCCCGCCCGGGAAATCACACTGGCATCGCCCTTGGGCAAAGCCTGAAAAACGGGAGCGGCCCCGCATTTCGCGTTAAACTTGCCAAAGGCTGCGCCGATACCCATTAAACCCGGATTAATTCCTGGGCGCCACCCGGCCGACATGCACACGACAACCCAACAGCTCCGTGTTCGCACGGAACCCTTTGCCGTTTACGCCGGGCCGTCCCAGGCAAAACAGAATCATCCCGACCAGGTGGTGGTGAGATGACCGCCGATCCAGTTGCCGGACGTGCCTGAATGCTGATGTTCCTGCGGGGACCGCCATGAACGCACCATGAAACGCCGCATTCCCCGCCCCGCCTGGTTCTGTGCGGTCTATTTCATCCTGCATGTCCTCGCCCACGTGTCGGCCGCCTGGTTTGAAATCATGCCGGGTATTTCGATCTGGTATCCGCCCTGCGGCCTGGCCGTGTCACTGCTCGTGCTGCTCGGCCCGCGCTATGCCCCGGTGGTCCTCGCGGCCAACCTGGTCACCGCCCTGCCGTCGTCGGTGTTCCCGGCTTGGTGGGCTCCGCTGTTGTTCCCGGCCCTGATCACGGCGCACTACACGGCGACCGCGTGGCTGGTGCGGCGTTTCCTCGGGACGCGGTTGCTGCCCGGCGGTCCGCGCGGCACGGTGATCTTCTGGCTGACCGTTCTCGGCTCGCCCGCGGTCCTCGCACTGGCCGGCTCGGCGGTCTCGTTGCTGGCCGGCCCGCGGTCACCCGCGGAGCTCCTGCATGCGGCGTTCTACTGGTGGATCGGGGATGCCAGCGGTTTGCTCACGGTCGTGCCGATCACGATGGTGTTCGCCGCGCCCTGGTTGACGGGCGCCCCCGCGCCGATGCGGCTCGGCGGATGGCGTCCCATTCCGACCTTGCTGCTCCTCGGCCGCATCCTTGCGCTCGTGGGCAGCCTGGGCCTGGTCTTCGCGATCCAACCGCTGCGGGAAAGCAACGCCTTCTACATCTGCTTTCTGCCCCTGATCTGGATCTGCCTGGCGCACGGCCTGCCCGGTGCCACGCTGGCGACCCTCGCCATCACGATGGGCGGACTGGTCGGCCTGCGGCTCACCGGCAGCACGCTCGGATTCGCGAACATTTTCCTGCTGTTCGAACTGGCGGTGGCCGCCGTCGGGCTGGGCTTGGGCCTGTCGGTCAGCCGCCGCAATGAAGTGGAACGGAAACTGGCCGCCAACGAAGCCCGGTTGGATCGCGTCATTGCCGGCGCCCAACTCGGCCTCTGGGATTGGAACGTGCCCGGCCGGCAAATCGACACCAACCACCGGATGGCGGAGATGCTGGGTTACCGGCCCAATGAACTGACGCCATTCATGGAGCACTGGCTGAAACTCGTGCATCCCGCCGACAGCGCGCGGGTCCAGCAGGCGCTGGACGAGCACTTCGCCAACCGTTCGCCCCTCTACGAAGCGGAATACCGCATGCGCGCCAAGGACGAGCGCTGGCGGTGGATCCACTCCCGCGGCTCCGTGGTGCTCCGCGATGACGAACAGCGCCCGGTGCACTTCTCGGGCACGCACAGCGATGTCACCGATCGCAAGCTGGCCGAGGCGGAGACGCGCCGGCTGCTGAATATCTTCGAGGCGACGCCGGACTTCATCCTCATGACCGATGAGCAGGGGCGGTTGCTTTACGCCAACGGCGCTCTCCTGTCTCTCTGCGGTCAGCCGGATGACGGTGACTGGCACGGGCGGCACCTGAACGAGATCTTCCCCGGCGAAACCGGCCGGGTCATGGCGCAGAGCGTGATTCCCGCGGTTCTGGCGGCCGGCACCGGCACGTGGCACGGCGAAATCACACTGACCGACCGACACGGGCATGAGATCCCGGCTTCGCAGGTGGTTTTGGCCTACCGCGACGAAGAGACGGAGACGACCACCCTGTCATTCATCATGCGCGACATCTCCCGACAGAAGCGAGCGGAGGCGGAAAGCATCGAAAAGGAGCGTGAAATGCTTTTGCTGCAAAAAGCCGAGAGTCTCGGGGTGCTCGCCGGGGGCATCGCCCACGACTTCAACAACCTGCTGACCGCCATGCTGGGCAACGCCAACCTGGCGCGGCTTGACTTGCAGCCCAACTCGGCGGCGCACCAATACATGGGGCAGATCGAACTGGCGGCCAAACGCGCCGCCGGCCTGTGCCAGCAGATGCTCGCCTTCGCCGGTCGCAGCCCACTGACCTTTGCCGACGTCGACCTGAATCAGCTCATCGAGGATTCCAACCGCCTGTTGAAGGCCTCCCTCTGCCAAAGAATCACCATCGATTTCCAAGGCGAACCGGCGCTGCGCCCCGTGCTGGCGGCGGCTTCGCAAATCCAGCAGGTCGTCATGAATCTGGCGATCAACGCCACCGAGGCGATTGGCGACAAGGACGGCATCATCGCCATCCGGACGCGCCATTGCGAATACAGCGCCGCCGAACTGGACAAACTGTTCCCGGGTTACCCGCTTACCCCGGGCGCGCATGTGCTCCTGGAAGTATCGGACACCGGCTGCGGCATGCCGCCCGAAGTGCTGGCCCGCATTTTCGAGCCGTTCTTCACCACCAAGCACACCGGCCACGGTCTCGGTCTCGCCGCCGTGATCGGTATCATCAAATCCCATGGCGGAGCCATCCGCGTTCAGAGCGCCCCGGGCAAAGGCACCACGTTTCAGGTCGTCTTCCCGGCGCACGACACGCGTTTGCCGGCCAAGGCCCCGGTCCGGGATATGATCGCCGACTACGTCGGTTCCGGCTTGGTTCTCGTGGTCGAGGACGAACCGGAAATCCGCGATGTGACCGCGCGACTGCTGAAGCGTATTGGCTTCACGCCATTGCTGGCGGCAGATGGCGTCGAGGGCGTGGCCGCCTTCCGGCAGCATGCCGGCGAACTGCGCCTAGTGCTGCTGGATCTGGTCATGCCCCGGATGGATGGATCGGAAGCCTTGGCCGAGATGCGCCGGCTCAATCCCACTGTCCCGGTCATCCTCATGAGCGGCTTTTCCCAGAAGCTCACGCTCGACGATTTCTCCACGACGCGTCCGGCTGGCGTCATGACCAAGCCCTTCGATTACGAAACCCTGCGGGCCCGGCTCGAATCCGTGCTGACCCTCCCCTCTTGATGCCCGAAGCGCGGTGGAACCAGACCGCCCGTCGCAAATCTTGACCACGCCGGTGCCGAAACGATACTCGCCTCATGCCAACAAAATTCCTCGGGCGGTTCTTTTGGCTGTTCGCCGCGGTGCTGGCGGCAAATTGCGCATGGGCCGAAGAGGCTCCGGCCATCGCGTCGCTGGGCGACAACACTTACAGCCTGACGGTGAAGGCCGGCAACAAGTTCACCCGCAATACACAGAAGCTGAGGGACCAGGCCGTGGCCGCGGCGACCAGGTTTTGCGCCAAGGACGGCAAGCAATTGAAAGTGGTGTCGGTCAAAGAGGACAAATCCCTCTACCTCGTCGGACCCTATGCCCAGGTGACACTCACGTTCAAGGCCCTCAGCCCCGGTGACCGGGAACTGACGGCGGTGACGGAAGATCCTCCCAAGCCGACGGCACCCATCACCGTCGATCTCCTCACCTCCGAGCTGACCAAACTGGATGACCTGCGCAAGAAGGGCCTCCTGACCGACGAGGAATTTACGGTCGCGAAGAAGAAATTGCTGGATCGCCTGTAAGGCACGGCCCGCGTCCGCGGCCCATGCTCAATCCGGCCGGACGAAGGACACGATCTGGTTCGCCTCGCGGTGGTTGGTCCAAAAGTTTTTCCCGTCAAACGCGAGTGCGCGGGCCGGAAAGGAAATGCGGGCGAGATCGTCGATCTTGGGCGTCTCCGGACGCGGATCCACGCGCGTGAGGCAGTATTCGTTCGTTTCCTCCGCGTCGGTGGTGATGAGGTAGATGATTCCGCCGACGATCACCTGTCCGCAGATGCCGTGCGGCACGTGGATGGTTCGTTCGACCTGGCCCTCGTTGCCCAGGACCAAGACCTTCTTGGGATACCATTGGCTGACGTGCAGCCGGTGCCCGTCGTAACCGAGTTGGGAACCGGTGTCGTCGGGGCACGGCAGGCCGAATTTCGCGTCGAAGCCGTGACCGGGCAGGCAACGGCGGATGATGCGGTTGTCCTCGGCCGTCTCGCCGCAGATGACCCGCAGTTCACCGTTCACCGCGGTCATGCCCCACGGCGTGCCAGGCGCAGCGGTTTCCCAAACGACCGTCCAGGTCGCGGGATTGATCTGGTAAATGCGCCCTGTCTGCCGCGAGCCCATCCAGAGGTTCGGGCCGTCACACACGAGCGATTGGGGTTTGGGTGCCGGGGAGATGAGCCGCTTGAGTTCGTGGATGTCTCTCATGTCGATATCCGTAGTCAAGGGAACGACCGGACGAAAGGACCAAACGTGTAATCGGGAAATTTTTGCCTCCACTGTGCCGTTCCATCCGTATCCGGGGCGGAGGGAAAATCGTCGTAACTTTCCGGATTATCACGGGTAATACCGGTATCAACCCATGAAAGTCATCGGTATCTTCCTCCTGTGGTGCCTGCTACTTGTCCTGTGCTGGCCGCTGGCGTTGCTGGCACTGGTGCTCGCACCGCTGGTCTGGCTCGTCGCCCTGCCCTTCCGGCTACTCGGAGTCTGCGTCGGCGCGACCTTCGCCCTGATCAAGGCCCTGCTGTTTCTCCCTGCCCGGTTGCTGGGCGGCACGTAAAACGAAAGCCCAGCATCGCGGCGTAAAACCGCTCCCGCGGATTCTGCTCGCCGCCGCTTAGCAATGGCGGACGAACTCGCCGAGGAAGCGGTCGGTGTTTTGCCCCGAGACCTGGGCCTCGATCTCCCGGTGCAGTCCGTGGATCCTCTCGGTCAACTGCACGGTCACACCCAGACTATGTGCCAGCCGGCGGATCGCTTTCGCCTTCTGCGACTGCCAGCGCCAGCAGGTCAGGCCGATGCAAATCGGTTTTGCCGGGCGGCTCGCAACAGTAATGGCGGGTTTCTTCATGCGTCACTCTTTTGAAGCCCAATTCACGCCAAACGGAATGGATTTTCGTGTCACATGGCGGAAAATTTTCCGAAATCAGGCTAAGCTGGGTGGTCACTGATTTCCACCTCGGTGCGGGGCGTCGATCAGATCTCGCCGCCCCCCCGAATTCGGCCCGGCTACCAGACGCGCACGCGGGCCGACGGCGCGAGGTAGAGCGCCTGCCCCGGCTTCACATCGAAGGCAGCATACCAAGCGTCGATGTTGCGCACCATCAGGGCGCGGTATTGTCCCGGGGTGTGTCCGTCCGTGATGAGCCGCTGCCGCAGGACGGCATCGCGATACTTGCTCCGCCAGATCTGGCCAAAGGAGAGAAAGAATTGCTGATCGCCGGTGAACGCACTGCCCGCGACCTCACCCTGCCCGGCCGTCGCGGCGCGATAGCCATCGAAAGCGACTGAGACACCCGCGAGGTCCGCGAGATTTTCACTGAGGGTTTGCTGGCCGTTGACCGCGAGATCCGGAAACGGCCGGTAGGCGGAATATTGCGCGGTCAGCGCGGCGGCGGCGGTCTTGAAGTGTTTCAAGTCGGCCGGCGTCCACCAGTCGCGCAACCGCCCCTGGCTGTCGAACTGAGCGCCCTGATCGTCGAAACTGTGGCTGATCTCGTGGCCGATCACCGTGCCGATGCCGCCGTAGTTGACCGCGTCAGGCGCGTCCGCGTCGAAGAACGGCGGCTGCAGGATCGCCGCGGGAAAGTTGAGCGCGTTCTGCATCGGCATGTTGACGGCATTGACCTCCTGTGGGGACATGCACCACGCCGTCGGGTCGACTGGCTGGCCGAGGCGGGCCAGGGCGTGGCGATAGGTGAACTCCCCCGTGCGGATGAGGTTGCCGGCGGCGTCGGCGGGATCGATGACGAGGCCGGTGTAGTCCACCCACTTGTCCGGATAACCGATGCCCACGTAAAGCGCGCGGAGCTTGGCGCGCGCCTGCTCCTTGGTCGCGGGCGCCATCCAATCGAGCCGGCCGATGCGCGCGTCGAAGGCGCGGACGATGTTGGCGACCATGGCCTGGGCCCGGGCCTTGTTGGCCGGCGGAAAATACCTGGCCACGTAAACCTGCCCGACCGCGTCGCCGATGACGGCGTTCGCAGCCGTGAGGGCGCGCTTCCAACGGGCCGGCTGCTCGGGCGTGCCGGCCACGACGGTTTCGTAGAACGCGAAGTGTTCGTCCGCGAAAGCCTTGGGCAGTGCGTCCGAGTATTGGTTCAGCGCGTGGTAAGTCAGGTAGTCCCGCCAGACGGCGAGCGGCTCGCTGCCGGCCAGCGCGGCGGCGCCCACGACCGCGCTCTGGTGCCAGAGGATGAAGCGCGGCTGGGCCGCAAGTCCTGCGCCAGCGAAAAACGCCTCCCAATCCAGCCCGGGCGCCTGGGTGGCGAATTCCTCGCGCCGCCATGCGTGGTTGGCCTTTTGCAAATTCTCGGAGTCCGCGCGGCTCGCGTGCGCCTGCGCGAGCTTGGTCTCGAATTCCAAAATCCGTCCGGCGCGCGCCTCGGCATCGGCAACGCCGCCGAGCCGGAGGACGGTGGCGATGTGCGCGAGATATTTGGCGCGCACTTCCTTCATGTGGTCGTTCGCGGAGAGATAATATTCCCGATCGGGCATGCCCAGGCCGCCCTGCAACAGGTAAGGCGTGTTGTGCGCGGGATCATCGAAGCCCTGCGCCACCCAGAGGCCGAGGATGTTCTCCGTGTAGAAATTCGTGGCGTTCAGCGGATCGACGTCGGCGCGCAGGCTCTCGCCGAACACGCGGGCGAGCCCGGTTTTGTCCTCAATCCCCGCGATGCGCCGCAACCACGGCTGCAGCGCGGTCAGGCCGCGGGCCTCGATCCCGGCCTCGTCCATGTAGGCGGTGTAGAAATCGCCCACCAGGCGGGTGGCGGGATCGGCGCTCGGCCCGCCCTTGGCCGCGGTCTCGATCAGTTCGCGCAGGCGCGCATTGGTCAACTCGGCCAGCACGCGGAACGGTCCCCAGTTGCTCCGGTCGGCCGGGATTTCCGTGGCCGTCTGCCAGGCGCCGTTGGCGTAGGTGTAGAAATCGTCGCCAGGCGCCACGGCCGGATTCATGCCGGCCGGGTCGATGCCGGCCGGCCGCGCGGAGTTGATGAGCAGGAGCGAAACGGCGCACGTCGCCCAAAGGGACACGGCACGCCGGCGGGAGACCGGGAAGAAACGCATGGGGATGCAGGGTTGAGTTCCCGCCGACGATGCGACCCGCTCCGTCAGCGTCAAACGGCAAGCGACCGGCCTCCAATTGAATGCGCCGGAAGGATGATTATCTGGCCGGCAGATTCCAACCGGACAAGACCGGCAACATCACAGACCGCCAGACGGCATAGCCGGCGGGGTTCAGATGCAGGCGATCCGGAACGAAATCCTCGGGCTTGGACGAGCCGTCCGGGAGGGCCAGCGGCGCATACGTATCGCAAACAGTCACGAGGGGATCTTCAGCGGCCATGCTCCGGATGAGCTTGTTGAGTTCGTGGATGCGAGCCGGGTAGTTGTCATCCCCTCCCCGGGGCATCACCAGACACCACGCGATCGGAATGCGCGGATAGGCCGCGCGGACCCGCCGGTGAAACACCTTCAGGTTGTCCGTGATGTCCGCCGGCGGGGTGTGCTCGCCGAGATCGTTCGTGCCGATCAGCACCACCAGCGCCCGCGGGTGCAGGTCGAGCACGTCGGCTTGGAGCCGGTAGAGCAGGTTCGGCGTGGTGTCGCCGCCGATGCCACGATTCACGACCTTCACCGGCAATTCCGCGAAGTCGCTCTTAAGCGTATGCCAGCCCTCAGTGATGGAGTCGCCGACAAAGACGATGCCGTCCTGATCCTCGGCGCGATGTTGCGCGAAGAGGGTGCGCCGCTGGGCGTTGTGGGCGGGGAAATCCTTCCAGGAAGAAGTGCGGCCCTTGGCCTCGAACACGCCGTCGGCCGGCCAGAACGGATCCGCCTGCGCGGTCGGAGACGCGGTTGGCGTGGCCGGCGCGATCGGCGCGGGCTTGGGCGCGAGCTGGCAGCCCGCCAGCATTAACAGGAGGTAAACGGTCGGCAGATATTTTCTCATAAAAGCATTCGGGAAATCAGGCCTGGCCGCGGAAGCGCCGCCAGGCATCGAGGGAACGCTGCGCGGTCTCGAATTCCGAGAAGCGGCTGCCCTCCTGTTCCAGCAAATAGAACTCCACCCCGCCGACGGACTCGGCCGCGGCGACGATGCCCGCCCAGGGCGCCACGCCCTCGCCGAACAGCACGCGGTAACCCTTCTCGTCCTCACTCCGGCCGGGCGCCCAATCCTTGAGATGGATAATCCGGATGCGACCGGGGTTCCCCTTGATCCACGCGACGGGATCAGCGCCCGCTTCCATGCAGGTGCCCACGTCGAGCTGCAGCACGAATTCCGGCGGCGTGTTCGCGGCGATGACATCAAGGATACGACGGTCGCCGTCGATCGGCCTCCACTCCGTCTGATGGTTGTGAAAGCCCGCCGTCAGGCCGTGGGACTTGAGCTGCTCCACGGCGTCCGAGAGCTGGCGACAAAGCTGTTTCCACTCGTCGAGCGTCTTGTCGTCGCGTCCGGCGCTGGCGAGGACGAGGCAGCGCGTGCCCAGAATCTGGTTCAACTCGATGGCCCTGGCCATGCCCTCGCCCGGAGTGAAGGCGCCGAGGTGATTGTGCGTCGAGAGGCACCGCAGCCCGAGGTCGTCCAGCCGGCTCCGCACCTCCTTCGCGTAGGCCGGCGTCCAATCGAAATACGGTGCGTAGAACTCCACCACCTCGTAACCCATTTTCGCGACCTGGCGGAGCGTGTTCGGCAGATCCTTCGCCAGCTCGCCGCGCACCGAGTAGAGTTCGAGGCCGATGGGGTAACGCGATCCTTTCGCTGCCGGAATTTCCGTCGCGAGAGTCCGGACGGATGCGGTTTGCGCGAGGAGCACGGCGGGAACCATTCCGGAAACCGCGAGGAACTTGCGCCGCGACAGGGCGTCGGCCGAGGAATTCGGGAGGGGCATACCGTAAATGGAAACCACCAGCCCGGCCGGAACAAGGATCAAATCATGCCGCCACAGAACCCGGCGAAAGCGAACTGTGGCATATGCCCCCAGGCAATCCCGCCTGTTTGCCGCTTGTGAATCCGGACCGGCTGGGCTGCCTTTGCTCATGACCTACCTGGAGGAACTGGAGGGCGTGATTGTGAAGCTCCACGGCTGCGCTGCCGTCCCGGTTGCGTCCGTGCATGTGGAGGAAACTTTTCAGGGCAAGCCGGTCTGGACCGGCGAGGTCGAGGTCTTCGCGTTGTCCGGGTGTCCCCGGGCCAGTCGCTGCTACGCGTGGGGACTGCCGGATGAAACCGGCGCACTCGAGATCGTGACTATTCTGGAAATACCCCCGGTGGATTCCGCCGCCATGGCGGTGCGGTTGGCCATCGCCTCGGGCGCGCGCCGGCATTAAGGAAACTCCCGTTCGGTAGCGGACCGTCGCAGAAGAGCCTGCAGCAACTTCCTGATCTTTTGGTCGACTTCACTGTCCCCGAGGGTGCTGCGCTGCACCCGGTCGGTCAGGTCTGCCTTTTTCGCCGCCAATCGTTCCTCCTGTTGCATGGCCTGCGCGATGCCTTCATTCATGCCGAAAATATTCCCCACCCGAATCCCGGGATGGGCTTTGAGAGCGAGCTCCAGGCGCCCTTTGGTGTTGAGCCAAGCGAAGTCAGACTCGGGCATGACCTGCGTCGGCCGGATCGTCATTTTCGGCAGTTTGAAAGTGTCCTCCGCCGAGTCGCCATCGCTGGAGGACAAGGGTGACACGATCGGCGTCGGCGCCTCAAACTTGGGCAGCTGGGCGATGATTGCCCCGGTGATTTTCGAGCGCGGCCCGCGCAGCGCCTGTCCGGATGCGGGAGCCGTGATCGTCGGGGGCTCGGCTTCCGCCAAGTGGGCAAGGGAAACTGCCAGGCCCGCCAGGGCACCAACGCAGAGAGGTCGGCAGCGGCTCATGCTCGCTAAGCGGACCGCCGAACCCGAAGCCGGGTTCCCTGTTTTCCAGCCGATGACGGATGCGGAGCGGAAAGCCGCTTGACAGGGCCGGGCGCGTAGTTAACCGATTGGTTAAGTAACCGCCCACGCCCGTATGGTCACCGATCAACTCAGCGCCACCTTTGCCGCCCTCGCCGATCCGACCCGCCGCGCGATCCTCTCCCGGCTGACCTCGGGCGCGACCTCGGTCACGGAACTGGCCGAGCCGCACGACATGAGCCTGCCGGCCATCTCCAAGCATCTGCGCGTGCTCGAGCGCAGCGGACTGATCGAACGCGGCCGCGAGGCGCAATGGCGCCCCTGCCGGCTGAAGGCCAAGCCGATGAAAGAGGCGGTGGACTGGCTCGAAAATTACCGACGCCACTGGGAGGAGAGCCTCGACCGCCTCGACGCCTATTTGCAGGAACTGCAGCAAAAGGCGCCGGAGCGAAAACCGCGCAAGGTGTCCGCCCGACGCCCGACCGTTCGTTGATACCAGCAGAGAATTTCTTCCCACCCTCCTCCACGCCCATGACCGCAAGAAACGAAGCCTCCGACGGCGAAATCGTGTGTGCGCGGATCATCGGCCGGCCGAGGGACGAGGTTTTCGCCGCGTTCAGCGACCCGGCCAGGCTGGCCCAATGGTGGGGACCGGCGGGATTTACGAACCGTTTCCATCAATTCGATTTCCGCCCGGGTGGCGCATGGCGGTTCACCATGCAGGGTGCCGATGGCGCCACCTACGAGATGGACCAGCAGTTCACCGAGGTCGTGCGACCGGAGCGAATTGTCCTGCGCCATTTCCAGCAAGCCCACGAATTCACCCTGACGATGACCTTCGCCGCGCAGCAAGGCGGCACCGCGGTCACCTGGGCGATGCGCTTCGACGACCCGGCCGAAGGGGAGAAGCTCCGGACCTTCCTCCTCCGGGCGAACGAGGAGAACCTCGACCGCCTGGCGGCCCACCTGGCTTTAACCACGCAAAATCCATGACCACCAAAAACCAGCCATCCGACAACCCCTCCGACCGTGAAATCGTCCTGACCCGCGTCCTGCATGCCCCGCGCGAACTCGTGTGGCAGGCCTGGACCGACCCACAGCACGTCGTCAACTGGTGGGGCCCGCGCGGCTTCAGCACCACCATCAAGAAGATGGATTTCTGCGTCGGCGGAGTTTGGGAGCACGTCATGCGCGGGCCCGACGGCGCGAATTACCCGAACAAGAGCACGTTCAAGGAAATCGTGCCGCTGGAACGCATCACCTACTCGCACGGCGGCGGCCGGGAGGAAGGTCCCGGGGCCTCCTTCACGGCGACATGGACCTTCGAAACAGTCGAGGGCGGCAAGACGCGGCTGACGGGCCGCCTGGTGTTCCCGTCGAAGGACGCCCGCGACTTCGTGGTGAAGGAATTCGGCGCCATCGAGGGCGGCAAACAGACCTTGGAGCGCGCGTCGGAATACGTGGCCGGGATGCAGGCCAGGCCGTTCGTCATCTCCCGCGAGTTCGCCGCGCCGCGCGACCTGGTCTGGCAGGCGTGGACGGAACGTGCCCGGTTCGAACAATGGTTCGGCCCGAAGGGGATCAAGATTGCGGTGGCGCAATTCGACCTGCGCGCGGGCGGCATGATCCACTACTCCATGACGATGCCCGACGGAAAATCGATTTGGGGCAAGGCCGTCTACCGCGAGGTCGTGCCGCCGACCAAGCTCGTCTGGATCAATTCGTTTTCCGACCAGGACGCCGGGATCACGCGCCACCCGTTCATGACCGATTCCTGGCCATTGCAGTTGCTCACCGTCGTGACCTTCGCCGAGCAGGCGGGCAAGACCACCGTCACCGTGAACTGGCTGCCCTACGAAGCGGATGCGGACGAGCGCCGCGTCTTCGACACCAACCTCGACAGCATGAAGACGGGCTGGGGCGGCACGTTCGAACAGCTCGCGGCCTACCTCGCCAAGGCCTGACCCACTCCCGGCTTCCCATGAACAAATCCACCCTCAAGAGCATCTGGGCCGTGGTGGCCGGCGTGCTCTTCATCGTAGTCGTCACCACGCTCGTCGACATCGTGCTGCACGTCGTCCACGTCTTCCCGCCCATGAACCAGCCCATCGACAACGGCCTGTCGCTGCTGGCGACCAGCTACCGGATCGTCATCAGCATCGCCGGCGCCTATCTCACGGCCCGGCTCGCCCCTGACCGCCCGATGCGGCACGCCCTGCTCCTAGGCTGCGTGGGCGTGGTGCTCGGACTGGTCGGGGCCGTGGCCACCTGGAACCTCGGACTCGGGCCGCGTTGGTATCCCGTCGCGCTCGTCGTGCTGGCCGTCCCGCAATGCTGGGCGGGCGGCCGACTCTATGAGATGAAGTTGCGCGCCCGCACCGCCTGAGCCGCAGCAGATGGCGTGAACTCCAGGTCCGAACAAATGCAGATCTGACCGGCGCCTAGCCGCGGCCCGGCATTTCCAGCGGGATGATGGCGTGGCGGCGCAGTTCGACGCCGCGCAGGAAGGCGATAATCGCGCGTTCCCCGATGCGGTCGCCCGTCAGCAGCTTGTGCAGGGCATCAACCGCCGGAGTCGGTTCGCCATCGAGCGCGAGGAGGATGTCGCCTTCCAACAAACCGGCGCGGGCGGCGGGACTGTCCGGTTCAAGCCCGGCCACGAGCACGCCGGTATCCTGGGCGAGCCGGTGGTAACGCGCCACCTTGCGGATCAGCGGCACGTTCTGCCCGGCGACGCCGATGAAGCTGCGGCGGATGCGACCTTCCTTGATCAACCAGGCCGCGACCCAGCGCGCGGTGTTGCTCGCGATGGCGAAGCAGATGCCTTGGGCCGGCCGGATGATGGCGGTGTTCACGCCGATGACTTCGCCCCGGGTGTTGACCAGCGGACCGCCGGAGTTGCCAGGATTCAGCGCGGCGTCGGTCTGGATGACGTTGTCGATGAGCCGGCCGGAAGCTCCGCGCAGGGAACGGCCCAGCCCGCTCACGATGCCCGCCGTGACCGTCTGCTGGAATCCCATGGGCGATCCGATGGCGATGGCGATCTGGCCGGGCCGCACTGCGGTGCTGTCCGCGAGACTGAGGTGCGAGAGATCATCCGCGCTCACCCGCAGCACGGCGAGGTCGGAGTCCGGGTCGTCCCCGACGAGGCTGGCATCGAGTTTCCGGCCGTCGGCGAGAAACACGCGCAAGACGCGAGCACCATGAACCACGTGACTGTTGGTCAGCAGATAGCCGTCCGGTGAGATGAAGAAGCCCGAACCCGAGCCGCCGGGCCTGTCCGGCATAGCCTTGGCGGCGGCGGACGCATCGTTGCCCTGCACCTCGATGTGGACAACCGCCGGATGCGCGGCGGCGACCGCGCCCGAGACCGCCTCGGAATAGGCGTCGATCAGCAGACCGTCATCGGGCCCGGCGGGTTCGTGGGAGAGAATTGCGCGCATGACCGGCGGAATGAGCACGCAATTTGCCGCAAAGCAAACCTGCGGCCAAACGCGCCGACAGCGCCTACGTCGGCATCGCCGCTTCCGCTTCCGCCATCGTGCGGCAGGTGACGATCGGGATCTCGGCGCCATAATGGATGTTCGCCATGATCGTGAGGCCGATGTCCTTCCGAGGATTTGGTATCACCCGGATCGTCATGCCGATGCCACGTGCTTTGCAGAGCTCCATGACTTCGGCCATGTGCGGCACGCAATCGACCGCCATCGATTCCAAGCCGGACAAATCGGTCAGAACCGTGAAACCGGGTTTGAGGTTTGCGATCAGCTTTTCCGCCTGCGGGATCAGCGACTTGGTCACCGCTGCCGTCACCACGCCATGATAGGTAATCGTGAGCAAATTGCGGGCGGGATCGGATTGAACCTTGAGTGCTGGGATGGCGGTCATGGAGCGGGCTGGTTTTGGCACCAAAACCAACGCCGCGCCCATATAACGCACCCGGCGGTCCCGGAGCGAGACGTTTCACGTCGCTCGGGATGGTGGCGGCAGATCGCCCGGCCAAACAGGCTCCACGCGGCCGGGGCGGCTTGACCGTTTCCAGTGGCCCCGGCTAGCGTCGGTTCCCGATCGAGTCATGCACGACTACATCGCATTTCTTCGCGGCATCAATCTGGGCAAGCGCCGGCCCGAGATGGCGGAACTGCGCGCCCTGTTCGTGAAAATGAAATTCACCGGCGTCGCCACCTTCATCGCGAGCGGCAACGTGATTTTCTCCGGCAAGTCCGCGGATCGCCGCACCGTGGAAGCCCAGATCGAAGCGCAACTGCGGAAGTCGCTCGGTTACGACGTCGACACCTTTGTCCGCACTCGCGCGGAAGTGGCCGCCGTCGCAGCCTTCCGGCCGTTTGCCGGGCCCGAGATGGAAAATCCCGCCCATACGGTGCACGCGGCCTTTCTGAAGGAAAAACTCAGCGCCGCCCAAGTCGCGCAATTGTCGGCGTGCCGGACGAAGGCGGATGATTTTTGCGCGGCCGGCCGCGAATTCTACTGGCTCTGTCGCATCAAATCCAACGAGTCCAAGGTCTGGACTTCGCCGGAAATGAAGGCGCTCAAGCTGCCCACGTTGTCGATGCGCAACCTGACCACCGTGCGGAAACTCGCGACGCTTTATCCACCGGCGAACTGAGAAGGAAACCCGCCGGCCTCTGTCCTACTCGTCGCGCAGTGCCTCGATGGGCGAGACTTGCGACGCTCGCCGTGACGGCAGGAACACGGCCAGCAGCACGACGATCATCATCACGGCGGCGGTGGCGATGAGCACGCCGACATCGAGTGCGCCGACGCCGAACAGGACACTTTGCATCGCGCGGCCGACGGCCCAGGCGCCGAGCACGCCCAGCGTGACACCGGCCAACAGCAGGGCCGCGCCGAGCCGGAGGAACTGGGTCAGCACCTGTTGCGGCAACGCGCCGAGCGCCATGCGCACGCCGATTTCCCGGCGACGCTGGCTGACGGCATAGGCGAGCACACCATAGGTGCCCACGGCGGCGAGCAGCAGTGCCACGGCGGCGAAGATCCCCGCGAGCACCGCCGGGGAACGGCGGGCCACCAGGCTTTCGTCGATGCGGGTCTGCATGGCCTTGAGATCGTCGACGGGCAGCTCCGGGTCGAGCTTGAGGACGGCCTTCTGCAACATCGGGGCCAGCGCCTCGGGCGCGAGCGGGGTGCGCAGGATGACGGAGAAGTTTGTGGAGGAATAGGAGGCGTAGGGATAGTAGATCGCGCCCTGCGCGCCTTTTTCGGCGAGGTCGTTTTGTTTCACGCGCCCAACGACGCCGACGATGGTGTGGGCGTCCTTTTCCTCAAACTTGGGGCCGTTCGCGATGCGGTGGCCGAGGGCGCTCTGGTTGGGCCAGTAGCGCTGCGCAAAATCCTCGTCGACCACACAGACCTTCTGATCGCGGTGGTTGTCGGCGTCCTCGAGGAGACGGCCCGCGACGAGCGGGATGCCCATCGCCTGCCAGTAATCCCCCACCGCCGCCATCGTGTAATGGGCGCGGATGGAATCGCCGGGGGCGAGTTCGAGGCCCTCGATCGCGGTGGCGTTGTTGTTGACGTTGCCGGTGAACGGCAGACCGGAGGTGATGCCCACGGAGGTGACGCCCGGCAGGGCCCGCAATTCGGGCAGGAGGCGCTCGATGAAGGCGAGGCGCGGTTTTTTATCGGGATAGTTTTTCCACGGCAGGTCGATCTGGCCGGTCAACACATGGTCCGGCTGGAAACCCGGCCGGGTGGCCAGGATGTGCTTGAGGCTGAGGCCGAGGAGCCCGGCGCCGGCCAGCAGCATGAACGCGAGGGCGATCTGCGCGACGATGAAGCCATGGCGCAGGCGTTGGGCGGCGCGGCTGACCGTGCCGCCGCGCGTCTCGGCCTGGAGCACCGGAGCGAGTTTGCCGTGCAGGTTGAACCAGATGATGGGGAGCGCGAGGGCGACGCCAACCACGAGCGAAACGAGGAGCGACACCACGGCGACCCGACCATCGAACACGATGGTGGTGCCAAGCGGCAGTTGTTCGGTGCCGAGGGCCGAGAGGAGCCGGATGCCAACCGCACCGCCGCCCAAACCCAGCACGCCGCCGCCGAGAGCGAGCAGCACCGTTTCCAGCATGACTTCGCGGGAGATGTGCCGGCGGCTGGCGCCAAGCGCCTGGCGCACGGCCAGCTCCTTGGCCCGGCCACTGGCGCGGATCAGGAGCAGATTGACGAGGTTGACGCCGCCGATGAGCAGCAGGAACAGCACGCCGCCTTGCAGCAGCAGGAGAATGGGACGGATCTCGCGAACATGATCCTGGTGCAGCGAGTAGACGCTGGTGTGATAGCCCGCACCGATGAGGAGTTTCGAGTAAGGGTCGTCCTTGATCTGCTGGGCGTTGAGGGCATCGATCTGCGCCTGGGCGACCGCGACGGAGCTGCCGGGCGCCAGCCGGGCGATGAGCTGGAAATTATTGGAGTGGCGGCGGTCGGCGCCGCGATCCTCCTGATTCGACGCCGCGGGGACAAAGAACTGCGCCTTGCTGGAAAGATAACGGAAGCCGCGCGGGAGCACCCCTATGACGGTCACCGGCTGGGCATCGACCTGGAATTTGCGTCCGAGGACGTTGGGGTCGGCGTTGAAATGGCTGCGCCAGAAAGCGTCGGTGATGATGGCGACACCGCTGCCCTTGTAGAACATCTCGTCGTCGTTGAAGGTGCGGCCCATGGCGAGCGGCACCCCGAGGGTGGAGAAAAACTCCGGAGAGACGCGATCCCGGTCGACACGGTTAGGCGCGCCCGTCTCGCCGATGATGGCGCTGCCGCCTTGGTGGATGGCGGTGGAGGCGAAGGCCTTGATGGCGACGCGCCGGTCGTAGTAGTTGGGCAGCGAGGCCCCCGCGCGCTCGACGCCGGCGCCGGGATAGCTGTTGATGGCGGTGACGAGTTGCTCGGGATGCGGATACGGCAGCGCCCGCACGAGAATGGCGTCGACGACGGCGAAGATCGCGACATTGGCCCCGATGCAGAGCGCCAGGGTCAGCAGAACGGTCGTGGTGAAGCCGCGTTCGCGGGCGAGGCGGCGCAGGGTTTGCCGGAGATCAGCGAGGGAAAACAAGGTGTGCACCTCTTGGAAACACGGGACGGTGCCCGCAGGTTACAACAAAGTTGGCTCGCGTCAGGCGACGAGCGTCCGCTCGATCCGGCGGTCGGGCACCAGCCACAGGGCCGCTACCAGTGTATACACCGCGATGCTGAGCCACGTGCTGAGAAACGCCAGCGCGATGCCCGCCGCGTAAAGGATGATGGAAATCCGGCCCTTGAAATCGGAGCCGATGGCCTTGGCCAGGGTCGAATCGCGTTCGTGTCCGGCCAGCAGGACCCGCACGAGAATATAATAGGCAATGGCTGCCATGAGCAGCACGCCCCCGTAGAGCGCGACTGTGGCCGGCGCCAGGTGGTTCTCGCCCATCCAGCCGGTGACGAAGGGAAAGAGCGAGAGCCAGAAGAGCAGGTGCAGGTTGGCCCAGAGGATGCCGCCGTTGACGTGTTTCACCGCCTGGAAGAGATGATGGTGGTTGTTCCAATAGATCCCCAGATAGATGAAACTCAGCACGTAGCTCAGGAACACCGGCAGCAACGGCCGGAGCGCGGTGAGATCGGCGCCATGCGGAACCTTCAGCTCCAGCACCATGATGGTGATGATGATGGCGAGCACGCCGTCGCTGAACGCCTCAAGCCGGCTTTTATGCATAACGAAAGGCGGAACCGATGCGCGGGCACGCCGGCGAACGAGGGCGAAGCAGCGTGATCATTTGGGCCATTGGCGCAGGAAGATCATGGTGCCGAAAAGCAAAATGAACCCGATCACCGTGAGGCCGAGGCCCAGGCGCGCCCAAGTGCTGCGCTCGGGGTATTCCTCGTTGAAATAGTAGGTGGCGCCGCCGGCCAGCATAACGGCGAGGGAAACGAGAAGGGCGGTCTGGAAAATCATTTCGTCAGACGGTTGCGTGGATGATGCCGGGCATGTTGGTCAAGCAGCCGGGAATTTTCAACCGCCGTGTAGATCTGCGTGGTGCCGATGCTGGCGTGGCCGAGCATCTCCTGGATCGCGCGCAAATCGGCGCCGCCGCCCAGCAGGTGCGTGGCGAAGGAGTGGCGGAACAGGTGCGGTTTCACCGTTTTCGACAGGCCGGCGCGCGCGGCGTATTTCTTCACGATATGCCACACCGTCTTGCGGGAAATGGCGCGGCCGCGCTCGCTTATGAAGAGTTCGCTGCCGGTGCGCGGCTTGACCAGCCGCGGGCGGCTGGAGGCCAGGTAGGTGACGACGGCGTCGCGGGCCTTGCCGCCGAGCGGGACGACGCGCTCCTTGCTGCCCTTGCCGAAGACGCGCACGAAGCCGTTTTCGAGGTCCACCTGCTGGAGCGTAAGCCCGCTCAACTCGGAGATGCGCAGGCCGCTGGAGTAGAATAGCTCCAACATGGCGCGGTCGCGCAGGGCGTAGGCATCGCTGCCCGTGGGCGCCGCGAGCAGTTTTCCCATGTCGGCCGCGGAGAGGGTCTGCGGGAGCTTGCGGCGGATCTTCGGCCCGGCCAGCAACTCGGTGGGATCGTCGTCGCGCACGCGCTCCCGGACGAGATGGCGGCAAAGCATGCGCACGGCCGTCAGCTTGCGCGCCTGGCTGGAGGCCGTGAACTGCCGGTCGCTCAGCCAGTGCAGCCACGCGGTGAGCTGTTTCGCTGAAACCTTGGCCCAGCTGGCGGCCCCGTGCTTTTTCAGGAATTGGGCGGCTTGGACCAGATCGCTCCGGTAAGACACCTCCGTGTTCCGGGAAAGACCGCGCTCCAAGGCGATCGTATTGAGATAGGAACGGATGTCCTCCTGGAAACTCTCTGGAGCACCCGCAATATGATCTTTCTCTATCCGTGGAGCGCGCGTGGTTTTCATTTCGCGCCAAACGGAACGAATCAGTAGCGACGCGGCCGACGCGGCCCCGGGGGAGGCAGGTTGGTCTCGCGGATGCGGTAGGTGATGCGCGCCTTGTCGAGATCGTAGGGGCTCATCTCCATCTTCACCTTGTCGCCCGCGGCGATCTTGATGAAGTGCTTGCGGAGCTTGCCGGAAATATGGGCCAGCACCATGTGGCCGTTGTCGAGTTGCACGCGAAACATCGTGCCCGGGAGGACAGTCATGATCTTGCCCTCCACTTCTATCACTTTGCCGTCAGACATAGTTGGTGTGGGAGTGCTGGCTGGTTTGGGTCATGCAGGAAGTGCTAATAAAAGCCCCTTGTAACTGTGGAATTCCCTCCGTAGTCAAGGCTTTCCGCAGCCAACCATGGATTCCACCCGGCCCACGCTCCCCTGCCCTTTTGCCAAGGTCCACCCGTCGCAGCTGCGCCGGGACGACGAATTCTACATGTGGCTGGCCTACAACCAGGCCATCGATGCCTGGAAACAGGACGAGGTGCCCATCGGGGCGGTGATCGAACTGGGCGGCGAAATCATCGCCAGCGCACATAACCAGCGCGACAGCACGCGCGATCCGACGGCGCATGCGGAAATCCTCGCCCTCGGCCAGGCCGCCAAGGCCGTCGGCGACTGGCGGCTCACCGGCGCCACGCTTTACGTGACCAAGGAACCCTGCCCGATGTGCTCCGGCGCGACCTTGATGTCGCGGCTCAAGCGCGTGGTCTACGCCGTGCCCGACCCGAAGATGGGCTGCCTCGGCGGCGCGACCGACCTGAACGCCCTGCCGCAATCGAACCACCAGTTGGAAATCGCCCGCGGCCTGCTCGAGCAGCCCTGCCTGGAATTGCTGCGCGCGTATTTCAAATTGAAGCGGGCGGTCGAGCCGTAATCGTCCGCCCGGTCATCCTGCCGCGCTGGCCGTCCGCAAAAAATCCACGAACACGCCGGCCGTGCCGCCCGGCCGCGGTCCCTGCGGATAAAGCACCTGGAACGGCCGCGTGAGCCGCAGACCGGGAACCGACAGCGCCGCAAGGCAGCCGCGCGCCAATTCATGCCGGAGAGCCAGCCGCGACAAGAACCCGACGCCGACACCCGTTTCCACCAGGCCCTTGATCGTCTCGCTGCTGTCGCTCTCGAGCACGACCGTCAGTTTGCGCGGATCGATGCCGGCGCGTCGCAGTGCCTGCTCGACGACCTCGCGGGTGCCGGAACCCGGCTCGCGCAGCACGCAGGGCGTCGCCGCCAGATCGGCCGGCGTGACGCGGGCCTGCTTCGCCAAGGCATGGTCGGGCGCGACCACCGGCAGAATCTCGTCCTCGGCAAAACGCCCGGTCTTCAGCTCGCGCCGGCGGTTCGGACCTTCGATCAGGCCGAGATCGATGCGATGAGCGAGCAGCGCTCCAGCCACCTCCTCGGTGTTGCCCATGCGCAGCGAGAGTTCCACCCGCGGATAGTGCTGCTGAAACCGACCCAGCCAGCGCGGCAGCAGATACTGCGCGATCGTCGTGCTGGCGCCGAGCCGCAACGGTCCCGTCACCAGCGCCTGTCCGGCGCGGATCTTCTGCTCGATCCCTTGGTCCAGTTCCTCGACGTGCACCGTGTGTTCGAGCAACGCATGCCCGGCAGGCGTCAACGCGATGCCGCCCGCCGCGCGAACGAACAGCGGCCGCCCGTAATGCTCCTCCAGCTGTTTGATATGCCGGGTGACCGCCGGCTGGGAAATGTGCAGCCCCGCCGCGGCCCGCGTGAAACTGAGCTTCTCCGCCACGACCCGGAATACGTGAAGGCGATAATCAGCCATGATCTCAGGTTGGAGGATGCCCCCGGGAAAGTCAGGTCAAGAACGGGCCGCATCCTCCGCCCCATCTCCGCGGCGGAGAAGGACTACACCCCCAGGGCCCAGATTTCGCCGGCGGCGAGGGTGGCCAGCACCGCCCAGCCGAGCAGCGCGGTGCCCACGGCCCGGGGACCATTGGCCCGCAACCGGGAAAAATCCACCTGCAGGCCCATCCCGGCCATCGACATCGCCATCAGGAAATTCGCCACGGCCAGCATCTCGCGGTTGAGGTCGCCGATCCGCGCGGTCTGCGTCGGGAGAAAGTGCAGCGCAAGCGTGTTGCCGACGCCGACCAGCAGAAAGCCGAGCACGAACCACGGCTTCGGCACGACCGGCGCCGACGCCCGGTCCGCCTCAGCGCCAGCCGGCCGGGCCCGGGAGAAAATCCAGCCGAGCACCAACACCGTCGGCACGAGCAACACCACCCGGGTGAGCTTGGTCACGGTCCCGATCGCGGCGGCCTCGGGAAAGGGAGTGACCGCCGCCATCACCTGCGCGACCTCATGCAGCGTCGAGCCCGTCAGCATGCCGTATTGGAGCGACGTGAGGCGGAGGTGCTGCTGCGCGAAAGTGAACGCGAGCATCGCCGCCGTGCCGATCAGGCTGCACATCGGAATGACCAGCGCGACGTCCTCGTCCTTCGCCCGCAGGGTCGGCGCCGCGGCCGCCACGGCCGAAGCCCCGCAGATCGAACTGTCGACCGCAATGAGACAGGCGAGCATCGGATCCAACCCGAAGCGCCGGCCCAGCCAACTGATGCCGGTCAGCCCGAGCGTGATCACGGTGGCGTCGAGCAGGAAGATCCCGGGGCCCGCGCGCAGGACGAGCGCGAGATTGAGCCGCACCCCCAGCAGGATGATGCCGAGCCGCAGCAGCTTCTTGGCCGAAAAACCGATGCCCACATGCTGCTCCGGCGGGACATGATTGCACGCCCGCCAGGCCAGCCCGAGCAGCAGGGCCAGCGCGAGCGGCCCGAGGTGCTCCAGCAACGGCAGGCCCGCCAGCACAAGGGCCAGCACGGCCAGCAACGCCGTCAAGGCGACGCCGGAACGAAAGTGGCGGAGATCCGATTTCATGCCGCCACTTTAGCACCACCGCCGTCCCGCCGGGAAATGCCGTTAAGCCATGGGCGATAACCTTTGTTTATCGGCCCGGGCGGGCGGTGCACACGGCCTGAGAGTTGACGGGCCGGGCGTTTCGCGCATAGTGCCTCGTCTGTTTCATCACTCAACGACAACCACGCTCATCCCATGACCTATACGCTTCCCGCCCTGCCTTATGCCGCCAACGCCCTTGAGCCGCACATCGATGCGAAGACGATGGAAATCCACCACGGCAAACATCATCAGGCCTACATCACCAACGCGAACAACGCGCTGAAAGACCACCCCGCCCTCGCGGCGCTCGACGTCAACGCGCTCATCGCCGACCTTTCGAAAGTGCCCGAGGCCATCCGCGGCGCCATCCGCAACAACGCCGGCGGCCACAGCAACCACTCGTTTTTCTGGACCATCATGGGTCCCGGCAAGGGCGGCGCCCCCAAGGGCGCGCTCGCCGCGGCGATCGACGCCCAACTCGGCGGCTTCGCCAAGTTCAAGGAAGACTTCGCCAAGGCCGGCGCGACGCGCTTCGGTTCCGGCTGGGCGTGGCTGGTCGTCGGCGCAGACAAGAAACTCGCCATCGGCTCGACCGCCAACCAGGACAGCCCGCTGATGGGCAAGGCCGTCGCCGGCCTCGAGGGCAAACCCGTCCTCGGCCTCGATGTGTGGGAGCACGCCTACTACCTCAATTACCAGAACCGCCGCCCCGACTACATCGCCGCGTTCTGGAACGTGGTGGACTGGGACGCCGCCGAGGCGAACTACGCCGCCGCGGTGAAGTAAGCGCATCCGCATTCAAACCAGGGCGCAGCAAGTCTGCGCCCCTACGATCAAGCCGCGCCCGCGAGGTGCGGCTTTTTTCTGCTGTAGGAGCGGCTTTACGCCGCGATTCGAGGACGGCGCCACGTTCGAATCGCGGCATAAAGCCGCTCCTACTACAAGCGACCGTCCCCTCTCACTTCTCCTTCATGACGTAGACCCCGTCCCAATTGGCGCCGGGCGGATGTTCCTTCATGGAGTGGCAGCGCTGGATGAGGATGGTGGACGGATTGGCCTCGATCGCCTGGGTCTTGCTCGGCTGATTGGGCTCCAGCGCGGCGCTCTTGGTGAAGAGCTGCAGGGCTCCGTCCCAATCCTGCAGCAGGTAACGCTCCATACCCTGGGCATAGACGCCCACGCAATCGTGCGTCCGCTGGTTCACGTTTTCCTTCAGGCCCACGATCTCGAAGACCGGCACGGGTTGGGAGCGGCCCTTGACGACGATCTTGTCGAGGAAGCGGAAGACGACGTGGTCGCCGCCGTGTTTCTCGCATTCCAACTTAGTGGCCTCGGTGACCATGGTGTAGACGCCCAGCGACTTGGCGCCCGACTCCATGCGGGCGGCGAGATTCACGTTGTCGCCCATCATGGTGTAACTGAATCGCGTGCGACTGCCCATGTTGCCGATGATGGCGGTGCCGGTGTTGAGGCCGAGCCGGGCGCGGAGCACGTGGACGACGGCGGGCCATTTGCCCGCTTCGCTCCGCCATTTTTGCCGGAGCTCCTCGATGCGGAGCTGCACGCGCTGGGTGGCGACGCAGGCCCGGTAGGCGTGGTCCGGCACCGGCAGCGGCGCGCCGTAGATGGCGACCACGGCATCGCCGATGTATTTGTCGAGCGTGCCCTTCTCCTCCTGCACGATGTCGGTGCAGGCGGTGAGATATTCGTTCATCAGCTCGACGAGTTGGGACGCCGGCATGAGTTCGGAGAAAGTGGAGAACGACTGGATGTCCGAGAAGTAGGCGGTGATGACCTCCTCGTGTCCGCCCAGCTTAGGATCGGCCTCCGAGTTGACCATCTGGTTGACGAGTTCGGGCGCCAAGTAGGTGCCGAACATGTTTTTGATACGCCCCTTTTGTTTCTCCTCCTGCACCAGCTGCCAGAGCGTGGCGATGAAACCAGTGGAGAAGGCGGCGCCGACCGGTGCGGCCAACGGCAGGATGAGATCAGCCGTTTTGAAGGCATAGAGCACAGCCATCACAAATCCGCCCAACATGACTAGGGCAAAAATCTTAGTGGCCAGGCTGCGCGCTCCGCCAAAGATCGTCAGGCCGGTGACGGTCACGGTCAGGCCCAGCACGCTCGCCCACAGCACCCAGCCGGACGGCCGGTGCAGGTATTTTTCCGAGATGATGGTCTTGATCAGATTACCGTGGCTGCCGACCTTGGGCACCGGGTCGGCATCGAACGGCGTCGGCGCCAAGTCCTGCAGCATAGGATCGACCGGACCAATGAGCACGATGGCTCCGGCAAAACGTTTGAAGTAGTCTTCCGCCTCCGCCTGGTCGGCCACTTTCTCCGACTGCAGCATTTCCCCGGCGATCAGGACGTCGGCCATGCTCGAGCGAGGATTCAGACGTTGATTGTCCCATTTGGAAAACCAATTGACTTCCAGGAGTTGCTTTTCCGTCAGCGGTATTTTCCGCAACACCGCGCCGTCCTTGCCGAATATTTCAAGGGTGTCCCCGTTGCGACGAACCGAACCCGGGGGCACGCCCAGCTCGATGCACGCAAGCTGGACCGCCATCTGCCAGAAATTCGTCAGCGCCGACTCGGCAAAGAGCGGCACCCAGCGGGGCACTTGGTCCGCGCCGTAATCAAAATCGACGTCGATCAAACCGATGGTCGCCGTCCAGGCCGGATTCACCATCGGATATTCCGGCAGTTCGGGCACGTCGTTCTTTTCCCGGTTGCCGAACCCTTGCCGCAACAGCGGGTATTTGCGCATGCCGGTTTGGGTCAGCGCCTGGCCGCCGGTGTATTGCGCGGCCAGCACCAGTTCGGGATGCTTGCGCGCAACGCGCGCCAGGGCGAAATTGCCCTTCTTTGCATCGTCCTGATTAACCAGATCCGAATGGGCGATGTTGGAAAAGACAATGTCGATGCCGACCGCCTTGGCGTGACCCTGCTCGAGCACCAGCCGGGCTGCATCCGCAAATCGGGCCCGATTCCATGGCTGCTGGCCGATCTTCTGGATGGCCCGGGTATCGACATCGACATAGAACACCTTCACCGGCGCGGCAATTTCGCCCCGAAACCGGAAACGCAAATCCAACAGCAGGTTTTCGACCGCCTGGAGCTCCCCGGTCTGCGCGAGCCAGCCCCAGATCAACGGCACGGGCAGCAACAAGAGTATCTTCCAGTCGAACTTCTTTTTAAGCTGCGCCACAAACGCGGACAGTAGCGGACGAGAACTTGAGTTAAAGCAGATTCAAGGTGCCCAAACAAAACGCCCGGCACGCGCTGGTGCCGGGCGTCGGAAAAGATCTGCGATCAACCACCCGCTCCCGGAGTGAGGGGCGGCGGCGTAGTCTGTGGTGCGGGCGGCGGAGTGGGTGCCGGCGGGGTCGGTGTCGGTGTCGGAGTTGGCTCGGGTGTCGGTGTCGGCTCAGGCGTGGGAGTCGGTGTCGGTGCGGGCGGTGTCGGCGTGAAGGTGGTGGTGGTAAGCGTCTGTGAGATCGATGTCGCCGCCTCGGTGATCAGGGTCCGGGTGGTGGTCGGAATGTCTTGGGTGACGACGACCGGTGCGGCCGCAGGAGCGGGAGTCTCGCCCGGGGTCGTCGGCGCAGCCGGGACATCGACCGTGACCACGACTTCCTTGCCCTCAACGATCGGTATTTCCTGGGCGGTCACACCTTCCATCACGACCCGACCCTCGGCGGTGGAAACCGTGAAGAAGGCCTTTCCGTCGGAGGTCGGCCGGAAGACGATGCGGAAGATCGTGCCGCGAATACCGGCCGCGCCCACCGGAGTCTTGATGGAGTAGGTGGAAGATTTGTTGAGCTTCTTCACGTCACCGACCAATTCCCCGTAGGCGAGATTCAAGGAGGTCTTCGACACCGTGGGCTCACCCGTCATGGTCGGCGAAAGTTTGATGTCCTCCGCGAGCGGATCCATTTTGAATTCGTCGATCGCGAGGCGGGAATCCTGGCCGAGATTGATCGACGAACCATTCATGAACACCAACACCACGCTGGAACTTTTGCCCGTGGTGATGATATCGGATTCCGTGATCTGATCTCCGTCCTTGAGGGCGACCGGGCTGCCGCTCACCAACTTCATCACCTCGCCCTGAACTTTTGCGACCTTGATTTGCCCCACTTGCGTCGGAGCCGGTGGCGTTTGAGCCGAGGCGTTCAATGACAAAAATATTGCAAAAGCTGCACACAGAATGATGCGAAGTGCGGTATTTTTCATAAGTCCTCGTCGGTTTTCAGTTAGCGCGGGGTCACTAATTGTTGGCGCAAAGCTATTCCCGCAGCGTTTGAAGGGTCAAGGGATAAACAGGTGTCAACGGCGCTCAGCGCGTCGTGTTTTCGCTCGGGAAAGACACTCAAGTGATAGGCCAGATGATACCACCAAACTCCGGAATTAGGCGCCAGTTGCACCGCGCGCTTGAAACAGGCTTCCCCCTCTTTTTGCCGGGCCTGCATATCCAGCGCAACGCCTTTGCGGACCCAGAATTCGGCATTCGCCGGACACAGCGCCACCGCGCGTTCTGCCGCCGCCTGCGCATCCCGGCCGACGCTCACCAGATCGCCCTTGGTTTGATGCCAGTTCAGTGTCCGCGCGTAGGCCAGATCGGCCCAAGCCTGGCCGTTGGTCGGATCGATTTTTACAGCCCGTTCAAAGGCGGCCAATGCGGCGGGAACGATCTGCACGATGTCTCCTTCCCCGGATCGCGCATTCTTATCGATGGCCCGTCTGCGATCATAACGCGCCGCTTCCGCGCAATAAAGTGGCGCGGCGCGAACCACCACCAGATAAACCGAGACAACGACCAGAACCACGCCGACGCCTTTCGCGCCGCCACCGCCCAGCGGTCGCCGGAGCCACGGCTCATCGCGCACCAGCAACGCCGCCACCACCGCAGCGGCAAAAGCCAGCGCGGGCAGCTTGGTGTGGAAATCTACCGCCAGGTGCAGGGCAAAAGCACCCAGACCCAGCCACAATCCGAGTTTCCATTTCCCCGAATCGAACAACTGCGCCGCCCCCCCTCCTTCGGTCCGCGCACGTCGGACCGATTTCCAACCGAACCACCCCAGACCGGCCCCTGCGCCGAACCACAGCACGAAACCCGCGACGCCATAGTCGCTCAAGGTATTGAGGTAATCGTTGTGCGCCCAATCGGGTTCGTTGAAAAATCCCTTCGGCCGATATTGATCAAACAGCACGTTGTAGGACGCCGCCCCGCCGCCGAGCCAGCGGTGATCACGCCAGATCCGCACCGCGGCCTTCCAGATGATGGGCCGGCTGGGCTCGAATCTCCCCTCGATGAACGGCTGGATGCGCTCCCGGGCGTAATCGCTATACCGGTGAAGCGCCGTCACGCCGCCGACCGCCAACGCCAGAATCACCACCGCTCCGGTGAGTCGCTTGCGCCAGTCGCGACCGGTGAGCAGCGGCCAGATCAAAAGCGCCAGGCCCAGGCCGATCCAGCCGCCGCGGCTACCCGTCAACACCACGGCGAAAGTAAACAGCGCCGCCAGCCAGCCGACAACAATCTTGGCCGACGGCTTCGTCGCACGGGAAAACAGCATCGTGAGACACACGGGGACCATCAGCTCCAACAGACCCGCCAGACTGTTGGGTATGCCAAACATGCCGCCCGAGCGCCCGACGAACTGCTCGGCCTGCTTGCGCCCGAGCATCAGCCACGCATGGTCGACGTAGCGCTGGTAGGCGGCCATGACGACGCCAGCGACGCCCAAGGCCGCCAGCGTGCCGACCAACACCCATGTCTGTTTCCGGCCGTGCCCGAAATGCAGCACCAGCGCGAAGACCAGCCACATCTGGAACCACAGCAGCCATTCGCGCCAGGCCAGCCACTTCGCCGGGGCCAGCCAGAGCACGCTGGCCAACGCATAAATCAGGAACGGCACCGGCAGGAGCACGGCCAGGTTGCAGCGCACCGGTTCGCCGCCCCTGCCAACCGCCCAAAGAATCCCGCCGAGCGCGGCCAGGACGAACACCGCCCACGAAGTCACGACCATCGTCTCGGCCAGATAGCCGCCGAGGCACAGCGTGGTCCACGCGAGGGTGACAGCGAGCCCGATCACGAGGAGCCATTCGCCGCCGACCAACAGCCGCGATGGCGCCGGGGCGGCTGGGTTGGTTGCCTGCAGAATCATACGTCAGCCGCTTTCAATACCGCTTGCCGTCCCGGGGCCACAAAAAAGCCGCCCGACACTGAAGTCGGGCGGCTGAAGATCTTGGCTTAGGA
>Ga0066487_100080_pt1 | contig 33034 bp, 27 predicted proteins | sample LakWasM129_HOW14_2_FD_59588 | JGI IMG/M metagenome (GOLD analysis project Ga0066487, IMG submission 59588) | Freshwater sediment methanotrophic microbial communities from Lake Washington under simulated oxygen tension - Sediment Metagenome 129_HOW14 | ecosystem: Environmental > Aquatic >... | reverse complement strand
CCGGGCAATTTCTCCGTCCTCTGGAATGGATACATTGCGGCGCCAGTCACCGGCACCTACTACTTCCGGGTTCGCACTTCCAATGGGCTAAAACGTTCCTTGGATAATCTGCTCAGCAAGAATGCGGCTTCGCTCTCGATAAATAGCCAACTATTGATCAACGGCGACTTTAACAGCCCGAATATCTTGGTTTCGCAGGGCGTCACGCTTAACGCAGACCAGCGGTATCCCATCTCAGTGAGCTTCGAGGTTACACAAGGCAATTCCTCGATCTTCCTAGATTGGCAGACTCCCGGCCAGGCGGTTTTCGTCGTCGTGCCCAAGGGTCAGCTATCTCCTCCGCAGGTAGCGCCGGTCATCACTTGGAGCGCGCCGGCAGCGATCACTTACGGCACTGCGCTTGATGCGCAGCATGGGCTCACTGCCACGGCTAATGTGCCTGGGACTTTTGTTTATACACCCGCGGCAGGCACGATCCTGCAAGCCGGCCTCGGCCAGTCCTTGGGGGTCCTCTTCACCCCGGCCGATGGCAACAGTTATACCACGGCTACTGGCGCGACCACCATCGACGTGATGCAGGCGGGGTCGACAGTCACGTTGCAGTCTCTGCTCCAGACTTACGACGGCGCCGCAAAGGCGGTCGCGGTCACGACAACTCCGGGCAATCTTCCCGTAAGTTTGACCTATAACGGCAGCGCGGCGGCGCCGACTGGGGCGGGGACCTATACCGTCATGGCCGCCGTCACTGATCCGAACTATGTCGGATCGGCTACGGGGACTCTGACGATCGCGAAAGCTTCCCCCGCGCTCACCTTGGGAGCGTTGAGCCAGACCTACGGCGGCACGATCAAAGACGCCAATCTGATGACTAATCCGCCCGGATTGGCAGTACTTTGGACCTACAACGGTCAGCCGCTCGCCTTCACGCCTTCGGATGGGACTCTCGCGGCGTATGCGGCCGCGGGCGGCCAGACTCTCTATGTCAATGTGATCGGGACTTCCAACGGCTCGATCTATTCCGGCCCTAACTACCCGATTACTGCCGACGTCAACACGGCGGCACTACAATCGGGCCTGATCACTGCCGGGCAATCTGCGGTTGCGCAAATCACGATCAGCGAGGACGGCAGCACCTTTGCGTTTGTTGGAATCGCGACAACCGGCTTCATCGCGGGACCGGTGGCGGTTGGCACATACACCGTGTCCGGTACTGTGGTCGACTTCAACTACTTGGGCACGGTCACCGGCACGCTGACCATCAATGCGGCCACTCTAACGGTGACTGCCGACCCTCAGACCAAGGTCTATGGCGCATCCGATCCGGCGCTGACCTATACCATTAGCGGATTGGCTACGAGCGATACGGCCTCAACAGTGCTCACGGGCAGCCTGACGCGCGTGTCGGGCGAAACAGTGGCGCAAGGGCCGTATGCCATTGAGCAAGGCTCCCTTCAGGCCAACGGCAATTATGCTCTTCAGTATGTGGGTGCGGACCTAGTAATCACTCCGGCCTCAGCCGTGGTAACTGTTGCCGGCTACACCGGTGCTTATGATGGCGCCAGTCATGGCGGCACTGGCACCGCCAGTGGCGTCGGCGGCGCGGACTTGAGCGCCTTCCTCAATGTCGGGGCGTCATTTGCTGCCGTGCCCGGTGGCACTGCGCAATGGACCTTCCACGATCCGGCAGGCAACTACGCCGATCAATTCGGGACGGCCGAAATTACGCTGTCCGCAATTCCGGCCACGATCACGGCGGTGAGTGCCGCCAAGGTTTACGGAACTCCGGATCCCGTTCTGTCTGTTGCGACCTCCGGTTTCCTGGCGGGCGACACGGTCACGGTGGGATCAGCTCGCGCCGCGGGTGAAACAGTCGGGACTTATGCCATTACCGTGAACGCTTCCGGCGCCGCTCTGGGCAACTACCAACTGACCGCGACCCCCGGGAGTTTTACGATCACGAAGGCGAATGCTACGGTCGCTGCGGCGGCTGCGACCAAGGTTTATGGCTCCGCCGATCCAGCGCTGACCGGCACCTTGTCGGGTTTTTTGGCTGCTGATCAGATGACGGCCAGCTACAGCCGCGCGCCGGGTGAAACTGTCGCCGGCAGTCCCTACGCTATCACACCGATGATGAACCCGAGCCCGGCCTTGGTGAACTACAACATCAGCTATCAGGCCGCGGACCTACACATTACGCCAGCCACAGCGGCCGTGGTGGTAACCGACTACACTGGAGTGTTCGATGGCGCGACGCATGGGGCCACCGGCACGGCGAGTGGAGTGGGCGGGGTGAATCTGAACTCCCTGTTGAATCTGGGTGCGACCTTTAGCAGTGTTCCCGGTGGCACGGCAAATTGGAGCTTCCATGATGCAGCAGGAAACTACACCGACGCGGGCGGCTCTGCGCTGATCACATTGACGCCTTTGGCGGCGACCGTAACACTCGGCAATCTGGCCCAGACCTATGACGGAACGGCCAAGAGCGCAACGGCTACGACTAGCCCGCTGGGATTGGCTGTGGCCCTGACCTACAACGGCGCTTCCGACGCGCCGAAGTCGGCTGGATCTTATGCGGTTGTCGCCAAGATCACCGATCCAAATTACAACGGCTCGGCGAATGGCACGTTGAATATCAACCTGGCATCTGCATCCATCGCCCTTACCAATTTAACTCAGGTTTACGACGGAACGGCGAAGAGCGTGACAGTAAGGACCAACCCGGCGAATCTTTCGTATGAGATCACCTACGACGGCGCGGAGACGTTGCCTAACTTGCCCGGTACCTACCCGGTGGTGGTGACCCTGACCGATCCGAACTATATCGGAACCGCATCCGAAACCCTGACTATCACGGTCACGGGGCTTGTGCGTCATGCTCCGACATTGAACGGCGGACTGGACGGTTCGCTGCAGGTTCTGACCGGCGAAAGCATTACGCTCAATGGCAATGCCTTTGTCTCGGGCGATCTAATGGTGCCAGGCACGCCGATAGTGGTACAGAATGGGCGGCCGGTCTATGGTGGCACGTTGGACGGCACGGGCCTGGCCGCGCCGACAGACTACTCGATCATCCTAAACGGGAATGCGACGCTCCTCCACGTGATCCGCAGGACCAACCCGCTCACGATGCCAGCGGTGAATAGCCCGGCGACGCCCGCGGGCACCCGGAGCGTCACGATCAATAGCTCTGGCCAAAGCGCGGGTGACTTCTCCACCCTGAAAAATCTGACGCTCAACGGCAATGCGGGAACGTACACCGTTCCCCCGGGCGCATACGGAACCTTCATCGCGAATGGCAACTCTGGTTTTGCGCTCGGAGTCGCCGGCGCGACGACTCCAGCGGAGTATGACTTCCAGAACTTGACCCTGAACGGCAATACGGCGTTCACGATTCTGGGACCGATAGTGATTACAATAGCGAACGGACTCACGGTAAATGCGAACATGGGATCCGCCGACCATCCGGAATGGTTGACCCTGTTCGTCTACTCGGGCGGGCTGACTCTAAACGGCAACGTCACCTTCAACGGAAGCGTGGTCGCGCCGAATGGAACGGTCACGATCAACGGGAATTCAACGATCAACGGCCAGTCTACGAGCGACCACCTGACGATCAACGGTGGTGGGGCGCTCTATCAGCCTGCGCCAGTAACGCCTGTTCCCTAGGACCAAAGCCTTTGCGACCTCGAGATCAAATACTCTGACGAGCCAGAGAAAATCGACTCGATGCACACCGCTCTGGCCGACCTTGGTCTCGCTCACCTCTGGGTCGTGTTTCCGAAGGGAGAAGCTATGATCTCAACGAGCAGATTACCGTCGTCCCGCCAAAGCGCGGTAATCCCGCTGCAATTGCCGGTAGCGAACCCACTCGCGTCATATCATCGCTTCGTCCCGGGTATCGAGGGCTCGGATGAAGCGCTGACGTCGTTCGATATCGCCGAGCAACCGCTGCTCATGTCGGTGTCAGGCATCAAGTCTTTGCTCGAGCGAGGGAGGTGCCATTTTGATTTTGGCGGAGGCACGTTTTCAGACGAAAATTCGCCCGCGTCCTTTATCCGGTAGTTTTCACCCTCGATCATGACGGTTGCGACGTGATGGAGGCCGCGATCGAGAATAGACGAGGTTCTCCTTTCGCCCCGAACGATTTGGTGCAAAAAAATTATCGATCAACTGGCTGCTAGTGAAGAGAGTGACTGACTAGTATTCATTAGAGAATAAATGCGTTCAATAAGGATATTGACCGAAATACACTCATCTTAACGGTATTAAGTACCGATTGTGACTAGTTTCCACCTTACTATCGGTCTCTTACCCCTGCAACTATGAACCGACTGGACATATCATGCTTACGATATGGAGCAGGGAATTGCGTTCGATTGGTGCCGGCAGCCTCCGTAAGATTCACGGGTGTCTTTCTGACTGCTCGCAGGTTTGGAATCAGCCAATGACCACGCTACCCGGTTTCCTAAATTGAAACGAGAATCCAAATTGCAATCGGACTCTGTGAAAACTCATCGGATTATGAACAAACTACTCTCGACTGTTTGGCTGTTATTCCTTTTCGCGGGCTGCCAGTCGGTTCCTCGGCCTGCCACTCCTTCGCAACCCGCGCCCACAGTTGCGCCCGAAGCGAGTGTAGCGCCATTTTGGCCGGCGGGAGGCGTTTTCCCGGGGACGGGACGCACCTCTTCATGGTCGGGTTTCAGGGCAAACAATGTGCAGCGCCGCACCTTTTTTGCCCAACGTCTGGCCGAGGATCAGGGCGCCATTGTTTTTGTGGGAGATTCCATCACGGAAAACTGGCGCACGTTGGAACAGGATTTCGCCGCCCTTGGGATCAAGATTGCCAACCGCGGCATTGGCGGGGACACGACGCCCAATCTCCTTTACCGTTTACGAGAAGACATACTTTCGCTGCACCCGCGGGCTTTGGTGATTTTGATTGGTACGAACGATCTCGGGGAGCACACGCCCCCAGCCGACATCGCCGGCAACTTGCGCGAGTTGCTCGCACGCATCCGCGCCGACTATCCCGCGATTCCGATCACTTGGTGCCTCGTAATGCCCCGCGGCAAGCATGAGTTCACGGGACCTATCCACGAACTCAATGCCCTCATTGGGCAACTGGCACGCACGGATCGTAGAATAACGCTGTGTGACACCTTCACGCCGTTCGCCATACCCGATGGCACAGCGAAGCCCGAGGATTTCGCTCCCGACCTGCTCCATCTCAACGGTTCCGGCTATGCGGTTTGGCGCACCGCCTTGCTTCCGATTCTTTCAAGCTGGAACCTACGCGGGGCAAGGTGAATAGCATGGGCGGATAATTTTACCTCAGGCAATTAGCCAAATATCTTACCAACGACACCGGATGAAGTGGATATCCACCAATAGGGAATGGCGTTTGTTTCCGGATCGTGAACGTCGTTTCCCGACTCTGTCGAGACTACCAGATGAATAGAAAGCTTGCGCCAGAATCGGCCGAATTATCTCGCCGCACCCTACTTAAGGTTATGGCGGTGGGCGCGCTCGGTGCGGTCACCGGCATCGGTTCGACTGCGATTATCACCCAACTAGAACATGTTGTTCCATCACGATACTTTTTCTTTTCGGAAAACGAGGCCGATCTTTTGATCGCAATCTGCGAACAAATTATCCCCCGAGACGATACCCCTGGAGCCACCGATGCCGGCGTGATCCACTTCATCGATCGTCAGCTTGTTAGCACGCTTTCGCGTCACCAGCAGAATTATCGCGTCGGACTCGAAGCCTTCCGTCGAACCTGCCAGCAAGTCCATCGGCTACCGTTCGAGAAACTAACCTTTGACCAGCAAACTGCGACACTGCGCCTGCTTGAATTGGGGAAAGTGCCGAAGGAGCTTTGGGGCGAGCCATCGCCGCAAGCGTTCTTCAAACTAGTGCTCAATCATACACGGCAGGGTTTCTACGGCAGCCCCCGCCATGGCGGAAACCGCAACTATGTTAGTTTCAAGATCCTTGGGGTCGATTACCCGCAAATTATCGGCCAAAACCGCTATGTTAAAGGTGGATTATGATCCTCAAGCACATCAACGCGATCGTGGTGGGTGCAGGGGCCGGTGGCGGCATCGTGGCCAAGGAACTGAGCTCGGCCGGTTTGTCGGTCGTGTTGCTCGAACGCGGCGACTGGGTCGGTTTCCAAAAACACGATCACGACGATCTCATCAACCAAAGGGAACCGGTACTCGGCAACGGTTTCGGTCCCGATGAACGAAGTCCGCGTGTGTCCGAAGGAAGCTCCGGTCAATGGGCCATCGTGGGGCCGAATGACAGTGGGTATGGCAATAATGCCGCTTGTGTCGGCTCTGGCACAGTCAGCTACGGAGCGATGGCTTGGCGCTACATGGAGCAGGATTTCCAGATGCGTTCCCTTTATGGCGCACCGGAAGGTTCGACGCTGGAGGATTGGCCTATCACCTATGCGGAACTCGAGCCGTGTTATGAAAAAGCCGAATGGGAGATCGGTGTGTCCGGCGACATGCGTGCGAATCCGTTTTCTTCGCCACGCTCTAGGCCATATCCGATGCCGCCTTTCCCGTACAACCGGGAGGGCAGGATTCTAGAAACCGCCGCGAAACAGTTGGGGCTACATCCCTTTCCCATCCCTATGCTGCGCAATTCCGTGCCCTATGGGGGGCGCAACGCTTGCATTGCCTGTCGCTACTGCGTTGGTTTTGCCTGCGAAATCAGCGCCAAGAACGGTACTCACAACACCGCCATTCCCGCTGCCTTGGCGACCGGACAGTGCGAGTTACGCACCAATTGTATCGTATCCGAAATCGTGGTCGATGATCATGGCCAGGCGCGCGGGGTGCGGTATTTCGATGCACAGGGTCGCGCGCAGTATCAGACGAGTGACGTAGTGGTGGTTGCTGGTGCCGCCATTGAAACGGCGCGACTCTTGTTGAATTCGAAGTCGAAGCTGTTCCCCACTGGCGCAGGGAACCGCCATGACTGGGTGGGCCGCAACCTTCAAGGGCACGCCTACTCCGGCGCTCTCGGTATTTTCGAGGAGGAAACCTACGACGACATCGGCTCGGGCGCCACCATTGCGATCAGCGATTTCAATCACGGCAATCCTGGCATTCGTGGAGGGGCCGTGCTGTGCAACGAGTTTATCCGTCTGCCCTACCAATTCTCAGGGCAGCGGCCGCCCGGCGCCGCACTGTGGGGAAAGGCTCATAAGGACTTTCAGCGCCAGTTTTTCAAACGGTGCGTGGCGGTAAACGGGCCGGTGCAGGAGATGCCGAGATTTGAGGCCCGCGTGCAGGTTGATCCGGTGGTTAAAGATCATTGGGGTATTCCGGTGGCACGTTTATCGGGCCAGCGCCATCCGGCGGACATCGAGACCGGCCGTTTCATCGCCGCGAGGGCCGAAGAGTGGCTCAAGGCGGCCGGCGCTGTGCGGACTTGGACGAATCTACCGGGCACTGCCGCGCGTGGCGGCCAGCATCAAGCCGGCACGTGCCGCATGGGCCGCGACCCAAAGACTTCAGTAACAAATTCGTATGGCCAATTGCACGATATCGACAACCTGTTTGTCGCCGACGGCAGCCTGCATGTTACCAATGGCGGCTTCAACCCAGTGCTCACCATCATGGCGCTAGGCTTCCGGGTTGGCCACTATATCGCGCAAAACTGGAAGGCGGGAGGCTTCCAATGAAGATAAGGCATGTGCTTTTGGGCTCCGCCGGTGTGTGGGTCCTCTATCTCGTCGTGATTGCCGCTTCCACTGCGCTAGGTGGCATGACATACTTTCATTTTGGCAACCCGCAACATACCTGTGCTTCCTGCCATGAAATGTCCGGCGTGCACTCCGATTGGTCGGCATCTGCCCATCGCACCTTGCACTGCCGCGAATGCCATGGCGGCTCCTTGACACTGGATGTACATGCCTTGCGCTCCCACATCAATCGGGTCGTTCAACACTTCACGGGCGACCCCGCCAGACCCATCCGGCTAGCCGAGCGGGACGTCCTCCGGGCTCATGAATCCTGCCGTAACTGCCATCCCCAAGCATACGCAGACTGGCAGTCCAGCCGGCACACGACCACTTACGAAAGAATCTTCCTTCATCCCGATCACAATCGGGCAGAATTACCGGCCGATGACTGTCTGCGCTGCCACGGCATGTTTTTTGACGGCGAAATGGCCGCGCTGGTCGCCCCTTTGAACAAGACCGGCCCGTGGAAGCTCAAGGATCCCGCGAAGGCCGCCCAGCCGGCTATTCCCTGTCTGGCCTGCCACCAGATCCACACGCCCGCCGGCCAGTCTAGGCCGCCGCATTTTTATGATCGGCGCGAGCAGGCGTACTTTACGGCGGACCTTTTGCCGGTGGCGACCATCCGCCAGGCCGGTCAAGCGGTAAAGGTGTCGCTTGATCCGCGCCAGCGGCTCTGCGTGCAATGCCACGCGCCCAGTGCTAAATCGGGGCATCAACTAGGGTCGTCGGACGATCGGACGCCGGTCGGGGTGCACGCCGGATTGAGTTGCCTGGACTGCCATCGTGCACACACGAGTTCCGCCCGCGATTCCTGCGCGGCGTGCCACCCGGCGAATTCCCACTGTGGCCTCGATGTGGAGAAAATGGATACAACCCATCTCTCATTGACGAGCCGACACAACATTCACTCGGTGGCCTGCCAGGATTGCCACCCTCGGGGCATACCCAAGAAGACGCGACCTGCCGATTAGTTGGCCCCTCTCGTCATACTAATAATGGAAAATAGCACGATTCGCTGGCCCCTAGCACTCAGCATTTCGTTTATTGCTTTCGCGTTGTTCCGGCGGCGGCGAGTCCTATTCCGTGTGCAAGAAAAGGATCCTGCCACTTCGTTCAATTGTGCCGGCAGGTGTGTCTGGATGTATGCCTTGATTCCGCTGGCGTTCCTCATGACGAGCGCAGGTTACGGAACCGGCGTTTCAACTAAGTCTGAAAGTGATCCGCGATGCACACAGGTTGCCCCGCTGAATCTGCCCGGCGTGCAAATACTGGCGGTTGAGAGTTTGGCAGCGGGAACGTTCGCGCCCAACCCCCAGGGACCAGCAATTGAGAATCTTCCGGCCTTTTGCCGGGTCGTTGCCGTCATTAGGCCGGTACCCGAGTCAAATATCCGGATTGAGCTATGGCTCCCGCGGCACGGTTGGAACGGCAGGCTGCTCGGCACGGGGAACGGCGGCGCGGCTGGCGGTATCATCTATAGATTTTTGGGCTTCGGGTTGAAACGCGGTTTTGCGACGGTAAACACGGATCTCGGAACTTCACCCGGTCCTGAGTCGGCGATTGGGCAACCCACAAGCTGGATCGACTTCGGCCAACGGGCGACCCACGAGATGACTGTGACAGCAAAGGCGATAATTGCCGCATTCTATGGAAAGCCGGCGCAATACACCTACTTTGTCGGGGGATCGACGGGTGGGCAACAGGCCCTGGTTGAGGCACAGCGATTTCCGGAAGACTATGACGGAATCTTTGCCGGTGCTCCGGCTAACAATCGCACGCACCTCCATGTTGGATTCTTGTGGAATTGGCGGGCTCTGACCGAAACGTCGGCCAGCAGTTTGTCGGCGGAACAACTAGACTTGGTCACCCGCGCCGTGATCGCAGCCAACGCTGGAAAGGATGGCGGAGCGCCGGGCGATAATTTCCTGACCGACCCGAGACTGTGCGAATTCAATTTCGAGGTACTGCTGGCGCCGGACAATGGCCCGGGTGACAACAACCACCTATCGGCCGCACAGGTGGTTGCCTTGAGGAAGATCTACGCTGGCCCGACCAATCCGCGGACCGGAGAACGCATCTATACTCCGCCCCCACTGGGCAGTGAAAGAGGATTGTCTTACCAACAAAACGCCTCGAAAAAGCCGGAGCCAGCTTTCCCTTGGATCATCCAGTGGGCCTTCGGTGCCGACTATGAATTCGGCAAGTTCGATTTCGACCACGATCTCGACGCATTAGACGCGGAGCTGGCGCCATTCCTCAATGCAAACAATCCGGACCTGACTGCCCTGCATCGGCGGGGCGGAAAGATCCTGATGTACACAGGCACGGCTGATAACATCTGCCCATTCCAGGATGCCATTAACTACTACGAACGGGTCCTGAAAGCCCAGGGTGGCTTGGATAAGACCCAAGAATTTTTCCGGTTTTTCATCATCCCGGGCATGGCGCACGGGGGCGGCGGGCCCGGCCTGAATGACATCGGCCATTATCTCACACTCGATGTGCCGCAGGATAGCGAACACGACGGCCTACACGTATTGATGAGATGGGTGGAAGAGGGAATCGCCCCAGATAGGATCATTGCCACGGCTTACAAGGAAGGCAAACCGGCAAATGGGATTCGGTTTCGCCGGCCGATATTCCCATACCCGAAGTTCCCGCACTACACCGGTGGGGACGTCAATTCGCCTCGGAGCTACGAAGGAGTTGCCCATCCAAGGGGAAGCGTCCTGACACCCTCGGAAAGATACCTGAAGTAGCGACCGGATAGATCCACCAATCGATTACCCCATGAACAAAACCATCCTAAGCCTCGCAATATTCTTTGTCACCGCGACATCAGCGCTTCATGCCGCCGACCGCGTCCAACTCGGGTTGCAGACCTGGACCTGTCGCAATATGAGCTTTGAGCAGGTGATTGAATTCGCGACCAACCACGGGATCAAGAATCTCGAACTTATCGCAAAACATCTGGATCCGGCTGCATCGAGAGAAGAGACCCTCCGCAAGAAGGCATTGCTCGACCGGCGTGGGCTGGTGGCCTATTCGTTCGGGGTTAACGCAATCAAGTCGGTCGACAAGAACGCCGACCGCCAGCTGTTCGAATTCGCACGCCTGATGGGCATCAAACTCATCATAGTCGAGCCGAGGGATCTGGCAGATTGGGACAACTTGGAGGCGTTGGTGAAAGAGTATGATATCAAGCTCGCCATCCATAACCACGGGACCGGAACGACCTACGGCAATCCCGCCACCGTAAGGAAGATCCTTGCCGAGCGCGATCATCGGATCGGCGTATGTCTAGACATCGGCTGGGTGACGGCCGCTGGTTTCGACGCGGCCAAGGTATTTCATGATTATGGTGATCGGGTTTTTGATCTACATTACAAGGACAAGAAACCCGAGATTGTGGATGGAAAGACGGACTGGACCGACACTCTGCCTGGTCGCGGGAGCGTGAATCTTACCGGATTATTTGCTGAAATCCACCGCACGAACTGGAACGGTGTATTGGCGCTGGAAACCGACAGTCCGGACTTCGCCCGCGATCCGAACACCCTCATGAACTGTGCAGCTGAGTTCTTCCGGATGCATACACTTCAGTCGGTCGATGCGAAATGATTTTCCCTAAAGCAAACGTCTGCGCACCCACGCCATTGGCCTAATGAAAAAGAAATTTGCCGCACGTGCCCTCCTGGGCCTCGTGCAATTAGTCATCGGAGTGTGCCCAGCAGTCTGCGCTGTCGTCGGCACAGACTGGCCTGAGTACTTGGGCGGCCCGGATCGCAGCCATTACTCCACGCTCCGACAGATCAGTGTCGGCAACGTCACCCAATTGAAAAAAGCCTGGGAATATCACACTGGCGACATCGGCGAGATGCAATGCAACCCCATTGTTGTTGGTGGCATCTTGTATGGCGTGACGGCGGCAAACGGCGTATTTGCGCTCGATGCCGGAACCGGGAAAGAACTGTGGCGTTACACACTTGAGGGACCAAAATCCAACCGCACGCTCCGCGGGTTGGTTTATTGGCAGGAGAGCGAAGATCGGCGGATTCTGTTCACACTGGATTCATGGCTGTGCGCGGTTGACGCGCGCACCGGGCAACCGATCGTCAGTTTTGGTTCCGGCGGGAAAACCAGCCTGAAGGCCGGGCTAGGCGATGAGGCAGGCGACAAATGGGTGGTCTCTACAACACCGGGCACGTTGTTCGACGACCTGTTGATCATGCCTACCCGGGTGACAGAAGGACCGGATGCCGCACCAGGATTCATCCAGGCATTCAATGTTCGCACCGGGCAACTGATCTGGACGTTCCACACTATACCCCGTCCCGGCGAACCCGGTTACGAAACGTGGTCGAAAGATTCATACCGCAATATCAATGTGGGCTCCGCTAACTGCTGGGCGGGCATGGCGGTAGATCGCGCGCGCGGCATAATCTACGTGCCAACCGGATCTGCGAGTCCCGACTTCTGGGGCGGAGATCGGGTTGGCCGAAATCTCTATGCAAATTGTTTGCTCGCACTGGACGTGCGCACCGGCCGACTACTGTGGCATTACCAATGCATCCACCACGATCTTTGGGATCGTGACCTGCCCGCACCGCCAAACCTGGTAACGATCCGACGCGGGGGCCAGAAGATCGATGCGGTTGCACAAGTGACCAAAGCCGGTTACGTGTTTGTCTTCGACCGCGTCAGTGGCGAACCACTGTTCCCGATCCAGGAGATCTCGGTTCCGAAATCTGAACTTGAGGGAGAAGAGTCGTCGCTCACTCAACCGGTGCCGCTGCGGCCCGCTCCCTTTGCCCGGCTGACGCTCACCGAGAACGACCTTAGCCCGTATGCCGACAACCGGGATGAGTTATTGGCGAAATTTCGTCAGGCCCGTCTTGGCGCCTTCCAGCCGTTCGGCAAATACGACACGATCCTGTTGCCAGGATTCGACGGCGGAGCGGAATGGGGTGGTGCCGCCGTCGATCCCGACGGGATCCTTTATATCAATGCCAACGAGATGGCTTGGGTGGCCCGACTGAAGGACACGCCCAAGAGCGGAGAGCTGGCGAACCTCTCGCCGGGCAACCGACTCTATTCGACCTATTGCATCGGCTGTCACGGGCCCGAGCGTAACGGGAACCCGACCAGCAATATCCCTTCACTGGTCGATCTGGCCAGCCGCCGGCCACGCGATGAGGTGACAAAACTCATCAGCACCGGCAAAGGTATGATGCCGGGTTTCCCGATGCTGACCGACACGGACAAGCAGGTCTTGGTGGATAGTTTGTTCGGGGCGGAGAAAGTGGAAGGCAGTTCCCGCCCGGAGTCGCCGGCACCCAAGACCACCAAGGCCTATGCGCCCTACCAGCTCAATGGCTACGTGAAGTTTGTCGACAGCAAGGGCTATCCGGCCATCCGTCCCCCCTGGGGTTCGCTCACGGCCATCGATCTCAATTCCGGCGAGCAGATCTGGCGAACCAGTCTTGGGGAATTTAAGGAACTGAAGGCGAGAGGTGTTCCTCCCACGGGCACTGAAAATTACGGTGGGCCAGTCGCGACCGCGGGTGGTCTCCTGTTTATTGCCGCAACCAAGGACGGGATGTTCCGGGCCTTCGATAAAAAGACCGGCAAGCTGCTATGGGAGACCGAGCTTCCAGCCAGCGGCTTCGCAACGCCCTGCACCTACGAGGTCGCGGGAAAGCAATATGTCGTGGTCGCCTGCGGCGGAACCAAGTTGGGAACCCCCAAAGGCGATAGCTACGTGGCGTATGCCCTGCCTTGACGCTTTCTAAAACCCAATCTTGTGCCCTATGACTGCAAACCCTTCACCTGACCGCTCCATATTTTTCCGGCTCTTCGGAATGATGACGCTGGAGTTTTTTATCTGGGGCGCCTGGCTGCCGCTCGTCTGGAGCTACATGGGTGGGCTCGGCTTCACGGGTGCGCAAATCGCGTGGGTCGGCAGCGGTTTCGCCATCGCGTCGATCCTGGCGATCTTTGTGGGCAATCAGTTTGTCGATCGGACGTTTTCCGCCGAGCGGTTCATGGCGGGCAGCCATCTGGTAGGCGGACTCGCGATGCTCGGGCTGTTCTACACGAGGGATTTCTGGCCGTTCTTCATCCTGATGCTCGTGCACTCGATTTGCTATGTGCCGACGATCTCCGTCGCAAATTCGCTTGTGTTTACGCACCTGAAGGACGCGCGAAAGGAGTTCGGGTTAGTGCGGATGGGTGGAACCATCGGGTGGGTTCTCGCGTCATGGCCATTGTATTTTGTGCTGCAAGGAGTGCAAGAGGCGGCGCTCCAGCACGCGCTCAGTTACATTTTCGTCGTGGCTGGCAGCGCGTCGCTGGCCCTCGCCCTGCTCAGTCTTGCGCTGCCACACACGCCACCGCGCACGGTTGCGGATGGTGCGACGGAAGGCCTGGCCTGGTTCGAGGCTCTGAAGTTCCTTGGTGCGAAGCCCTACCTGCTGGTCCTTTTTGTCGTGACGTTCATCGACTCGACCATTCACAACGGCTATTTCCTGATGGCTGGCGGCTTCCTTGGGACCATCGGCGTGAAACCCGAGAACATCATGCCGATCATGAGCATTGGCCAGATCGCGGAAATTCTCACGATGGCGGCACTCGGATTCTGTCTGAAACGGCTTGGCTGGAAATGGACGATGGTCATCGGTGTCCTCGGGCATGTAGGCAGATTCCTCGTGTTTGCATTCTGCAGCCAGAATATCCCGGCGGTAATCGCGGTCCAGGTGCTGCACGGCATCTGCTACGCGTTCTTCTTCGCCACCCTCTACATCTTCATTGATGTCGCTTTCCCGAAGGACGTGCGGACAAGCGCGCAGGGGCTCTTCAACCTACTCGTGCTTGGCCTAGGCGATCTCGCGGCAAAGTGGCTGTTCATCCCGCTGCAGGAGCATTACACCATCAATGGTGTGACCAACTACCACCGCGTCTTCCTCGTGCCTGTCGGCATGGGCTTGATCGCGCTGTCGCTGCTACTGGTGGCGTTTCGCCCGCCGGTGTCGCTCAATTCCGGCAGCGAGGCGGACAAGCCGGCCTTGTCCTAAGCATCGCCCGTTTTTCTCATCATCATGCCCCGTCCGATCACCTTATTCACCGGCCAATGGGCCGACCTTCCTCTCGCCAAGCTCGCGCCTTTGGTCAAGCGGCTGGGCTACGACGGCGTCGAGCTCGCCTGCTGGGGCGACCACTTCGACGTTGATGCGGCCGCCACCTCGCCGCAATACCTCCGCGAAAAATGGACGCTGCTGCGGGACAACGGACTGACTTGCTTCGCGGTCTCGAACCACCTAGTCGGGCAAGCCGTGTGCGACCAGATTGACGAGCGGCACAAGTCGATCCTACCACCCGAGGTGTGGGGCGACGGCGACCCCGAGGGGGTGCGCCAGCGCGCCGCGAGGAAGCTTATGCTCACGGCGAAGGCGGCGCGCAACTTCTTCAACGCGCAGCCGGGCCGGCCGGCGAACGACAAGTCCGCCGCCACCGTCAACGGCTTCACCGGTTCGTCGATCTGGCACTCGCTCTACGCGTTCCCGCCGACCACACAGGCTTATTGGGAGAAGGGCTTTCAGGATTTCGGCCGGCGTTTCGGCCCGATCCTCGAGGAGTTTGAGGCCCAGAACGTCAACTTCGCGCTGGAGGTTCATCCGACCGAGATCGCCTTCGACATCGCCACGGCCGAGCGGGCCGTCGCCGCGGTCAAGAGACACAAGCGTTTCGGGTTTAACTACGATCCGTCTCACCTTGGTTATCAGGGCGTGGACTATGTAAAGTTCATTCGCATGTTCGGCCCGCGCATCTTTCACGCGCACATGAAGGACGTGTGGTGGGGTCATGGCGACGGCTCGGTCGGCACGTTCGGCGGACATACCAGTTTCGGTGACGCGCGCCGCGCCTGGGATTTCCGCTCGGTCGGCCACGGTGATATCAACTTCGAGGAAATCATCGTGGCGTTGAACGATGTCGGTTATGCTGGTCCGCTCTCAGTCGAGTGGGAGGACATTCGCATGGACCGCGAGCACGGAGCGGCCGAGTCCTGCGTATTCCTGCGTAAGCTGGATTTCCCGCGCAGCGCCATCGCTTTCGATGCGGCCTTCGACAAGGAAAACCAGTAACCGACGGCGTTCACTCTCATGAGCATCAAAATTGGCATCATTGGCGCTGGCGGCATGCTGCGTTACCACGCGGCTGGGTTCAAATCGGCCGGAGCGGAAATCATCGCGGTCGCCGACGTCAACGAGGACGCGGCCCGAAAAGTGGCTGCGCGCGAAGGCATCGCCAATGCCTTTGGGAACGTCGGCCGCATGCTGCGCGAGTGTCCCGAGATCGATGCGGTGTCGATTATCGTGCCCAACAAGTATCATGCTCCTGTTGCTCTTCAGGCCTTGGCCGCCGGCAAACATGTTTTCTGCGAGAAACCACCGGCGTTGAATGTCCGCGAGGCGCGCACTATGGCTGCCGCTGCTGCGAGGAAAAAGCTCACCCTCATGTTCAATTTCAATAATCGGGCGCGGCCCGAGTCGTTCGCGCTGATGGAGTATGTGAAGCAGGGTCAGGTTGGGCGCATCAATTCCGCCCAGGCGAAATGGATCCGGCGCACCGGCATTCCCGGGCTCGGCGGCTGGTTCACGAACAAGGCACTCTCGGGCGGCGGCCCGCTCATCGACCTTGTCCATATGCTGGATCTCGCCCTCTACTTCATGGGCTACCCCGAGCCGGAGTGGGTGATGGCACAGACCTTCAACGACTTTATCACGGACAAGAACTTCAAAGGACCGTGGGGCATTCCTGATGTTGCCAAGGGTGTCACCGACGTCGAGAGCGCCTGCCACGGCATGATCAAGTGCAAGACGGGTCAGGTCATCTCACTTCAGATCTCCTGGGCCGAGATGGTGAAGCGCGAGGAGGTTTCGGTGGCCTTTCAGGGCACTAAGGCCGGCGGCCTTGTCCAGCGGCTCTTCGGGGTCGACGGACTGGACAACACGGCGACAGACACCTGCGAGTTGTATGTTCAGGAAAACGGTCGTTCGGTTAACCGCTCTATTCTCGTGCAGCTGGATGATACAATGGGTCGCACGCGATCGGCGGCAAACTTCATTCACACGCTCGAAGGCCGCGAGGCCCCACTCAACACCCCCGACCAGGCTGTTTCCCTCATGCGCATCATTGACGCGGCCTACGCCTCGGCGCGCACGGGTCGTCCGATGAAGTGCTGACGTGGATACAGATTTCCATTTTCAATTGCACGACGGATCGAATGTCACGGCGCGTGATCCGATCCCGTTCGCAGGACAACCGCACGGAACAATTGGCGAATGCGATCCGGCCTGTGGAAGGGCTGCTCTGGTCGGTACCTATCACCGTGCTTCTATAACGAGGCTCTCCGAACTACGGATCCGACAGTGGCCTACCCGGCCAACCTTTTCGCGAGAACTATTCTTATATGGCCTCCTCCATCTCAGTCCCATCCAACACGCTTAAGTCCCATCCTGGCGGTGCCAACTACACGCCCGCCTTGGCGGTTCTGACCTCACTGTTCTTCACTTGGGGATTTATTACATGTCTCAACGACATTCTGATTCCGCACCTGAAGTCGGTCTTCACGCTCTCCTACAGCAAAGTGATGTTTATCCAGTTCAGTTTCTTCACGGCCTATGCCGTTGCATCGATCCCCTCCGGCTGGCTGGTGGAGAAAGTAGGTTATAAGCAGGGTATCGTGATCGGGCTGCTGACGGCAGGGGCGGGCTGTCTGCTCTTCTACCCGGCGGCTGGTTTGGGCTCCTATCCGTTGTTCCTCGGCGCGCTGTTTGTGCTCGCTGCGGGCATCACGCTACTACAAGTGGCTGCGAATCCTTACGTCGCGGTCCTAGGCGCACCCGGGACCGCATCGAGTCGCCTCATCCTCACTCAGGCCTTCAATTCGCTTGGCACCACTTTGGCTCCGCTTGTCGGCGCCGGGTTGATCCTCTCGCTGGAGGTGAAGTCTGCAACGGCCTTGGCCGCACTGAATGCGGAAGAACTGGCTGTCTATCGCACTGGGCAGGCTGGGGCGGTGCAGGTGCCCTATCTCTGGCTGGCGCTGGTGCTGATCGTGACCGCGGCTGTGTTTGCGGTTATCAAACTGCCGATGATCGCGGCGGAGCAAAACCACGCGCAGGACGGCGCCGATAATGGCAGCTTCGAGTCAAAATCCAATGCATGGAGCCACCCGCATCTGGTCCTCGGGGCCCTCGGAATATTTATGTATGTCGGTGGCGAGGTCTCCATCGGGTCATTCCTCGTAAACTATCTGGGGCAGCCGCAAATTGCCGGCCTGATGGAGGCGGACGCTGGCCGGTGGGTAGCATTGTATTGGGGGGGCGCGATGGTCGGCCGATTCATCGGTTCCTACCTGACTAGGGTCTTCCGGCCTCACCGCTATCTCGCCTGCAATGCTATCGTCGCCGGTGCATTAGTCGTGATTTCGATGTTAACCGCCGGGCGCATAGCCATGTGGTCAATCCTCGCGGTAGGCTTTTTCAACTCGATCATGTTCCCGACCATTTTTACCCTAGCGATTGCCGGTCTTAACAAACACACGGGACAGGGATCCGGCATCCTCTGCACGGCAATCGTGGGCGGGGCGTTGATCCCGCTGCTACAGGGGTTCATTGCCGATCACATCGGCATTCAACACGCATTCTTCCTTCCCGTGCTCTGCTACTGCTATATTGCTTACTATGGCTGGAAGGGCTGTCTTCGGAAGCACTGGTGATTTCCTCATGAGCATCATCGACGCGGCCTACGCCTCGGTGCGCCCGCCCGGCAGAAACGTCATGGTGGCTGGGCCTCATACCTGTGGGCCGAATGTGCTAATGATTCCCGCGACCTATACTTTCCGCACTCTCGCCCAGTTGGTCCGCAGTAGCTGGTCTCCGCTTGTGATCGCACTGACCGCTCTGGTAGGGAACGCGGAAGAACCTATTACGCTTGGGCCGATGATCGTATCTGCCTCACGCGCGCCCCAGACAGCGGACCAGCTGCCGGTAACGGTTGATGTTTTTATGGCGGATCGGGTGCACCAGTCGCCGTCTATCGCGATTGACGACACATTGCGCGAAGTCGCGGCTTTCAGTCTTTTTCGGCGCAGCGGAAGCCTCTCTGCCAACCCTACGGCGCAAGGCGTTTCGCTGCGCGGCCTAGGTCCGAGCGGGGCAAGCCGATCACTGGTGTTGCTCGACGGAGTGCCGCTGAACGATCCCTTTGGCGGTTGGGTCGCGTGGAGTGCGGTGCCGCGGGAGGCCCTGGATCGCGTCGAAATCGTGCGTGGCGGTGGTTCCGGTGTCTGGGGCAACTCCGCTCTTGGCGGTACGGTGCAGCTTTTTAGCCTTAAGCCGTCGAGCAACCTCTCAGGCGATCGGAGTGGGGGAGAAATCGCGGTGGCGGCCGGTGATCACCGCACGGAAGAAGCTGATTTCACGGTGGCAACACCGGCAGGCAGGGGCGCCATACGCGTGAGCGGCAACGCGCTGACTACAGACGGATTCTTCGCCGTCGATCCGGCACAACGCGGCGTGGTCGATCGTCCGCTTGAGACCCGCAGCCAGGCGTTCCTCGCAAGCTGGAGTGACGCGATCAGCTCCGCCGTACAGGCCACGATAACCGCACGCTATTTTGACGAACACCGAGGCAACGGCACCGTTCTCCAACGCAACGACAGTCAGCTCGGCCAGTTGGCATTTGCTTTCGCTGGCGCATCAACACCTGGCCTCACATGGAGCACTTCTGCCTATGTGCAGCGGCAACACTTCGACAGCTTCTTTTCATCGGTCAATGCGAGTCGTAGCGCCGAGACGCCTGCCAACAACCAGTTTGATGTGCCAACGGCCGCCGTCGGGGCATCAGCGCAGGCCACTTGGCGGAGCTTGTCGAGTACGACTACACTGGGCAGCGACTTGCGTTGGGTCGACGGCGAGACTCACGAGGATTTTCTGTATTCTGGCGGGCAGTTCACCCGGCGGCGGATCGCTGGTGGTGAGCAGTTCTTTGAGGGCGTTTTTGCGAGTCACGAGCAATTGCTCGGCACCGATTGGCGCGGCACCGCGATGTTGCGGGCGGACTATTGGGAAAACACCGACGGCCACCGCCGTGAAACGGACCGGAACACGGGCGCGGTCGTGAGGGACGACTCCTATAACGCTCGGCGAGGCGCCGAGCTGAGCCCGCAACTCGGGCTAGTTTGGTCGCCGATCGCGGGCCTGAGCGTAAGGACCGCGGCTTATCGTGCGTTCCGTGTGCCAACACTTAACGAGTATTACCGGCCTTTTCGCGTCGGCAACGTTACCACTGAGGCGAATCCCTCCTTGGAAAATGAGACGCTCGACGGCGCGGAAATGGGTGCGGACTTCACCGGCCGAGTTGGCCGACTCGGAGTAACCGCGTTTACTAACGATCTACGTGACGCGGTGTCGAACGTGACCGTGTCCAGCACCCCGACCTTGATCTCGCAGCAACGACAGAATCTTGATCGGGTACGGGTGCAGGGTTTAGAACTCACGGCTGAGTGGCGGCCCCATCCGGATTTGCGGCTGCGCACTGACTGGCTGCTGAGCGACGGCACCGTGCGCCGCGCCCCAAATCAACCCGGACTTGTTGGCCTTCAACTGGCACAGGCGCCCCGGCACACGCTCACGGCGGGAATTGACTGGACCGCGTTCGCCGGCGTGCAGTTAGACGCGCGTTTGCGGTACTCTACCAGGCAGTTCGAGGATAACGAAAATCTTTTGCCGTTGGCCTCCGCAACGACAATCGACCTTCGAATCAGCCGGCGTTTCGAGGGGAGAATGGAAATTTACGTCTCCATTCAGAACATCTTGGATGCTCGCGTTGAGACCGGACGAAGCACCGACGGCACGATGATTTACGGTAGTCCGCGACTCGTGAGAGCAGGCCTGCGTAGCAGGTGGTGAATATCGATAAACGTTCGTTCTTGTTTAAGGGCGGGTCAGGCCCCGGCGATCGACAAGCAGCACCGCGAGTCGCTCACGACCAGTGGCCCGCTGGCTGTCCCGTTCGCGAAAAGGCACCGCACCACAGCATCCTGCAGGTTTTGCTCCACCGCGCGGCGCATTGGCCGAGCGCCGAGATGGGGGTGATGACCTTCGCGGACCAAAAACTCCAGCGCCTCACGGGAAACTTCGAGGTCGAATCCGAGGTTTTTCAGGCGCTCAACCTCGCGTGCGATCAAATATTCGCAGATCTCCCGCTGCACCTCGTAGGAGAGCCGGCGGAACACCAATTTTTCGTCAAAACGGCCGACCAGCTCGGGCCGAAGGGCCTGCTCGACGCGGCGCAAGACGGCGCTTTCCACCGCCGCCGGCGTGGAGTGCTCCATGCGCATGGCTTCGGCCGCACCGATGTTCGAGGTGAACACGAGATAATAGGGCGTGAGCGATCTTGTCTCGCCCGTCGCGAGGGTGACGCGGCCGTGCCAGACCATCTGCAGGAACAGGTCGAGGAAATCGGGGTGGGCCTTCTCGATCTCGTCGAAGAGGAGCGTGCCGGTGGCATGAGTCGCAAGCGCGCGGCCGAGCAGGCCGGGGTCGGAGCGATCGGCGCCGAGTAGCCGCTCGACGGAGGATTTGTTTTGGTACTCCGAAAGGTCGAAGGCCGCGAGGTGGCCGGGACCAAAGAGGTAGTCGGTGAACAGCTGCGCCAATTCGGTCTTGCCGGTGCCGGTCGGACCGACGAACAGATAGGAGCCGCGGGGCCGCGAGGGGTCGCCGAGGCCCATTTCGCCGCGAGACAGGGCCGGACCGATCCGGTCCAGCACAGGATCTTGGCCCCGCAGGTGCGTGCGGAGGTGCGCGGCGAGGCCGCGCAGGCGGTCCATGCGGGCCGGATCAGGCACCTTTCAGGGCCCGGCCGGCGCGGGTGCGCGGGTCCGGAAATTTCGCCTCGAACTTCTTCACGTCGCGCGCGAGGGCGTCCAGATCCCAGGGGGCGTGGAGGAGACTCCGGAGGAGAAAGGAGCGGCCGCCGCGGAGACCCTTGCTGGCGAGCTGGTCGCTAATGCCCTCCATCTTGTCCACGTCGTCCACCAGAAGGTTGAAGGCGAGGCACTGGTCGACTTCAGCGGCGACCGTGACCTTGCCGGCCTGTTCGGCCTTGTTGCGCGTGAGGGCATGGGCAAACATCTCGTCTGCGGGGACAATATGGGCGAGGGCGCGGACCAAGTAAGTGCGCTTCACGCGTACCTTGCGGGTCCGCAGGGCCGCGACGAGGTCGCGCAGCGCGGTGAGATCGGCGGCGTAGAAGGAGAACCCCACCCGCTGCTCCTCGCTCTTTTCCACCGGCTCCGACGCGTGCTTTTTCATGCTCAAGACATATTCGCATAAAAGAACATTTGACAAGGGCAATCAAGTTGTGCGAATATGCGAATATGCTAACAATACAGCCCTTGCTCTCCCTCACGCGTGCGCTGGCGCAGATCACCCAGCTGCGGGACGGATTCGGGGCCGCCCTCGGGGTGCTGTTCATGGTGGGATTCATTTGGGGAGTGACGAAAATCTGGGCCGGGGCGAATGCGATCTCCAAGGGCGATGCCGACGGGAAGTCCGGCATTATCGCGGGCATAATCATCGCGGCGTCGGCCGCGATCATGGGCGCCCTGTTCTACATCTTCGGCCTGCAGGATGCCGTGCTGACCCCGCGTTTCTGACATGGACCTACGTTTCACCGACACCAATTCGTCCGATGACACGGCGGGCCGGGCCTTCGGGCTCGACGGCAATCTTTACCTGCCGGTGGTGCTGACCGGTGTGGGCGGGATCGGACTGTTCGGAATCCTGGCACTCGTGATCCGCATGCCTTATGCGGCGGCCGGCCCGATCGCGGTCCTGCCTTGCACCCTCACCTTGCTTTGGGTTCTGTTGCTCCGGCGCGGCAAGCCGGCCGGCTACGACCGTGACAAGATCGAGGACTTGGTAGCAGGTGGGCATTTCGGCCCGGTCGCGGCTCAGCAGTTGGAGGCGGTGGCATGAAGCCTCACGACCGCGCTCCCAATGGCAGGTTGGTCGGAGACCTGATCGTCTACGGCTCGCTTGAGCGCGGCGCGATCGCGGCCCAGGGGATATGGATCGAGCCGCCGGATCTCCGGGGAGCCAGTTATGCGCGGCTGAACGAGTGGCAGGATCGACTGCGGGCCTTGCTGGCGTTCATCACCCCCGGCCGGCGGCTGCAGGTGCATTGGTCCTGCGATGCGGACTATCGGGCGGAACTGGAGCGATATTTTGCCGGGACGGAGAAGATCACTGATGACGCCGTGCGCCGCATCCGGAATGAGCGGTTCACCCGCTACTGGTCGAAGATGCAGTCGCGGCAACTCCGGCGGGAGCGGCTGGCACTGTTTCTCTCCATTGAAGTCACCGGGTATTCCGGAAACGTGCGCACGGCGGGCGCACTGGAGGCACACTACGAAAAGCTGCTGGGACAGCTCAGGGGTGAATTCGCGGAGTTTGCCGACACCATACGGCGGCTGTTCAGCCCGGAGGCCACGGTCCGGCCGATGTCCGCCGGGGATCATTTCCTGTATCTGGAGCGGTTCCTCAATCCGGGGCTCGCCGACCGGACGGAAGAGGACCCTGCCACGCGCTTCGACCCGATGCTGACGATCCAGGAAAACTGCTGGCACAGCGAGGGAGTCGGGCAGCCGGACGGGGGATTTCATCTCGACGGTCACTATCATGCCGTGCTCGCCCTCTCGCGCTGGCCGCAACGGACCCGGCCGGGCATCGTCATCCACCTGACCGGACTACCGTTTCTCGACTACCGGATCACGGTCAATGTCACGCCCGGCTCCTCCACCGGCGAAATCCGGCGGGAAGAAAAGGCCGTGGAACGGCTGGAGGGCGAATATTCCGACCAGCGGCGTCATTCGCTCCTGGTGGCCTTGCGCAAGAAGGAGCGAAAAATCGAGAGCCTGGCCGGCGGGTTCGCGCGGCCGTTCTTCGTCACCTACCTCGTGCGGGTGTGGGATCCGACCCGCGAGGGACTGCGGGACAAGGTGTCGGCGATCAAGGCCGCCATCCACGGGATGGACGGAGCACAGTATTGCGAGTGCGCGCTGCCGACAACGGCGAAGAAACTGTTTTTCAGCTCGTGGCCGGGCTGGACTCATTCGAGCTACCGGCACCGGGAGCTGTACGCGGAGGACACCTACCTCGCCGATATGCTCCCGTGTTCCGCCACATTCACGGGGCACCTGGCGACGGCGGAGGCGATCTACGACGGCAGCCATGGCAATCTGGTGGGGGTAAGCGCCTTTGTCGGTGGGTCGCCGCAGCACGCGGTGCTGCTGGGCATGACCGGGGCCGGCAAATCGGAGGTGCTGCGCGACCTGTTTCTCCAGACCGCCGGTTACTACGCCTACACGGTCATCGTTGAGGAGGGGCTTTCACACAAGAAGTTCACGGAGGAGCTGGGCGAGTCGCCCATCATTATCCATCCGGATGCGCCTCTGACGCTCAACTACCTCGATACGCGCGGACTGCCGCTGACCCAGCTGCAGGTGGCGAGTGCGGTGGCGCTGCTCTCGCGAATGATCGGCGAGCCGGACGACCCGGAGAAACTCGCGCTGCGGCAGGCGCAGATTTCGCAGTATCTCCACCAGCTCTACCAGGACGTTTATACCGATTGGTCGCGACGCAATCCCCTGAAGACGCACGAGGCCGAGCGACTTGCCTGTGCCGTGCACCACTGGCGGGAAAAGATGCCAGCCGGGGCGACACCGCTGGAGGCTTTTGCCGACCTGCGCGACCGCCGGGCGGCCGGCGAGGCCGAGGCGGAGGGATTCGTCGCAGCATTGACCGAGGAGGCCGTCACCCGGTTTTCGCGGGAGCCGGTCACCGCCCGGTTCGTGCCACAGATGGCCTGTGCCTTCTATGCGCCGGGGGAATTCCCGACGCACATGGCGCTCGTGGAACTGATGGCCTACGGCCGCTTCCCGGAGCATTCGGCCGACGAGATCGGCCGGCTCGCCTCGTTGCTGCGGGCCTGGTGCGCCACCGGCCAGTATGGCCGGCTTTTCGACGGCGTAACCACGCTGTCGCTCGAACGGAAAGTGGCCCACTTCGAACTGGGGTTGATCCCGGAGCACGCGACGGCGTTGAAGGCCGCGGCGGGATTGCTCGTTTCGGGTTTCACCCGGCAGCACATCCTCACCCTGCCGCGCTCGCTGCGGAAACGGATCCTCTTCGAGGAAGTCGCGCGGCTGCACGACGTGCCGGGCGGCGAACAACTGATCTCGGAGGGCTATGCCCAGCTGCGGAAGTTCAACTGCTGGGTCGTCTCCGTGGTCCAGCAATACGCGATGTTCGCGCGGTCGCGCATCCGGCCGGCGGTCATCGGGAACGCGAAGCAGTTCTTCCTGATGCGCCAGCACGACCGGGCCGACCTGGCGGACATGGCCCGCGACCTCGCCCTGCCCGAGACGGCGCTGGAGGCCATCCAGAACTACCCGCTGCCCGAACAGCTTTCCGCCGACGGCAAGTTCTCGTCACTCTGCTACCACGCTCCCACCACGCAGCCGCCGCTCTGCGGCACGCTCCGCCACATCCAGGAGGTTCCCCATGTCCAGACTACTGCTGCTTAACCTGCTGATTCTTTCCAGCTGCGCCACGCCACCCGTGCCCACTCCGGACGAAGTGCGGGTCAACGCGGCTGTCAAGGAACGCTACTGGCGAATGCAGGCAGCGCAGCGGACCGGACCGCACCGGACCGTGCCCATTCTTCAACCGGAGTGCGTCGAAAACGGCGCGCGGCGTGTGCCCACCCTCATCCAGCTCGATTACCCATGAAAATAATCCTTCTCTTTCTCCTGATCAGCGGCAGTGCATTCGCCCAGTGGATCGTGAACGACCCCGTGAACACGGCGGTCAACACGGTCATCCAGGGCAACCAGGTCGCCCAGCACGCCGAAGTTCTCCGGCAATGGGCGCAGCAGATCGACCGGCTGAACCAGCAGATCCGCCAAATGCAGGACCAACTCGCCGAAGTGCGGCACATGCGCGAGGTCTTGGGCGATCCGTCCGCGGCTGGCACAGGCATCGTCCTGCGCGAACTGGGTGCCGATGAACTGGGCCGGGCCTACGGTGACACAACCACCGCGTTGCGCCGGCTGGTGGATTCGGCGGAGTCGCTGCGCCGGACGATGGATGATATTTTCACGCCGCTGGACGACCGCACGGCGCTGGGCCGGCCGTTCGTGCGGCAGACGGCCCCTTACCGGCGGTATGCCGCGGTCGAGCAAATGGCCGCTAACCTGGAGCAGGTGCAGACCGAGGCGGGAGCGCGGCGGACGGCGCTGCAGCGCGATCTCGCCGGGACGATGGAGCAGCTCAAGACGGCAGGCACGCAATCCGAGGTGGACAAGCTCCAGGGGAAGATCAACGCGCTCAACGGGCAGCTCGCGGTGGTGGACGGACAACAGCGCTCGGCCGAGGGGCAGTTGCAGGCGCAGCAGATCCTGAATGAGAACCAGGCCGCGAAGGAACGGCAGGATCTGCTGGAGAAACAGATCGCGGAGGAACGCGAGACCCTCGCGGCCGTAAATGCGTGGCAGCAGGGGCTGAAACTCACGCCGGCGTCCTACACGCGGCCATGAGGAAGATGATCCCATTTGGCATACTATTCCTGCTCGGCATAGGCGTGTCCGCGTGGATCCTGCGCCGGGAAATCCAGCGGGCGCCGGAGGTGCCGAATGCGCCCAGGGCGGAACTCCCGGCGGTCGACAAGTGGCAGCGTTCGCTCCGGCTCAGTTCGCCGGGTGGTTATACACCCGCGACGGAGCGCGACCGCGCCGCGCTGGAAAAACTCAGGCGGGAAGAGGAACGGCAGCGGCCGCAGGAGGGGAGGAACTGATGGACAACTTCATTCCAGGATTCCGGGAAAATATTCTCGCGCTCACCGGTGAGCTGCGGGTCGTGGTGTTCTTCATTTGCGTTATGGGACTCATGCTGCAGGTGAACAAGGCGCGCCTGGACGGCGAGAGTCTGGTTGAGCCGGTCGTCCGCGCCATCGTGATCGTGGCGCTGGTGGCCACGCTGCCCTACTGGTTCGAGGCGACGGAACGGATGTTCCTCGCGGTGGCCGACACGATGAACCGCGGATATGCAGAGCATCCGATGCAGGCGGCGAGCCTGGTCCGTGATACCGTCAAGGACAGCGACAGCTCGTTTTCGCTGATGCGGATCCACGAGAGCTTCTACAAGGCTTTCCTGTGGGCGGCGGCCAAGCTGATCGTGCTGGTCGGGAGCGTCCTGCAGCTGCCGTTCCTGCTGATGCAGCACATCCTGAAGCTGCTGTGCTACCTTTTCCTGCCGGTGGCGCTGGGCTGCTTCATGGTGCCGTCGCTGGCGTCGCTCGCGGTGCGGTATGTGCAGCAGACCCTGGCGGTGCTGGCGTGGCCCATCGGGTTCGCGGTGACCGAGCTGGTCACGTTCAACCTGGTCACGGCCTACCAGACCAACTTGGCCATCGCGGACGGCATCACGCCGGGCCAGATCGACGCCTCCTCGCTGGCGAGCATTCTGGGAGGACTCCTCGGCGTGTTGTGGCTTGTGATCGGGACACTCGGGACACCGGTCCTGATGCAGATGCTCTTCTGTTCCGGATCGCCGGTCTCGGGTGGCGGCCAGTCCGCCCTGCAGCAGCTCTACACGATGCAGCAGGTCGCGTGGATGGTGAAGTCCGTTAAAACCGGGGGTGCAGCGGCGGCGGTGATGGCCGTGCAGAAGGGAGCGGGTGCGGCCGGCGGATCGTCCGGCGGCGGCTCAGGTGGAGGTGGCGGAATGGCGAAGTTGCCTGCTCCGCCATCGCCCGGCGCTCCCGCGCAACCCGCTGCCGCACCCGTCGCCAGCGACCCCGGTGGAGACCGCCAGGCAGCCGCGGTCCGCTCGCAGGCGCAACTGCCCGCCCCAAAAACCACCATCTGACCATGAGCGATACCCTGCGCACCACATCCGCTCCGCATGTGCGGCCGAGTCCGGCCCGCGGGCCGAAGCGGCCGTTCCATCCCCTGCAGCTGTTCACGGACCATGCCGTCGCCGCGCGCCTGTGGTTTCTGGTGGCGGTCGCGGCCGTGGGATGCGCGATCCTGCAGCCCTATCTCATCATCGGGGCTTATCGCACCCGGGAAAGAGTCGTCATCCTCGATGGCAGCGGCACCTATCACGTGAGTCCGTTGCTCGGCTTCGAGGAAGCTGGCATGCTGCACGAGAGCCAGGCGCTGCTCGCGTGCCTGGCGCTTTTCCAGCGGGGGCCGGCGGGTTTCGACTATCCGGAGCTGCTGGAGAAACTTTTCCTGCCGGAGGCGCTCAAGCAGGCGCGGACCGAGGCATCCGGCGCCGCGGAGGAGTTCACGCAGAAGGCCCTGCACCAGAAGGTCGAGGTCCTGAAGGTCACGGTGCTCGAAACCCGCGAGAACGTCGTCCTCGTGCAGGCCGAGGGCCAGCTGATCAGGACCGGACTCTTTCAGGGTCAACCCTTCACCGAATCCCCCGCGTTCAAGGTGCGCTTCACCCTGGCGCGGAACCCGAACCTGGCCGCCAACGGCCGCTACCCTCTTTGCGTATGGCGATACGACGTCTCCCAATAATCCTCGCTGCACTGCTCGCGGCCCTCACTGGCGACTTGCGCGCAGCCGTCATCAAGAGCTATCCGCTCGATGAGCGGACGGTCTACATGATCGCGGTCGGCTCCGACGCGCCGACCACCTGTCTTTTCCCGGGGCCGCTGACCGCCTTGGAAGCGGCGAATCTCTCCGCCAAGGCCGAGGACCGTCCACCGGTGTTGCTGTCCCATCAGCCAGGCTCCTCGTTCTTTTCGGTGCGCGCCCTAACGGCCGACGCCCATGCGGCGGCCAATGTGGTCTACCACGGACGGGTGTTCGTGCTCAATTTCACGGCGAACAGCGCGCCGGACCGGGCGGTTGCATTCACCGACGAGCCGCTCGCTGCCGTCTTCGGAATACAGCCGGTGCCCCCGGAAGTGGTGCAGACGCTGGTCACCCGCACGAAAGCGTTTCCGCTCCTGCAGGCTCAGCATCCGGCCTTGGCGCAGGCCATCGACCGGGCGACTCCCGGAAACGTGAGCCACTACCGGGGTTTCACCGTCACAGTGGAGGAGGTCTGCCGCTACGATGCGGAGGATACACTCGTCTTGCGGCTGCGGTTCGAGAATTCCACGGACCTCCCGGTCCGATACGACCCGGCGCAACTGGCGGTGCGGGTCGGGCACGTGGTCTGTCCGGCCGCGCTGACCGATGCGACTGGCCTCATCCCGCCTCGCACCTCGACGGCGGCGTTCGTGGCCATCACCGGCTCGCCTGAGGGCGGTCGGGCAAACCTCTCCGTCGAGAACCAGTTCTCGATTCTCGTGCCGCGCGACGCATGAAGCTCAACGCCGAATTCTTCACGACGTCCACCGGGCACCTGGTGCTGGTCATCGCCTTCATCGCGCTCGGAGGCGGCGCTGTTGCGGTCCAGCGGTTCCGGCAACCGCCGCTGCCGTTGCCGAAGTCGAAGGTCGTTGCACCGGTGACCGGTCCCCAGACTTTCACGCGCGAGGGCACCCGATTCAAACTGCCGGAAGTTCCGCCAAAGACGGCTGAAATCCCGCCGCTCAATCCCAACATCCGTCAGGGAACGCCACCGCTCGCGACTCCCCCGCCAAAGCCCCCGCCCGTTTTCCCCCTTTCGCTGCTGGCGGTTGGGCACGAAGAGGCCGTGCCAAAGCCCGCCAGGCTCAGTGCTCCCTACGGACGCCTGATTCCCTGCGAGACGGTGGTGACGATTGAATCGAACCGGCTCGAAACCCCCGTCATCGGACTGGTGACGGAAGACGTATGGGCGGAGGGCCGTATCGTGATCCCCGCCGGGGCCGAGGTACATGGGCGGGCTGCGCTGGACCGCGCACGCGAACGGCTCGCGGTCACCGGCCAGTGGGTCATCGTCTGGCGCACGAGCGACAGCAGGAATGGCGAGGAGCTGGCCGTGCAGGGACTGGCTCTCGACCGCGAGCGCGATGCTGCGACCGGGGCGTGGGGACTCCATGACGGCTCCGCCGGACTGCGTGGCGAAATTCTGCGCAGCAGCGATGACCGGGAGCTGAAACTGTTTGCCGCGACATTCCTCGCCTCCGCCACGGCGGCGCTGCAGGGCACACGCACAAGTGTCGGAGCTTTCGGCGATGTAATCGTGCCGGCGGCGACGGTACGCAACGCCACCCTCGCAGGGACCAGCGCGATTCTCCGCGAATACGCCGACCGCCTCAAAGAAGCCGTGGCCAAGGACGGGTTCTACGTCCGCGTGCCTGCCGGTAAACCCTTCTACCTCTATGTCACCCAATCGCTCGATGCGGATCAGGCCCGCCGTGGAGAGCCTCAACCCGTGAACTCGCATGAAAACTAGCCTGATTATCAGCATTCTGCTTTGCGCCGGCTGCCAGTCGGCGGCCCAGCTAACGCCGGATCCCGTGCCTCCGGTTGTGAAACCGGCACCGGTCGCCGCTCCGTCCGCCGGGGCCGATGTTGAACGCAAGCTGAGCCGGCAGGCCCGGCTCATGGCCGCGTTGATCGAGCAAAACGACGTGCTGGCCGAAAAACTCCGTGCCGCCGAACAGCCGGCGGCGGCGGTCATTCCCGCACCCGTGGCCCCGCCGCCGGCCGTTCCAGCCCAGGTGGCAACGGTTCCGGTCGTTCCGAAAGAGGAGCCCAAACCTGAACTTCCACTGCACGCCCCCAACGCCGACGGGCTGATCGACCTTTCCTTTCTCGCCGGACCATCGGGCGCGCCGGTCAATCCGTTCGCGTTGCGTTCCGGCGCGGCGGAAACCCGGCGGGAAATCACCCTGCTGGTGCAGGCCCTCGCAGCCGGTCCGAATGCCTGCGCGCTGATCAACGAGCGGATGTGCGCGCCCGGCGATGCCGTCGAGTCGCTGCGGGTGGATCGCATCGAGGCGGACGCCGTGATCCTGCGGGGCGAAACTTTCCGGTTGCGGATTCCGCCAACAGACAAACCCGTACGGGTGCGACTGCCCCTGTAACAATGCCCGCCTACGCCGTCAGTGCCATCGACCGGTCGGGAAGCCGCCGGTCCCTCCGGGAGGCCGCGCCCGACGAGGTGCAGCTGCGCGAAAAGCTGCGCGCCCGTGAGCTGTGGCCGGTCGCCATCCGGCCGGTCGCGCCAGAGCGGAAACTCGCCCGACTTAAACTGCCGTCTGGGGACTTCGTGCCGCTGCTGCACCAGCTGGAAATGCAGCTCCGCGCCGGAGTAACGGCCGATGTGGCGCTCCTGCAACTGGCCGAGGATGCGCCACCGGGCGCCATGCGGACGATGTTGACGCGCATCCACGAGGAGGTGGCGCAAGGCCGGCCGATCCACGAGGCATGCCGGTTCTTCGTCCGGCAGTTCCCGCCGCACCTGGCGGCAGTCATCGCGGCAGGGGAGGCATCGGCGCAACTGCCCGAGTCGCTCCATGCGCTGGCCGAACACCTAGAAAGCACGGAGGAGATCAAACGGACCGCAAAACGCGCGCTCATCTATCCGCTGATCGTCCTCGTCGCCGTGTCGGGTCTCGTAATTTTCCTGCTCGGCGGCGTGGTGCCGAAGTTCGCGGAAATATTCCTGTCGCTCCACCTCGCGCTGCCGGCGCTCACCGTCGCGCTCATCCGGACTAGCGAATTGGTCCGGACGGGCTGGCCGGTCCTCCTTGCTGCTGCGGTGGCGCTGCCCGTCGGCGCGGTGTTCGCGGCCAGAAGACCAAGACTGCGCTACCTGCGCGACCTGGCGCTGCTGCGGGTGCCGGTCCTGGGTGAAACCATCCGCTGCCTTGCGACCGCGCGGTTTGCGTCCCATTGCCGGCTGCTCCATGAGGCCGGGGTCGCGCTCCTCGAGTCGCTCGCTACCGGGGCGGAACTGATGAATCATGCTGTGCTCGCACGGCAGCTTCTGTTCGCGCGGGAAGGCGTGGCAATCGGCAAACCCCTCTACGCCTCCCTGCCGAAGAAGCACGACTTCCCGGGGTTCATCATTCCCGCGCTCAAGGCCGGCGAGACCACCGGACAGTTGGGCACGGCCCTCCGGCATATCGAGACATATTCCGCGCGCCGAGCGCGCGAACGGCTCGCCACCGTGCTCGCGCTGCTGGAGCCGATGCTCTTGGCCGGCCTCACCGCCATCGTCGGCCTCATGGCACTCTCCTTTCTCCTCCCGATCTTCTCGCTGCTCGGCGGGATCAACTCCCATTGACCATGGTTCTCTACTGCTACCTCGCCAGAAAGTCTGCCCTGCGGACCCACGGGCTTCGCGCCCTGCGCGGCTTTTCTCTGCTCGAAATCGTCCTCGTGCTTTTTGTGCTCGGCATCGTCGCAGCGGCCGTCGCGCCCTCGCTCCGCGAAGTGATCGAACGGGGACGGCGCGACGCCGAGGCGAAGACACTCGACGAACTCGCGGGAACGATCGCTACGACTTTCGACGCGACCGACCTCACCAACGACAACGTCGCCGCCATGCCCGGCACCATCGGCGCCGCCGACACGGCCACCCAGTTCTCGACCTCGACCACCGCAACCTCCGCCACCACCGCGGCGGCGGACTGGTTCGCCAAGGTCGCGCGGGCGCGCGGTCTCACGCCGCAGATCGGTGTGTCGCCGACCACCGCTGGGCAGCCGGCGCTGGCCCAGATCACTTACAATCCGACAGGCAACCCGCGGCTCCTGTTTGCCGGGCCGAGCGAGGCCGGCCGCCAGCGCTTCCTGCTCGTCAGCCTGACCGCGCGTTCCGACCAGCTGATCCTGCCGCCCTACGAAGTGACAGCAGCCTGGTTTGACGCGCTCTGGAACAGTGACTGGGAAAGCCGGACGGCGCAGCCGCCCGCCTACTGGACCGGGAAGCTCACCCCGCTGCAGCTGAGTGCGTGGACGCAGGGCAGCAGCGGATTGACGCAGGTCTACCGACTCTGCGTCCGGCGGATCGTGCTGCCGAAGTTCACGGTAATCGTGAACAACAACCACGCCACGGACTCGGCTTTCGTCTCGTTCAACAACACGTCGCCTGCGTTCACCGCGCCGCCCAATTCGGGGGCCAATATAACCCCGGAGATCCTCGGCGGGCGGCTCATCACCATCAACCGCGGGTCCAGCCTGCCGGGCGTCGAGGCGCTCCGGTTCCGGCTCCGCGAAAACGCCACCATCACCGTCCAATGAAAACC
>Ga0066487_100076_pt1 | contig 34331 bp, 37 predicted proteins | sample LakWasM129_HOW14_2_FD_59588 | JGI IMG/M metagenome (GOLD analysis project Ga0066487, IMG submission 59588) | Freshwater sediment methanotrophic microbial communities from Lake Washington under simulated oxygen tension - Sediment Metagenome 129_HOW14 | ecosystem: Environmental > Aquatic >... | reverse complement strand
TTCCGCCAGCGGCTCAAGATGTCGCACCAGGAAGTCAAGCAGGAACACAAGGAGTCCGACAATGGCGCGCCGCGCGCTTTGGCACTAATTCACGCCGCCTTTGGCGCTAATTCACGCTGGCTTTGGCGCTTTTTAAAGAATTCAGCCAGCCTGTGGACAACTTCGCCGACCAACAGGTCAGCGAAAGTTGCTGATCAGCACCTCGGCAGCCTCTTGTTTTTTCGTGCCGCTGATGCTGTAGCGGGTCTTTAAAGCCTCGACATGGAAGGCTGAGAAGGTCTCTCTCACGCCCGGCGTGTCGTTCAGGCTCAGGAGGAACTTGCCCTTCACGGCCCCCAGCAGGTCTGCCAGGCGCTTGAAATCATCCTTCCCGAACAACCCTACCCCGTAGTCGTTTTCGCAGTCCCAGTACGGGGGATCAACGTAGAACAGCGTGCCTGGCTTGTCAAAGCGTCGGATGACCTGATCGTAGGGCTTGCACTCGATGAACACCCTGGCGAGCCGCAGATGCGCCTCACTCAGATCCTCCTCGATTCGCAGCAGATTGAGCCTTGGCGCGCCGGTGGCCGAGATGCCGTATGTGGGACGCACGATCCGAGCGCCGAAGCTGCACTTCGCCAGGTAGAAAAACCGAGCCGCCCGCTGGATGTCCGTCAGGGTGTCTGCGGGGGTTTTGAGAAAGCGGTCGAATTCATCACGCGACACCAGCATCCAGCGGAACTGGGCGACCAGCTCGACAAGGTGAAACTTCACGCATCGGTACAGGTTTGTGAGGTCCGAGTTGATGTCGTTGATGATCTCGACCTTGCTTTCTGGTTTTTTAAAGAGCACCCAGGCCGCGCCTGCGAACACCTCGCAGTAGGTCTGGTGGGCCGGCATCCGCTCGATGATCCGGTCCGCCAGGCGGCTCTTGCCACCCAGCCATGCCAAAGGGCTTCTTGCTTGCGTCATTTCTGTCCTTCATGGTTGATGACGCTCGCTGGCGCTCGGGTGTTTTGGGGCTCGGGTCGCTGCGATCAGCGGCGCTGGCCCTCCAGTGGTTCAGGCACCCGCAGCGCGGGCACTTGATCTCTACAACTCCATTGGCCTTCGCCAGTAACTTCTGGCACCGGCCGCATCGCATTTCCATCATTTCGGCATCACCTATGATCGCCCGGCCTGTACAGGTGGCAGGGTCTTTGGTCGATGCCGTGGCTCGTCACGGCGGAGGCGTTTGCCTGGGTGTTCCCGCACCCCTGCATTCGCCCTGTCTTTTTGTCTATCTCCTCGTGCGCTCGGGCACCTGGCCGCCGGGCAGAGTGACCCACACCGTCACGCCCGGCAGCACATTGATGCACCAGCGCCGGTTGTGGGTCGACCAATGCGCGCCGATCCAAAGAGCCCCAGGGTTAAAAAGAATTCCGGCCCGCATCACGCCTCCTAAATCACGTCCACAACCACCGCCAAATCCGGCGCCGGCCCCTGGATCACACCCTCCTGCACGAACACCTTGGCGCCCACGCTCGCCTGCCCTTTGGCGCGCAGCTTTCCGCCGCCTGGCAGCGACACGGTCGCCACGCTGCCTGAAATAGCCGTCACCGTGCCGACCTGCACACGGCCAGGTGCAAGCAGTGCCTTGAGCTCGTTGAAGACGTTAGGCATGGCTGTCGATCTCCAGTGACTGGGTCAACACCGGGAATTGCTGGGCGATGGACGTGGCGCGCACCAGCCCCAAGCGCAGCGCGGCCGCATCGTCCACGTAGCGCAGCACCGTGCCCGGCTTGATCACGCCGGTCTCGGGCAGCACCGGCAGGGTCATCTTGTGCTTGAGCATGCGGCCCGACTCGGCCAACTCGGCGATGGCGCGCTGCTTGGCGGCACCCATGGTCGTGATCAGCGGGTGCAGCGCCATGGGCTGTTTGAGCACGTCGCCCGGCGTGCCGCTGCGCGTCAGGTCGGCCGCATGGCCGCCGGCCTCGCCCGAGACGAAGATGCGGTTGTAGGCGGGCAGGTCCACCACCTCGGTCTCATCAATCTCGGAGATGCCGGCGGGCAGCTCGATGTCGGGGGCCAGCGTGTCCCATTCCCACCATGGCTTCGGCCACAGCGGCAGCACGTGCAGGAGCGCGTCGGTGTCGTGCGGCTGCAAGTAGCCCCCGGCCGCGCCCGCAATGTCGGCTAGCGCGCTTGCCCAGGTACCCTGGTGCATCCAGACGCCGGCCGGCACCAGCCAGTCCGTGAGCTGCCAGTCCACCGCCCAGCCGAACGCCACCCCGTTCACTGTGAGCGCCTCGGTCATCAACTGGTGAGCCGTGCGGTCCAGCGTGCTCGTGAACGTCTGCACCGGCGCGTGCGGCGCATCGAGCAAGGCAGCCTTGCCGCGCCCCGACACGGTGACCATGTGCTCAGGGAAGCGTCTGCTGCGCCCGACGCGCTCGGCCTGCAGCCGAAACGGCTGGCCATTGACACGGACCTCCAGCTCCACCGGCTCGCCGCCCGCGCCAGGCATCAACGCATCGCGCGCAGAGGCGTGAAAGCCCGCCGAGAACGACCAAGTCCACGACTGCCGGTTGAGCTGCATTTGGAACGACTCGCTCGGCAGCGGGTCACCCGCGAGCGCATCAGCGCGCCGAACTTCTATGGAGTTGATCACGATAAGGCTCCTGCGCGGCAACACGATGATGCCGGCGGGGGGCAGCACCTGGCCCGGCCGCTGGCAGATGAACACAAGGCGCGCGCCATTGACCCAGAGGTCGGAAAAAACCAGTCGCCCCACTGTCGCTGGGTCGTAGCAGGGCTCACGTGGCCGCACCACCGGGGGCACGTACATGCCGGCGGGCGGGCGCATGGCGTCTTGCCAATGCTGGCGCTGCGCAATCCACACGGGGGCCGCTGGCCCGTAGTGCGATCGCACGGCCGCGCGCCTACGCTGGCCCTCTTGGTAGTGGTGCAGCACCGCCCCGCGCAAGCGCAGGGTCTCTTGCCAGTGCAGCCGCGCGGCGCCGCGCAGGCGCTCGCCATCCTGGTAGCGCTGCAGCACCGCAGCGCGCAGGCGCTCGGCGTCTTGCCAATGCTGGCGGGTGGCGCCGCGCACCTGGCTTGCGGCCTGGTAGCGCTGCTGCACGGCCGCACGCAGGGGCGCGGCTTGTTGCCAGTGCGGTCGAATGGCGCCGTGGCGGGGCTGGGCCTGCTGCCAGCGCGCTTGCAGGCCCGTGGGCATAGGCAGCGTGGCTTGCCAGTGGCTCGACAGCCCTGCAGCCACGCTCTGGCCCTCTTGGTACTTTGCTTGCAGTTCGCCCCGCAGGCCGCCCCGGCTGACGTTGGCGTCCCACACCAAGGGCAAGTCGCCTGCGAGGTCACCCTCAAGGGGCGCATCGAGCGCAGCCACCGCGCCGTAGACAAGCGCCAGATCGCCCAGGCCTGGCAAGTCCGCATCCAGGCCGAAATCCGCATCCGGTGCGCCGCTGCCAGCGTCGCCGGTGTCGCCAAACACCAGGCGGCCGGTGCCATCGTGCGGCCGCAGGAGTAGAAGCTTGCCATCCACATTGCTACCCCAGCAGCGCGGGCGTGGCCAGGGCCACGATGCCGCCTTCGTAGATCGTCAAGTTCGGCGCGGTTCCGGCCAGCTTGATAGGCCCTGCGCCGTCGGTGCCGGTCACTGCCGCGCCCCAGATCGGCACGCCCGCGCCATCGCACCACTCGCCCCAGGTGGGGATGCCGGTGGCGGCCACCAGGTCGGGCTCGGAGGCGGGCTGCAGACTGATGCGGCCCTCGGCCGTGATCGTGCCGCAGGGCTTGGCGAGCGTGCGCACGGCCAGCAGCGTGCCGCCCTCCTCGGTGTACAGCTTGAGGGTGGCGCTGCCAGCCTCGGCGTCGGCCAGGTCGATGCTCACTTGATTGCGGGCGGAGCGGTGCGCCAGGCTGATGCTCATGGCGCCACCTGCGCCACCACCGGCGTGAGTTTGTCCGCCGCTGCTGCACGGAAGATACCCAAATGATCGCGGGCAATTGCGATGTAGGTATAGGCGGGGTCCAGGTCAGAGAAGCTGTAGGCGCCGGTCGCGGCGTCGCTCCACGTTTCGCGCAGCGGCATGTAATCGACCTCGCGCAGCAGGCGCACGCGCCGGCGCAGCGGGATGTTGCTGGGCGTGGCCTGCTGCTCCACTGTGTCGTGGATCGCGCCCGCGCCGCCGTGCACGAAGTCGCGCGAGAGGCTGAGGTCATGCATTGCACAGCCCGGCGGGTCGGTGGGGAGCTGCCGCGTGAAAAGCGCGGGCGCAGACAGCTCAAGCAGGACGCCTTCGATGGTCATGCCGTGTCGCCCCAGGGCCCGGTGATATCGACAAACCCATACCCGGCATCGGCCTCAGTTACTGCGGTTGAGCTGGCCGCGCCGGTGCGGATGCAGTACAGCTTGCGCCCTCCAACCTCGACCCCGGCCGCCAAGCCGCGCAAGAATGACGCGCCGCCGCCGCTGTGCGGCGCGTAGAAGCACCCTGGCACGGCGCCGCGCACCACTGTGCCTGTGGAACCGTACGCCACAGTTCCCTCTGTCACGAGTATTCGTGAGAGGCGCAGCTTCCCGTCAATCGTCGGGAACCCGCCCAGGAATGAGTCCTGGCCCGACGGCTGGGATGCTGTGCCGACCGCAGGGAACGCCCAGGCCTGGGTCGCAGCGCCCAGCCCGGTATAACCCCGCAAGATGCGCGACGGGGCTTGGGACACCCCACCCTGTGAGCCGATAAAGACAGATCCGTAGCTTCCGGACCCCTGTGCGTTTGTCGTCAGGAGCCCCGCGTAAGGGTCGATCGACTTAGCCTTCAGGATGTCCCCAAAAAAGAGGCCCGTTTGCCCCACGGAATTCGTAGCCGGGTTGTGCGAATCTGGCGCCACGCACCAGATCAATCGACGTGAGTCGGCGAACAAGTCCCACTTGACGGGGTTGCTATTCGCGCCAGCCGACTTGAGCCACTCAGCCGTGGCGGCGGACAATGTAGTGGGCGCCTGGTTCGTGCCCGTCGCGGCATCGCTCATGGCCTCGAACATCCGCACGCCCGCTTTCGTGGTGCCGGTGTCGGTCACCTGCAGGTAGGCGCCGAACGACATCGGGTCGAGGGAACGGTAGCAGGCCACATTCGTGGCACTGAATGCCTTTTCCCACTGCCCCGCGGGGGCCGTCTTGACGGTAATGGCGCCGCTGGCCGTGCCATCGGCAACGGCGGTGGCGAAGGTCAGCGTGGTGGCTGTGGCGCCGGTGATCTTCTGCTCTCCGTTGAGCGCTGTCATGCCGCCTGTGACGCCCTCCACGAGCACCACGCTCTGCACCATGTTGAGGTTTTTCGCCTCGCTCGCCACTGTGAGCGTGGCGACGCCGCCCGATACCACGAGCGAGGTGACGGGGCGCACACCAAAGCCCGTAAGCAGACAAGCATCCAGGGCGCCGATGAACGCGCCCACGGTGCCGCTAACTGCGGGCGCGCCGGGGAAGTCGTTGCGGAAGAATTTAACGCTGGTATCTACCGGGGATGTCATTGATGGCCTCTTTTTAAAGTTCCGATTCGGGGTCGCGGCCCACGTCGCCGCGCTGCACCAGCCAGAAGCTGTCGTCCACGCCAGCAGGGCTCGATGGCTGCGTGCAGCGCGCCAGGTCGATGGGGAACTCGGCCCCGATCGTGTCTATGAACAGCACGTTTCCCGCCACCCATCCGCCGCCCCAGCCAACGGCGGGCAGCGTGAAATACGGCGCGCCAGCGGCCGCATTCATCGGCGAAAAATCTGCATTGATGTCGCCGCTGGCAATCTGCCCAAGGTGTTGGCCGAGACAGTCGAACGCCAATCCACCGGCGCGAAAGCGCAGCGCCCAGCGCTCGGTAATGGCACCCCGGTTGGCGATTTGCACGGGGTAGCCAGAGGCGTTGTAGGTGCCTGCGGCGGGGCCAGCGTTCGGGTCCACCCCGTCGTGCCAGGTGACCGCGTCCCAGCTCGCCTGGTCGTACACGCGCGGCACGCGGGCAAAGCGGTCGCCCTGGCGCAGCGCGGTCGAAAGCACGGCGCCCACTGGGAACGCGTAGCCAATGGGCTGCGTGAGCTTGACTTTGCCGTCGGTGCGCACCTCGGCGATCTGGCGGTAGACCTCGGTGCGGCCAACGATCTTGACTTGTTCCGGATAACCGGCCAGGTCGCTGAATGTCACCGTTCCGGCATCCAAGTCGCTCGTGTATCCGTCCAGTATTTCTGCGCCGGTCACGGCATCGAGCACCTGGACGAACGAGAGCCTGTAGCCCAGACCCACGTTGTACGTCTGGCCGACGAATGGCACAAAAGCCGGCCCGCCGTGCGTCACACCCACAACGCAGGTGCCGCCCGGCCGGGCGAACACCACGCGCCCATCGGCGGGCAGCGCGGCCGGGTCGATGCCCATCAGGCCGACATCGACCGGCAGGTAGATGTAGCTGATGGCCGAGTAGCGCAGCGTGCTCGGGTCCACCGGCCACGGACGCCAGACCTTGTCGGCCAGCACGGCGCCCACGTCGTCGGCGTCGTACCACCACTCGGCCTTCTGGGCGGCGGTCAAATCGGCATCCAGCACAAAGTCGCCGAACTGCAGCTCCACACCGCCACGCGCCGGCTCCACGCGCCCGCGCATGTGCTGGCCGGTGACCATTCCTTGGCCGTCCACCTGCGCCGTCAGCGTATTGCCCTGGGTGTCCACCACCGTGAGGACAAAGCCGCCCGCTCCGGGCCGCAGCGGCGCCGCATCGGTGTTGAAGAACAGGCTGGCCGTGCTCCACTGGCCCTTTTGCGTCCACAAGCTGAGCAGCTGAAAATCATCCGGCCCGCTGCCGCCCACCACCCAATCCGTCATCAAGGCCTTGCCGCCGGCGTAGTCCATGCGGCCGCTGGCGATGCCGGCGCTCGTGTCGGTGCGGTCCCGGTAGATCACGCCCTCGTGGTCCTGGTAGGTCTTGCCCATCCAGATGAACATCACCGAGCCCGGCACGACGGCATCGACCGTGTACGGTGTCAGGTCGATCACAACCGATGGCGGCGCATAGGCCATGCTTTTGGCCTGTGGCACGGCAGGCGCCACGCGGTAGCGGGCGGCGATGCTGCTGCCCGCAAAAATGGCGTCCCCGATGGCGCCGCGCGCGTACTGGCCGCCGCGCTGCGCGCCGCTGCCGGCCGAGGCGCCGCCATTGGCAATCGCCCCCTCGAAAGCTGCCGCGTCCTCGTGGTCGGCGCGGTAGCCGCCCACGGTGCGGTCGAGCCGCAGCACGCGCAGGTTGAGCGACTTGCCGGCGTAGTTCACCGTGCCCAGGTCGCTCAGGAAGGCGCCCGCGCCGTCGTCGGTGGCGGTGTGCGCGATGACGATGCGGTTGTCGCTCGCGACGCCGAACATTTCTTGCAGCGTGGCGCTGCTGCCGGCGGCGGTGGATACGGATAAGGGGCGTTGTTCGTAGGTCATGGCGGTAGGCAAAGAGGTATCAGGCCGAACGCGGCCACATCACCGGGGGCGGTTCGATCCACAGTGGCGGGGCCCAGAACTGCGGCACCGGCAAAACGCTGAGGAGCCTATCCACCGCTGGCACGATGTTTGCCGTGATGTCGGCGCCGATCACGGCCGGCGGCGTGGTCGTGGTCGACACACCGAGCGCGGGGCTGAAGGGGTGCACAGTCGCCCAGGACACAGCCAGGGTGCCGGCAGCCGGCTGCTGTGCCAGGGCCAGCTGCACAAAGCCGCCGGCATCGGGCTCGGGCGCGGCCAGAATTTCGGTGTGCACCTGGTCCACGGTGTAGGCCACCTGGATCTCGGCGCCGGGGTCGGGCATGTGGCTGGGGCGCAGCAGCACCACGCTGCTCGGGTGGTCCACCGTGCCCGTGGCGTCGCCGCTGATCTGGCCGGACGCATCGGCCGTGGCGGTGCGCGGAATGCCAGCGCTCGGCCAGGTGAACGTGAGCGAGCCGGGCACGGCGCCTTCGTCTTCGAGCAAGAAGCAGTACTCGGGCGCGCGCACCGCCGCGCCCTGGCTGCTGCGGTTGGTGTAGCCCACGCGCGAGCCGTGCGTGATGGCGATCGAGCTGCCGATGTCCGGCAGGGCCTTGAGCGTGAAGCTCATGGCGCCGGTCAACGCACTCACCGCGCCGCCGCCGCTTCCTACCAGGCGCCCGGTGCCGTCGTCGTAGATGGTGTAGCGCGTGCCCAGGGAGTAGTAGTCGATGAACACGGTGCCAAGCTCAGGCAGCGGCGCGAGCTGCGCGACGAAGGTCAGGCCCGCGTTCTCCTCCGCAATTTTGATGCGCTGGGTGTGCGGGGTAATGCCCACTTCCAGCTTGCGCGGCGCATCCTGCAAGAGCAGCGTGCGGCGCGCGCTCGGGCGCTGGTCTACCGCAGCCACTTCGGTGCGGCTGTTGGGCACCAGCTGCGCGTAGATGCTTTCGCACTGCAGCCACACGTCATTGATCTGCGTTGCCGCTGTCAGGCGCGTGGCGCTGTAGAACATGCCGCTGTCGCTGTACACCGTCTCGCGCAGCACGCTCATGCCGCCCGCGCGCGCGTAGCTGCGTGTTGGGGGCGAGCCGGGGAAGTCGTAGAGCAGTCCGTCGAACAGCTCGCAGGTTGTCACCTGGGCTTCGAAGTCGATCAGCACGTTGTTCACGATCTCGGTGTAGATGCGCGTCTGCGTCTCGGTGGCCTTGATGCGCACGCGCTGGCGCCGCTCGCTCGGCAGGCCCTCGTTAAACACCAGCACGAAGGTGCGCCCGAGCGTCGGCGGCTGCATGCCAGGGCGTTGCAGCAGCGTGATCGAGCGCATGGTCTCGAAATGGTTTTCCAGCAGGTAGCCGGCCCACTCGGAACCCGGCGACATGCCGGACTCGATGCGCCGGGCGATATCGGCGCGGGTGGCGAACGGATCCTTGAGCGAGAGCATCACGATGCTCACGTTCGGGTCCGCAGGCGGCTCGGCGATGATGACGTTGGCGCCGAGGAGCGGGGTGCTGTCGGCATTGCGCAGCACGCCGAACACCTGGTAGATCTCAACGCGGCCGATGGTACGGGTTTCCTCGCTGATATCGGGGAAGATTTCGTTCGAGCGCCCGCTTGTCAAGAGCTGCGCGGACGGCGGCCCGCCGCCCTCGGGCACATCGGCCATATTGGCCGATCGGGAAAAGCGGATGTCACCTGAAAGCAGGGGCATGATCAAACCTCGACGAATTTAAAAGACGGCACATAGAGCAGCTCGGGCGTGTGCTCGCCGTCCAGCAGCTTCCAGATCGGCTCGGCCTGGAACTCGATCAGCAGCACGGTGCGCGCGGCGCCGCGCAGCAGCAGCGTGAAAGTGGCGCCCGCAAGCGCGGCCCAGGCGTCCAGCTGGTCGCACTGCGCGCGAGTGATCCAGGCATTGCCGCCTTGCCCGTCAAGCGATATCGGACGGCCCGCAAGGCGCGTGCCCACGTGCACCAGCAGCATGCCGTTGGTGCCAGTGCGCGCCTCGGTAACCACCGGGCTCCAGGCGTATTCGTCGGTCCAGAGCAGCCGGTCGGGCAACTCGGCCACCACGCCCTCGTGCGTCAAGGTGATCATTGCGCGACCCCTTTGGCCTGGGCCAGCTCGCGGATCAGCGCGTCGCCCGTGAGCTGGCTGTTGCGGTCGGCATAGGCCATGCTGCGGCGCTGGCCGTTGATCGTGATGTTGGAGACGTAGCTGGCGCCGGAGCTCACGCCGGAGCCGCTGGAGCCTTGGGTGCTGCGCTCCCGGTCACCACCCGCTGGCGCGCTGCGCGTGGGGGCATCGGCAGGCTTGTTCAACCCCGCGTTGGTGCGCTCGTAGTCCAGCATCTGCTGGGCCTCGTGCTTGCCTGATGTGTCGTGCTGGTAGTAGTCCGACATCTTGCCAAGCGCCTCGGCCAGGGTGCTGTACTGTCCGCCCCACTTTATCTGTGCGGCGCTGGCCTCGTAGTTCACGCTGCCATCGGCATTGGCAAATTGCTTTGCGAGACGCTCCGCCAGCAGCTCGTCCAGACCGGACTGTTTGAGGTAATCGATGACGCTGGCGCGGGTCCAGACAAACTGCTGCTGCACGTTGCCCTGGGCGTCGGACGACATGCCATCTTTGTTGCGGTAGGTGCCGCCCCATTTCGAGACGCCTTCGCCCAACTTTTCTTTGGTGTCACCTTCGCCCGGTTTGCCGTACTTTTTGGCGACTTCCTGACGATAGACATTTGCCGCCTCGGTGGCATCCCTGGCTGACGATGCTGCCGCCCGCCACCCATTGGCGGCGCGGCCACTCCCCTTTTCTGCGTCATCGCCAGCTTTGAGCGAGGCTTTGCCGGCGGCGTCGACCTCTATCTTGTAGCCACGAGTGGCGGCCTGAGCTTCCACCCAGGACGGGGCCACTCCCTTGTTCGCAGCAATCGCTGCATCAGCCGCTCTTTTAAACGCCTCGCCCAGCTCACGCGCGCTGCGCGTACCGTCCGCTGCCATGGTGTCGTAGGCGCTCTTAAAGCTGGCAGCAGTTTTCTTGAGTGATTCATCGCTGGTCACTCCCAGCAACCCCATTGCTTCGCGCACACTGTTGATGCCGCCCGTGGCCTGGTCCGTCGCATCCTTGAGCTCCAGGGCCTTCTCTTTCGCCTGGTCGAGCAAACCGTCCGTGATCTTGTCGCCCAGCAATTTGCGCAGCGACTCGATACGCTTGGTCAGCGCGTCGATATCGGCCTGGTTCTTGGCCTCGGTCATCAGCTTCTGCAGGCCCTGGCTGAGCGCTGCGGTGGCGTCCACGCCCTGCGCCTTCAGGTTGCCGAATTCCTTGACCAATACGCCTACGGCCTCGTCTGACTTCTTGAACCCGTCGGTCAGCTTGGATGACACCTGCAGCGCATCGATCCCCAGCGCGCTCATGGCCTCCCTGGCACTGTTGATGCCGGGCAGCGCCTTGTCCATGGCGTCCCTCAGGTCCAGCGCCTTCTGTTTGGCCTGGTCCAGCAGGCCATCGACGATCTTGTCGCCAAGCTGCGTGCGCAGGCGGTTGATGCGCTCGTTCACCGCGTCGAGCTCGGCCTGGTTCTTCGCGCCGTCGATCATGTTCGAGAGCGCCTGGCCCACCACAGCCGCCGTGTCCACGCCAGCATTCTCCAGGTCGGGCAGGGCCGCGATGAGGAGCAGGAGCTGGTCGTTGGCGTCCTTGAAAGCCGCGCCGACCTTGTTGCTGGCACCCACCGTATCCACGCCCAGGCTCTTGGCGGCCTGCTGGGCGATCAGCACCAGGCCGGCCTCAAGCGTCTTGCCTGCAACCTTGGCCTCGTTCATCGCCAGGATGAACTCCACGCGGAACTTGGTCAGCTCGGCGCCACTGAGCTTGCCCAGGGCGCCCGGCAGTTCATCGCGCAGCATCTTCTCCAGATCCACGCCACGGGCCTTGGCCGCCTGCAGGTTGGCAACGATATCCGCCAGCGCTGCAGCCGGCACCGCCGTATTGATGGTCTTTGCCAGCGCCGACAAGGCACTGCGGGCATCTTCCGATGCCTTGGTAACGGCACCTACACCCCCAGACGCCTGCAAAGCACCCGCAGCGACAGCGTTGCCCGCAGCACTGCCTGCGCCGCCGAGCTTGCCCAGGCTGTCGGCACCGGCATTGGCGGCGCCCGCGACCTTGGTGGGAGCGGTCTCCGCATCCTTCCACATTGCGGCGATCGAGTCGCGGGTCTGCTGGTTACGCTTCTCAAAACGGTCGAACGCCTGAGACACCGTGTCGCTGGTGAAAACGGCCGTTGCCGCCTCCTTGACAAGCTGCAGGCTGCTGATCGTCGCCTCAAAATACCCAACCAATCCAACACCAAGCTTGCGCGCCAGCTCGGTGTTCTCATACAGCATGGTGCCGATCTGGTAGCCGATCTCGAACCCTGTCACAGCCACCGTAATGCTGATGACCTTAGGGACCTTCGAGAGCTCCAGCGACAGCAGCGATGCTGCCTTGCCAGTCGCAAGCATCTCGGCAGAAAAGGCGCGTAGCGCTGCTACGCCTTGCACAGCCAACGCAGCGGTGAGCACCGCCCCTGCGCGCGTGGCCACACCTGCCAAGGTATCGAGGTTTTCCGCCAGCGCGTTAATGCCCTTGGCCACCACCGAACTCTGCTGGGCGCCGCCGGTCAGGCTGCCAATGAACAGCGTCCACTGCGTGTTGAGGTTTTCCAGGGCGCGGCCGGTGGTCAGCGGCAGCGTGGCAAATTCCTTGTTGATCGCGGCGGCCTGCCCTTTGAGCGCGCCCACCACCTTGGCCGCCGTCAGCTCGCCCTGTTCGGCCAGGGCGCGCAGAGCGCCGACGGGCACATTTAAGCCATCGGCCAGGGCCTTCGACAACCTGGGCGCCTGCTCCATGATCGAGTTGAACTCATCGCCGCGCAGCACGCCGGACTGCAACGCCTGCACCAGTTGGCGCACGGCGGCTTCGCTGGCTTGCGCCCCTGCACCGCTGAGCTGGATCGACTGGTTGATCGTCTTGGTGATCCCCAGCGCCTGCGCGTTGGTGATGTTCAGTTCCTTGCCGCTCGCAGCCAGGCGGCCAAACAATTCGGCCGTGGCATCCAGGTTGCTGTGCGTATCGAGGGCAACCTTGCCCACCCCCGCCACAGCCGCTTGCAGGTCGCCCTGCGCACCCACGGCCAGGCGGATGCGGGCTTCAAGGTTCTTGTACTGGTCCGCGACCTCATTGACGCTCTTGGCGTAATCGACCACCTTGCCGACGGCGAAGGCCCCGGCCACGGCACCAGCCACCTGCGTGAGCGCGCCCTTGAAGCCATCCGTCTTTTTGGCGGCGGTGTCCATCTCACTGCCCGCCTTGTCGGCTGCGGCGCCCAGTTTGTCTACCCCCGCGCCCGCAGCCGCACCGGCAGCGCCCAGGCCCTTGGCCCCTTCCTCTACCTTGTCCAGGTCGCCCGCCAGGCCTGTGATGGATTCGCGTCCATTCACACCGGCGTTGATCTCCAAACTGATTTTCTTGTCCGCCATGGTGACGCGCGCGCAGCCCCTTTGTTGCCCAGGCGCCAGTCTCTCAATCGGCGGGGCAAAAAATAAGGCCAGCGAATGCTGGCCTTAGGGGGTTGGGTAGCGCGCTCGGCGCGCGCGGGCGGCGCTTACGTCTTGCGCACCCGATAGTACTTGCTCACGCCCACACCTGTCTTGGTGTCGTCCTTGAGCACGGCGCCGGTCACGGGCAGGCTGGCGAAACCTTTGTCGGCCAGCAGGCCAATGGCCGACGCCACGCCTTGGCTGGCGCGCCAGATTTCCACGATAGCCGGCTTGCCGTCGTCGGCTTCGTTGAGCCCTTCAAACAGCAGCTCCAGCTCCTTGGCCTTCGTGGTCAATGCCTCGATCACGGCGTAGCTGCCGTAGTCGTAGTCCAGGCTCGCCTCATCAGCGTCGGCCAGGTCGGCCGCTTCGGGCAGAACGTACACGCCGGCAGCGCGCACTTCGTAGTTGCCCGTTGCCGCCACGGGCGTGCCGACGGTCGGGTACTCGTAGCTCACCCAGAAGCCGGTGCCGTTGGTCACGTCGGTGGCGGCCACGTCCACTTGCACGCCAGCGGGCACCACCGTGTAGTTTCCGGCGGCGGTGAGCGGCGTGGCGGTCGCAAGGCTGCTGCCTTCGAGCACCACCACGTTCGTCGCACCGGCGTGCGCCAGCGCGACAAGGTCGCCTTTGTTTACGGCCAGGTGCTCCTCGTTGCTTGCCGTGCCGGTGCCTGGCGTCGTTCCCTTGCGCAGCACCACGTTGGTCGGCGCGATGTGCGCGGTGCGCAGCAAGCCACCGCGCGTAACCGTGTGCGCCTCGTTTCTCACTGCACCGCCTTCAACGCCCTGCACTGTGCCGAGCGATGCGCGGGCCAGGTTGGTCACGTTCAGATCGGCAAGCTTCATCTTGATCTCGACCTCCGTCACGCGGCGCATCTCCGCGTGCGTGCCGCCGCCCAGCGCCGTCATGTCCGGCTGCTTCTGGACGTCTTCTTTGTGAGAGAGCTCCAGCTCCAGCACGTTGCCGATGGGCATGGGCACGCCCGCGCTACCGCGCTCACGGGCATAGACCTGGCCGACCAGCGCCGCAGGGGCAAAGGTGCGCTTGATGATTTGCTCAGATGACATGGTGCTTCAATCCTTCTTGGTGGTGGTTTGGGGTAACACGGCGCCCACGGCGCGCAGCCAGGTGGCGATGGCGGGGTGCACGGTGATGGCGGTGCCAGCAGGCAGCTTTTCGCCCTGGTGTTCGTGCTCGCGCACCAGGTGCACGCGCTCCGGGGTGGGTGCGGCTTGCGCCTGCTTGCGCCGGTTCGTCGGGATGCGGCTTGTCGTTTTCATGGTTTCCTCCATTCGGCCCAGTTGCGGGTTTTGAGTTCGAGCACGGCGCTGTGGCACAGCACACCGGCAAACAGCACCGGCCCTGCGCCGGCCACCTGCACGCCGCGCTCTTCGGCCACGCTCGCGCCCAGGAGGCCCGGCAGGCCCAGGGCAGCGTCCACGCGCACGGCGGCGCGTATGCGCTCGACCAGGTCGTCAAAAATCAGCTCGCTGTCGATGGCGCCTTTAAAGGCCATGTAGCCGCGCACCGTCCAGGTGTGCTCGTTCAGGATGCGGCCGTTGGCCGTCACCTCGCTGGTCGCGCTGCGGCGCAGGTACCAGCCACGCAGGTGCGGCTCGGCGGCAAAGGCATCTGCCGCCGGGTCGGCATGGGTGTACAGGTAGGCTTGGCGAAACGCCTGCTCGCTCTGCGCGTAGCGCTCGCACGGGTGCACCACGCCCACGGCGGGCACCGCGCTCAGCACCGCCTGCAGGGCCGCGCGCGATGCCGCCAGCGTGTTCGGCATCGTCATGCGCTGCCTCCTCCGGCCAGGTGCTCGGCAATTCGCCCCACCGCGCGCTCGAACATCGCCAGCACCTGCCCCTGGGTGGCCGCTACCGCCTGCGCCATCGGGTGGCGCGCGGGCGTGCCCTCGCGGGCAATCTTCCGGGCCACGAGGAACGCCACGCTCTTGGCCTCCTTGGGGTCGCTGATGCCCAGCACCGCCTTCACCCAGGGCTCGATCGCCTCGATCGGCGGCATGTGCGCCCGCGTGCCCAGCTCCATGAAAACCGCGCTGAGCTGGCTGCTGCCCACCACGCCCAGCACGCCCGCCGGGGTGCTGGCAACGTCGCTGGTGATGCTGCGGGCCGTCAGGCCCGATGCGCGCGGCATGTTCTCCTGCCATTCGCGTTGCACCAGCAGGGTCGCCTCGTGCATGGTGGCCTGCAGCACCTGGTCGGTGAAGGCGGGCGCCTCGCGCAGCCCCTGCGCGATGGCATCGAGCCCGCTGATGCTGATCGACAGGTTCACATCCCACCCCGGCGCGTCAGGCCAAAGCGCGGGTTGCGCCGGGGCCATGTGGCCACGCCCGCAGCCGCCGCAGCACCCGAGGCGGCGCCGCCGCCTGTGGCCTTGAACGGGTCGGCCACGCCCACGCCGGCGTAGTAGGCGGCGCGCAGCTCCTTGGCGCGGGCGGCGAACTCGCGCGCACGCGTCTCCGTCATGCTCGCATCCGCGCCCAGGCTGGCCTCGCGCTGCGCGCTGTAGTAGGTGGCAAGCTGGTGGCACACCAGGTGCGCCGCGTACTGCGCCACGCTCAATCGGTGGTGCGCGGGCAGGGTGTCGGCCGTGTCCGACAGCTCGTGTCCAGCCATGAACGAGAGGCGCACCACCGCACCCGTCGGCACAGGGCTGGCCGCCATCAACTGCCAGCCGTCCGGCGTCTGGTAGGCGGCCACCTCGATCAGCGCGCGTGGCTGGCGGCCCACGGGGTATTCGGCAGACACCAGCCAGGCGCCATGCGTCCAGCCAGCGGGCACCGGTGCCCAGTCGCCATCGGGCCAGGCGATATCCACCACCAGCGGGCGCGGGCAATCCGCGCTGTACTGCAGGCGGGCGGCCTCAATGGCGCGGTTGCGAGCATCGCTGCCCACCACATCGCCCTGGTCGCGTGCCAGGTCGAGCGTGAGCTGCTGAATATCGGCCAGGGCCATTGCGTGCGGTTCCGGTTTTAAAGACTGGGGGTTGCTTGGCGGGGTTGCCAAAGGCTCCATGTGCGCGGGCGCTTCGGGGCCTTTGACAACCCGCCCCTTGCGGGGCGGGCCGGGCAGTTGCGGGTGCCAGCCACTTCACTTGCCCACAGAGGGGCTTTGGAGTTCGGTCAGGCCACCACGGCCTTGGTGGTGCCCTTTTCGCCATCGACCAACACGGCGCCGCCGTAGATGTGGCGAATCTTGTAAGTCGTCTTGTCGTTGCTGAACATCGAGCCCGCGTTGGGCTGGTCTTGCACGAACAGCTCGGGCTCCTCACGGCCGTCCAGGAAGCCGATTTCCAGCACCGGCAGAACCGTGGGGCTGGCAACCGTGCACCAGTCGTTGGCGTCGGTCCAGTAGTCCACCGGAATCACTTCCGGGTTGATCGACTGCACGAACGTCTTGTCCAGGTTCTGGTTGCGCACGAAAAGGTTGAACGCCAGCTCCTGCAGCTCGAACGGCACCAGGATCGAGGCCGGGCCGGTGGCCAGGCGCTTGCCGCTGCCCGCGCGGGTCTGCTTGAGCATCGCCAGGCGGTGCTTGGCAAACTCGGTGGCGTCCAGCGCAGCCGCGAACAGGTTCGCGTGGTCCACGTGGTACAGGGCCTTGGTGTCGTAAATGGCACCGTTGGTGCGGAAGAAGTCGAAAACAAACTCGTACAGCGTGTTCTTCGAGGCCAGGGCCAGCTCGACGGGGATGCGGCGCAGCGCCAGCGCGTCGTCGTTTTTGATGGCTTCGAGCGTCACGTCTTCAGTGCCGCCGCGCTTGGTCGCCGCGTAGGTCGCCTTGTCGTCACCAGGCGAGGCCAGGGCCGTGTAGTCCGCGCCTTGCGCCACAGCGGGCAGGTTGCCATAGCCGCCGATGCGCACGCGCTCCTGCGCGCGGAAGTCGTTCACCGGGCCCCAAGTGGCCACCTTTTTCCACGTGTCCAGGTTGGTCAGGCCCGTGTACACCGCCTGCATGCGGCGCGTGATGCTGTCGCCCAGCGCATCGGCCCAGGTGGTGCTGGCGATGGACTCGCGCATCACGCCCAAGCTCTCGGCCATGCGGCCCAGGTCGCAGTTGCGCAGGTCGCCCGTCACGCGGCGGTCGCCGGTGATCTCGATATAGCACTCGCGGAACGACTGCACGTTGCGGTGTTCCTTGTGCGCCGGATCGAAGAAGGCGTCGAACATCTCGCCCACCTTGATGGAGCGGTCTTCCACGCTGATGCCGCCAAAGGCGGGCACGCGCACGGCGCCGCTCTCGGTCATGCGGGCGATGTAGTCGCCCTCGGCCTTGATCAGCTCGCCTACGGCGGCCTCGGTCAGGCGCTCGGCGACGGCGCTGGCAAGCTGCGCCTGCAGGCGGTCTTTGGCGGCCTGGGGCAGCTTGGCGGCATTGATGCGATCGCGGGCCGCGCCGCGCAGCTCAAACACCTGCAGGTCGGCGCGCGTCAAGGGCGCGTCTTGCGCCTCGGCCATGCGCGTGGTGCCCGGCGCGGTCGGCACCAGCGAGCCGCACACGGCTTCATGCAAGTTCACCAGGTCGTCGTCGCCAATGGTCTCGGCATTGATGGCGGCGTGGCGGGCGGGGTCTTTGGCCTTGATGGCCTCCAGCATGCGTTGCTTCCAGAGAGGCATTGCTTCTTCCTTCGGGTTTGGGGTTTGGTCGGCGGCGGCTTCGGTCAGACGATCCAGGCCGCCGCCAGCGCCCGGTTCGACAATCAGGTCAACGGAGTGCACCTTGGTGAACTTCACGGCCTCGCGCAGTTGTTCGGTGCCGTGCTTGCGCGTCTTGGTGCGTGCAGAGGCATCGATGGACAGGCCGAGCAGGCTCTGCATGCCGCGCTTGACGGCCTCGGTCATCTTTGTCACTGCGGTGTCTGTCGGGTCCAGCGCCTTGAAGGTGCCCACCAGTGCGCCGGTGTCGGGCGCCTTGCCCTCCACGAAGCGCACGCCGTAGATGCCACCGATCAGGTTGCGCACGTCCTTGCCCTTGCCCGCGAGGTGCTCGGCATCGCTCTTGGCGAACACACGCACGCCTTCGAACATGGGCGCGGATTCGCGCAGTGCCTGGTCGGGGTAGTAGTTGCGGTTTCCGCTGCGACCGGCGCGTATCAGCGTCACCTCAATGGAGCCGTCCGCCGCTTCACGGAAAGCCGCATCGGCCAGGGCCTCGCGCACGCTCGCCGCCGCCGAGTCAGCGGCCGCAGGCGCGGGCACGGTTGCTGGCGCGGCAGTGGGCGCCGTAGGTACGTACTGCTCGACCACCTCTACCGGCGCGCCAAGCACCACCTGGTCAGACCCGGCGACGTGCTTGAACGAATAGGCGTACTGGTAGTGCTTGCCGTCGAGCTCAATCACGGCGCGGTCGCTGTAGATGGCCGAAAGGCTCACGTAGCGGCGCTGCTCGGGCAGGCGCCCGTTGTTGATGCTCTCGGAGATGGCGGCGCGCACCACGTCGATGAGCTGGCGGAAGTCACGCTCGGGCGCCGCAGCGGCTTCGCGCAGGGCGGCATCCACCGCCGCACCGGTACGCAAGCCGCCACAGGCCGCCAGCGCCGCAATGAGTTGAACCCAGTTCATGCTGGGCTTACTCGCCTGCGTCGGTCAGCTTCTGGCCATCGGTGGTGACCACCACCACATGCGTGCCGTAGTCGCGCCAGGCCAGCACCTCGGCGGTCTTGCGCTTGACGCGTTTTGCGGCCTCGGCGGCAGTCATCTGCTTGGCCGCAGCGGCGTCTTTGGTCTTATCGTCGGACATCGGGTCACTCCATCAAGTGGGCCGCGACATCGGTGTGTGGCGCGGCGTTGGGATGGAGTGACTGTGCCGAGAGAGGCACAAATGAATAAGGCCAGCATGTGCTGGCCTTAGAGTTGAGGGAGTGCTTTTTCAGACTAGCACGACCCGCTGCATTTCACCAAGCGACATGGCTTGATGGCAGTTCACATGCACGCATGCATGTGCACTCGGCTAGCGCCGAGGCCCCTTTACTTGCGCTTCGAGTCGTCGACCCAGAAGCGGAAGCACTTGCCGTTCTTCGGGTAAATCACGCGCCCATTTTTTACGATGTAGCGGCAAATTACCCAGCGGCCACCAGTGCGTTCAGTGGTCATGGAAACCTTCCCCACGGACAAGCCGTGAAAAGGGTTGCAAGGGGTTCCCGGTTGCAGTGCAAGGCCCAAAAGCTTAAACTTCTAGACCTTTCCGCGAAGAAAGCACCGCCGATGCCTCACCCGTAGTCGGCACCCAGGCAGCGGGAACTGATACTTCCCGCTGCCAACCTATTCACTCAAAACCCAAAGTGCATCTGATTTGGGCTTGCGCGCCAGTGCTGAGTCACCCACTCCCAACGCCCAAAACGGCGACGGGTGTAGCGGCGAACAAACACTGTCTTCAAACGCGAGTAGGACATACCCACCTCCGAACGAAGGTTGAGCGGTTTTGGCTTGCCTGAACATGCCGAACTGGTAGAGTTCGTTCTTGTCTTCCCCAAGACGTTGCGTGTTCAAGTGGTTTGGTAGACCGCTTTTCACCATCCCAAGCCTACGAAGTGATTGCGTCATTTCGTAGGCTTTTTCTATTCAAGACCGTACTCCCATAAAGAATGCGTAGGAGTGAGCGTCTTGAGATTTCGCACCAAGGTCTTAATGCGAAAGGTTGCTGACGCAACGCTGGTGCCACACATATGAGCCAACTCCTGCGGCGAACGCGCAATTTTGCAAGCCTCCAGAGGCATCATCAGCGCGGCCGTTCCCGCTTTAGCCTGCCACTCCGAATCCTCGAAAAATTCGTGTTTCCCCAACACAGCTCCGCGATGGAGGGTCACTGCATGGTTTTGAGCAATGTGGCTCAGCTCGTGAATTACCGTGCTACGACCAAACGGATTCCCAGCGTGCAGCTTGTCGTAGATGTCTATGCGCATGACCACTACGTTTCCCGCAGGGGCGGTGATTGTGAAGGCGGCGCACTCGTCAATCTCATCGATTTCTGCCGTGCGGTATTGGAATCCAATCTCCGGAAGCGTCTTCTCAAAAATGGTCAATGCGTCTAGAGAGTATTTCTCCCCCCGAACGGTGGGAAGGCTTGAGCGAATCGAGTTCGCAAACTGCTCAATTGAAGCGTAACTGGCAGCTTTCACCTTCAGCCCTGTAGGCACGCGAATCACACCATTCTTCACAATCGTCGTCATATCAAGCCCCCAAAGTTATTCTTTCGTTCCCGCTAACCAGCTCAGAATGGCGGGCGTTGGTGCTGCCCCTTCTTGCAGGCGCCTTGCAAACATAGCCATATGCCCTCGTGCATCTGGCGAAAGCCCGTCGATCTCAAGGGACTCCTGCGTTTGAGCTGCAGCCTCACGGAGCTGCTGCAACTGGCTCCGGTCACAGTAGTTTTTTAAGAAGTTGACTGCGGCATCGATGTGCTTTTGAGACAACCGCTTGTCGCCAAATTCCATAGCGCTCAGGTAGGCCGAGCTAATCCCCATGGCCTCTGCCATGGCCTTTAATGACAGCCCATACTTAAGCCGCATCAGGCGGACAGTTTCTCCAAATGGCGTCAGTTTCATGATGGCTCCTAGCCGGGCGGAAGATGTTGATGGTCATATTGATTTCTTTCGGTGTGGGCCCGGCAGCGCCAGTGTATCCGAAAATTAGCCAATCGGATAATTTTTCTTCTGTTTTGATGAGCGGGGGCGCGCGAGTCATGCTTCTGGATTCGCGCGGACTTCCAGACCACCGGGAGCACTTTTAAACCCCCTTTAAATCCCGCTGCAACGCCGACCCCAGGGGTCAGCCGCCTGCTGAGGGTTTAAAGCGCCACAGCGGGCATCCGGTGAGACGCCTTCATTCCTTCCGCCGCCCCGCCTGCTTCGCCGCCTGGTCAAGCGCCGCCTTCCTCCCATCCAGGCGCAGCTCCAGCTCAGAAAACGGCTTGGCCCCAGGCGTGGCCACCGCCCAGCTCTTCATATAGGGAATGGCAATGCAGCCGCAGCGGATCACCTGCTCGGGCGGCGCCTTGGGGTCGTGCGGGCACTTCATCAGGTCGATGCCGCCGCCGGGGTTGGGCACGCGAAACGGTTTGTCCGCGTCCACCACCTGGCCGTCGATCAGGTCGTGGTTCCAGCGGCTGTGCACCTTGCCGCTCCTGCGCCACTGCTTTTGCAGCCCTGGCACCAGGGGTGCGGCCTGCTCCAGGCGATCTTGCGCGGCCACGGCAAAGGCGCGGCTCACTTCGGTTTGCACTATTGATGTGGCGCGCTGGGCCGTTTCGTTGCCCAAGAGCTTTTGCACCGCCTTGATGGCCTCGAACGGCGTTACAGCGCCGATGGTGACCAGGCCCAGCTGCTGGCCGATCTTGCCCACGGCTTCGGCCGCCACGTTCGCCAGGCGCTCGTGGGCAAAGACGCGCATGGCGGCCAGCACGCGCGCATCGAGCGCGCCCAGACGCATCTCCACGCCCAGGCCGGCAGCGGCCAGGGGCTTGTCCACCAGGTCTTCGCCCTGCTGCCAGGCGGAGCGCAGCGCCTGATCGGCAGCCGTGCCCGCCTGCTGGCCGGTGGCGGCCAGCACCACGCTCATCTGCTCGCGCAGGCGGGTCAGCTGCCACTGGCGCCAGTCGGCCGGCTGCGCAGCGAGCTGCTCGCCTATCTGCGCCAGCGCCTCGCGCAGGAGCGCCACCACGCGCTGGTTGGCGCCGATGAGCAGCCGCGCACGCTCGGCCAGGTGCTCCTTGAGCGCGGCCTCGTAGCGCTTTTGCTCGGGTGTCACGCCTGGGCATCCCCCGCAACCAGCGGCCTGGCCTGGCCCGCATGCAACTGGGCGCGCAGGTCGGCGGGCAGGTTGAAGTTGTCCGCCTGCGCCTGGGCCTTCTTGCGCGCCTGCTGCTCGGCACGGGCCGCTTTAAGCTCTGTCTTGGCATCGAAGTCCTGCCCGAAGCGCTGGGCCACGTCGGCCACGATCTTCAGCGCCGTCTCCTCGGTCAACAGGCCGGCGTCGATCATCTGCGTTACCGCCTGCACCACCGATGTCATGGCTGAGGCGAACTTGGTTACGTCGCGGTTGAGCAGCTCGGGGAACACCGCCGTTACCTGCCATTTGTCCTCGGACCAATCGGGGGTATGGCCGCGCGCCCTGGCTGCCTGCCACAGCACAAAGCGTCCTACCTCTTCCAGGCACAACTTCAGAAAGCCCTGGCGCATGCTGTACATCTTGAACGTGGGCTCGCCCATCTCGGAGGCGGCCGCCCGGTTCACGTCGCCGCCACCGCCAAACCAGTGCTCGGGCATGGTGTTGCCGCCCAGGGCGTGGTTGCGAATCATCCGGGCGCTGGCCGTGGTGTCGGCCGATTGCAAGTCGGGCGTCTTGGCTTCGAGCTTGGTCGAATCGTTGTGCACGTAGTGGCTGTTGGGGCCCGGCGGCACGAATTCCTTTTGGGCCTTGTCGATAGCGGCCTGGTCGGCGCCCTGCAGGGTGATGTCCCAGACAAAGGTGCGCAGGTAGCCAATGCGGTCGAGCTCATCGAACAAAAAGTTGTCGTACGCATCCAGCCAGTCCATGGACGGCAACAAGTCGCTGCGCCCTCGGCTGCCATTGGGGAACTTGTTGAGCTGGTAGAGCAGGCATTCCCCGTCGGCAAAGTCCTCCGCGCGAATGCGGGCCGTGTTGGCACTGAACAGCGCTGAGTCGTCTCCGAGCACCACCACGCGGTATTTGTACTTCCGGCCCCGGGTGTCACGCTTGGTGACCACGCCTATGGGCTGCTCGGGGTTCTCGGGGTCGTTCACCACCGTAGCGATCTGGCGCGGGTCGAGGTAGCCCAGGCGCACGAAGCCATCGCCATCGCGCACGTGGGTGATGTAGCACTGCTCACCCAGCAGGCTGAGCGCCCGCACGCGCGGAGCGAGCTTGAGCGGCCAGTTGTTGATGGGGTCGCTCCAGAACGCATTGAGGAGCTTTTGGTGATCCTCGTCCTGGCACTGCAGCGCGACGCCCTCGGCCAGCAGGTAGGCCAGCGGCAGCTCGGTCAGGCGGTTGGCGAGCAGGTTGCTCTGCCACAGGTGCTCGGCCAGCTTTTGCATGCGCTCCTGCGCCATGGGTTCGAGGTCGCGCTCGTTCTGGCTGTGCAGGCCGTCGCCGGATAGGCGCCGCCAGCCGGGCTCGTTGTTGCCCTGGGCGGCAGCAGCCTCGCGCACTGGGACAGCGGCGGGGGCAGCGACGGGCACAGCCGGCGCCAGGCCGATGGCCTCCATCATTCGATTCAAAAGTCCCATGGTGTCAGTCCTTCGCGGCCAGTTCGGCGCCCACGAGGGCAAGCGCCAACAGACCGTGGTCGTTGTGGTGGGCAATCACCTCGCGCAGCTTTTGCGCGGCCTGGGCGATGCCCTTGCGGTCGGCAAGCGGCAGGCCAGCAATGTGGCCACGGATGATCAGCAGGTTCTCGTGCTCTTCGGTCATCAGGAACCCTTCCGAAACATGCGCTGCGCCGTGCGGCCGTAGCGCTCGCGTGCGCTTTTGTGAGTGCTGTCGTTTCCGCCCTGGGCCATGGCGGCGACGCCGCCCGTCACGGCCAACATCCACAGCATCACCACCATGTCGGGGCCGTCGTCGTGGTCGGCCTTGGGGAAGTGGCGGAACTGGTCCACCAGCGTGGTCTGGCTGCTGTGCAGGCGAATCAGCCCGTTGTGCATGTGCGGCTGCAGGCTCTCGATGCGCAGCAGCTTGTCGCTGATAGGCAGCAGCCCGCGCGCTGGCACGGGCACGCCCAACTGGGCGCTGCGCTTGACCAGCTCGGTGCGCAGGAACTCCTGGAACTGCACCGATTCCACGCCCCACACGACGCAGCAGTACTCCCGCTGCAGTTCGATGATGTCGCTGATGATGCGGTCGGGCGTGCGCTTCTTGATCTTGGCTTCGACCACATCCAAGACGCCGAGCGTTCGGTTGTAGCCCCCCACGCCCAGGGCGCTGGGGTCGCGGCTGTTGCCGGCCTTGCCGAGCGACGGATCGGCCGCGCCGTAGAACACCCATTCGGCCAGGCGGTTCACCCAGAAGCGGATGCTGCCCGCAAACGGTGCGTCCTCGCCCGCCACCGGGTCGTTCTGCTGCTCGCTGTCGAAAGCGCTGTGGCCTTCGCGTGCGCGGCGGATCATCAGCTTGTGGATCGGGCGCAGCGCGGGCCAGCTCACCACCGCGCCCTTGTCCATCTCAGGTTGCTGCGCGTGGTACATCGCCAGGGCAGCGGCCTCGCCCTCCTGGGGGGTTTCGGCATTGAGCAGCAGCCCTTCGAACTGCTCCCACAGGTCCATGCGCTCGGGCCACGCGATGATGGCTTTAAAGACCTTGCGGTTCCACAGCGGGTTCTTCAGGAAACGCGCCAGCACCGAGTCGTAGTGCAGCACGGTCCCCACCAGGATGGCGTGCATCGAATCGTCCGGTGGGCCCAGGTTCAGCACCGAAGCCGTGACGAACTTCTGCAGCTTGTCGCGCTGGGCGGGCGTGGCGACGTTCTCATCGTTCTCGATGTCGTCCATCACCGCCAGGTCGGGGCGGTGCGCGCCGTGGCGGCGGCCCCGGATTTTCTTGGCCGAGCCGAAGGCTTCGACCTTGCGGCCGTTGGCCGTGACGATGACGCCGGCGCGCCAGACCTTGCCCTGGCCGCAAGCCTCGGGGAAGTCGCCTGCTATGCGCTGGTTGGCTTCGAGCTCAGCCTTGATGGCTTCGAGCATCTCGGCCGCCTGCTCGAAGGCGTCCATGATGATCACCGGGTACCACAGCTGCCCCGTCACCACGCACCAGGCCACGAAGCTCATGCTGATCTTGGTGGACTTGGCTTCGCCCCGTGGCGCGGCCAAGGCGTCGCGTTGGCCGGTGGGCGCGTTGATGATCTCGGGCAGCCGCTTGTACAGGTACAGGTGCAGCGCGCTGGGCTCGGCCTTGCCGTAGTGCGGGAAGTAGTTCCGGTCCCAGAACTCAAAACCCGTCACCGGGTCGGCCACTTTGCGGCGACGCTCGGCTATTGAACCGGGCGACACATCCCAGCCGTCGAGGTTGGCGTCGATCTGGCGGCGCAGGCCATCGGCCAGGGCCGTCAGGCCGTCGAGGAATTCCTTGCTTGTTCTAGCCATCAATCGGCACTCCGACGACACAGGCTTGCCACCGTGCACAGCCATTCGGCGAGAGGCAATGGGGTGTGCTCGCGTTCGGCTTTGCCGATGTGCGGGCGAGAGTCCTTTTTTCTGGACTGCACGACGTGTGACGCTTGCCCCAGCACCATGGGAATTGGGGGAAGCTGGTGAGGTTCGCAACCCACGATATAAAGAAGCGTGGCCTTTTCAGCGCGGTGCCCCCACCAGTTTTGGTGAATGGGCAGCGTCCAGCCGCCGTATCGGTCGCACGCGCCTGGCGCAGGCAAGCCAGCCTTACCCCACAGCAGCGATCCTTCCGGGTGCTCCAAGACCCCCCCCACGTGCGCACTTGGCGCACGGCCCAGACTGCCAATTGCCGCTCGCCCTTGCGGGGGTGAGCGAACTTTCTCAGTCGGCCCCAAGCCCGGCATGGTGGATGTGCTACCACCGGGCATCCACCGGGCCATTTGCGCGCATCACGCTCAATGTCCCAAACGTCGGCAAGGGGCAGCGTCTTGTAGACGCTGTCAGCGCGCGCAAAAAGAACGGCGACCTTCACTTCACCCTCGCCAGTTCTTCGCCGAAAGGCTCCAGCAACTCAACCATGGCAGTGAGGTGCTGCGGATACCTCGCCTGGGCAAACGACACCAGGCGCTGCAGCACATCGAGCTGCACGGCCTGCTTGTTCAGTTCGGGCGAGAGGCGGCGAAAGCTCGCCATGGTCTTGTTGAAGCTGTCGCTCATGCTCGCCAGCGTGTCGGCCCGGTCGCGGGCGCTCATGGTGGTGGCGGCGCGCAGCTGGTCCATGGTGGCCTGGTGCTGCACCAGGTAGTCTTCGAGCAGCCGCTTGGAGAGCGTCGAAAAGTTCTCGTCGCCCAGGCCCACGGCGGCGCGCACCGTGTCCCAGTCGTCGCCCTTGTCAAAGGCCTCCTGCTTCCAGCGGTTGCCGGTGCTGCGCGGCACACCCAGCTTCTTGCAGGCGGTCTCCATCGCCAGGCGCTGGTAGACGTACAGGCCGCGCAGTTGGGTGCGTTTTTCTCCAGGGTGCGCCATTACTGCCCAGGGCCGCCACGGCCAAGCCACTGCTTGACACCTTCGATCGCCAGCGCAATGCCAATGGACGCAGCCGAGCCGCTGATGGCGCCCGCCACCGCCGCCTTTTGCTCGACCATGCGCAGGCGGTTGTCGATGGTGTCCATGCGTTTGTCCTGGCGCGTGAGGTGGGCGGTGATGCCATCGAGCTTGCCGTCCATCTTGCCCAGCAGCATCAGTTCTTCTTTTTCCATTGCCATGGATGAGGTCACTTTCCGTTTAAAAAATCAATCAGGCGCTGGTAGCGCTGGCGGTCGGCCGCGCAGGCGCGGGCGTTGGCGGCGTGGTTGTCCCAGGCGTCTTCGAGGCCGAGACCGGAGCTTTCGGCACAAGGAGCAGCGGCACCTTCGGCGGGACCAGCAGGGCCGCAGGCACCGGCCGGGGCGTCGAGCCCTGTGAGGGCGCCGTTCCACATGCGCACAGCAGCAAGAGTGAGAACAGGCTCAGGGCTGCCGCCGCCAGTAGCCGCAGGCGCGCCCCTTTCATCCGGGCTCGGCGCTTGAGGCCTAGGCCCGTGGCCGCTGCCGCAGGCTGCAGCAGCCACAGGGCCAGGTACAACGAGAGGCACACGGCGGCGAAGATTGCGATAAGTGGCGTCGAGAGCGGCATAGCGGTCTTCCTGGTCAAGGTGTTCACGGAGGTAACTGCCCGCAGCGGCGTCGGCGCGGGCGGTTTCTTTTTGCAGCACGGCAGCAGCGGCCTGGTCGGCCTTGGCCTTGCGGGCGACCCAAGCGTTGTCGGTGGCGGCGCTGCCCCACCAGTAGCCGCCTGCCACGAGAGCAAGGGCAGACATAAGGGCAATGAGAAGACGGGCGGCCATGCTCAGCACAGCCCGTGCGGGTGGCCGCCGCAGAACGTGGCGTACAGGTACGCGGCGGTGGCGGCGATGCCGACAAGCACCACCAGCACGGTGACGCCCAGGGTTTTAAGGAAGCGCTTCATGGCTGCAGCTCCATGCACTTTTTGTGGCGCTCGAGCTGGCGTGTCCAGACACCCATGCAGACCTTGTTGCCAGGCGTGCTGCAGTCGAATTCCCAGCGCATGGGGCGCCCCTGCGCATCGCGCCGGTTGACCCCCCAGCCCGGACCTTCCTTGCGCGCGCTGGTGAGCTTGCGGTAGTCGAGCAGGCCGTCGCAAGCGAGCTTGTAGTTGCCCGCGAGCAGCTCACGCCGCATGGGTGATCTCTGCCAGGCCGCAGTGCCGTACTGGTAGACCCAGTCAAGGTAGAGGTCGTATTCGCCCTGGTGCAAGGCCACACCGGGCAGGCTGCTGCGAAACACCGCCTCATCGCGGCTGATGTGTGCCTGGGCCTTGATGAGCGCACGCACCGGTGTGGTCGTATCGCCCAGCTTCACGGGCGAGCCATCCTCGTGGAAGGTGCTGCCAAAGCCCACCGTGGGCCGGTCGCCCTGCGTTGGGACGATGGCCGTGCTGGTGTAGTTCTCGTGCACCACCAGGCCGATCAGGCCAGTGGCCGATAGCGATAACACTGCAACGGCCTGGCGCGGGGTGATGCCGCCCAGCATGCCGCGCTTGCCGCGTGCGCGCGGGCCGGTGCCCCAGCCCAGCACGACAGCGATCAGCATCACCGTGAAGATGCCAAGGAAGAAAGAAGCAGTGATTCCCATGCCGCCATGGTCGCGGCCGGGGGGCAAAGAATTAAGGCCAGCGTGTGCTGGCCTTAGGTGCAAAGGAGGGCTTTTACATTAGCACGGCGCGGCGGATAAGGTCAATGCGTACGCCTCCCCACGCGCTTACTTCCCGCACTCCTGCATCGCCCGAATCGCCTTCCACCGCTCTGCGCGTTCACCCTCGCCAAGCGTCATGCTCGATGCCGAGGTCATCGCGTTATTGATCTCATGCTGTGAAGGACAACGCCCCGTGGCGCGCACCGGCAGCGCGCCTATCGGTGCGCCCGGCCGGTGCTGGATTGACTCCACCGTGCCATCCCGCGTGTACACAAGCCAGGTTTCGTTCGGGCGCTCGAAAATCACCTGGTCACTCTGGGTGCCGTTGTAGTTATCGGCGTTCACCTTGGTCGGTGTACCCAATGCCTCCTGCAACTGTGCCGACGTCATACCCACCATGGGCTTGTGCGTGCGGATCGACTCGGACATTGCGTTGTCCCACTTGAGCTTGTCGAGCCGCGCCTGCGCTTGCCCGGCGGCCAGGGCGTTCCCCGGCCCCGAAGCGGGACGAATGGTGAGCGCCTCGCCTTTTCCGCCTTCGCAGGGAGCATCTTGGTAGATCACCTTTCCACCCGCACCAGTGCACTTGTTGACTGCCCAGGCCGGGGTGGTAGCCAGGAGGCTTGCAAAGATCAATGTCAATGCGGTTTTCATGGTTCTTGCTCCACGCCAACGCTAGGGGTTGGCAGGATCACCAAGAATCGCGTTCGAGCCTTGCCCGACGCGCTTGAAGTTGGCGTCATCCTTGCAGTATTGAAACGCATCAAAAATGATGCCCGCTATGCGTGCCAGGTGCTCGGGTTGGCTCAGCACGATGCTCCCGCCGGCGCCCATCTGTAGGCCAGCCCGCGCGATTTCGTGCTTGCGCTCGGCAGTCAAAGGCACGCACACAAAAATACATGGCTGCCGTTTGTCCGCCTGGTACCGCAACAGCCACCGATTGGTCTTGTTTTGGTACAGCACCGTGTAGTAGCTCTCGGTGTCCTTGGCGGATATTTCGGCCCCGTCCCCCAAGATTCCTTGAACCACTTCCAGCAGGCGGCGCTCCGCGTAGGTGGTGACGATGCGCGAGTTGGTCGAATCGACGATGTCGGCCGTCGGGTCAATCGCCGGCTCCGCTATCGGTGGCAGAGTAATGATGGCTTCGGTAGGCGCTGGGGGATCAATTTTGGTGGAAAGACCCGAAACAACCATGTTGCTCACCGCCCTTTCAACCGCCTGCTTGACGATGGGCGTGATGCCTTCAAGAAAGCGCGCATTGAACTGCCGCTGGATGGCCGCGCGGCCTGCCACGTATTTCACGAATTCGGTATCCAGCTCCCGCAGGCTTTTGCTGATGACTTCCGTGAATGCATTGAGGTAAACCGTCTCCTCGGCCAGGGTGCGCAACGCTTCTGGCTGAAATTCATCGTGTCGGAACCTGTATAGACGCGGCAGCAAAGCGACATCCATGGTCTCGAAATCAACCGTGAGAAACGGATTCCCGTCCATGATGTTCTTGTTGTTTAAATCGGTGAAGAACCGCCACTCACGGCCATTGGTGATCGCGGAAATCGTCACCTCGGGGGTGGCATTGAAGTAACGCGAAAGCTGGGGGCAATGGTTCGTGAGCCTCTCGGCGTAGGCCTTGGCCTCGATAAACATCACAGGCACTCCAGAGCAAAAAAGGGCGTAGTCCACGCGTTCGCTTGCCTTGACGCCGGGAAAGTCAGACCCATATTCGGCTTTGACCCGCATGGGATCAAACGGTGAAAAACCGAGGATGTCGAGGAGCGGCAGGATCAGTGCCTGCTTGGTTGTCTCCTCGGTGATGCAGTGCATGCCAACGCTTTTCACATGCTCGGCGTGTTTGCGCAATCGATCGGTAAAGCTCTCCATGGGTACTCCTCCTCTGGTTTGGTTTTAATAATGCCGCCCCACTGCGGGGCTTTCGTACCGCCACGCCGCTCCATCTTTACCTGAGCAGTCTCGCTTTAAGTGGCGCGATTCTTTTCATAGCTCCCCGCCATGCCAAACAACACGCCCACAGATGCGTAGCTTGTTCGCCATCTCCCCTTCGAGCAGTTGCATAGGGAAATCCGGGTTGTAGCTGATCACTCTTACGCCACCCGTAGAAAAGTCGCGCTGCAGCAATTTCACGTAGTCCTCCCCCTCCATCTCGATGACATAGACACCGTCCTGCGTGAGGGTGTTGATGGACGTGTTGAGCAGCAGGATGTCCCCGTCATTGATCCTGTCGGCCATAGAGTTCCCACGGGCTCTGACGATCTTGGCATTGCCCTTGTGCAAATCCTTGCCTCGCATCCATGACCGGCGAAAAGCGAACTTCCCGATGACCTCGTGATGGCCATTCACCGCACCGTTCCCGGCACTGACCCGTGCAGAGAGCATATCGATGAGCACGAAATCGTCATCGTCTTCGAGCCCCCGGTCCTCTGACTGCCCGGACTCTGGCTTCACCCTAAGCACTGGGGCATTGAAGTACTCAACCGGCTTGCCCGCCAGTTGCGCAGCCAGTAACAGCTGGCGTATCGGCACCGCCCCTCGCTTGCGCCACGTTCGAACCGTTTCAGGTTGAACCTCAAGAACATCCATCCACCTGATACCTAAAGCGTCCGACAGCCGCCCCAGAACCGCGTCCACAGGCGGCTCGTCTCCGTCCGGTTGAAAAGATTTTTTCATGGGAAGAGTTGACATTGGTTCAATTTGGACCAAGAATACGTTTCACTTTGAACCGTTTCCTTTTGAACCACAAGCGTAGCACTTAAATGCACCCAGAACAAATCAAGGCGGAGATGCGCATCAAGGGCACCACGCCGGCCGCACTAGCCGACAGCTTGGCCCTTTCGCCCACGACGGTGAGCAACGTGATTCACGCCCGCGCCAAGTCCCTCCGTGTCGCATCGGCCATTGCCAAGCTGATCGGAAAACCCGTTGCAACCATCTGGCCGGTTCAATATGGACCAGCCAGACGGCGCAGCCTGAAACGGAGCGCGCAATGAAGCCCCGTCTCAAACTCTCTAGCGATGGCGGCCTGGTCGTGATCAAGCGCGGGCAGAACCCCTGGGGCGAGGTCAGCGCAAAGGTTTACATCGACGAGCACTACGGGTCGACGGCTGCGTTCGCCGCCCGCTATCGGCTGCCGTATGCCGCCGTGCGCTTGGCGCTTTGCTCGCCCAACGGCAACAAATTGCCGGGCAATGTGGCAAAGGTGCGACAGGTACTTGGCCTGCCGTCTCGGCCGATGCGGTCACGCGCCTATGTTGCGTACATAACGCACCTGAGGGGGCTGGCATGACCTGGCTCACCGCCCGCGAACTCGCCGGTCTGCCAGGCATGCCCGGCACCGAACGCCGCACCCGAGAAAGGCTTGCGCGATTGAATGTGCCGGGGCGCCCCCGCACCGGCCGCGAGGGCGGGGGCGGCATGGAATACGACAGTGCCGCCCTGCCATCGCCCACACGCGCCGCCATTGCAGCGTGCCACATCACGACCGCTGGCAGCGGCGCCCTGTCAGGGGTTGACCCGGCCCCGGTGGTGTCCTTCGCGCCACCCGAGGCGCCGCTGCCCACCCCGTTGGCGCCCATGCCCGAGCCCAAGCGCCGCCCGCCCAGCGTGGCCGACAAGGCCACGGCCGACGCCCGCATGCTGCTGGTCAACATGGTGCTGGAGCTGGAGCCCCTGCACGGCATCAAGCGCGCCTGCGCCGTGGTGGCCCTGCAATTCGTCAGCGGCCAAGCCAGTAGCGAACTGCAGGCCACCGCGCGCAAGGCCAACCAGCGCGCCCGCGCCGACCAGGTCAGCAGCCGCACGCTGGAGCGCTACCTGGGTATTTACCGCGCCGAAGGCTGGTGGGGCCTGCTGCCCGCGCCAGCACCCGAGCCCACCCTGCACGACGTGGAGCAGGACGTGGCCGCCGTGCTGGGCCTGTACCACAGCCGGGACGCGCGCTTTCGCAAGCTCTCGGGCGCAGCCAAAGAGGTCACGCGCCAGCTCGGGCGCGAGTTCGATACCTGGCGCGCGCTGTATTCACGCGCACGCCGGGCGTACGCCAAGCTGGGCCAGAGCCACGAGGCGAGCGTGGCGCTGATCAAGGCGCGCCATGCGCCCGGCGCCCAGCGCGACGCCAGGCTGCCTTTTAAACACCGCGACTTCAGCATGCTGGACTCCAACGATGTCTGGCTGATCGACGGCCACACCCTCAAGGCCAAGGTGCGCCACCCCGACCACGGCGCGCCGTTCGCGCCCGAGTTCACGCTGTGCATCGACGCGGCCACGCGCATGGTCACCGGGTGGTCGGCCAACCTCAGCGAGAACGTGCGCGCCGTGGGCGATGCGCTGCGCCACGGCGTGCAGCAGTGGGGTGTGCCGGCCATCCTCTACGGCGACAACGGCGCAGGCGAGACGGCCAAGCAAATGGATTGCCCGATCGACGGGTTCTGCGCCCGGCTGGGCATTGACCACCGCACCGGCATCCCCGGCAAGCCGCAGGGGCACGGCATTGTCGAGCGCGTGCACCAGACGCTGGGCATCAACCTGGCGCGCCAGTTCGCCACCTACCAGGGCAAGGACGTGGATGGCGGCACCTTCCGCAAGGTGGCGGCCGAGCTTGCCAAGGAGCAGCGCGCGGTGCGCCGGGCCGAGCAGGCGGGCGAGGTGGTGGTGCTCAGTTCCAAGGTGCCGAGCTGGCAGCAGTTCATCGACGCTGCGGCGCAGGCCGTGCACGAATACAACCACGAGCACCGCCACCGCAGCCTGCCAAAGCGGGCCGACGGCAAGCACATGACGCCGGCCGAGGCCTGGGCCGCGAAGATCAAGCCCGAGGAGCAGGTGACCCTCTCTGCGCTGGAGCTGCGCATGATGTTCATGCCCGCCGTGCTGCGCACCGCCAAGCGCGGCCAGGTGACCTTCTTCAATCAGACCTATGCCGCGCCCGAGCTGATGCGCGGCGACGTGGACGGGCGCGATGTATCGGTCCGCTACGACATTCACGACCCGTCGTTTGTGCTGGTCTACACGCTGAGCGGCGAATACGTCTGCGAAGCCCAGTTTGAGGCAAGCCGCCGCGCCTTCTTCCCCACGCCGGTCATCGAGATGGCCAAGGCCAAGCGGGCCGCAGCCCGTATCAAGCTGCGCGAGCAGCAGATCGACCTGGCGCTGCGGGAGCTCCATCCGACGGTGGATGCCGCCAGCAACAACGTTTACCTGTCAGGGCCAGCCGCCGCCGAGGCGCTGCCCTTCGTGGAGGTGCTCCCCTCCTCCCCTCCCCCTCTTGCCTCCACGGGCGAGACCGCGCAAGCACAAACCGCAGGGCTTGCACCTGTAGGTGCGGTTTCGGACAGGCCTTTCTTCGACACGCAAAGCGACCGCTACGAGTGGCTCATGGGCCACCGCAGCGCCTGGTCGGCGCAGGACGCCGAGTGGCTGCACGCCTATGTGGCAAGCGACGACTACGAGGGGTTGGCGGATTACTACGCGGCGCGGGGGCTGGGCTGGGGCGATGCCGACGAGGCGCCGGTTTTTAAGAGTGCCCTGTGACGGTTGCCGCCGTCACAGAGCGTGTTTGAGTGATTTTGCTGGACCCAAACGGAGGGAAATGTATCGTGAAAAAAGGCTTTGTCAAAACCGAGAACTTCAAGCGCTTGGCCGAAGCGCAAAAGCTGGTGGAGCGCAGGGGCGCCCGCGAAGCTGGGCTGGTACTGGTCAAGGGCCACTATGGCATCGGCAAGTCCGAGCTGACCGAGCGCTGGGCCGCTGACAGCGGCTGGGTGTTCGTGCGCGCCAAAGTGACCTGGACCAAACGCGCATTGCTCGATGAGCTGGCCGACAAGATGGGGCTGTCCAAGGTGGGCCGCAACCAGGAGGTGCAGGCCCGCATCATCGGCAAGCTGGCGGTCGACATGGTCCCGATGATCGTGGATGAGGCCGACTTTCTGGTGGGCTCGAGCGCCAGTTTGCTGGAGGTGATCCGCGACATCACGGACCTCACCGGCACCATGTGCTTCCTGGTCGGCATGGAGCAATTCCCGCTCAAGATCGCGCGCCACGGACACATTGCCAGCCGCGTTGCCAAGGTGGTCGAGCTGCTTCCCCTGTCGCTGGCCGACGTGCGCGCCACGGTGGCGGCCAAGTCCGAGGTGCCGATTGCCGACGAGGTGCTGCCCGAGCTGCTCAGCCAAGCCAGCGGGCGCATGCGCCTGGTGCTCAACGCCATCGCCAACATCGAGCAATGGGCACAGGCCAATAGCTGGGCAACGGTGGGCGCAGAGCACATCAAGGGCCGCGCGCTGTGCACCGAGTTCTCTGGCGTGCAGCTCGGCCGCCGCAGGAGCGCCGCCGAATGAAGCCCGCCTTCTGGTTTGTTCCGGTGGTGCTGCTCGCCCT
>Ga0066487_100070_pt1 | contig 35134 bp, 31 predicted proteins | sample LakWasM129_HOW14_2_FD_59588 | JGI IMG/M metagenome (GOLD analysis project Ga0066487, IMG submission 59588) | Freshwater sediment methanotrophic microbial communities from Lake Washington under simulated oxygen tension - Sediment Metagenome 129_HOW14 | ecosystem: Environmental > Aquatic >... | reverse complement strand
CCCAGCTCGTGCAGGTAGGTCAGCCGGACCTCGTCGCGGTAGACGGTTTCGTCGCCCTCGGCCAGATCCCAGATATTGTCGAGAAACAGCAGAATTTGGGGTGGCAGGGGATCGGCGTCGTCGAGCTCGCCGCCGTGCTCATGGCCGACGAACAGGCCCAGGATGTCCTCTTCGAAGCCCTCGTCGAGAATGGCGTCGTTGGGGTGCGGTTCGTAGCATACCGGCACGCCGGTGGCGGCTTCGCGCACCTCGGCCGGCAGCCGGCGCCGGGCCGCGGCCACCACCTGTTGGGCGATCGTGGAGAGTTGGGAAAAAGTCATCAACGGCATAGCAAAACAGACCTGCGTCCGGTCGCCACCCGTAAAGTCCGCCGCCTCATCGCGGGGCTTCGCGGGACAGGTCAAATTTTTCCAGCTTCTCGCCCAGCCACCAGACGGCCGCGGCCCCCTCGAAGACCAGCAGGCCGCTCGCGAGCACCAGCGCCACGGTGAGGGCGACGCCGGGTCCGATCAGGGCGTTGGTGATGAACCAGGCCAGGCCGCCCACCGCGGCCGCCGGCAGCAGGCTCACGATCAGCACCAGCACGTAGCCGAGCAGGACGATCATGTTCTGCCCCACCGCCTCGACGCCGCCATGGTGCGGTCCGGTGGGCCGGGACCAGGAGGGGAAATACAGCAGGGTGGCCACGGGCAGGCACATCATCAGCACGATCAGTGGTGGCACCAGCAGGGCGATGCCGATGGCGGCGCCCGAGCCGCCGGCCAGCACGGCGTGAAACTGGGATCGGGCCGACATGCTGCCGCTGGACAGGACGGCGGCGAGGAGGAACAGCCACTCGACGAATGTCACCACGACCGCCGGCGTCAGCAGTTCACCGGTGACGATCTGCCAGCCGGGCAGAGGATACGATTTGGTCATCTCGAGCTGGTCGAGGATCACGATGGTGTGCCGGCGCATGAACACCGGGCCGAGCACGAGCAGGTAACTCCCGAGGACGAAAGAGAAAATCCCGACCGCCTTGAGGTAAGGGCGGTATTCCGGCACGTGGCCGAGCCACGACGTCAGGAGCACGATGCCCGCCGCCGCGATGAGCCACGTCCGCAGACGGTAGAACGGACCGAGCGCGATCAGGGATTTCCACAGGAACGCGACCGGCGCCCAGCCGGCGGCGGCGAGCGGGAAAGGCTGCGGGCGCTTCTTTTTCGGGGTGCGGGAAAAATTGAGGCCGCCCTTGCGCATGGCGGCGAGGGCCCGCGCGGCTTTGGCCGATTGCTCCAGCGACGCTTCCTCGAAGGCGGTGGCGGAGCGCGTCACCCACACATAATGTCCGGCCAGCAGCAACCCGGCCGGCCCGGCGGCTTGCAGGAAATCGGTCCAGTTCGAGGCGAGATAGGGGCGCACCAGCCAGCCGAACGGTGTGAGCAGCCAGCCTAGCGGGGGCAGTTGCAGCTGGTGGCTCAACCACGGGATGACGTCGTCCGCCTCCTCGCCGACCACGAGAGCTTGGGCGGCCGCGCTCTGGCGGGATACGAACCACCACGCGCCGCCGAGCAGGGCCAGCCCGCCGAGGATCAGCAGCACGCGGCGCGTCCAGTTGATGCCGATCTCGAACAACCGCTCCCGCGCAAACGAGCTGGCGATGAAATGCAGGTTGAGCGTCGACAGGATCAGCCACCAGCCGAGCGCGTGCAGCAGCGTGCCGCCGCCGAGCAGGGCGCCCCGCCGGAAAATGAACGACAGCACCAGCGCGCCGAACAGCACCGCCACCTGCGAACGCAGCAGCTTGTAGTGCAGCAACCCGGAGCGGGAAAGCGGCGCGGGAAACAGGAACGCCGTCTCCGCCTCGGTGAAATGCAGCGCCGCCCGGTCGCGTCCAAAAATCCAGCCGAGCAGCACGAAGATAAACAGCACCGCCGCGCCGAAGGGCACGTAGAGGTCGGCGCCGCCGGTCACGAAGTCCGCGAATGGCGCCCGCGCCTTGGTGTGGCGGAACATGCCGCCGAAAACGAAGAAGTAGAAATACGCGGCGCCCACCAGCGCGGCCGCGAGGTATTTCGGCTGGCGGAGCCGGCGCAACCGCTGGCGCAGACTGTTCCGCAGCGAAGTGAGCGTCAGATAGAGCAGGGCGTCGAACATGGGGAACGGCTGATATTACTCTGTCCGGTTTGGTGTGGGCGGGGTGCCCTCACCCCGCGAGGTATGGGCTGCGAAAGCTGAAGCCAGCGGGGTGAGGGCACCCCGCCCCCAAAAAGAGTCTGACCCGAGGAGCGACCTGGCATTTAACATGGTCGGTTAAACGGCGGGCGGCGGCGTTTCCAGCACGGGTGGCTCCTCGGTGGCGCGGAAAAAGACGTCCTCCAGGCTCGCGTCCGGGTGCACGGCGTAGCGCGTCCGGATGTCGGCGATGGAGCCGTCGGCCACCTTCTCGCCGGTCTTGAGGATGAGCACGTGGGTGCAGACTTCCTCCAGCAGGCTGAGCAGATGCGAACTCAGGATGAGCGCGGCGCCTTCGCGACCGAGCCGGCGCATGGTTTCCTTCATGCGGCGGATGCCGCCCGGGTCGAGGCCGGTCAGCGGTTCGTCGAAGAAGATGACCTTGGGCGAATGCAGCAGGCCGCAGGCGATGACGAGCTTCTGTTTCATGCCACGCGAGAGCTCGCCGGGCAGCAGGTCGCGCTTGTCGTCCATCTCGAGCTCGGCCAGCAGCGGCGCGGCGCGTTCGCGCCAGTCGGCCACGCGGTAAATGCGCGCGACGAAGTTGAGGTGCTGCTCGACCGTGAGGTGGTCAAAAAGCTTCGGCTCGTCGGGCAAGAAGGCCAGGTGCTGCTTGGCGGCGACGGGGTTGGCGGCGAGGTCGACGCCACAAATGCGCACGGCGCCCAGAGTGGGCGGGATGATGCCGGCGGCGCAGCGCAGCGTCGTGGTTTTGCCGGCGCCGTTGGGGCCGACCAGCCCGGCGACCTCGCCCGGCCGCACGGTGAAGGTCAGGTCGCGCACCGCGGTGAATTCGCCGTAACGCTTGGTCAGGCCGGTTACTTCAATCATGGGCGCGCACTGTGGGGATTTTGCCCGGGGGAGTAAAGCCGCGCTTGGACGGCGCCCCGGGGCGGAGGTTACCGGCCGGGTGGAAATTTTGTCCGGTGGATTTCCCCGGCCGGTTGAAACCTGCGGCGCGTCGGCGCGTCGTAGGTCGGGTAAACACTCAAAACCAATTATGAAAACCCCCCTTAAGTTCGTTCTGTTGCTCGCCGGCGTCGCCGTGCTGTCCACTCCCATGATCCGTGCCGAGGAACCCGCCGCTCCTCCCGCCGACCGTCCGGAACACGGTCCGGGTGGCCCCGGTCGCCGCGGCCCCGGCGCCATGATGGAACGTGCCGCCAAGCAGCTCGGTCTGACCGCCGACCAGGAGGCCAAGTGGAAGGAGATCGGCGAACAGGAACGCGCCGCCATGGAGCCTATTTTCAGTGACAAATCGCTTTCCAAGGAGGACCGGCGCGCGAAAATGAAGGAACTGCACGAAGGCTTTGCCCAGCAGCGTCGGGCGGTCCTGACGCCCGAGCAGCAGCAGAAGTTCGACGAGATGCAGGCCAAGATGCGCGAGCGCGGCGAACATCGTCCGCGCAAGCCGAAGGACGAGTAAACTTTGCCGCCATTGGGTGGCGGTGTGCGATAAGCGCCGCGGCGTGGGGCCGCGGCGCTTTATTTTGTGTAACTGCCCGCGACCCCTGTCGTCACCAATCGCAACCATCCCCCGAAATCATGAATACAAGATCCACCGTTCTCGCCACCGCGCTCGGCCTCGCCGTGTGCGCCGGTCTGGCGATTGCCGCCACCACCGCCGTGCCGCCCGCCGCGCCCGCGGTCCCCGCCGCCCCGGCGCCCGCCGGTCCTCCCGGCGAAATCCGCGCCCGTCTCGCGGAGAAGCTCGGCCTCACCGCCGAACAGCAGAAAGCCATCGACGACCTGCGGGCCAAGCAGCACGCCGAGATGATGGCGCTGCTCACGCCCGAGCAGCAGAAAAAAGCGGAAGGCATGCACGGCATGATGCAGGAGCGCTTCCATCGCTTCGCCGAGGCCCGCCAAAACGGCGGCCGTTTCGGTCCCGATCGCGGCGGTCCGGCGGGCATGCGTGGCCCGGGTGGTCCGGCGATGTCGCCCCGTCCGCCGGAGAATCCGCTTGAGATCATCGCCAAGGCCGACCGCCTCAAGGATCGTCTGGCGGAGAAACTGCAGCTGACCGATGCGCAGCGCGACCAGCTGGAACACCTCGGCCGCTCCTTCCGCACCGCGCAGCGCGAGGCGGCCCAGAAACACCGCGACGAAATGCGCGCCGTGCTCACGCCGGAGCAACAGCAGAAGCTCGAAAAGATGACGAAGCAGTTCCACCACGGCCCGGCCGGCGGTCCGCCTCCGTTTCTCAGCCTGAGCGACGAACCCGATGACCGCCCGGACGACTTTGCCGACGCGCCGCCGCCGGAAGAATCCTAAGCCAACCATAGATTAGATCGTGCATTGCGCGCCGCACCCCGCCGGGTCGCGGCGCTTTTCTTTTTGGACAACCCCCGGCCGCCGGCGCACGCTGCCCGGCCATGGATCAGCGGCAGATCATCATTGCGGGCGGCGGCGCGGCGGGATTCTTCGCGGCCATCGCCTGCGCCGAGGCGGATCCGTCGTGCGCCGTCACCATTTACGAGGCGACGGCGCATCCGCTGGCCAAGGTGAAGGTCTCGGGCGGTGGTCGCTGCAACGTCACCCATGCCTGCTTCGAGCCGCGCGAGCTGGTGAAACGCTACCCGCGGGGCAGCCGCGAACTGCTCGGCGCCTTTCACCGCTGGCAGCCGCGCGACACCGTGGAGTGGTTCGCGCAACGCGGCGTGGAGCTGAAGGCCGAGGCGGACGGACGGATGTTTCCGGTCACCGACGATTCCCAGACCATCGTGGATTGCCTGATGCAGGCGGCGGAGAAGGCCGGCGTGAAGTTGGTGACGCGGGTGGGGCTCAAACAGGTGACGCGGGGTGGGGGCGCCTCGCCCACATTTGATGTCACGCTCACGACGGGCGAAGTGGTCTCCTGCGACCGGCTGCTCCTGGCCACCGGCGGCAACTCGAGCAACACCGGTTTTGAAATTGCCCGGCAGTTCGGGCACATGATCGAGCCGCCCGTGCCGTCGCTCTTCACCTTTCACATCGACGATCCGCGCCTGAAGGAATTGTCCGGGGTGTCGGTCGAGATGGCGGCGACGGCGGTGCGCGGCACGTCGCTGAAGGAGCGCGGGCCGTTGCTCGTGACGCATTGGGGTTTGAGCGGCCCGGCGATCCTGAAACTCTCCGCCTGGGGCGCGCGCCTGCTGCACGACTGCGACTACAAGTTCACGCTGTTCGTGAATTGGGCGCCGACATTCAACCCGGAGACGCTCCGTGCGGAGCTGGAACGGGCGCGGGCCGCGAATCCCAAAAAACAGCTCGGCACCTGGTGCCCGGTCGGCCTGCCGCTGCGGCTGTGGGAAAAACTGCTCGTGGCAGCCGGCCTCAAGCCGGACGCGCAGTGGGCCACGGTGCCCGGCGCGGGCCTGCGCGCGCTGGCGGCGCAGGTGACGGCGGGCGAGTTCGCCGTCGCGGGCAAGAGCATGTTCAAGGAGGAATTCGTCACCTGCGGCGGCGTGCGTCTGAGCGAGGTAGATTTCAAGACCATGGAAAGCCGGCGTGTGTCCGGGTTGCATTTCGCCGGCGAGGTGCTCGACATCGACGGCATCACGGGTGGTTTTAATTTCCAGGCGGCGTGGACCGGCGGCTGGCTCGCCGGCCGCGCGATGGCGGGAGGTGTCGCTTGATGACCTACACCCAGCTGCTCCTGGCCATCGTGCCGGTGTTCGCGATGATCGCGGTCGGGGCGGGGCTGCGGCAATTCAACCTCGTCACGGAGCAGGCCGAGGCGAGCCTCTTCAACCTGGTTTTCAAGGTGACGTTTCCCTGTCTGATCTTCGAGGCCGTGGCGGGCAACCGGGCGCTGCACGAGCCGGGCAACCTCCTGCTGCCGCCGCTCGCGGGTTTTCTGCTCACGATCGCCTCGATCCTCGTGGGTTGGCGGGTGGCCCGGGCCCTGGGTCTGACGATCGGGCACGGCCAGCGGACCTTCGCCCTCGCGGTGGGGCTGACCAACTACGGCTACCTGCCGATTCCGATCATGGATGCGATGTTCGGCCCGGAGAGCCGCGCCGTGTTGCTCGTGCACAATGTCGGCGTCGAGGCTGCCCTCTGGACCGGCGGCATCCTGATGGTGACGGGCACCTCGCCGCTGGCCGGCTGGCGCAAGCTCATCAACGTGCCCATCCTTTCCCTCGTGGTGGCGTTGATTGCCAACCTGACCGGCGCGGCCGCCTTCGTGCCGGCGGTGGCGATGAACCTGGTGCATGCCTTGGGCGTGTGCGCGATCCCGCTCGGGTTGCTCATGACGGGCGTGAGCATCCAGCCGCACCTCGACGATCCGCGACAACTCGTGAACCCGCGCGTCACGCTCATGGCGTGGTTCGTGCGGCTGGGGGTGCTGCCGTGGCTGTTTTTGCTGACGGCCCGCTGGCTGCCGTGCTCCGTGGAATTGAAATGCGTGCTCGTCGTGCAGGCGGCGATGCCGTCCGCCGTCATCTCGATCATCATCGCCCGGGTTTACGGCGGGCAGCCGTTGGTGGCGGTGCAGATCATCCTCGGCACGACGGCGTTGGCGCTGTTCACGATCCCGTTCTGGATCCGCTTCGGGCTGGCCTTCGCCGGGCTGGCCCCGTGAGGGTATTAGCCACAAGAAACGCAAAAATTGTCGGCCTGGTTGCGAAGATCTTCCGCGCGCCTATAGGCGCCTTGCCGCTCGCGACGGTAAGCCCGGCTTCGTGTTTTTCGTGGCCAATCTTTCCGAAGGATTGGTCTCCCGCGGGCTTGGAAACAAGAGAGGGATTTTCCAATCCGGTGCGGATTGACGCGCGCCGTGCGGTCGGTTTGCTCCCGGCATGAACTGGATCACCGACCCGCAAATCTGGATCAGCCTGACCACGCTGACGGCCCTCGAGATCGTCCTCGGCATCGACAACATCATCTTCATCTCGATCCTGGCCGGCAAACTGCCGCCTGACCAGCAGGCCCGGGCGCGCCAGACCGGCCTGATGCTCGCGCTGATCACCCGCGTGCTGCTTCTGTGCAGCTTGGCGTGGATGGTGAAGCTCACCGCGCCGCTGTTTGCCGTTTTCAACTTCGCGGTGTCCGGTCGCGACCTGATTTTGCTCGGCGGCGGCCTGTTCCTGATCGTGAAAAGCACGATGGAGATCCACGAGAAACTCGAGGGCGGCGAGGAGCACGCCAACCCGAAGGGCGCCCCGAAGTTCGCCGCGGTCATCGTGCAAATCCTGCTGCTCGACATCGTCTTCTCGCTCGACTCGGTCATCACGGCGATCGGCATGGCGAACCACCTCGGGGTCATGATCGCCGCGGTCGTGCTCGCGCTGCTGGTCATGCTCAAGTATGCCGGCGTGGTCAGTGATTTCGTGCACCGGCACCCGACGCTGAAGATGCTGGCGCTGTCGTTCCTGCTGCTCATCGGCGTGACGCTCGTCGCCGAGGGCACGCACCAGCACGTCAACAAGGGCTACATCTACTTCGCCATGGCCTTCTCGTTCGCCGTCGAGCTGTTGAACCTGCGACTGCGGAAGCCGGCCCCGCCCGTCGTGCTGCACGAGTCGCAGCCGTAGGCGCCGGGCGCAGGGACCGGGTGTAGGGGCGCAGTCTTGCTGCGCCCTCGACTGTGGCGCCACCTGCGCAGGGCGCAGCAAGACTGCGCCCCTACAAATCCTATTACACCGCCGCCAGAAACCGCTGGCGCGCCCTCACGCTTCGGCTATGGTCCGCCCGATGCGACGACTGATCCTGCCTCTCGTATTATTGATCGCGACCCTGCTCCGCGCGGCGGACGCACCGCTCGAAAAGGAAGTGGCGGATCTCGTTGCCGGCCCGCAGGTGACGGTCGTGCATTTCTGGGCGCCGTGGTGCGATAACTCCAAGGCCGAGCTGGGACCGGACGGCTGGGCCAGGTTCATCGTCGCCAACCCCGACGCGAAATTCGTTTTCATCGCCATCTGGCACAAGGGCCAGAAGCCGGAGCCGGTGCTCGCCGCCGCCGGGCTAGGCGCGCAGCCCAACCTGCTCGTGCGCACGCACCCGAATCCCTCGCGCCTCGCCGCCGACCGGTTGAACACCTTCCTCGGTCAGCCTCTCACCTGGCTGCCCACAACCTGGATCTACCGCGAGGGCAAGCTGCGCTATGCGCTCAACTACGGTGAGGTCCACTTCACCATGCTCCAGACCCTCGTCGAGGATGCGCGGGATGGCGCCAAGTGGGAGCACTGAGCTGCCGAATCCCAGACCCCAAACCCCTCCTGCCAATGACCGCCAAACTCAACTGGGGCATCATGACCACGGGTGTGATTGCCCACAAATTCGTCACCGATCTGCGGCAATCCCGCACCGGCCGGCTGGTCGCGGTCGGCGCGCGCCAGATGGCCGACGCGGAAAAGTTCGCCCGCGAATTCGGTGGCGCCCGCGCGCATGGCAGTTATCGCGCGCTGCTGGCCGACCCGGAGGTGCAGGCGGTCTACATCGGCACACCGCATCCGCTGCACAAGGAGTGGGCGCTCAAGGCCATCGCGGCGGGCAAGCACGTCCTTTGCGAAAAGCCGCTCACGCTCAACTTCGCCGACACGCAGGAAATCATTCACGCGGCGAAGGCCAGGGGCGTGCTGCTGATGGAGGCCTACATGTATCGCTGCCATCCGCAGACACAGAAGCTCGCCGAACTCGTGCGCGTCGGCGCCATCGGCGAGCTGCGGTTGATCCGCGCCGCGTTCAGCATCCAGCGGGATTTCGACCCCGAGCACCGCATCTTCAAACGCGCGCTCGGCGGCGGGGCGATTCTCGATCTCGGAGGTTATCCGGTGTCGTTTTCGCGGCTGATCGCTGGCGCGGCTATCGGCAAAGGCTTTGCCGAACCCGTGGAATTTCACGCCACCGGCCGGCTGCACCCGCAGACGCAGACCGATGATTACGCGGCGGCGGCGGTCAAATATCCCGGCGGCGTCATCGCCGAGCTCTCGTGCGGTTCGACGGTCGTGCACGACATTTCCGCCCGCCTCTACGGCAGCACGGGCTGGCTCGACGTGCCCACGCCCTTCTTCCCGGGCTTGGAGGGCCGGACCGACCGGATCTTCCTGCACCGGCATGGGGTCGCGGCGCCGGAGGAGTTTGTTTTTTCAAGTCCGGCGGGGCTCTACGCCTACGAAGCCGATGCCGTGGCCGACGCCATCGCGCGCGGCGACCGCGAGGTGCCGTTCATGACGTGGGCCGACACCCTCGGGAACGCGGCCATGCTCGACGCCTGGCTGGCCGCCGTGGGCGTGAACTACGACGGGGTTTGAGAGCAAGATTTTAAGCTACCACTAATCAGTTTCGCCAAGGGGCGAAACTTGGGTTGTCCCCTCCGACTTATCGTCTCCGGAGTTGTTTCTTGGGGTCTGCTAATCGCAGACAGGAAAACTAACCGGCGATTAGCCGGCCCCCGAACCCCATAGGCGGCGACGATCAGTCGCCGCACACTTCGAAGGATTCATCGGTTGATGAATCCATTAGTGGTAAATCCAATTCTGGGAATTGGGCCCTTTGCCACGGTGCGGTCGTGGGAGCTCTTGGCTTGTCGGGGAGAAGGGCGCAGCAAGACTGCGCCCCTACGGCTGAAGATTGCTTCGGAATCGCATGCAAGCACGCTCCCGCAGGACTGCCCTCCATCGCCGGAATAGCGCCGTTGGCCGCACGGCGCTTGCGATGGCGGGCGAACCTGTGCAACTTGCGCGGCAACATGCATCCCCGCCACCTCCTCCCGGGCGTCGCGCTCGCCGCGTCGCTGTTCACCGTCCTCGTCGCCGCACCCGTGCCGGTCGCGACCGAGAGTGCCAAAGCCAACGCCTTTTTCGACCGCGTCTTTGACGAGGCGGTCGCTCGCAGCCCCGAGGCCGAGGCGCAACTGGGCCTCAAGCGGGACATGGACAAGTGGGACGACCGCTCCGAGCAGCACGCGCTCGACGACCTCCTGATCACCGTGCGCAACCTCGACGAGCTGAAGCGCACGATCAACTTCACGGCTCTCGACGACCAGACCAAGGTCAGCTACCGGATGTGGGTCAACGACGCCGAGCGCTCCATCGAGGGCTGGCGGTGGCGTTATTACAGCTATCCGGTCAACCAGATGTCGGGCCTGCACTCCGAGGCGCCGGCGTTCCTCATCAACTACCACCCGATCGACAACATCGCCGATGCCCGCGCCTACATCGCGCGCCTGCGCGGCATGGGCCCGCTGCTCGACCAGCTGATCGCCAACGTGCAGGTCCGTGAGGCGAAGCACATCATGCCGCCGCGCTTCGTGTTCCCGCTCGTCGCGGACTCGGTCAAGGAGGTCATCGGCGGCCAGCCCTTCGACCAGTCGGACAAGAAGAGCGCGCTCTGGGAGGATTTCTCCAACAAGGTCGGCGCCTTGAAGGATGTGGACGCCGCCACGAAGGACGCCCTGCTCGCCGATGCCCGCGCCGCCCTGACCGGCGCCGTGCTGCCGGCCTACCAGCGCCTGCTCGCCGAGCTCGCGGCCGAGGAGCAGGTCGCCACCGACGACGACGGCGTGTGGAAGCTGCCTGACGGCGGCGAATTCTACGCCTTTGCCCTGCGCGGCTCGACGACCACGAACATGACCGCCGACGAGATCCACCAACTCGGCCTGAGCGAGGTGGCGCGCATCCATCACGACATGCAGGCCATCATGCAGCAGGTCGGCTTCCAGGGCGACCTGAAGGCGTTCTTCAAATACATCAAGGAGGACCCGAAGTTCTACTACCCCACGACGCCCGAGGGGAAGGCCGCCTACCTGAAGCGCGCCACGCAGATCATCGACGACATGCGCGTGCGCCTCGACGAGTTCTTCATCACCAAGCCGAAGGCGCCGCTCGTGGTGAAACCCGTCGAGCCCTTCCGCGAGCAGGGCGCGGCCGGCGCGTTCTACGAACAGCCGTCGGCCGACGGCACGCGGCCCGGCACCTATTACGTCAACACCGTCGACATGCACGGCGTGCCGATCTTCGAGATGGAGACGCTCGCGCACCACGAGGCGATCCCCGGCCACCACATGCAGATCGCGATCGCGCAGGAATTGCAGGGCATCCCGAAGTTCCGGATGTATGGCGGCAACAACGCCTACGTCGAGGGCTGGGCGCTCTATTGCGAGTATTTCCCGAAGGAATTCGGCTTCTACTCGGATCCCTACATGGACTTCGGCCGGCTCAACGACGAGCTGCTGCGCGCCGTCCGGCTCGTGGTCGACACCGGCATCCACGCCAAGCACTGGACGCGCGCGCAGGTCATGCAGTATTTCCGCGACAACACGCCGAATCCCGAGCGCGACATCTTCACCGAGACCAACCGCTACATCGTGTGGCCCGGCCAGGCGACGTCCTACAAGATCGGCATGCTCAAGATTCTCCAGCTCCGCGAGCTGGCGAAGAAGGAGCTCGGCCCGAAGTTCGATCTCCGCGAATACCACGACCTCGTGCTGAAGGACGGCGCCGTGCCGCTCGACATCCTCGAGGAAAACGTCCGCGCCTGGATCGCGAAGAAGCAAGCCGGCCCGAAACTGTGAATCCATCCGTTTTAACCACGGAATCCACGGATCACACGGAAGGAGACGGGACGGTAGGGGCGCAGCCTCGCCTGCGCCCTTGTTTTTCCGGATTATAAAAACCGTTTTTTGACGACCACTGATGGATTCATCAATGGGATGAATCCTTGGAAGTGTGCGGTGACTGATCGTCACCGCCAATTGACTCATGGGGCCTGCAGATCGCAGGCCGGGGGAAACCTCCAGAGGGTGGGCCGGCAGGTCCCTCTGCCGGCAAGGCTCGATGCGGCTGTCTTCCAAGCGGGCACCGGGATGTGTCCGACCACCTGCGGCGCGACAGTCCGACGCCCATCCCTTGCGGATTGGCCCACGCAATACACGGACCACACGGAAGGAGACGGAGACGGAATGCACCCATGGCGCCGTGACCGGCACGACCCGGCAGGATGGATTTGATTAAGCCGGCCAAAACTGCATGGTCGCGGACGTCGCGCCAATCGGGTTTGGGCCGGACCTGATTTTCGCCAAAGCACCTCCATGCAACGCCCCACCCATTTGATTGAGCCACCGTCTGTGGCATAAGCAACGTTCGCTGAAGAAAATGAAGTTACCGGACATTGATCGGCCGATTCGGCTCACATGGCACTACGCCATAGCGTATGTTTTGCTCGCGGGGCCGACACTTTGGTTGGTGAAACCTTGGACTTGGGCACTTCCGCTTATCTCCCAAGTGACTGGCTCAGTCGCGCTACCGGCGGTCGTGCTGTTGCTCGTGTATTTCCCACCGTTGTTTCTGGCATCTCTAGCCAAGCGCTGGACTCAGCAGCAAAGAACGTTGGGGCGATTATTGCTGGCACTTGGGATATTCTTTGCCGCTTTGGGTGTGACGTTGGTGGTCGGCTCAAGCTTGGTCTCCTCTTTGATAGCCGGACTCGCAGCGGTCAGTGCCCACCATCTCCTTCAACCAAGAAAGACGGCGAGCCAATCAACGGAGCCAACCCTAGGCGACTCAGCTTAACGTTGTTCTAGCGAAGGACCATTATGCGTATTCTCGGTATTTTCGTTCTAGCATTGCTCGCTGGGACACTGTCCGCAGCTGAGCCTGCCATTGAGATCGAATTTGAATATGCGCCGTCGTGGCACGGCGAGACCCTTGTATATCTGGTGCGATTGCCGGACGGGAAGATCCACTGCGAAGTTCTCACCCGACCGGAAGTCGGGAGCGTAGCGACCGAACGAAAGTGGAAAAAGATCAAGGAATTCAGTGTTGCATCGGACATCTTTGCCCGTCTCGCACACGAGTTCGAGACGCCAGAGCTGAAGCGGTCGGCCGAAAGAGAGTGGCCGGCTGTGCCAGATGGCTCGCGGTGGCGCTTGAAAAGGAAGAGAGGTTCCTTTGCCATCGAGATTATTGCCCACAATCCTGACGTAAACGTCGATGGCGCTCCGATTGTTCAGTTGGCTCGGGCCATTTCAGCGGCGGCATCTGCGGGCTTATTCCCTAAATGAAGAAGAGCGCAACTCGGAAGGCTCTGTGACGCGGTAGTCATCACACAACCTTGGTTGAACAAGCCTTCGTCAAGGCTACGACTTGCAGGCAAGCCGGTCCCGCGTGAGGAGTGAGGTCCGTCCGCTATTTAGTGCCCCTTACTTCAGGCCCAGCTCCCGTTCGAGCCACACGACGCGGTCGGCGGCTACTTCTTGAGTGTGGAGGTCGTGGCCGGCGGCGTAGGTGGTCATCTGCTTGCGCACGCTGGCGGCGGCGTAGGCTTCGGCGGCTTGGGCGGCGCTGACGTATTCGTCCTTGTTGGCAAACTGAAAGAACACCGAAGCGGGGGCGAGACGCGGGACGAAGTTGACCGGGTCGAGCGGAGCGATCTGCGTTTTGTAGGCTACGAGGTCCTTCGGCTGGCGGGCGAACAGCGCCCAGTCGATGAAGTGCGGCACGCCGGCCATGAAGACGTAGGTCTTGGCGCGGCGATCCATGCCGCCGGCGAGCATGCCATACATGGCGCCGAAATCGTGGCCGACATAGGCGACGCGCTGCGGATCGACGCCGGGTTGGGCGAGCAGCAGGTCCATGGCGCGGCGGAGTTCGATTACCTGGTTTACGGAATGATCGAAATCCTCCTCGGGCACGCGCTGGCCATACCACTTCGGCTTCGCCCACATCGTGTCGACGAGCAGCGAGACCACGCCGCGGTCGGCGAGCGTCACGGCCTCGTCGAGGAACTCGGTGCGGTTGGTGGTGGCGGGTTCGCCGAGCCAGTGGACATAGAGGATGGCGGCGTGCGGTCCGGGCGTCGCGGGCGTGACGAGGTAGGCTCTGATCGGATCCTTGATGCCGACGAAGGTGATGTCGTGCACGGCAGCTGCGCCGCGCTGCTCGACGCCGACTTCCTGTAGGTTCAGCGGGGCGGAGCGGTCATAGGCGAACAGATCTGTTTCGGCGGCGAACGCCGGGCGACCGGCGGCGAGGGCAAGCAGGAGGAGCGCGGAGGGGAATCGCATGGGAATCATTTGAAGCTTTCGGCGATACGAGGCAAGGCGGGCGCGGCGAGTGGCACGCCAAACGCGACAACTGCCACAACTGATCCGGACCCATGCAACTGAGGTCACCACGAAACACACGAAATACACGAAAACGATACCATCGGAGCAGGGCGGCAATGGGTAGATGTCGGTTGATGGCGGGCCGGGAAATCCCGCCGGCGATTTCAGCCGCAGCGCAGGCTGCGCGACTTCAGCCACAACGAAGGTTGGGCGACTGATCCCGGGAATCCAGGAGGATTCAACAGGAGATCCCGGGCTGCCAGCAGGCAGCAACAGGAAACCGGCCCTCGAAGCTCCTTGGCGGAGACGATCAGTCGGAGCCTGTCTTTGAAGGATTCATCCGTTGATGAATCCACTTTAGTGGTCAAACTCCTCCGTGTCGGGGCATAAAGCCCCTCCCACCGGCCGATTTCAAAACACGGGTCAGCCCGTCACCCGTTTCAGGTTGTCGATCACGATGGCGGCGGCGATGGCGGCGTTGAGGGACTCGGCGCCGCCGAGGCGCGGGATCGTCACCCGCTGCGTGACGCACGCTTGCACGGCCGGGCTGAGGCCGCGGCCTTCGCTGCCGATGACGATCACGGCATCGCGGCAGTGCTTGAGTGCATGGACGTTGTCGCCCTGCAGGTCGCAACCGAGGACGGGCACCCGCACGCCGGCGAGGGCTTCCGCCAGCGGCGCGGTATGGACGGTCACGCGGGCGAACGAGCCCATGCTGGCGTTGATGACTTTTTGGGAAAAGAGGTCCGCGCAATCCGGGGACAGCAGCACGCGGTCGAGAGCGAACCAATCGGCGAGTCGCAGCAGCGTGCCGACGTTGCCCGGGTCCTGGATGCCGTCGAGCGCGAGAGTCAGTCCGTGGTCGAGTGCGCCGGCGGCCAGCGGAGTGCGGACGATCTTGCCCACGGCCAGGACGCTCGATGGCGTGGGGTAGTGGCTGAGGCGGGCCATCTCGTCGGGGGTGATGGTGTGAATCTGGAGGTGCGGCGACCCCGCCGCACTTCGCGGGCGAGGTCGCCCGCGCTCCAATTCAACCCACGCTTCGGTGGCGTAGATTTCGAACAGGGGAAAGGTGGCCGCAAGGAGTTCGCCGACAACCTTTTCGCCCTCGATGACGAAGAGGCCCGCTGCCTCGCGGTGTTTCTTCTCGCGCAGGGCGCGCAGGCGCGTGATCTCGGCTTTCGGGAGCGGCATTGCGGCGAGCAGAGCAGCGGGCCGGGCCGATGGCAATCGCGGCATTTGGCCAGGGTTTCGGAGTAGAATGGAGGCAGGAAAATTGTGGGAGGGGCTTTATGCCCCGACAGGATCATGCCGAGATCGGTCGAGTCGGGGCATAAAGCCCCTCCCACGGCTGAGGCATTTGTGTGACGAACAGGTTAAGACATGAATATGTCATGCGAACAACTTGACGGTGAGCGGATGGCCGGATGGCTTTCCCGTGTTCTTTAGTTCAGTTGTGTGTTGCTGCGGCCCGGTTGCCCGAAAGGGTGTCCGGGCCGTTGCTTTTGCGGGCTTTTCAAGCGGCGGGCGGCGGCTATGGTTACGGCATGAAACGCCCCGTTCACCTCGTCCTTGCGTTGGGCTGTGCCCTGTTGTTCGTCTCTCCGGCCGTCGCGGCGGAGACCAAGAAAGCCGACCCGAAGGTCAAGACGCCCGGCATCGAGCTGGCGACGATGGCCTCGCAGGTGACGGGCATCGCCATCTCGCCGTTGCTCGGCGTGAGCGGGGTGGGCGCCTACCAGTATTTCAAGGCCAGCACTCCCCAGGAAAAAGCCGCGCTGCCGTGGTTCGCGCAAGTGTCGTTCTGGCTGCCGGCGCTGCTGCTGGTCGTGGTGTGCGCCGCCAAGGACTCGCTCGGCGCTTTCGTGCCGCCCGGCCTGAAGAAGCCGCTCGATGTCGCGGAGACCTTTGAAAACAAAGTGAGCGGGCTCGTCGCGGCCGGCGCGGTCGTTCCATCGCTGGTGGCGCTCGGTTCCAAGTTAATCATGAACTCAGCCGGGCTGGAGCACGTGCCGGTGGCGACGGGCGGGCTGGCGATGGTCCAGCTCGGGGCGATGGATTTTTCCTGGGTCCTGACGATCCTGATGGTGCCGCTGTCGGTGGCGGTGTTCGCCGTCGTGTGGGTGGTAGGGCATGCGATCAACGTGCTGATTCTGCTCAGCCCGTGGGGCGGCGTGGACGCGGCGCTGAAGGCGATGCGCACGGGCGTGCTCTCGCTCGTGGCGGCGACGGCCTACATCGACCCGGTGGTGGGCGCGACGCTCTCGCTGGTCATCGTCGTGGTGGCGTATTTCATGGCCGGCTGGGCGTTCCGGCTGATGGTCTTCGGCTCGGTGTTCTCGTGGGATTTCTTCACATTGCGCCACCGTCGCTTCCAGTTGCTGGCCGACGGCAACAAGCTGTTCACGGCGCGGGAAATCGCCGGCGCGCCCCTGCGCACCTACGGCCGGTTGTGCCAGGAGGCGGACGGCAAGCTGCTGTTCAAATTCAAGCCGTGGCTCGTGCTGCCCGAGCGCACCATCGAGCTGCCGCGCGACGGCCTCGTGGTCGGCAAGGGCGTGTTTTATTCCGAGGTGCTCGGCTTCGACCAGGCGGCCGACCGGAACGTCACGTTGCTGCTCCTGCCGCCGCGTTACCGCGGACACGAGGAACTGCTCGCGCGCACCTACCGTATTTCCGGCACCTGCGATGTCGGCCTGCGCAAGGCGTGGAGCTGGATCAAGGAGGCGTTCGGCTTCCGGGCGAAGAAGGCTGCGCCGGCTGCGGCGTGAGGCTCGGGGGCGGTTTTACCACTAATGGATTCATCAACGGATGAATCCTTCAAAGTGTGCTCCGACTGATCGTCTCCGCCGATGGGTTTCGGGGACCGGCTAATCGCCGGTTGGTTTTACTGTCTGCGATTAGCAGACCCCCGGAACCTGAACCGGAGACGATAAGTCGAAGGGGACAGTCGAAGTTTCGCCGATTGGCGAAACTGATTAGTGGTAGTGCCTACTTCCGCTCCCGCGGCTTCGAGGCGATCGGGCCGGGATATTCCACGCCGAAGAGCGCGGGGTGTTCCTGGGACTTGGAGTCGGCGTCGGGCGCGAGATGCTTAAAGAAATCGGCGAAGCGGATGCTGCACTGGAGACGGCGTTGGCCGTGCGTGTCGATCTTGGGGTTCACCTGGATGACGGCTTCCGAGAAGGGCGGGGAGTTTTTCACTTTCAAGGCGAGGCGACGGGTTTCCTCGACCGACGGGCCGAGATCCTTGATCAGCGCGTCGAGCCGCAGCAGGTCGGCATAGGTGACCGGACCCCAGAGTTGGCGCCACAATTCCGGGCGGACGATCGGCGCGGCGATGTTGACGAGGCGTTTCTCGTCGCCGTCCTGCCGCCAGAAACCGACGACCAGCATGAAGGGTTCGTCGATTTCATACTGGCGGAGCGCGTCGCCGAGATCGATGGCCGTGCCGTATTTGACCGCCTTCGGGTTGACCGGCACGCCGCCGTGGGCCTGGTTTTCGGTCGCGGGGATGTCCCAGCGCTGGGTGTAACTGGCGGGCTTGTAGCCGGCGAAAAAGGTGTCGCGCACCCATTTTTCGAAAACCAGCCCGTGCTGTTGCACTTCCTGGGCGGACGCTGTCGCCAGCGCCGCGACGAGGAGGGCGAGGGAAAGGAAGCGGCGGATCATTTTTCGAGAAAAAGGCGGAGGACCTCGAGTTTTTCGGTCCAGAAGGACTTCATCTGTTCAGCCATCTCGGGCGTGGTGAGTTTGCCGTGCTCGGGCACCACCTGGCACTTGAGCGGACCCTTCGGCCAGAAGTTCACGCTGAGGCTGGTGTCGTCGGTCCAGACGATGCGGATGGATTTGTGCGGCGTGGCCTTGCGCACGGTCAGCGGGGTGCGGGGCAGCCATTGCTCGCGCAGCCCGGCCTCGCGCCACGCGGCGAAGGCGCGGTCCACGGGCGCCGCGATGGTCTTGGTCACGCTGATCTCGAAGCCGTCGGCCTTCGGATGCTCGACGCGCAGCCCGCGGGCCTGCTCGTAACCGGCCGCCACCATCTGGCGCCACCAGTCGGACAACTCGCGCCGCGCTTGGAGCAACCGCACGATGCCGCGGTGCGGCTGGTTTCGGGCGCCCGCCCGGTCCAGCAACGCCAGCCACTCGGTCCACGTCCGGCCCGTGGCCTTCGCGACCGCCGCGGAGCTGATGCCGCCGTATTTGCCCGCTTTGCGCTTCATCGTTGGGGCGGAGCTGTAAGGCACGGCGGGCCGCGCCTCAAGGCTGATGGCGGGGAAAATCCGAATCTTTTTGTTTCCGCCGCCGCGCGAAACTGCTAGGCAATCCGGCATGAGCGAAGACAACGCGCCCAAGCTGCGCCTGAAGCCCAAGTTGGCGGCAGATCCGGCGAGCGCTCCGCAGCCTCCCGCCGCGGGCGGCACCCCGCCGGCCGCACCGGTCGAGACGCCGCCACCCGCACCAGCCGGGCCGGCATCCGCTCCCACCGCCGAGGCGGCGCCCATCCGGCTGAAGCCGAAACTTTCCAACCCACCGCAGCCTGCTCCGACGCCCGCGCCTGCACCGGCGCCGACGGCCAGCGCCGCCCCTTTGCCTGCGCCGGAGGCCGTTCCCGCGCCCGCCGCCGAAGGTGAAAGCAAGACCGTCCGCCTGAAGCCGCGCCTTTCTGCTCCGCCGATCCAGTCTGCCGAGAGCAAGCCGGCCTCAACTCCACCGATCCAGCCCGCCGCCGCGAAACCCGCGTCAACTCCCGCGGTGCCGCCCGAAGCCATGCCGGCGCCCGTGGCGCCGCCTCCGCCGTCCGCGCCTGAGCCAGTTGTGAGCGCCGCCCCGATGCCGCCACCCGAGGCTGCGCCCGCCGCGGCCCCTGCGGCCGAGAAGCCGAAATTCAGTTTGAAGCCCAAGGCCGCTACGGCGGCGCCCGCCGCCGCGCCCGCCCCGGCACCCGTTCCAGTCGCCGCCCAACCGCTGCCCGACGACGTGCCCGAACATGCGGCCGGGGAGCCGCCGGCCACGGAAGCCCCGGTATCGACCGACACCGGCGCCGGGGGCGAACCCGGCGAAATCACCGCGATGCGCGCCGCCTCCGGTGCGCCGTTTCCGCCGCCGCCGGGGAATTTCCCGGCCCCGCCGGGCTTGAGCAAGAATCTCGCCGACGCGGAGATGGCGGCGAAGTCCGCCAAGAAATCCAAGGGAGCGCCCGGCGGCAAAAAACGTCTCTTGGTGCTTGCCGGCGGCGGTGTCGCCGCGCTGCTCGTGCTCGGCGGCGGGTTTTTCGCCTACCAGAAGCTCACCGCGCCGCCACCCCCGCCGCCGCCGCGCCCCAAGGTCGTGGCCAAGCCCAAGCCGCCCGCGCCCGTCGTGGAGGAGAAGGCACCCGAACCCGTGGCTCCGGCCGCGGTCGAGAAGCCCAAGGAGGAGCCCGTGGCCGCCGCGCCCGCCCCGACGACTCCGGTCGTCGCGAAGCCTGCGCCGCCACCTCCGCCCCCCGCCGCGTCGGCCGCTTTCAAAGCTTGGGTGGAAAATCTGCGGATCATGGGGGTGCGCACCGGCAGCGAGGTCCGCATCTTCGTCGGCGGCACCGCCTACGCTCCGGGCGACCTCGTGAATCCGCAAATGGGCATCACTTTCGCCGGCTACAACGCCGAGACGCGCATGCTCCTCTTCAAGGACGAGAGCGGCGCCGTGGTCGAACGGCGGAATTGAGAAATCAGCATCCGCGTGGGAGGGGCTTTAGATCCCGACAGTGCCCGCGCCGGTTCAGGCGGAGCTCAACGCCGCCTTGATCGCGTGGAGCAGCTCGGGGTCGGTGATGCCGTTGACCACGAACTGCACGCCCATGGTCATGATGAGAAAACCCATGATCTTCGTCATGGCGTTGACGCCGACGGGTCCGATGAAATGCACGATCTTGCCGGACAGCCGGAGCACGGCGTAGGTGACGATGGCGACACACACGATGCCGAGGATGATCGCGACATAATCCAGCCAACCCGTGGCCAGCGAGGTGAAGCCCAAGGTCACGGCGATGGAGCCGGGTCCGCTGAGCATCGGCATGGCCAGCGGGGAGAAGGAGATGTCGGGTTTCAGGCGCGCGGCCTCCTGCTCTTCCTTGACGGATTCCGCCATGTGGGGAACGAGCATGCCCATGCCGATGCCGGTCAGGAGAATTCCGCCTGCGATGCGCAGCCCCGGGATGGAGATGCCGAAGAAATTCATGATGAACGTGCCGCCGATGAGGAAGCTCACGAGGATGCACACCATGTAGAGACAGCCCTTGCGCGCCTGCTCGCGACGGCGCGCTTCGCTGTCGCCCTCGGTGATGGCGAGAAAGGTCGGGGCGGAGGCCAGCGGGTTGATGATCGGCAGCAGGCCGAGGATCGTGCCGAGGAATATCGCCCAGAGATGAGTGACGTGGGACATCGCGGGAATTGAAGGCGAACCTTCGCGCAGGGCCATCCTTTTCCTGTCATTCTGAGCGCAGCGAGGAATCCATCGGCACGACCGGCGCGCACAACGTGCTGGATCCTTCGCTTCGCTCAGGATGACAAAAACTGGAGGGCCGGTCTCCTGACCGGCCGCGGCTGGTCAGGAGACCAGCCCTCCATCTTTCCCCGACCGGACCTACCAGGTTTCCACCGGTCCCTTGGGGACGGGGATGGCTTGGCGCTGCAGCACAGTAGGATCGTCCGGGTCGAGCATGAAGGTGGCGACCATCGGGGCGGGGCGGAACTTGGCCAGCAGTTCGCCGCGTTCATCGCAGAACGGAGCGCGCCACTTTTCGTAGCTCGCGAGCAGCGCCTCGAATTCCGCGCGGGTGCGGAACTGGGTGACGCCCTTCTTGAATTCCTTGGCGGGGCCGAAACGCTTCGCATACCACGAGGCCGGCTTGCGAAAGAGCCGGCAGCCGTGGTCCTCGCCGAAGACCTCGATCATCAGGTCGAGGTGCCGGCGCATCACGTGCGCCAGTTCACGGTAACCCGGATCGGGCTGCAGCGCGCCGGTCTGCAGGTATTGTCGCGTGTGCGTGAAGATCCACGGATTGTAGAAGGCGCCGCGGCCGATGCTCACACCGGCGCAACCGGTCTCGTCAAGCATGTGCTTCGCCGCCTCGGGCGTGGTGACGTCGCCGTTGCCGATGACGGGAATGCGTTTCACCGCCTGCACGACGGCGCGGATGCCGGCGAGGTTCACCGTGCCGCTGAAACCCTGGGCGCGCGTGCGTCCGTGGACGAAGATGGCGGCGACGCCGGCGTCCTCGAGCACGCGGGCGAGGTCGGGTGCGGTGATGTTCTGGTCGTCCCAGCCGAGACGCATCTTGGCGGTGACGGGAATCTTCACGGCCTCGACCATGCCGCGCACGAGCGCGGCGGTCTTGGCGAGCTCGGTCATCATGGCGGAACCGCTGCCGATGCCGACGACCTTCTTAACGGGGCAACCCATGTTGATGTCGACCGAGGCGATGCCGAGCGACTCGACGAAGAGGGCGGCGTCGCGCATCTCCTCGGGCACGGCACCAAAGAGCTGGACGGCGAGCAGTTTTTCCGCGGGACAGGTGCGGATCAGCTGCAGGCCGCGCGGGTTGCGCTCGAGGAGCGACCGGGCGTTGACGAGGTCGGTCGTGGTCCAGTCGAGCCCGCCGATTTCGCGCACGACGAGCCGGAACGGCAGGTTCGTGTAGCCCGCCAGCGGCGACAGGAAAAGGTTCGACTCAAACTCATAGGGGCCGATGCGCATGATTCAGGCACTTGGCTTTCGGCGGAATTTGACCAGCAGCGTGGTGGTCACGCCGGCGATCAGCCCGAGCAGGCCGCCCGTCAGCCACCACACCGCACCGGACAACCGGGGCGTCGGGTCGAGGTTCGCCCGATAGACGAGGTGGAAGAGCACAAGGAAGAAGACGAGCAGACCGCAGCCGATGAACAGCACAGCACCGGTTATCCAGTCACGCGTGGCGGCGGCGCGTTCCGGGGCGAGCCAATAATCTCGCTGTGGCAGGTTGATATATTCCTTCGGCAGCCGGGCATGGACCAGCGCCACGCCTTGGATGATGGCGGCGAGAAACAGCACGGTGGCGATGTGCCACGTCGTCTGGGTGTCGCGGGCCAGCCAGCCATCGGCCCGGCCGGAGGTGCCAAAATGCGCGGCGACTTTCGGTGGCAGACGGTCGTGCTGCCACAGGGCTTGTCCGACGGCGGTCAGCACCAGGACAAAAAACACGATCTGCAGCACGTGCTTCACAGCGGGAAAATCAGCGGGCGGCGAGGGCGCGTTTCATCCGCTGGAGCGCCTCGGTGAGTGTGGCGCGCGGGCAGCCGAAATTGAGGCGGACGTGCGCGCCGCGCGGCTCGCCGAAATAGGAGCCGTCGCTCAGGCCCACGCCGTGGGCCTCGAAATGCGCGATGGGGTCGGCGAGTTTCAACGCCGACACGTTGAGCCACGCGAGGTAGGTGGCTTCGATGGGCGCCTCGACGGTCACGCCGGGCAGCTCGCGGGCGACGAAGTCGAGGATCAGGGCGCGGTTGGCGCGGAGCGTGGCGAGCAGGGCCTGGCGCCAGGGTTCACTGTCGCGGTAGGCGGCTTCGCAGGCGGTGTAGCCCAGCGCGTTGACCTCGGCCACGATGCCGGCGGTGGCGCGGACGAACTGCGCGCGCAGTTTCTCGTCGGGGATGATCGCGAGCGAGGTGCCGAGGCCGGGGACGTTGTAGGTCTTGCTCGGTGCCATGAGGGTGATCGTGCGGCGGGCGATTTCGTCGCCGAGCAGCGCGGTGGGCACGTGCGGCAGGTCGTCGAGGATGAGGTCGCAATGGATCTCGTCGGAGCAGAGCACGAGGTTGTGGCGCACGCAGAACTCACCGAGGCGCACGAGTTCGTCGCGCCGCCAGACGCGCGCGAGGGGGTTGTGCGGGTTGCAGAGGAAGAAGAGCCGGGTCTTCGGCGTCACCGCGCGCTCCAGCGCGTCCCAGTCGATTTCCCAGCGGCGGGCGGTGGCATCGAGGTGGCACGGCACTTGGACGGAAACGCGGCCGCTGTTCTTCGGCGCGGTCATGAACGGCGGGTAGACAGGCGTGAGCGTGAGCACTTCCTCGCCGGCTTGCGCGAAGGCTTGGACGGTGACGTTGAGCCCGACGACCAGCCCCGGCAGCCAGACGATCCAGGCTGGGTCGACGCGCCAGCCGTAGCGCTGGGCGCAGGCGTTGACGAAGGCGTCGACCGTGGACGGCACGGGCCGGGCGTAGCCGAACACGCCCTGCGCCACGCGGGCCTGCAACGCGGCGAGGACGGCGGGCGGGGATTGGAAATCCATGTCGGCCACCCACAGCGGGAGGATGTCGCGGCCGGCGTATTTCTGCCATTTCTGCGAATCGGTGCCGCGGCGTTCGATGACGGTGTCGAAGTCAAATTTCATGGAAGGAAGGCGCAATTGAACCCACGCCACCCGCGGAAGCCATTGAAAACTTGGAGTCCTCACTGTTTTCAAAAGGCGGTTGTTAAGTCCAATTCCTGAAGTTGGGGAACCACTAATCAGTTTCGCCAATGGGGCGAAACTTTCGAGGTCACCCTACGGCTGATCGCCTCCGGGATTTGGCTTCGGGGAGTCCGCTGATCGCGGACTGGATTGGGAAGGTCTGGCGAGTTGTCTCCGTATCAGCCGATGGTATAAGGCGGAGATCGGCCTTCCAGCCGGCGATGAGCCGGCCCCCGGAACCCCGTGGCGGAGACGATCAGTCGGAGCCTGAGCTTGAAGGATTCATCCCTTGGTGAATCCATTTTAGTGGATAATCTCCTCTGGGTCGGAGCGAATCCAGCCCTCCCTTTCACGGGAAACAGTGGAGAACGAAATTTTGACGAGTGTGTCGTAAACTGTCTGACTGTGCCGCCATGATAACCGCCCCGGTGTTCCGCCGCGCCCTGCCCGCCGAGGCGGCCGGGCTCAGCGAAATCGCGTTCGCGGCGAAGCGGTTCTGGGGTTATCCGGATGAGTGGATGACCGCGTGGCGCTTCGATCTCGAGGTGACCGCGGCGTATATCGCAGCAGAACCGGTCGCGGTGGCGGAATGGGATGGCGTGGTGGTCGGATTCGTCGGCTTGTCGACGGATTCCGGTAAAAGATACCTGGAGCACCTGTGGCTCCGGCCCGCCTATATCGGTCGCGGTCTGGGTCGGGCGCTGTTTGCGGAAGGGGTGCGGCTGGCCCGCGCCGCGGGCGAAACCGAGCTCCACATCAAGTCCGACCCCAACGCCGAGGCGTTCTATCTGAAGATGGGGGCGGTGCGGGTCGGGCTGGAGACCTACCTGTTGCTTGGGAAACATCCGCGGGAAGTGCCGCTTTTGAGCTATTCGCTGCGGTGACGTGTCGGAATTTCGCAGTGGGTCGTCACACCGTGGCAGTTTTTCCCGGTCAATCCGTCCGGGTGCGCAAACTAAGTGGCGGTTTTTTCGCGACTTGCGCCGGCGACGGCGGCCGGCACGCCGCAAGCAAGGGAAAGGCAGTCAACTTAACCAAGGAGACTCAACCCATGAACCTAGTTCGATACAGCTATCCGCAGACGACCTCCCTCGTGCCCGCCTTTGGCCGCAGTCCCTGGAGCGGGCTCGAGTCCGAAATCGACCGCCTGTTCGAAACGGCCTTGGGCGACTTTGCCGCCCCGGCCCTCGAACATCGCTTCCCCGTGGATCTCTACGAGGACAAGGACAACACCTACGTGCGCGCCGAACTGCCCGGCCTCACCCGCGACGACATCAGCGTCGAGGTGGTCAACGATTACCTGACCATCAACGGCAACCGCAAGATGACGGACGATGACGGCAAGGTGACCGAGACCTTCTCGCTCAACCGCTCCATCGCCCTGTCCGACGCGGTGCAGGCCGACAAGGTCAGCGCCAGTTACGAGAACGGCGTGCTCAACGTGACCCTCCCGAAACGCGAGGAGGCCAAGCCGAAGAAGGTCACCATCGAAATCAAATAACCGGAGGACACTACCATGACACGCTTACACTCTCTCATTCCCAGCCTCGGCAAGGCGACCCGCATCGCGAAGGGCAAGCCCGCGCAATCCGCGGAGGCCCGCATCAAGCCCGTCTTCAACGTCCGCGAGGACGAGCACGGCTACGACATCACCGTCCAGCTGCCTGGTGTCGCCAAGGACGGTCTCGAGATCACCGCGCAGGCGGACGAGCTGACGATCGTCGGCCGCCGCGCCTGGACTCCGCCCGCCGATTGGACGGTGCTCTATCGCGAGACGCCTCGCGCGGACTTCGAGCTCACCCTCGCGCACCAGGGCGATGTCGATGTCGACAAGAGCTCCGCCGAACTGAAAGAAGGCGTGCTGCATCTGATGCTGCCCAAAGCCGAAGCCGCCAAGCCGCGCAAGATCACCATCCACTGAGACGGCTCGCACTCGCCTGCAATCCCTCGGCCGGGCGCCTGTGCGTCCGGCCTTTTGGTTGTTGGGGCAGGGCATTTTGCGGTAAATCAGCGGCCAGACCGACAGTCGGCACGGAACCTGCATTTAGACAGGTCAACAAGCGTCCGGCGGCTTAGGGGTAGGCCGCCGGGCGTCGGCCCGCCTCGCGCGGGCAAGACCGCCGGGAGCCGCATAGCGGCCCCGGCGGTTTTCTTGGGCGGCAACGCGGGGATCCGCCGGCTTCCGGGCGGGCGGCGCGCCGGTTACTCCGGCTTGCGCGTCGCGGGGAAGAGCACCGAGGCCAGGATCGTCACCGCCAGCACTGTGCCGATGATGCCGAGCGAGAGCTTGATGGGAATCGTCACGTAGTGCGACGCGAGCATCTTGGCGCCGACGAAGACGAGGATCACCGCCAGCCCGAGGTTGAGATAGCGGAACAGCTGCATGACCCCCGAGACGGCGAAGTAGAGCGAGCGCAGGCCGAGGATCGCAAAGATGTTCGAGGTGAAAACGATGAATTCGTTGCGCGTGATGGCGATGACCGCGGGGATGGAATCGAGGGCGAACATCACGTCGGTGGTCTCGATCACCACGAGCACGAGGAAGAGCGGCGTGGCGTGCCACCGGCCGTCGACGCGGGTGAAGAAGAGGCCGCCGTCGAACTGTGCCGTCACGGGCAAAAACCGGCGGGCGGCCCGCACGGCGGGATTTTTCTCGGGCGTGAAGCCGTCGTCCTGCTTCGGCAGCGCAAGCTTGATGCCCGTGTAGACCAGGAACGCGCCGAACACGTAGATGATCCAGGCGAAGGAGTTGATCAGGCTGATCCCGGCAAAGATGAAAATCGCCCGCATGATCACGGCACCGAGGATGCCCCAGAACAGCACGCGATGCTGGTGCCGCGGCTCGACCCGGAAGTATTGGAGCACGACGATGAAGACGAAGACGTTGTCCACGCTCAGACAGAGCTCGACGATGTAGCCGGTGAAGAACTCGAACGCGGCCTGCTCGCCCAGCTTGAGCGAGACGAGGAGGTTGAATCCCATCGCGAGGCCGAACCAGACCACGCACCACGCCAGCGCCTCCTTCATCGTGATGACGTGCGCATGGCGGTTGAGCACCCCCAGGTCGAGGGCCAGCATGGCGCCCACGAAGGCGAGGAAGCCGGCCCACACCCACCACGGCATGGTGCTGAACATGGCAATGGAATTGATCACGCGGGGGCAAAGTGTGGGGAGGCACCGCGGACGGGGGCAAGCCGGATTGGACGGGCGCCACCATACCGTTGACAAGCCGGCCGGGAAGGCTTTGCAAAGGCCTTTTCCCGCCATGAATTTCCGCATCCACGCTTCCTTCCTTCTGACCCTCCTGCTGACGCTCACCGCCGTCGCGCAGGACCCGGCCGCCGACCAGGCCGCGCACGACGCGACGACGACCGCGGCGGCGGCCGCCGTGACCACGAAGAACGTGCCGCCGACGCCTGATTTCCTCGAACACCTGGTGGACGCGACGCTGGAAATATTCAACGTCCGCAGTTCCGAAAACACCGTGACGCACTACGCCATCGCGGCGCTTTTTCTGGTGGGCGCCTTCTTGCTGCGCCGCGCGGTGACCACGCTCATCTTCGGGTTTCTGAAGAAGCTGGCGGCGAAGACCGAGACGACCCTCGACGACAAGCTGTTCCCTGCGCTGGAGGCGCCCGTGGCGACCTTCATCATGCTCACCGGCATCTTTGCCGCGTTAAAGGTGCTGAAACTATCCGCCGCGACCGACGAGGCGGTGGGCTACGGGTCCACCGTGGCATTCTCGCTCGTCACTTTCTGGGGGCTGCTGCGGGCGTTCGACGCGATCCTCGACCATGCGCAGGAGATCGCCCTGAAAAAGCAGTTGGGCATCGCGGCGTTCATGCCATGGATCAAGAAGACGCTGGTCACCATCTTTGTCGTGTTCGGCCTGTTGATGGTCGTGCAAAGCCTCGGCTACAACGTGTCGGCAATCCTGTCCGGCCTCGGTATCGGCGGTTTGGCTTTCGCCCTCGCCGCGCAGGACACCATCGCGAACCTCTTCGGCTCGATCGTCGTCGCCATCGACCAGCCGTTCAAGCTGGGCGAAACCATCAAGATCCAGGGCAACATCGGCACGGTCGAGGACATCGGCCTGCGCTCGACCAAGCTCCGGCTCCTCGACAAATCGCTCATCGTGATGCCGAACAAGATGGTCGCGTCGGAATCCATCATCAACTTCTCGCGGTTCACCGGGCGCCGCGTCGAACAGGTCATCGGTCTGACCTACGATACCACGGCGGCGCAGATGGAGGAGATCGTGGCCGAGTTCAAGCGGCTGATCCTCGCGGAACCGGAAGTCGACCCCAACTCGGTCATCTGTTACTTCCGGGATTACAGCGCCTCGTCGCTCGACATCTGGATGGTCTTCAACGTCATCGATCCCGATTTCCACAAGCACATGGCGTTGCGGCAGCGCCTGAGCCTCGCGTTCATGCGCGCGGTCGAGGCGCGCGGCCTGTCGTTCGCCTTCCCGACGCAGACGGTCCACGTGGCCTCGCTGCCGGCGGGGCGATCCTGAGCGTAGGGGCGCAGGCTTGCTGCGCCCAACGTTTGTGGCATCACCATCGAGGGCGCAGCAAGCCTGCGCCCCTACAAAGCAGTCGCGTTACGCAGGTCTGCGCTCACAGTCCGGCGCCGGTCGCGCGATCAAACGCGGCGCGCGCGGCCAGATAGTTCCAGCGCGCCTCGGCGAACGAACCTTCGGCGCGGGCGAGAGCCGTCTGGGTGTCGAGCAGGTCGGTGACGACGGCCGCGCCGCTTTGATAACGCTCCTGCACGACGCGCAGGCTCTCCGCGCTGGCGTGCACGGCGGACTCGTTGGCGGCGATCGCGGCCCACGCGCGCTCCAGCTCGGCGGCGGCGGACCAGACTTCCTCGCGGATTTGGAGGCGGCGGGACTCGAAGCCGGCTTCCTCGCGGGCGAGCTCGGCTTTGGAACGGGCCAGGCGCCGCGCCCGGCTGCCGGCGTCAAACAGCGGCAGATCGACCGAGAGCCCGGCCTGCCACTCCTGGGTGTCGGGCGTGAAAACGGTGTCGCGCCAGCCAAAGGAGGCGTCGGCGCGGAGCTTGGGTGCCCGGGCGGCGCGGGCGGCGGTCACGCTGGCGCGCGCCGCTTCGGTGCGTTTCGCGCCGGAGGCGATTTCCGGCCGCCGGGCAAGCGCGCGGTCGACCGCCGCGTCCAGTTCGGCGCCAGCGGGCGGCGGCGGGGTCGCAGGGTCCGCGGCGATGACGAGCGGAATGCTGGCGGCGCGGCCCATCGCGGTGTTGAGCCGTCCGGTGGCGATGCGCACGCGGCTTGCGGCGTTGATGACCTGCAGGTGCGCGTTCGCGACCTCCGCCTGCATCCGGAGCACGTCGGCCGAGGGCACGGCGCCGGAGGCGCGGCGGGCTTCGGCGAGGCGTTGGTGGGCCTCGGTGCGGGCGAGGTTTTTCTCCGCCACCGCCTGAAGATCCTGCGCGGCGGCGAGGGTGTAGAAGGCCGTCTGGACATTGAGCCGCACGCCGGCGCGCGTGGCGGTGGTGTCGGCCTCGGCCCCGGCGAGGCGCGCCTGCGCGGCGTCCACCCCGGCGCGGCGTTCGCCGGAATCGAAGAGCGTCACGCGGGATGCCACGCCGCCGTTCCAGTCGTCGAGCGGTCCGATGAGGTCGGGAATGCCGCGGCCGGGAATGGTGAGGCCGGAAGGCAGGAAGGCGCGCCGCTGCCAGCGGTGGTAACCCGCGACGAGGTCGAGTTGCGGATAGAAGGGGGCGCGGGCCTCGCCCACCGCTTCGCCGGCGGCAGTCACCCCGGCGGCGGCCGCGGCCAGCAGCGGCTGTTTCTCGTCGGCCTGTTTCAGGCAGTCGTCGAGGGCGAGTGGCGCCGTGGTCTGGGCGGACAGGTGGAGGGCGGTGAAGACGCAGGTGGTGGCGAGGAGGCGTTTCATGGGAGGGGGCGGTTGATGAATGACAGCGGGATTACGCGAGGGTCTTGTGGAAGCGCGTCACGGCGAAGCTCATCACGCCGAGACCGAGCGCGAGCAGCGCGGCGAGTTGCGGCCAGAGCACGTCGACGCCGACGCCCTTGAGGAACACGCCGCGGATGATGATGAGAAAGTAGCGGAGGGGATCGAGGAACGTCAGCCACTGCACGACCACGGGCATGTTGGCGATCGGGTAGACGAAGCCCGAGAGCAGCATGGCGGGGAAGAAAAAGAAGAACGTGGTCATCATCGCCTGCTGCTGGGTCCGGCTCACCGTCGAGATGAACAGGCCGATGCCAAGGGTGCTCAGCAGGAAGAGCGCCGTGCCGAGCAGCAGCAGCAGGAAGCTGCCGCGGATCGGGATGTCGAACCAGAACGCGCCGACGGCGGTCACCATGAAGACATTGACGAAGCCGATGACGATGAACGGGGCGCATTTGCCGAGGATGAACTCCACCGGCTTGATGGGCGTGACCATGATCTGCTCGATGGTGCCGACCTCCTTCTCGCGCACGATCGCCATGCTGGTCAGCATGAGGCTGACGAGCATCACCAGGGTGGCGATGATGCCCGGCACGTAGAAATTGCGGCTTTCGAGGTCGGCGTTGAACCACGCCCGCGCCCGGAGATCGACGGCGCCCGCGGCGAAGGTGCGCCCGGCCTGGCGTCGGGCCTGTTCCAGCACGAGCTCGGAGTTGTAGCCGCTGGCGATGACGGAACTGTAATTGAGCACCAGCCGCGCGGTGTTGGAATCCGAACCGTCCACGATCAGCTGCGCGGCGGTCGGGCGGCCCGCCGCCAGACCGGACTCGAAGCCGGCGTTGAGCTGCAGGATCGCCGAGGCCTCGGCGGAATCGATGGCCCGGCGGGCCGCATCGGCGTCGGCGGTCTGCAGGACGGCGTCAAAATAGCCCGAGCCCGTGAACCGCGCCACGAAGGCCCGGCTGGCGGGTGTGGCGTCGTAGTCGATCACGACGAGCCGCACATGGTGCACGTCGAGCGTGACGGCGTAGCCGAAGATCAGTGTCTGGATGACCGGCAGGCCGAAGATGACCATACGCATCCGCGGATCGCGGAAGACCGAACGGAACTCCTTGCGGAGCATGGTGAGGATGCGTTCCCACATGGTCAGCCGAGCCTCTTTTTGAATTTTCCGATCGCGAGGCCGGTGACGACCGTCGCGAACACGAGGAGAAACAGCGCATCCGGCCACAACGCCTCCAGCCCGACGCCGCGCAGGAAGATCCCCTTGACCAGCGCCACGAAATAGCGCGCGGGCACGATGTGGGTGATGACCTGCACGGGCACCGGCATGTTGGCGATGGCGAACGTGAAGCCCGACAGCAGGAAGGCCGGCAGGAAGGTGGAGACCATCGCGAGCTGGCTTGCGAGCAACTGCTGCCGCGCGAGGATGCTGATCAGGATGCCCTGCGCGAGGGTGCAGACGATGAACAACGCCGACATGGCGAAGAGCAGCGGCACGCTGCCGCGCAACGGCACGTGGAACAGGAACACCGCCATGAGCACCGCGATCAGCACGTCGACCATGCCGATGCCGAAATAGGGCAGGAGTTTGCCGAGGATGAGCTCGGCCGGCTTCACCGGGGTGGAGATCAACTGCTCCATCGTGCCGCGCTCCCATTCGCCGGCGACGGTGAGCGAGGTCAGCAGCGCCGCGATCAGGCCCATGATGACCGCGATGATCCCGGGGATGATGAAGTTCTTCGATTCCAGGTCGGGGTTGAACCACACCCGCGCGCGCAGATCGAGCGGCGGCGCGGTGGCGCGGCCGGTGGTGCGTTGGATCTGCTCCAGGGCGATCTGCTGGTTGAACGTCGCCGTGACCGCCGCGGTGTAGCCGAGCACCAGTGCGGCGGTGTTGGAATCCGAGCCGTCGACGGTGACTTGCACCGGCGTCGCGCGGTGCGCGGAGAGGTTGGCGGCGAAATCGGGCGGGAGGACGAGAGCGATGGCGGCCTCCCGCGTGTCGATGGCGCGTTCGAGCTCGCGGTAGTTGGCGACGCTGCCGCGGAAATCGAAATACCGTGAGGCGGTGAAGCGGGCGAGAAAATCGCGGCTCAGCGGGGTGCCGCCCTGGTCCCAGGCGACGAGCGGCACGCGGTCCACGTCGAGCGTCAGCGCGTAACCGAAGAGGATGATCATCATCATCGGGATGCCGATGGCGAGGATCAGGCTGCGCGGGTCGCGCCGGATGTGGATGGCCTCCTTGCGGGCGATGGCCCAGAGCCGGCGCAGGTTCATCCGCGGACCTCCGCTTGCGGCGCGTTGGCCCGATCACGCGCCTCGATGAGCGAGACAAAGACATCCTCGAGTGTCGGCGTGATGCGCTCGACGCGGTCGAGCCGGAAGCTGGCGGCGAGGGCGCCGCGGACGGCGCGCTCGGCCGCGATGGCGTCGGGCGCGACCGCATGCAGGCCCTTGCCGAACAGCGCGACCTCCTTCACCTCGGGCAGCCGCTCCAGGATGGCCATGGCCTCGTTCGGGCGGGCGCAGTCGATTTCCAGCACAGCTTCGGGCATGTGCTCGGTTTTCAACTCGCGCGGCGTGCCGAGCGCGATGAGTTCGCCGCGGTAGATGATGCCGAGCCGGTCGCAATACTCGGACTCCTCCATGTAGTGCGTGGTCACGAAGACGGTGACCCCCTGCTCGGAGAGGGCGTAGATCAGATCCCAGAACTGGCGGCGGCTGTTCGGATCGACGCCGGAGGTCGGCTCATCGAGAAACAGGATCGGCGGCTCGTGGAGCACCGCGCAGCCGAGCGCGAGCCGCTGTTTCCAGCCGCCGGACAAATCGCCGGTGTAGGACCGGCGGTGGTCGCGCAGTCCCGCCATGTCGAGCACCCATTCCTTGCGTTCGATTTTCTTGGCCGCCGACAGGCGGTAGATGCCGCTGTAGAAATCGATGTTCTCTTCGACGGTGAGTTCGTCGTAGAGGGAGAATTTCTGGCTCATGTAGCCGATGCGCGTCTTGATCTTCTCCGTCTCGCGCACGATGTCGAAGCCGGCCACGCGGCCTGTGCCGGAAGTCGGCGCCAGCAGGCCGCAGAGCATGCGGATGGTCGTCGATTTGCCGGCGCCGTTGGGTCCGAGGAAGCCGAAGATCTCGCCCCGCCGCACGGCGAAAGAGACGCCGGCGACGGCCTGGAACGCGCCGAAGCGTTTCGCGAGGTTCTGCACCTCGACGACGAACTCGGCGGAACTGGCAGGTTGGGAGCGCATGGTGGAACAGGCCAAAGTAACCTATTAGGTTACTTTGCCCGAAGCGGCGGCGGGCCGGGTGGCGAGCACGGAGACGAAGACGTCTTCGAGCGAGGGTTCGATGGGGCGGAGGGAGAGCAGATCGAGGCCGGCCCCGGCGATGATGGCGCGCAGGTGCCGTTCCGCGCCGGCGGGGTCGCGCGTGGCGACGTGCACGCGATCGCCGAAGAGACCGACGGTGGCCTCGACCAGTTGCGCCCGCAGCAGGGCGGCGATCTGGCGCGGGACCGAGGTGCGGACTTCCAGCAGGGCGCCCGGCATCATCGCCTTCACTTCCGCCGGCGTGCCGACGCCGAGGAGCCGGCCGGCGTGCAGCAGGGCGAGGCGGTTGCAGCGTTCCGCCTCGTCGAGGTAGGCGGTCGAGACGAAGATCGTCACGCCGTCGCGCACGAGCTGGTAAAGGATGCGCCAGAAATCGCGGCGGGAGACGGGATCGACGCCGTTGGTTGGCTCGTCGAGGAAGAGCACGCGGGGCGTGTGGATGAGGGCGCAGGCCAGGCCGAGCTTTTGCTTCATGCCGCCGGAAAGATTGCCGGCGAGGCGTTGGCGGAAGGGCGTAAGGTTGCTGAAGCCGAGGAGAGTCTCGATCCGGGCACCGCGGTCGCGCGACGGCACGCCGTAGATATCGGCGTAGAAATTAATGTTCTCCATCACGGTCAGATCGGGATACAGCCCGAAGCGCTGGCTCATGTAGCCGATGTGCTCCTTCAGGTGCTCGGAGTCGCGGGTGACATCGTGGCCGGCAACCTGCGCGCCGCCGGCAGTGGGCGGCAGGATGCCGGTGAGCATGCGCATCGTCGTGGATTTGCCCGCGCCATCGGGGCCGACGAGGCCGAAGATCTCGCCCTCGGCGACGTCGAGATCGAGCGCGTCAACCGCGACGGTGGCGCCGAAGGTGCGGCGCAAGGCGGTGGTGCGGATGGCGGACATGGGCGCGAAGCGCAAAACGGCGGGTCAAGGCGTGGCCGGAATGATCACGTCGGCGGGCATGCCGGGTTTCAGTTCATCGTTGGGATTGGTGACATCGACTTTGATGCGGAACACGAGCTTCACGCGTTCCTTCGGTGTCTGCACGGTTTTCGGGGTGAACTCCGCCTCGGAGGCGATGAAGCCGATCATGCCCTCGTAAGTCTTGTCGGGGAACGTGTCGGTGCGGATGGCTACCTTTTGGCCGTGTTTAATGCGGCCGAGGTCGGTCTGGTTCAGGTAGGCGCGCACCCACATGTGCGTGGTGTCGGCCACGGTCATGACGGGTGTGCCGGCAGAGACGAACTCGCCGGGCTCGACGTTATGTGACAGCACGACGCCGGTGAGAGGGGAAAACAGCCGGGTGTTGTCGAGCCGGGTCTGCGCGAGGGCGACGGCGGCGGCGGCCTGGTCGGCGCGGGCGTGGGCCTGCTGGATGGTTTCGGCGCGCGGGCCCGCCTGGATGAGTTTGGCGCGCTCCGTGGCCTCGTTGGCGCGGGCTTCGGCGACTTTGAGCTGGGCCTGGGCGGCTTCGAACTCACGGGTGGAAATCGCGTCCTTGCCCAGCAGTTCCTGCTGGCGGGTGAAATCGAGGCGGGCGCGGTCGCGTTCGGCCTCGGCGCTGCGCTGGGTGGCGGCGGCGGCGGCGATTTCCTGCGGGCGCGAGCCGGATTCGAGTTCGGCGAGCTGGGCCTGCACGGCGGCGAGTTCGGCGCGGCGGAGGGCGAGTTCCTCCTTTTGCTCGTCATCATCGAGCCGGGCGACGAGCTGGCCGGCGGTGACGGACTGGCCTTCGGCGACGGGGCGCTCGGCCACGCGGCCGGGCAGCTTGAACGCGAGCTGGGCGTCGGTAACCTCGATGTTGCCCGAGAGGACGAGGTTGCCGGACCGCGCACCATTCGAGCGGGCGCAGGCGCCGAGCAGCAGGCTGGCAAGCAGGAGGCAGGCGAGGGGCGCGCGGGAAATGGCGCGGTCAGGAGGCGGCGTGTTTTTCATAGTCTTTGCGGCCGGCGGGGGTGAGAAGACCGCCGAAAAAGAGCGTGATGGCCCGGCTGAACATCTGGTCGGGGGTGAGCCGCAGGCGCTCGAGGGTGTCGGGGTGCATGAGGCTTTGGATCGCGGGCCGCCAGAATTCGACCGCGAAATCCGGATCGAGGTCGGCGCGCACCATGCCGGCGGTCTGGCCCTGGCGGATGAGCTGGCCGAAGATGTGCGG